>Ga0209456_10001485_pt1 | contig 11417 bp, 7 predicted proteins | sample COG_11_FD_184755 | JGI IMG/M metagenome (GOLD analysis project Ga0209456, IMG submission 184755) | Pelagic marine sediment microbial communities from the LTER site Helgoland, North Sea, for post-phytoplankton bloom and carbon turnover... | ecosystem: Environmental > Aquatic > Marine > Neritic...
CGTTTCTCTCGTGTCGCTGGAGCACGTCAGCCCCCCACTGGCGATCTGCGACTACGCGGCCAAGCACGGCGTCGACCTCATAGTGATCGGAACACACGGGCGCACGGGTCTGTCCCGTTTGCTGATAGGGAGCGTGGCCGAGAAGGTCGTCCGCCACGCCAGTTGTCCGGTCCTCGTAGTGCCGCACGGGAAGCGACCGACCGTGACATAGGCGGTACGGAACAGCTGTCGAACCGAGGGAAAAGGCACGGGTGGCGGTCGTGCATCGATGTTATTATCATAAACTTATGATTAATCACCTCTGAGAGCAGGTGGAGCATGTCGAAGGGTGTTAGAAGACTCGCTGTTCTCGGGACCAGAGCTGCCGTATCCGCGATCTTGGTGAGCATCCCTCAGCTCTCCAGCCCGGCCCTGGCACAGGACACCGACCAGGGGCAGCAGACCTTCCAGGCGATGTGCGCGGCTTGCCACACGATCGGCGGCGGCAGGCTGGTGGGTCCCGACCTGCAGGGCATCGCGGAACGTCGGAGCGAATCCTGGATCATTGACTTCGTCCAACATTCCCAGGCCCTGGTACAGGGAGGGGACGAGGATGCAGTGGCGATCTTCGAGGAGTACAACCGGATCCCGATGCCCGACCAGCCTCTCACCGGGCAGGAGGTGCAAGGGATCCTCGAGTACATAGCCGGCACGACGACGAGCGGCGAAGCTCCGGCGGCGGTCGCGGAGGCCACCGAGGACCAGGTGCTCCTCGGCAAAGGCCTGTTCCAGGGCAACGTCCGGTTCACCAACAACGGGCCGACGTGTAACTCGTGCCACGAGGTGAGGAGTGAGGCAGTCATCCCGGGCGGCCTCCTCGCCGCGGAGCTCACGTCCGTGGTCTCGCGGGTGACCGCTCCCGGCGTATGGGCCATTCTCCGCAATCCCCCGTTCCCCGTGATGCAGAGGGCCTACGCGGATCGCCCCCTCACGGACGACGAGATCACGGCCCTCGTTGGATTCCTGGAGCGAGCCGACGCGGAACAGGCTCTGTATCAGCCGCGAGCTTACGGCGTGCCCCTGTTCTTCGCAGGGATCGCGGGCACGGCGCTCCTCCTCGGCCTGTACACGCTGCTCTGGCGAAAGCGCCGGAGAGGCTCCATCCACCAACCGATCTTCGACAGGCAGGTAAGGTCCACCTGAAGGGAATATTGGTACGTCCGCTGATCCGAATCCACGTGTAGCAAGAGATCGAGAGACCATGGGCTGGATCAAAGACATCATCTCGCCGCAGACCCGGAAGTGGGAGGAATTCTACCGCAACCGGTTCCAGCACGATCGGATAGTCCGCAGCACGCATGGCGTGAACTGCACGGGGGGCTGCTCCTGGCAGATCCACGTCAAGGACGGGATCGTGACCTGGGAGACCCAGCAGCTCGACTATCCTCTGCTGGAAGACTCCCTGCCACCGTACGAGCCCCGCGGATGCCAGCGCGGAATTTCGTATTCGTGGTACCTGTACAGCCCTCTTCGGATCAAGTATCCGCTGATCCGAAGCGCCCTCATCGACGCCTACCGGAAGAAGAAGCGCGAGACGGGCGATCCGATGAAGGCATGGAAGGCACTGCAGGAGGACGAGTCGGCCCGACAGGCGTACCAGCAGGCCCGCGGCAAGGGCGGATTCCGTCGTGCCAGCTGGGACGAAGTAATGGAAATCATGGCGGTAGCCAACATCCATACCGCCCAGAAATACGGGCCCGACCGCGTGATCGGGTTCAGCCCGATCCCGGCCATGTCGATGCTCAGCTACGCCGCCGGCGGTCGATTCCTTCAGCTGTTCGGTGGCGTCAACCTCAGCTTCTACGACTGGTACTGCGATCTACCGACCGCGTTTCCCGAGATCTGGGGGGAGCAGACCGACGTTGGCGAGAGCGCTGACTGGTACAACGCGAAGATGATCGCGGACATGGGGGCGTGCCTGAACATGACGCGCACTCCCGACTGCCACTTCTTCGCCGAGTCGCGCCACAACGGTACCAAGGCGGTTGTGTTCTCGCCCGACTTCAGCCAGGTGTGCAAGTACGCCGATCAGTGGGTGCCGCTTCACGCCGGCAGCGACGGCGCGTTCTGGATGGCCACCACGCACGTGATCCTGAAGGAGTTCCACCACGAGAAGCAGACCCCCTACTTCATCGACTACGTGAAGAAGTACACGGACAGTCCATTCCTCGTTAAGCTCGAGAAAGACGGCGACGGCTACAAACCGGGACGTTTGCTTCGGGCGTCGGAGATCCCGCAATACCGCGACGTGTCGAACGGGGACTGGAAATTCGTGAACATCGACTCGAACACCGGCGAGTTCGTGGTTCCGAAGGGAAGCTCCGGTTCGCGGTGGGACGAGAAGCAGGGCAACTGGAACATCAAGCCGGAGAGCGTCGTCGATGACAGGCCATACGACCCTGTTCTGACGCTTCTGGGTCGCACGGATGAAGTGGCGCAAACCGATTTCGTCGAGTTTGGCCTCGATCGGACGGCCAGGCGCGGCGTACCTGTGATGCGGGTGGAGACGACCGAAGGTCCGGTCACGGTGACGACGGTCTACGACCTCACGATGGCCCAGTTCGGAGTCGGACGAGGCCTGACGGGCGACTACCCCGACAGCTATGACGACAAGGACGCGGCCTACACGCCGGCCTGGCAGGAACTGTTCACCGGCGTCGCGGCGGATACGGTACTGCAGTTCGCGCGCGAATGGGCGGACACTGCCGACGCCACGGGCGGCAAGTGCATGATCATCATCGGGGCCGGTATCAACCATTGGTACCATTCCAACCTCATGTACCGGGCTGGCGCGATGGCCCTGATGCTGACCGGGTGCATCGGCAAGAACGGTGGTGGTCTCAACCACTACGTGGGACAGGAGAAGCTCGCCCCGATGGACTCGTGGGGGGCGATCGCCTTCGGCAAGGACTGGCAGGGAGCGGTCCGGCTTCAGCAGACTCCGATCTGGCACTACATCAACAGCTGCCAATACCGCTATGACGGCCAGTTCTCGAAGTACAACACGGTGCCCGAGAACGAGACGACCGACCGGCACACGGCGGACCAGATCTTCAAGGCAGTCCGCATGGGCTGGATGCCCTTCTTTCCGCAATTTGACCAGAACACCCTGGACCTGTGCCGGGAAGCCGGTGAGGCAGGGGCTGCGGACGATGATGCGCTCAAGAAGTACGTCCTCGATAAGCTGCGTTCGAAGGACCTCAAGTACTCGGTGAGCGATCCCGAGGCCGAAGAGAACTTCCCGCGCGTGTGGTACATCTGGCGGGGCAACGCGATCATGGGGAGCATGAAAGGGCACGAGTATGCCCTGAAACACTACCTCGGCACTCACCATAATGCGATCGCCGAAGACTCCGAAGAGCACACCCGCGAAGTCAACTGGCACGACGTGGCGCCGATCGGAAAGATGGACCTCATCGTAGACCTCAACTTCCGGATGGACTCCTCGGCCCTTTACTCCGATATCGTGCTTCCCGCCGCGTCGTGGTACGAAAAGGCCGACCTGAACAGCACCGATATGCACTCGTTCATTCACCCGCTCTCGGCAGCCATCGCGCCGGTGTGGGAGTCGAAGACCGACTGGAACATCTTCCGCGACCTGGCGAAGGTCACGAGCGAGGCAGCCGCGAAGTACTTCCCCGAGCCGCAGAAGGACATCGTCGCCGCCCCCATCGCTCACGACTCAGCGGGCGAGATCTCTCAACCCACGATCCAGGACTGGTACCTGGGGGAGTGCGAGCCCGTCCTCGGGAAGACCACCCATAACCTCACGGTCGTGGATCGCGATTATACGAAGCTGTACGACAAGTTCATCAGCTTGGGAGATCGCCTCAGAACCTCGGGCCTGGGGGCGCACGGGAACCACTACGAGTGCGCGGACGCGTACGACGAGATGGTGGAGTCGAACCACTTCCCGGTGGAACGTCGGAATGGAGACCTCCTTCCGTCGCTCAAGGAAGATGAGTGGGCGGCGAACGCGGTGCTGCACCTCTCGACGCTCACGAACGGCGTGCTGAACGTCAGGGCCTACCGGGGTGCTGAGAAGCGAACCGGGCTGGACCTGGTGGACCTCGGCGCCGGAACCGAGGACCTTCTGATCAACTACGCCGACCTGCAGGCGCAACCACGCCGGTACAATACGTCGCCCCTCTGGTCCGGCGTCATGAACCGGGGACGGGCGTACGCGGCCTTCACGTACAACGTCGAGAGGCTGGTCCCCTGGCGCACCCTCACCGGGCGCCAGCACTTCTACCTCGACCACGAGATGTACCTTGCTTACGGGGAGAATCTGCCCACGTACAAGCCCTCACCGAAGCCCGAGGCGTATGGCGATCTCAAGCAGACGCTGAAGGACGGTGACGCGATGATTCTGAACTGCCTCACCCCGCACGGAAAATGGCATATCCACTCCACCTACGGGGACAACCATCGCATGCTCACCCTGTCGCGGGGCTGCGAACCGGTGTGGCTGAGCGAAGTGGACGCGGAGGCGCTGGACATCCAGGACAACGACTGGTGCGAGGTCCACAACGACCACGGCGTGTACGCCGCTCGGGCGGCAGTGAGCGCCCGAATTCCCAAGGGCGTGTGCATCGTGTACCACGTCCCCGAGCGAACGATCGGCATCCCGAAGTCGCAGGTTCGCAACGGAAAGAGGGCCGGAGGACACAACAGCTTCACGCGAATTCACCTGAAACCGAACTTTCTCGCCGGCGGCTACGGTCAGTTCACGTACCACTTCAACTACTGGGGCCCGATCGCACCGAACCGGGATACCCACGTCGTCGTGAAGCGGATGGACAAAGTAGAGTTCTGATCACCCGAGAATCGCGCAAAACCGGGAGACCCGAGATGGATGTACGCTCACAGATTTCCATGGTGTTTCATCTCGACAAGTGCATCGGCTGTCATACGTGTTCGGTCGCGTGCAAGAACATCTGGACCGACCGTAAGGGCGCCGAGTACATGTGGTGGAACAACGTCGAGACCAAGCCGGGAACAGGATACCCCGGCAACTGGGAAGACCAGGAGATCTACAAGGGGGGCTGGGAAGAGACCGAGAAGGGGATCGGCCTGAAAGGAGCGGGGAAGCCCAAGAGCCTGACCAACATATTCCATAACCCGTACATGCCGGTAATCGACGACTACTACGAGCCCTTCACCTTCAAGTACCTGGACCTGATCGAGTCACCGGCTGAGGACGATCAGCCGACGGCCCGGCCGATATCAATGATTACCGGCGAGCCGATGGACATCAAGATGGGGCCAAACTGGGACGACGACCTGGGCGGGTCTCCCGAATTCGCTCGGAAAGATCCCAACATGGAGAACCTTACGCCCGCCGAGCAGGAGGCGATGTTCCAGCTGGAGCGAATGGCCTTCTTCTATCTTCCGCGGATCTGCAACCACTGCTTGAATCCTTCCTGCGTAGCCTCATGCCCGTCGGGCGCGATCTACAAGCGAGGCGAGGACGGGGTGGTCCTGATCAACCAGGATGTGTGTCGCGGTTGGCGCATGTGCGTAACCGCATGCCCGTACAAGAAATCTTACTACAACTGGAGCACGGGAAAATCCGAGAAGTGCATCCTGTGTTATCCCCGGATCGAGGCGGGACACGCGCCGGCCTGCATGCACTCGTGCGTGGGCCGCATTCGCTACCTCGGGGTGATGCTGTATGACGCGGACCAGATCGAGGCCGTAGCCTCGGCCGAGGAAGCCGACGTCGTGAGCCGGCAGATGGACATGATCCTCGATCCGTTCGATCCAGAGGTGATTGCTGCGGCCAAGGCCAATGGGGTGGCCGACTCGACGATCGACGCCGCGCAGTCGTCCCCCACGTACCAGTTCGTGAAGGAGTGGAACCTGGCACTGCCCCTGCACCCTGAGTTCAGGACGCTGCCGATGCTGTTCTACGTGCCGCCTCTGCTGCCGGTCATGGCCTCGGTGACTGAAGTCGACACGAGCGAGCAGGCCTGCAAGCTGGCCTCAGTCGCCAAGCACTGGCCGGACAGTTGGCTGTACGACACCAGCACCGCCGAGCTGTTCGGCACGATCGACGAGGCGCGGTTCCCGCTTCAGTACATGGCGAACCTGTTCAGTGCGGGGAACCTGACCCAGGTCGGGGACCGCCTGAAGAAGCTCATGGCGGTCCGGCTGCATCGACGCCAGGTAACGGTGGGGGACGTGCCGGAAGAGACGGTTAAGCAGGCGCTGGCCGACACCGGGCTCACGGCCCAGCTGGCGGATGATATCTACTACCTGACGTCTCTCGCCAAGTTCGACGACCGTTTCGTCATTCCTGCTGCGCACCGCGAGCAGGCCATCGAGATGATGGAATTCACGGGCGACGTGCAGGGGAACACCGGGTTCGGGTTCAAGGATGGTACGGCGCAGAGGGGGGCCTGACATGGATTCTCTGGCCCACTACGAGCGGCTCGCAGCTCTCTTCGACTACCCCGACGCCAATTACCCGGTCGTGGTCCGGGAGCTGTGCGGACTGCTCGAGGACGACTACCCGGTCGCAGGGGCCGAGATGCGAGCGTTCGCCGAGGCCCTGCCGGGGAGTGGGGAGGCATTCACGGAGGAAGAGCTGGACGAGGCCCAGGAGATCTTCACCCGGACGTTCGACGTGCAGTCGATCACGACCCTCGGGGTCGGATATGTAATGTTCGGGGATGACTATAAGAGGGGCGAGGTCCTGGTCAACCTGAATCGTGAGCACGCCGAGGCCGGCGTTGACTGCGGGACCGAACTTCCGGACCACCTGCCGACGGTCCTGCGGCTGGTTGCCCGGTGGTCCGATCCGGAGATCCTGGCAGAGTTCGTCGAGGAAATCCTGCACCCGGCCCTGCGCAGGATGATCGAGGAGTTCGGCCCCAGCCGCTTGCAGGAGCGACACCGGCTCTACAAGAAGCACTTCAAGACTTTGATCGCTTCCTCCGATGAGCGAGGCACGATCTTCCGGGGCCTCCTCGAGGCCCTGGATGCCGTCCTGAGAGAGGACTTCCGGCTCTCGACGCGAGAGACGCCGGAAATGGTGAGCGACTTCCTGCAATCCGTCGGCCGGGAGCTCGAAATCGAAGCCAGTGAGGGACGACCGTCGAAGTCCGGGAGCATGCCATGAACGCGCTCAACACCTTCCTCTTCGTCGCCTTTCCGTACGTGGCGATCATCGTCTTCCTGGTCGGGCTCGTCTACCGGTACCGACGCAAGAGCTTTACCATCACGTCGCTGTCCTCGCAGTTCCTCGAGGGTCGCCAACTCTTCTGGGGTAGCGTGCCTTTTCACCTTGGGCTCCTGGTCGTGTTCTCCGGGCACCTGATCGCGTTTCTCCTGCCGCAGGCCAACCTCGCATGGAACCAGGTGCCCGTGCGCCTGATCATCCTCGAGGTGACGGCTTTCGTATTCGGGGTCACCGTGTTCGTTGGCCTCGTCTCGCTGATGTATCGGCGATTCACCAACCCACGGGTCCGGGCGGTGACCACGCGGATGGACATCGTCCTCGAGCTGCTCCTGTTCGCCCAGGTGGTGCTCGGACTCTGGATCGCGCTGGGCTTCCGCTGGGGAGCCTCCTGGTTCGCGGCCGACCTTTCCCCCTACCTGTGGTCGCTCGTGACCCTGACTCCGGAAACGGGAGCGGTGTTCGCCATGCCATGGGTCATCAAGCTCCACATCCTTGGTGCGTTCGTCCTCATGTTCGTAACCCCGTTCACGCGTCTCGCCCACTTCATCGTGGCGCCCATGCACTACATCGTCCGGCCCTATCAGAGGGTCATCTGGAACTGGGACCGCAAGACGATACGTGATCCGAGCACACCGTGGTCCCGCGCCCGTCCACGCAGCAGTTGATCAGATTACAGGACGACCCATGAGCCACGACAGCAACGCCTGGCCGGATTACTGGGACCCCGAAGACGAGACGTTCTGGAACCGCGAAGGAAAGCGCATCGCGAACCGGAACCTGTGGATTTCGATTCCCAACCTGCTGCTGGGGTTCGCGGTCTGGATCTACTGGGGCATGGTCGCGAAGTACATCCAGCAACTCCACTTCGCGTCCGGCGGAGAGCTGTTCAACTTCACGTTCATGAACGGCGGAGAGCCTTACGCCGAGGCCGGTTACCGCGCCCTCCTGTTCACCCTTCCCGCGGTGGCTGGTCTGGCCGGGGCAACGCTCCGGATTCCCAACTCGTTCATGATCGCCATCTGCGGGGGACGCAACGTCAAGTTCATGACGACCGCGTTGTTGCTCCTGCCCGCTGTCAGTGCGGGGATTGCGCTCCAGGATCACACCACGCCGTTCTGGATCTTCATCATCCTCGCGGCTCTCTCCGGCGTAGGCGGCGGGGCGTTCGCCTCGTCCATGTCGAACATCAGCTTCTTCTTCCCGAAAGCGAAGCAGGGACTGGCCCTCGGGCTGAACGCGGGACTCGGCAACCTCGGGGTCAGCGTCATGCAATTCCTGATCCCCTGGGTGATCACGTTCGGACTGTTCGGAGCCCTGGGCGGAGACCCGTACGAATACGAAGTGGCTGGCGCAACGTCGCAGATGTGGATCCAGAACGCCGGCCTCGTCTGGGCTCCTGTTCTGCTGCTGTTCGCGATCCTGGCGTTCTTCTTCATGAACAACCTCCCGTTCCACAAGGTCGGGCCCACTCCTGTTGCGGTGGGCAAGTACCTGTGGCTCACTTTCCTCGGATTCGTAGGGGCCTCAGTCGGGATCGTCCTTCTGGTTCTTCCGTGGGGCGGCTTCCCGATGCTGTTGAAGACCTTCGTGGTCGTCGTGGTGGCGGTCGTCGTGACGCTGACGGCTATGCGGTACATGACGCCCCACGAAACCCGGGAGAGCCTGGAAGAGCAGTTCGGGATCTTCAAGATGAAGCACAACTGGATCATGACTTACCTGTACGTCATGACCTTCGGTTCCTTCATCGGTTACGCGAATGCCTTCCCCAAACTGATCGACGACGTGTTCGGTGTGATCCGGGTTGGTGAGATGTCGGGCCAGGCCACGGGACTGAGCTCGGCCGCGTATATCTGGATCGGGGCGGGCGTGGGCGCCCTGATCCGGCCCGTCGGAGGTTGGCTGTCAGACAAGTTGGGCGGTGCGAGGGTGACCCACTGGGACACGATCATCATGATCGCGTCCACGATCGGGGCGGGCTACGTAGTGTCGCTTGCGCTTGAGTCGCCGAATCCCGTCCAGTACTTCTTTCCCTTCCTCGGGCTGTTCATCGTGCTGTTCGCGACGACCGGCATCGGGAACGGGTCCACGTTCCGGATGATCGGCGTGATATTCTCGAAGGACAATCGGGGGCCGGTGCTCGGGTGGACGTCGGCGATCGCCGCGTACGGCGCGTATCTCATTCCCAAGATCTTCGCGACACAGATCCAGGCGGGCACGCCGCAGAACGCCCTGTATGGCTTTGCCGCGTACTACGCCACCTGTCTCGCGCTGAACTGGTGGTTCTACGCAAGGAAGAACGCCGAGATCGTGTGCTGAATCCGGTCAAACAGGATCAACGAATTCCGGGCCAGCTGTCCGGCTGGCCCGGCGAACACCGTGAAGAGACATGAAAGAACAATCTGGCGCCTGGCGCGTCTTGAGCCTCAACACCATCGCGTTCACGGTCTGTTTCGCAGCCTGGATGCTGAACGGTGTGCTGGTGACGTTTCTCGTGGAGAACGGGGTCTTCGACTGGGACAAGGCGCAGATGGGTACCCTGATCGGGATCCCGGTCCTGACCGGCTCGATCATGCGGCTGCCCCTCGGGATGCTCACCGACCGGTTCGGCGGGAGACCGGTGTACACGATACTCATGCTCCTGTGCGCCGTGCCGATGTTCTACCTGAGCCAGGTCGACAGCTACAACGGCTACCTGCTCGCCAGCCTGGGCTTCGGACTCACGGGCACCTCGTTCGCGGTCGGCATCGCGTTTTCATCGGTGTGGTTCAGCAGGGAGCGGCAGGGAACGGCCCTCGGGATCTTTGGCGCCGGAAACGCGGGCGCTGCGCTCACGGTGATGGTCGCGCCCGGGATTCTGAGGTCGCTGACGAACGGTGGGCAGGACCTGGAACGCTGGAGACTGCTTCCACAGTACTACGCAATCGTGCTCGTAGTGATGGCGATCGTCTTCTTCCTGTTCACCCGGAACAAGAAGCCGGAAGTCGCATCACAGCGCACCGTACTCCAGATGCTCAGGCCGCTCAAGAACATGCGGGTGTGGCGCTTCGGGCTCTATTACTTCCTGGTGTTCGGCGGATTCGTGGCCCTCGCCCAGTGGCTGGTCCCGTACTATGTCAACGTCTACTCGATGACCATCGTTACCGCCGGTCTTCTGACTTCCATTTTTTCGTTGCCTTCGGGGGTCATCCGTGCCCTCGGCGGATACATGTCGGATCGGTTGGGCGCCCGCACCGTGATGTACTGGGTCCTGGGTGTAATCGCAGTGTGCTGCCTGGCCCTGTTCTTCCCGAAGATGGAAGTCGAGTCTCCCGGAAGCGGAGTCATGGCTCGGAGGAGCGGAACCGTGACACTCGTCACCGGGAGCGAGATCCGTGTGAACCAGGACGTGTACGCTCTTCAGCCCCCGGTCGGCACGGGGTTTGACGATAGCGGGACCCACATCCTGCCGGTAATCAAGTCGTGGCACGTGCCACAGGTGACCGAAGGTCAGGCCGTTTCCAAGAAGGCTCTTCTCGCCGCCGGTACGACGCACATCTACTTCCAGGCGAACGTGTGGATCTTCACAATGTTCGTGTTTGTCATCGGGATCGCGATGGGGATCGGGAAGGCCGCGGTCTACAAGTACATCCCGGAGTACTTCCCGACCGAAGTGGGCGTGGTCGGCGGGGCTGTCGGCGTCATCGGGGGCCTCGGGGGCTTCTTCTGCCCCATCATCTTCGGCTACCTGCTGCGAGGAATCGGGCTCTGGACCACGACCTGGATCTTCTTCTTCTTCGTGGCGTTAGTGTGCCTGATCTGGCTGCACATCGTCGTTAAGAGGATCACGAAACGGGAGACGGCCATCGAGTCGATCCCGAGCTGATGAGTTGACCTACCGGGCCGACTCGATTCTGAATACCCAGGCGAGCGTTCCAGCTTCCTTCAGCCCCGGCGGGAGCTGAATGCCCAGGCCGTCAGAGTCCTGGGTCCAGTCGAGGGGTCCCTCGTGACCCAACAGGACGATCTCGCTGCCCTCCCGGGCCCGCACCGACCGCAGGTGCAGCGACTCGCCGGGCCACGCGAGCGAGAACGCGTAGACTGTCTGGCTGTCCTTGCTTCGGGTGAAGCGCACGGATTCGCCCTCACCGAACGGTTCGTGCGACCTCGTTCCGTAGATGGCCTCGCCGTTCACCCCCATCCAACGGCCGATCTGCGC
>Ga0209456_10001486_pt1 | contig 11411 bp, 9 predicted proteins | sample COG_11_FD_184755 | JGI IMG/M metagenome (GOLD analysis project Ga0209456, IMG submission 184755) | Pelagic marine sediment microbial communities from the LTER site Helgoland, North Sea, for post-phytoplankton bloom and carbon turnover... | ecosystem: Environmental > Aquatic > Marine > Neritic...
GCGATCTATTACGCCCAAAGTGAACGTGACGAGGACGCCTTACGACAAATCGAATCCGCATTGAGTATTTCGAAGCGCCACCCCGAGGCACTACTTTATGCCGCCCTGGCTTTTCACGCAATTGGAGATGAAGAGTCCACTTTATCCAGCCTGGAAGAGATGCTGGTTGCGGATCCTTCCTACCGCACCTACGCCGCACAGGAGCCGGACTTTGGTTCACTGCAGAGTAACGAAAGGTTTGATCGCCTGATAAACCCCTGAGCATCGCTTTAACAAGATCTTCAAATTACTGTCACATTATCGACCAATAAACATCGGTTAACCGACAGAAACATCTATAGTCAGGAGAGGAATCTTTCGTATTGTTGAAACAGTGTATAAGTAAAACAAAAGCAATATTAATTTAAAACTCGAAGCACCAAACAACCACTCACACTCATCGTTCAATCGAAATGGCACGCGGGGATGACATTGCCTATAATTGGCACTGTGCTGCAGCTTCCAAAAAAAAGCCCGGCTAAACCGGGCTTTTCTTCAACTTGTAGCAGTAAAGGCTAATCAGTCGTCTTTGCCAACTTCCTTCTTAGACAGCCTGACACGGCCCTGTTTGTCCACTTCGAGAACCTTGACCTTGACCATTTCGCCTTCCTTGACCACGTCGGTCACATTCTCAACACGCTCGTCAGAAAGCTGCGAGATATGTACCAGGCCATCACGGCCAGGGGCCAATGAAACAAAGGCACCGAAGTTCATGATCTTAATGACCTTGCCTTCGAAGATCCCAAATCAGGGGACAGTTTACTTAAATGGCTTTCGGCCAGGCTTTTGGCGTTTCAATGGTCTTCCGGTTTGTGACTCCAAACTTTCGATAAACTTCTCACTTCCGAGAGGTCTGCCAGTTTTTGTGTGTTTTCGTACCTTTCGAAGTACCTCATTGGACTGACGGCCCCTAAGATAGGCAATCCAATCCGGAAACTTTTCCAGCATTGGCTTGACCGTAACTAACTTGTCATCGCTTGATTTAAGGTGAGCATGGACGCTGGACCAGCGCCAACCCTGAGATCTTTCGACAATCCTGTGGATACGGGGCATTGCAAACCTCGTCAATCAAAGACAATTCCATTTTCGGTATTCAGTCAAGTAAATTGCGGAAACTATGGCCCCTTTGCTTTGTCGGGGAAAGTCGTTCAGAACTGTGGGGATTAAGTAAACTGTCCCCGGATTCCGCCGGATTCCGCGGATTCCGCAATGGTAAACCATCTGCAGGCACATCCGGGTGCAAGACGTCAAGACAGATACAACGACGCTCCCTTCGCCGCGGCATTTTTGTTTTTGCGGGAGTCCCTTGAACACATGGTTCAAGGGTATCGAAACATGTCAAGGCGCAGGGCAAATTACGGTCACTAGAGGACCTATAAGCTTTCGAGAATTAAAAAAAATATTAATTTCGATCCTTACTGTGCTTTTCACTTTTTATAAGAAATATGCTTTAATAATAATTGTCCTTCCAAAAAAAGCTGCTCAGCTGAGACAAAGGTAACAATTCTTTGAATAACATAAAGCAAATATTAAGTACCAGCGAAGCCGCTTTTGCAGTAGACCGTGAAGGACAGATAGTGGCCTGGAATCAGGCGGCGGAGCAAACCATAGGCTATGCGGAATCCGAGGCATTGGGACAGCAGTGCTGGGAGTTGCTGTCAGGGCGGGACGTATTTGGAAATCAATTATGCTGCGAAGGCTGTCCGATCCTTGTCACTGCATTCAATGATGAATCGATCAATAGATTTCAGATTGATTTCAAAACGCATAAGCAAGATCGCAAAAGATTCACGGTCTGCAATTTGATGCTGTCTGATAATTCTGACAAGGAAGTGCTGGTCCATTTATGCCTCCCCGAATCGGATGCAGCCGAGCCTTTTATAAAACACGCTGTCGCAAACAAAAAACATGACACCCTTACAGCCAGAGAAACCGAAGTGTTAACTCTGCTACATAAAGGTATGACCGTGGCAGAAATCGGTAATGCATTGAACATCTGTGCCTCAACCGTGCGCAGTCATATCCAACACATTCTTTGCAAGCTCAAAGTCAAAAGTCGCTTTGAAGCGGTCGCTCTGGGTCGGAAGCTAAGTCTTATATAGTCTTTGTTATCTACAATATGAGATTAATTTTCGTCATAAAATGATGAAAACTGGCGAGGTTCGGTGATTGCAACCCTTTCCGCCCTTTGGCGCTCCGCGTCTTCACGTGCCTGGAGGCGCGCCTGGTAGATGGCGGTGACTGCGCCACCGAGAATAATCAGGAGCAGTAGCTGAGCAATGGAGCTGACTACAGCCTTATGAATATCGGCTTCATCGGATAGGTTTCCCTCAACAAAAAAATAAAAAGCGAGGATGGCCGCACATAAACCAACAATGAGCGGAACCGGATCCCGTCTGATGTGATCGACGAAACGCTCCGACCGTCTGGGCAGATAGTGTACAAGCCCGTAGAACAACACGAAGGCGAGTAACGCGCCGACTACGACTGAATTTATTTCCATCATGAATTACGCTCCGGTGGCTGGTATTGAATTTAAACCCCGATTGCTTTGAGTCTAGACCATTTGTGCAGCTTGTGCGGGGACTGCGGAAAACGCGGATTTGCTTACATTCTGGATCGCACGCGGGGTTGACATCACCTATATTTGGCACTGTGCTGCAGCCTCCAAAAAAAAGCCCGGCTTAGCCGGGCTTTTCTTCAACTTGTAGCAGTAAGAACTACTTAGTCGTCTTTACCAACTTCCTTCATAGAAAGCCTGACACGGCCCTGTTTGTCCACTTCAAGCACTTTAACCTTGACCATTTCGCCTTCCTTGACCACGTCGGTCACATTCTCAACACGCTCATCAGAAAGCTGCGAGATGTGTACCAGGCCATCACGGCCAGGGGCCAATGAGACAAATGCACCGAAGTTCATAATCTTGATGACCTTGCCTTCGAAGATCTGACCCGGCTCGATGTCCGCGGTGATTTGCTCGATACGCTTACGGGCTTCATCACCGGCTTCCTTGTTCACGGATCCAACGGTAATGGTGCCATCATCGGCAATGTCGATGGTTGCACCGGTTTCCTCGGTGATGCTGCGGATGGTGACACCACCCTTGCCAATCACGTCGCGGATCTTGTCCGGATGGATCTTGATGGTTATCAGGCGAGGTGCGAACTCGGACATTTCACCACGTGGCTCGGAGATGACCTTGTTCATTTCACCGAGGATGAAACTACGGCCGTCATGTGCCTGTGAAAGTGCAATACGCATGATTTCTTCGTTGATACCTTCGATCTTGATATCCATTTGCAGCGCAGTGATGCCATCGGCGGTACCGGCTACCTTGAAATCCATGTCGCCGAGGTGATCTTCGTCACCCAGAATGTCGCTCAGTACGGCAAAACGATCGCCTTCCTTGATCAGGCCCATGGCGATACCGGCAACCGGCGCCTTAACAGGCACACCGGCGTCCATTAACGCCAGCGAGGTACCGCAAACAGAGGCCATTGAGCTTGAACCGTTTGATTCAGTGATCTCGGATACGACACGGATGACGTAAGGGAAATCTTCCATATCAGGCAGTACCGCGGTAACACCACGACGCGCCAGCCAGCCATGACCGATTTCACGGCGTTTCGGGCCACCGGCAAAACCGGTTTCACCCACGCAGAACAACGGGAAGTTGTAGTGCAGCATGAACGGGTCTTTGTATTCACCGTTTACGGCATCGATCAACTGCGAGTCCCGGGTCGTACCCAGCGTGGTTGTAACGATGGCCTGTGTCTCACCACGGGTAAACAGGGCTGAACCATGTGTACGTGGCAGGATGCCTGGCTTGACCGTAATCGGACGAACCGTTGTCACATCTCGGCCGTCAATACGCGGGTTGCCGGAAAGAATGTGGTCGCGGACCAGGAATTTTTCGAGTTTGTAGAATGCACCGGCAACATCTGAGGCTGAAGGTGCGTTTTCGTCTTCCTCGTTACACAGGGATTCAATCACCGATTTTTTGACTTCGGCAACAGCATCCTGACGCTCCAGCTTGTTGGCAATCGCGTAGGCGGCTACCAGGCCGTCTTTGGCGGCAGCTTCAACGGCAGATTTCAGACCTTCGTCTTCTGCCTCGGCTTTCCACTCCCACTTGGTAACACCGGCTTCGGCGACCAACTCGTTGATGGCGCTGACAACAGCCTTCATGGCGTCGTGGCCAAAGGTAACCGCACCCAGCATGACTTCTTCGGAGAGGAGCTCTGCTTCGGATTCAACCATCAATACCGCACTTTCAGTACCGGCGACAACCAGGTTCAGCTTGGAGTCTTCCAGCTGGGTGGTGGTCGGGTTGAGTACGTATTCGTTGTTGATATAGCCGACTTTCGCTGCACCTACCGGGCCGCTGAAAGGCATACCGGAAAGCGCCAGCGCTGCGGATGTACCAATCAAGGCAGGGATATCACCGTCCACTTCCGGGTTGGAAGAGATCAGGTTGGCGGTAACCTGGACTTCATTCAGGAAACCCTTGGGGAACAACGGTCGGATGGGGCGATCGATCAGACGGCAAGTCAGTGTTTCTTTCTCGGTAGGGCGTCCTTCACGTTTGAAGAAGCCACCCGGGATACGGCCTGCCGCGTAGAATTTTTCCTGGTAGTTGACCGTTAACGGAAAGAAGGACTGGCCTGGTTTGGCTTCCTTTTGTCCAACAACAGCAACCATGACCACGGTATCGTCCATGTTCACCATGACGGTGGCACTGGCCTGACGGGCTATTTCACCGGTTTCGATGGTGACCTTACGATCACCGAATTGAAATGACTTTGTAAGTTTTTGCACTTTAGTTTCCTGCTTTATGTGAAGAGCCACCTGGCTCTTATTCGCCTGTTTTCAGGCATTTCCTTCAAGTACGGTCGAGCGCTGCCAGAACACTTGTTATGACAGGTGAGACCATTTGGTATCAAACAAAAAGATTTAACGACGCAAACCAAGACGTTTAATCAGATCGCGGTAACGCTGGATTTCTGTCTTCTTCAGGTAATCCAGCAGGCTGCGGCGCTGATTAACCATACGCAGCAATCCGCGGCGTGAATGGTGGTCGTGTTTATGGTTTTTGAAATGATCGGTGAGGTGTTGGATTCTTGCTGTCAACAGCGCAACCTGGACTTCAGGTGAGCCGGTATCGTTCTCCGAACGTTTAAATTCACTAACTACTTTACTTTTCGCTTCTGCATTAATAGACATGGTTCCATCTCCATGAATAGAGCCCCGTGATTTTTGGAAATCCCGCACTGCATGATTGCGATGAAGGTTTACAAAAACCGGTAGCCCCGGATTTGTGTGAGCCGCGCATTTTAACCCTCACGGATAAAGCAAACAAGTGAATACCCACTTATTTCATGTAATTGTAAACCCTGTTACGGTCCATTGCTTCAGCAATTGCCTTACAGGTTAAATACCCGTGATGGCTGAAGCCTGCCATCGTCACTTATTAAAGCCAGTCCAAGCAGGTCCCCATCGGGACCATAGACCCGTACATTCCCTGCTTGTGACGAGTCGTTCGGCACCGGAAATTGCTGTCCATGTCTGAATTTTTCACGCTCGATCGAATCCAGTTCAACACGCGGCCAATGCGGCAGCCCGGCATCAACCGGAAGCAATATTTCCGGCAAGCCGCCAGTTTCCTTTGCTTCCTGCAGCTGCTCAAGGGTCACCATGGATAAATTATCAAATGGCTCGACGAGTGTGCGCCGCAACTCGACCAGGTGTGCACAACAGTCGAAGGCCCTGGCGATGTCTTCCGCGAGTGTTCTTATGTAGGTCCCCTTGGAACAATGCACGTCAATTGTCAGCCGGGGCGACTGCCAATCCACCAGTTTCAGCTCATGGATTGTCACACTACGCGCCGGACGTTCTATATCAATTCCTGCGCGCGCGTATTCATACAGGGGCCTGCCCTCGTGTTTCAGTGCGGAGTACATGGGCGGTACCTGCTCAATTTCACCCTCAAACCGTTGCAGTATTTGCACCAGCTTGTCGCGATCAAGGTCGGGGACTGGACAGGTTTGAATAACCTCGCCTTCGACATCCCCCGTTGATGTCGCTATACCCATCAGGGCCGTGGCGCGGTAGCGCTTGCCGGCTTCGAGCATAAATGCGGCGGTCTTGCTTGCTTCACCGAGGCAGACCGGCAGCATGCCTGTTGCGAAAGGATCAAGGCTTCCGGTGTGGCCCGCTTTGCGGGCCTGGAATATACCCCTTACTCTTTGAAGTGCGCGGTTGGAGGAAATACCGGCGGGTTTATCCAGCAGGACGATACCGTGAATATCCGCCCCGTGCTTGCGGCGACCCATCTGGTCCTGTTACTCCTTGTCTGGGTCTTCGGCGTCAGCCAGGGAGCGCTCAAAACCGTCTTTGTCGGAATTCAACGCCTTGGAAATCAAATCGTCTATATGGCTGCCTTTTTCTACCGAGTCATCGTGGACGAAATGCAGCTCCGGTACGTGACGCAAGCGTAACTCCTGGCCAAGACGACGGCGAAGAAAGCTTGCGGCGCGACGCAGTGCTTTCAGGCTTCCCTGCGCTTTTTCAGGTTCAAACACGGTAATGAACACCTTGGCATGTGAAAGGTCGCGTGTGACCTCCACATCCGAGAGACTGACAAAGCCCACCTCAGGGTCTTTGATTTCGTGCTGAATCAGCTTGGCAAGATCGCGCCGCATTTGGCCTGCAACGCGTTCATGCCTCTTAAAATCCCTGGGTGGCATAGTGTGTCAGCTTCCTCTACTTAAGGGTTCTGGCAACTTCCGTGCGCTCGAAACATTCAATCTGGTCACCTGGTTTGACATCGTTATACATCTTGACGCCAATACCGCATTCCGTGCCGGCGACCACTTCAGAGACATTATCTTTGAAGCGTCTCAGCGACTCGAGTTCGCCCTCGAATACCACCACGTTATCACGCAATACCCTGATAGGGTTAGCACGTTTCACATGGCCTTCAACTACCAGGCAACCTGCAATGGCGCCAAACTTGGACGAACGGAATACGTCTCTTACCTCGGCGAGACCGACGATGGACTCCTTGGTTTCAGTACCCAGCATACCCGTGATGGCAGATTTCACATCATCAATGGCCTCATAAATAATGCTGTAGTAATGCAGGTCCAGTTCCTGTTCCTGGATTACCCGGCGTGCGCTGTTATCTGCACGCACATTGAAACCGATGATGATGGCGTCCGATGCGTGTGCAAGGGTTGCATCAGATTCCGTAATCGCGCCAACACCCGAGGCCACGATATTGACTTTGATGTCTTCATTACTGAGGCTGACCAGGGCATCCTTCAGCGCTTCGACACTGCCCTGAACATCAGCACGTATCAACAGGTTAACAACCATTTGCTCGCCTTTACCCATGTTCTCGAACAGGTTCTGCAGGTTGGCCGCCTGCTGCTGTGCCAGTCGACTCTCACGCTGGCGATCCTGTCGCTCGGATGCGGCCTCCCTGGCTTTTCTTTCATTCTGGACGACCAGCATCTCGTCACCGGCAAAGGGGACACCGGACAAACCAAGTATTACCGCGGGCATCGAAGGCCCGGCCGATTCAATAGCAGCACCGGTTTCATCAAACATCGCCCTGACACGTCCAAATTCCTGACCGGCAAGAACCATTTCGCCACGCTTGAGGGTACCGTTTTGCACCAGTACGGTTGCTACCGGACCACGTCCTTTATCCAGGCTGGATTCGATCACCAGGCCCTGTGCCTGCCGCTCCGGGTCGGCCTTGAGTTCAAGCAATTCAGCCTGCAGCAAGATACCTTCGAGCAAGTCTGGAATGCCCTCACCCGTCTTGGCTGATACGGGCACAAACAGCTCCTCACCGCCCCACTCTTCGGATATGACTTCCTGTTGGGAGAGTTCGGATTTGATGCGTTCAATATCTGAATCTGGCAGGTCAATTTTATTGATTGCCACAATCAGTGGTACACCGGCAGCTCGGGCGTGCTGAATCGCTTCCTTGGTTTGTGGCATGACGCCATCGTCTGCTGCAACCACCAGCACCACGATGTCCGTTGCTTTTGCACCACGTGAGCGCATGGCGGTGAACGCCGCATGGCCCGGGGTATCCAGAAACGTGATGATGCCGCGTTTTGTAACCACGTGGTAAGCACCGATATGTTGCGTAATACCACCGGCTTCACCATCGGCTATCTTGGTTGCCTTGATATAGTCAAGCAAAGATGTCTTACCATGATCAACGTGCCCCATCACGGTGACAACAGGTGGCCGGGCGACACCTTCGGCCTCACCCATCTCGGTTTTAGCGGCAATCAATTCCTGCTCAATACCTTTGTCTTCCTCGGGCGTGGCAGTGTGCCCCAGTTCCTCTGAAACCAGTATGGCCGTATCCTGATCAAGTATCTGGTTGATCGTTACCATCATTCCCATATTCATCAATACCTTGATAACTTCCGCGGCCTTGATCGCCAGCAACTTGGCGAGCTCCGCAACCACGATATTTTCCGGAATGGATACATGACGAACGACAGGTTCGGTTGGTTTTGAAAAACCGTGCTCGGTCGGTCTTGAGGGTTGGCTCACACGCTTGGTGGGTTTGCGCCGCCTTGCTCCGGCGCCAACATCAACATGCAGTTCGCGACGGCCATAACGGGTCGCTGGTTTTGCGCGCTCCTTTTTACGCTTATGCTGCTCTTCGGCCAGTTTGCGAAGACGTTCTTCTTCTTTTTTGCGTGCTTCTTCCTCGGCCTTCTGTCTTGCAGCAGCTTCCTCGGCCTGTTCTTCCTGTTCGCGAAGGGATTGTTCTTCCCGGGCCTTCAGCGCCGCTTCCTCGGCAGCCTTACGAGCCGCCTCCTCGGCTTCCCGACGTGCCTTTTCTTCAGCCTCAACACGTTCTTTTTCCTCAGCCTCGCGTCGCTCCTGCGCCTCTTTCAATGCCTGCTTAACTTTCTCTCTTTCGGGGTCCTCAGTTTGCAAGGCTTCACGTTTCACGTATGTCCGGCTCTTCCGGAACTCCACGTTGACCGTCTTGGTAGACGCCCGTGGCCCACTTCCCTGGATACGCAATTCACTGACTGATTTGCGCTTGAGCGTGACCTTGCGCGGTGCGGTTGCATCGCTTTCCGATTTACCGTGTGATGACCTTAAGTGAGCCAATAACTTTTTCTTGTCGTCATTGGAAACCGGGTCATCACCGGAAGTGAGGTTGATATTGGCTTTACTCATCTGCGTAATCAGTTTATCTACACTGATACCCAGGACTTCTGCCAATTGTGCAACGGTAACTTGGGACATATATTCTGCTCCTTTAAGAACCTATCGGTTCTTTTTTTCAGGAATCCTGGCTTTCTTCTTCAAACCACGGGGCACGTGCCGCCATAATTAATGCGGCTGCCTCTTCTTCTGACATATCATCGACTTCCAGCAGTTCATCCACTGAAAGTTCAGCCAGGTCTTCCTGGGTACGGGTACCGTTTTCTGCCAGGCGGTAAGCGAGGCGCTCGGTCATTCCTTCAAGGCTGAGAAGGTCTTCAGCCGGGCTGTTGTCATCCAGCGCCTCTTCCTTGGCAATCAATTGCGTCAACAAGGCATCCCGTGCACGTCGCCGTAGCTCTGTAACCATCTCCTCATCAAACTCTTCAATTTCAAGTAATTCAGAATCAGGAACATACGCAACTTCTTCAATATTACTGAAACCTTCCTGCACGAGAATATTGGCTACGCCTTCATCGACATCCAGGCGCTCCATAAAGTTCTTGAGAACCTTTCCGGCTTCTTCCTCACCTTTCTTGTCCGCATCTTCAACCGTAAGTACATTCAATTCCCAACCGGTAAGGTCACTGGCCAGCCTGACGTTCTGACCACCGCGACCAATTGCCTGGGACAGGTTAGCTTCTTCAACAGCGATATCCATCATCCGGCGCTCTTCATCCACGACAATGGACGCAACTTCGGCCGGCGCCATGGCATTGATAACGAACTGGGCCGGATTATCGTCCCAAAGAATGATATCGATACGTTCACCCGCCAACTCGTTTGAGACCGCCTGTACACGCGAGCCGCGCATACCGACACAGGCGCCGATGGGATCCGTTCTCGGGTCGTTGGACCTGACCGCAATCTTGGCTCTGCGACCAGGATCACGCGCACCACCCATGATGGAGATCAACTCTTGCCCGATTTCCGGCACCTCGAGCTCAAACAGGGCGATCAGAAATTCCTTGATGGTTCGACTGGCGAATAACTGCGGACCGCGTATCTCGGGTTTCACTTCGTAAAGAAACGCCCGCAAGCGGTCGCCCGGGCGCACGGTTTCACCCTGGATCATGTGACGCTGGGCAACAAATGCCTCGGCATTGCCACCCAGATCGAGGTAGACGTTGCCTCGCTCAATGCGTTTGACAATACCGTTGATGAGTTCACCTTCCCGGTCCTTGTAGGCATCAACGACCTGCTCTCTTTCAGCCTCACGGACACGCTGTACGATGACCTGCTTTGCCGTCTGTGCCGCGATTCGGCCAAACTCGACGTTCTCCATGGGTTCCTCAATAAAATCACCCACTTCAATCTCCGGATTATGCCCAGTGGCATCTCTGTGCAGCATCTGAAAATCCGTTGATTCGATCTCCGCATCATCTTCCATCACTTCCCATCGACGGAAGGTTTCATACTCACCGGTATCGCGATCAATGGAAACACGCGCCAGGATCTCATCATTGTTGCGTTTGAGAGTTGCCATGGCGAGTGCCGACTCCAACGCTTCGAAGATGACGCTCTTGGCTACACCTTTCTCATTGGATACCGCGTCCACGACCAGAAGAATTTCTTTACTCATGTGCTCTTAACTCCGTACAGTGTCTTATACCGTATTTCCTAATTACTTGGTTTTGTGACCGGCGAGGATTTTTTCATAATCCGGAACCAGCCTGGCCTTAACAATATTACTTAATTCAAGTGTCACCTCCGAACCGTCCTGTTCGATACGAACACCTGTATCATCTGCACCCAGTATCGGGCCTGAAAATTTGCGCCGGCCATCCTGAGGTGCAAACAGTGTGACCTGGGCAATACTTCCCGCGAATTGGCGGTAATGCGCCGCGGTAAACAACGGCCTGTCCAGCCCCGGAGAGGAAACCTCCAGGTTATATTGACTCCGGATCGGGTCCTTTACATCCAACAGGGCGGCTGTCTCACGACTCACGGTTTCGCAGTCTTCGATACCCACGCCATTTTCATTGTCGATATAGATACGCAGTACCGAGTGCTTCGGATTATTGTTGTACTCCAAACCGACAAATTCATAGCCCAGGTCTTCGACCAGTGGCCGCAACAATTCATTCAGTTTCTGAACACTCAAAACAATATCTCCGGGCACA
>Ga0209456_10001489_pt1 | contig 11404 bp, 9 predicted proteins | sample COG_11_FD_184755 | JGI IMG/M metagenome (GOLD analysis project Ga0209456, IMG submission 184755) | Pelagic marine sediment microbial communities from the LTER site Helgoland, North Sea, for post-phytoplankton bloom and carbon turnover... | ecosystem: Environmental > Aquatic > Marine > Neritic...
CGATATCGACTGTTTCAAATCCTATAATGATTATTACGGGTTTCTGGAGGGAGATGCTGCTCTGAAATTGATCGCGGCAACGATTGAATCGAAGATGGAGAGTTCAACCGATATGGTTGCCAGAATTGGGGGAGAGTTATTTTCCTGCTTGCTTCCAGGTAGAAATTACAATGCTATGGTAACCATCGGAGAGACCATTTTGGATGCCGTTCGAGCTCTGGAAATACCCCATGAGCTATCAACTGTATCGGATATCTTAACAGTTAGTATTGGTGGTATTGATTTTGTTCCACAGAGTCATAGCCATGTAGAAGACGCAATGGTCTTAGCTGAAGACAAGCTCTATCACGCCATAGAGTCGGGACGTAATCGATTTGTTAATTAGTGTTCCGACTGGTCGGAACCGGTATTGCCCACGGGGACGGCAAAGGCGTCCGCGACCAGCGCATCGACATTGTCGCCAGTCAGCGCGTTGAGGAAGGCCAGCAGTTGATCAGACTCCTCATCATTGAGGTTCAGTGGCCGCAGCAAAGGGTCGAGCAGTTCGTTGTGGATACCACCGCGGTTGTAAAAGGCGATGACTTCTTCCAGGGTCGAGATCGAGCCGTTATGCATATAAGGTGCGGTCAGGGCGATGTTCCGGAGTGTCGGCGTCCGGTACTTCCAACGGTCGCCGGGATTTTCCGTGATTTCGTAGAGCCCAAGATCGTTTGGCGGGGGTTCGGAGGCGTCGGCAACCACGTCCTGGCGCACGATAATGTGTTCCCCAGGTGCAATCTGTACCCGGGTTTCCGCAGACGGATTTGACATTGAACGCTGATAGCCGATCCCGGTGTTGTGCATCAGCTCATCGGTGAACAGTGCAGATTCTTTCGTTAGCAGGTGACAGCTCGAGCAATTGGCTTTAGCCGTGAACAGGCGGAACCCGGCTTGCTGGACGGCTGACATTGCTTCAGTTTGTTCACCGTAGTACCAGCGGTCAAAAGGGCTGTTGGCTGAAACCAGCACCCGCTCGTAACTGGCCAGTGCCATGCCCACGGTTTCCATAGATACCGGCCTTCCTTCAAATGCGATTTCAAAGCGCTCCCGGTATTCAGGAATGGCCCTGATCTGCTCGATTACCTGGCCGACCGAGGGATTCCCCATCTCGTTGTGCGCCAGCAACGGGCCCCAGATCTGTTGCTCCAGGGTACTCTCCCGCCCGTCATGGAATAAACGATCCAGGTAGGCCACGTTGTAGATGGTCGGTGAGTTTCGCCGCACCGTACGGCCTTCGATACCGACCGCGGTGGCCAGTTCGTTACTGGAAAAACCCTGTTCAGGGATATGGCACATTGCGCATGAAAACGTGTTGTTATGTGACAGGCGCCGGTCAAAAAATAACAAGCGGCCAAGCGCAATTTTTTCAGGACTCGGTAAATTGTTCTCAGGGAACGGAATGGGTGGCAGTCCAAGTGGAGGCTGTATTACATACGACCACAGGTCCGCAGCTTGGCCGCGGCGGTTTTCAAGGCTCAGTGCGCTGGTCCGGTAAGCCGTGCTTTCGTAACCTTCCTTTACGTCCCCGGGCCCTTGCAAGAGGTGTGCGCCAGCGGGTTCCATTTGCAGTGTACGGATGTCGTTCAACATCGTATCGGAATGCAGGTAAGAGGCGCTGAAGATATTGCGGATTCGCAGGTTCCGGTCGACCAGGAAAACCCTCAGCACGTGGGAGATACTGCCTGCCTCACCTGCTTCCGCATTCGGGTCTCGAATTACCGCCTGTCCATAGGATTCCAGGATGGGATCCAGTTCCTGCTGTCCGCGGGTTGTGATAAAGCGCCAGTCAAAATCACCGGAAATATAAGGCCGGCCGTAGCGCCTCATGACCTCGGGTGTGTCCTGAACCGGATCGAAACTCAGGCTGATGAACCGGATGTCCGCTGCGGCAGAGGGGTCTTGCAGTAACTGGTCCTGCAGCCGCTCGAGTACGTGGGTGGCCAACGGACAACCGTTGGCGTCGGAACAGCTGCTGTAGATGAAACTGAGGACCACCACCTTGTCGCCCATCATGCTGTGCAGGCTGGTGCTTTCTCCGTTGCTGTCGAGGACCCGGCCGTCTCCGGCCAAACCCATGGGTGGAAGTTGATAAGTTCCCGCCTGTGGCGGCTCAAACTCCAGTTCTGTCCAGCCGGGCGCCAGTACCTGGGAACCGGAGCTGTCATCCTGTCCGTATGCGCCGGCGCAGGCGCTGCCAAGCAGTAGCAGGAAAAGGCTGGCGAGCAGCGAGCTCGCCAGCCTGGTTTCTTCTGCCCCGCCAGCCGGCATCAATTTCCTCCGGCGATGTCGTTGCCCTGTTCTTTGTTGTCAGCTACGAGTGGGTTGGACTGGCCGTACAGCGAGTAGGCGCCAAAGCGCATCTGGTGTGGCAAGCCCAGGTTCCCGGCAACAAAATCGATGGTGAATTCATGATTCAGTTTTTTGCCATCCCAGGTAAACGACTTGAAGTACTGCAGGTCCGCGCCGTCAGGTGCTTCGGTCTTATCCCAGTTAGCCAGCAGGGAGCTTGTGAAATAGATGCGCTTACCGTCCCAGCTCTGCGAGGCCATATTGATTTGTGCGCCAATCTTCGTTTCCTGAATTTGCACCGGTTTGAACGGATCGGATATATCGAACAGCCGGGCCTTGCCGTCATTCCAGGTGTCGACCCAGAGCAGGGAATCATCGGCTGAAATGGAAATGTCGACTGGCAGGGGTAGCTGCGCCGCATCGCCGATATCGGCTACGGCTTGAGCCTGCCATACACCTTCAGAGTCTTCAAAAATCAACCAGATCTTCGAAGTGAGCGCCGTGGTGGTGAAGCAATAGTCGTTGTGCGCACCCCAGGCACAACGGATTTCCAGCGGCGCACCCGGCACGTCGAGCACCTTTTTCGGTTTGCGGCTGTGCAGATCCCAGACCACCACGGTGTTGCCAAAGCGTTTCATGGCTTCGGCATCGCCCATCAGTTTGCCCAGGTTCATCATGTAATTGTTCCAACCAGTGAACGACGAGGTGATCATCACGTTACGGCGGGGCAGGGCGCGGACATCGTACCCGTAACCGTCAGCGAAATTCCCCGATTTGGTGGCCCCGCCCAGGTTTTCATCGGTCGGCATCCAGTGGGTGGCCATGAAATCACCTGCATTGGTGTATTCAACCAGGGCCGTGCGGCCGCCATGGTCTTTGTCATTGGAAAGGCCGGTCAGCATCATACGGCCCGGCAGGGCATAGGTCGTGTGTGGTCCAACCACGCCACCGCTCGTTGCCACGAAATTATCAATGGTCTTGTGCAAGGTTGGTTTGGCGGGATTGCTGTGAACGTCAAAGATGAAGATCTTGCTGGTGTCGAGACCGCCGGCCCAGAGATAATGCCGGTCGTCCGTAAAACCCGAATGGTGGGCCTCATTGCGTCCACCCACGGACAGGGTGTGTACAACCTTGCCGTAGTTGGAGGAAGCCGGGTTGACATCGATTGTAACCAGCTTGTCCTGCTCGTCACCGACACCTTCTGCGCCCAGGGTCCAGACATAGACAAAATCTTCCTGGCCGACGATTTTCGCCATGTAGGGCGACATACACGTCTCGTCGGCAATCCCGGTTGACGGAATGGCTGCAGCAGTTGCAAGGACCAGGCTGAAACAGATTTGCGTCACTTTTCTCAGTAGCAATTGTGCTTGTTTGAACGGCATGTTTTTCTCTCCTGTAGTTTATGGCAAGCGTTTCTTGTATTTTTGAAACCAATACATGTTAAAGCATAGATGAAAATATGCGAATTGCATCCGCGCCTGCGATAATGCCGAACGAGTCCAGGCGCATCCACAGCAGTGCTTGAACCGGAGCGGCGCATCAACAGGGTGTTTCCCCTCGACCACCGCCGGTTGCCATGGCGTTTGCACCCTGAACAGCGAAGGCTCCGGAAACACTCCCGAAAAACGCCTTGCGACCTGCTTGTCAATGTTTTTCCTGTGTGTGAGGAACTGATGTGAGCAGCTTTATACCAAACGATGTCACGGCCAGGTCGAGAGAAAGTGACACTCCAAGCCAAATGATGCATAATTTTTCAGCTACCCTGAATTGTGGTCAGGGGGCTAAAATACTATTGGCAAGGATGCATCACAAATGTACTTTCACGAGGTACTTCCATGAACCATGAACAATTATCCCATGCATATTTCTTGATCACTCCGGGACGCTGGCAGATGGCGTTGAAGACGTCGTTGCTTACCGTGATTTTGCTTGTTTTTGGCAGTACCGTGTGGGCGTTTGAGACATACGATGGCTGCGAAGATTGCCACGGGGACTTCCTGGACAGCCCGTACACATCATTGCAGGATGGTACAAACTGGGGCACCAATCTGATGAGTGGGCATGAGGCTTTTGTCGGGAGAACCTGTGACGCTTGCCACAAGTCGGGTTCAAAGGGTGAGGTGTTCCTGAACTTTTCCATCGACGGTGTCTTGTCCAAAAGCTGCGTGGGCTGTCATGGCCGGGATGAAGACGTGACCGGCGAATGCAGTGGCCTGGGAGGCATGGCGGTGGAGTGCGGCAGTGGCGCGGGATTGCGGCAGCATCATGAGTCACAGGTCGGCGCCGGTACTTGCAGCAACTGCCATAGCGGTGACGCCACCCCGGTGGGAGAACACATCGCTCCGTTTAATTACGGTCAGAATCGTGTTGTCATAGAAGATTCCTGTGATGCTGACGGCAGCGAAAGCCAGTTTGGCGCCACCGGTCTGGACAATGATGGGGATGGGTCAAGGGACGGGGACGATTCTGACTGTGCAGCAAACAGCCCACCGACCCAGCCGGGTACGCTGTCGGCCTCTGCGGTGACTGCCAGTTCGGCTACCGTCACCTGGGGTGCGTCCAGCGATGATGATGGCGATCCAATCAGCTACCAGGTGGACTACCGCCGCAATGGAGAGGCGCCGTGGAGCGATGGTGGCAGCACCAGCAACACCTCGCAGCCGTTGAGCGGTCTGGATGCGGAGCAATCCTACGATGTACGGGTGACGCCCAATGACGGCACTGAGGATGGGACCAGCCGCAGCGCGATGAACCTGTTCGAGACCGAATCCGGTGGTTCATCATTCAGCATCAATGCCGGCCATTCCGGCGCCTGGTTCAATCCGGACACCTCGGGCCAGGGTCAGTTCATTGACGTGGTGCCGGAGGATCAGTTCATGTTTATCTCCTGGTTTACCTTCACCGATGCCGCCTCTGATAACCCCAATGAACAACAGTGGTACACGGCACAGGGTAATTACAGCGGCGACACGGCCGTACTGGTGCTGTGGGAAACTCTTGGCGGCAAATTTGACGACCCCCAGGAGGTGACCAACACCCGGATTGGCGAAGTCACCCTGACTTTCAGCGACTGCGACACGGGAGTGATGAGCTATCTTTTCGATGAGGGAGAACTGCAGGGTGAGTTCCCCATGATCCGGGTCATCCCCGGTTCCGACAATGTGTGCGAGGGACTCAGCGGGAATAGCACCGAGGCGGTGGACATCAACGCCGGCATGGATGGCGCCTGGTTTGATCCCGACACCTCGGGACAAGGCTTTTTTATTGACGCACACCCCGACCCCGAGGGCGGTAATTTTATCTTTGTTTCCTGGTTTACCTTCGGTGATGCGACCGCATCCGGACAGCGCTGGCTGACGGCACAAGGCGGTTTTGAAGGTTCGTTCGCTGAAATAGATGTGTCCGAGACCACCGGCGGCAGTTTTGATGACCCGGAGCCGCCCGTCAGTGTGACACCGGTGGGCACCATGAGCATCGATTTCACCGATTGCAGCAATGCGCAACTGAGCTACTCGCTACCGGCTGACCCTGCTGAGGGTGATATTGCAATCACCCGGGTGATTGACGGTGGACAGGCGCTGTGTGAGGAACTGATGGGCGAAGATTGACGAACAGCTTGTCTACGAAAAGTCCGCTGTTCGTCCGTAAAACCCGAATGGTGGGCCTCATTGCGTCCTGCGCCCAGGGTCCATACATAGACAAAATCTTCCTGGCCGACGATTTTCGCATTGCAGGGCGACATACACGTCTCGTCGGCAACGCCGCTTGATGGAATGGCTGCAGCAGTTGCATGGCCCAGGCTGAAACAGATTTGCGCCACTGTTCTCAGTAGCAATCGTGCAATGTTTATCCTGTGAGCGTCACTCAAACAGCTCGAAGAGCAGATTGAATACCTGGCGATCACCTTCGATTTTCAATCGAACTTTATCTTCTTCGTTGACCACCGAGGTTTCCCGGCGCCCGAGGGCTATCAGGGTCGCGCTGTCTGAGGTGATACAGACATCCGCCGCAACACAAGGCCCGGTCACAGCGCGGCACTCCTGATTCTTGATGACCAGATGAAAAGTGAATCCCGACAGGGTGAACTGCATGATGGCCTGAACGCCATCAGATCGCTCTGGCCGGAATGCCGCCTCGATTGCCAGCATGTCCCATTCCGGTTTACTGATTGGGGGCACCCCGCGATCTGGCACCGGGCCATTTCCGGCTTTATCCCAAAACTGGCGTCCCCAGCAGATCAATCCATGTGTAACCGGGCGTAACTGTTCTCCGGCCGCTGTCAGCTCATACGCTGACTGGCGTCCAGAACCGGACCTGCGGGCAATGCCATTGCTGCAAAGCGACTTCAGGCGCTCTGCCAGCAGGTTGGTTCCAATACCCGGTAACTGCTCCACCAGTTCGCCATACCGCTTGGGTCCGGTCAATAAGGCACGCAATATAAGCCAGGTCCAGCGCTCACCGATCAGATCCAGGGCAATGGCCAAACTACAAGATTGATTGTATGTTCTGGTTGACATTACTTTAAAATCATATAGTATTAAATATACTATTTACTATAACACACTATGTTTTTAAAGGAGAGTAAAGTTCAATGCATATTAATTTGAGAGAAAATCATGCAAACAAGCTTCGCAGGGCGATTCTGGGCAATGCCATATTTTCAGGCCTCAGCGGAGCCTTGATCATTCTGGCCGAACCCCTGGTAGTGGCCTGGCTGGGGGTGCCCGAAATTTCTATCTGGCCAGTCGGTGCAGGGCTCCTTCTTTTTTCCGCTTACCTGTTCTGGATGGGCCAAAGCACAAGGTTGCCTGGTGCGCTGGTGAAGGGGGTGATTCTGGGTGACTGGGCATGGGTCGCCGGAACGGCTGTCTTGCTCTTGCTTAAAGCAAAACTGTTTTCCGGTTTCGGCGTATTCCTGCTGCTGGACATTGCCATTGTTGTGGCCATATTTGCCATTCTCCAGGCGCAGGGTTTAAAAAAAGTTACCGCATCCTGATCAGTCCTCGGCACCAGGCTCGAGTTTGACCATTGCTTGCTGCAGCATTTCGCGGGCGTAAAGCTTGTCCGCGTAATTCAATTTTTCAAAGTCGATGGAGAGTTTGAATCCCTTCAGATGTGCCTTGATGCGTTCACGTTCCTCCTGGAGAGATTCGATCAGGTCGATCACGCTGTACGTCATGACTGGATAGGCGATTCCCTTGACGGTAATCTTGTCCTGAGGCTTGCAGGCGATAACGTCCTTGATCAGTGAGAAGGTATCCTCAGAAATCAGTATTTCATCGACATCAGCCGTTGATTCAAGCCTGCTCGCAAGATTTACCGCGCCGCCCACGATGGTGTAATCGAGCTGGTACGAGCTTCGGAGCTGCGCAGCTCGTCCTCCATTCTTACGCGCTCGGATATGTCCCGGATGATTCCCCCGTAGTAATTCTGACCATTGTTTCTCCATGCTGAAAGCGTCAGCTCAATCGGAAACTCGCTGCCATCCTTACGGCGTCCGGCAAGTTGTACGGCTCGACCGATCACATGTTGCTCGCCGCCGGAATTTACCCGCTCGACTCCCTGGTCGTGGGCCTTGCGAAATCGTTTGGGGATAATCACATGCAGTGACGCGCCGAGCATCTCTTCGGCGGAGTAGCCAAAGAGCACTTCGCCAACAACAAGCAACCATAAACAAAGGACCTGCAAAAATGGCAGGTCCTGTTTTTGTTCATACGATTACTTTACTTTGTGGGTTCGACTCTCCATAAGCGATTTTCGGAGCAGTGCGAAACATCCTCGAACATAACCTCAATCCCGCTCCCGTCTTCACTGTTCAACGAGGTCTGGGTTTTAGCCCAGGTTTCCAGATCCGGATAGGTGTCAACGAACATGAAGATATCCTGGTTGCCGACCACGGCCGTTCCAAACGAGCTTGTGATGTCCTTGCTGATATTTTCAGTTACGTATTTCAACCACTTGCTGTTGACGGCCTGTACATCCTCTTTTTTCTTACCATCTTTCAGTTTGCACGTAAAAGTGGCAACAATCGAATCAGCAAAAATTGAATGGCTGATAAAGGCAAACATGACAGCTACCAGGGTGCTTAACATTCTGATCTTCATTCTGATCTCCTTAATGGTTATTTATTATGGTGCCACTAAGTATAGGAGAGATATTACAGTTTCGCTGCATGGGAGTATAAGCAGCATAAAAATCCTTTTTCATGAATCTGACAAGTACTGAAGCAGTTTTCTGCGTCAGCTTTTCACGCTTTTCAGTCAGATTGCCGTGAAATCACACAAAAATGGAGTTATCGGTGCTGGATTCGACCCCGTACCACCGCGTGTCACGCCAATTCCGGTTCTCGTAGCGACAGATACCCTGCCGCAATGACAGTGGGAAGCGGACGTACATCACGACAGCCAAACGAATAATCTCGGGGGAGGTCTTAAAATATCGGAATGGATCAGGCATCAGCGGAGACTGCGAAACGCGCTCTACCGGCGCACGGCATAATGCATACCCCAACCCAGCGCGGTGTAGGCGACAATAGCGCCCCACAGAACACCGGCCAGGATCGCCGTCTCGCCGGCATCCGGGCTGTTCGCGTGACCGGCCGCGAAGTACAGCACGAACATGCCGTAGCTGGCCGTTGCCCAGGTGGCCATCACCGGGACCAGGGCAATGGCGCGCCAGCGTCGCTCCTGCAAGTAGGTCAAAAGGCGCGCCATGAAATAGATCAGAAAAATTCCGCAGATCAGAACCGGGGTCGCCACGGTCACGGCGATCAGGGCTCTCATGCCGACTTTCCCACGCTCCCCCGCTTGCCACAACCGCCAGAGTTCGATCGGCCAGGCACGCTCGCGCGTATCCCAGTTTTGTTGCGTGGTCGCCGCGGCCCGGCGCACGTTCGGATCCGGGTCGTCTAACGCCTTCGCAATAAATGTCTCACGCTGGCTGGCCTTGGTTTCCGGCAAACCCAGCCAGCCGACCGCGTTGCTGCGCACATAAGGGTCCGGGTCCGTCATGCCGCGCTCGATGATCGCAGCGCGTTGTTCGTCGTCGCGAAGCAACATGACCATGACAACGACGCGCACTTTCGGATCCGGGTCGTTCGCGCCGGCTTCGAGTTGCGCCGGAAAGTCGGCCGCACGCAGATAAGCCGGCCGGTTCCGGGCAATCGTCGACAGCGCGGCATAGGCGGCATAACGGATCAGCGGATCGGGATCGGATAGGGCGCGACCGAGCGCCGGAATCAATACGCGCTGATCAAAATCGGCGTCGGCCGAGCGAGCGAGATAATGGAACAGTTCAATGGCGGCGACGGCGACTTCGGTTTCCGCATCCTGTGACAGTGCCGCGATCTGCTCCCAGGCAGCCGGATCGATGGGGGTACTGCGGATGATGCGCAGCGCACTGAGTCTCGTTTCTACCGGCTCGGCGGTGTTCATCGCCGCCGACAACGGATCCTTGTTCGCCAGAGTTCGCTTGTATTCGATGACGCGCAGACCATTCTCGGCAGCACTGACGACATTCGGGTCCGGGTCGTTCGTGGCCGCGGTGATCACGGCTATCGCTGGCGGGTAGTCATCAGGCGCGTAGGCCAATGCATAAAGGATTGCCCGGCGTATGTGGTGGTTCGGTTCATCCACGAACTCAGCAGCGAGGATGTCGAGTGTCGCAATCGGTAACGAGTTGCCCTTGGCGATTTCGGCAAAAGCATTCGCCAGGTCCTGGCGCTCGCCGGGGTATTGTGGATCGGTAAATCGTGAATTCATGAGGGCGAAAACCGTGTCCGGCAGTAGCTGGGCGGCGCCGATCTGTCCAAGCGCGGTAGCCGCCCTCGGATAGATCCATTCCAGATGCTTTTCACCGGAGATTTCGGCGATGCGCTCGACAACCGAATCCGCGTATCGATTCCAGGCGGCGGACTGACCCACGGCGACGATGGCCGCGGACAGCATGACCTTGTCCGACTCCGTTAACACCAGCGCACTCAGGGCGTTTACGGCTTCTGCGCTTAACGGCCGCCGGGAACCAAGCAGCCCGAGTGTGGCAGCCGTCGTCTTGCGCACTTCCGCTGACTCGTCGGTCTCAAGGATTACAAGCAGTTCATCGAGCAGCGGTGCATCCACAGCACGCCGCGACCCGGCATCTTTCGCCGCCTGGATGCGGATTGCCGGCTGGTCGCTGGCCAGCCGCCATTTCATCACCGTCTCGCCATACCAAACCGCCCGGTAAAGCGGTACAAGGGCGTGACCCCAGAGCTGCGCCAGGAGATACAACACAACGGGCGCCAGGATGATGGCCAGTACTGGCGTGCGGCGGGGCATGGCGGTCAGCGTTTTGATCGAGGGCAATTTCATCCACACAAAATTTAACAATACATGATTCAGATTTTGAAAAATTGGTGGGGTTACATCAGTTGGGCGTACTGTCCCAGCGCCATCCGTCGATCTGAAGCCCCTTTTTACGGTCGTAACCCGCACTCGCGTGGCGTACAGTCCCCCCAGCGTCTACCCACACGAACGAGGGGGTCCCGCTGACGCCGTACTCCTGGAAATTAGCGCGCTTTGGATCCATCGCGACGATCTCCGGGAACGGGTCGGTAAACTTGTCCAGGAACGCCTGGATAGTCTCAGTAGTCTCGTCGCTGATGGCAACGACCTCGGTATCCCGCTCGCGCGCGAAGGCAAGGACCTCCGGAATCGAGAGCTTGCACGGTACACACCAGGTCGCCCAGAAGAAGAGCAGATGGGAACGGCCATCGGCCAGCCGGGGCCCGTCCGGCAGGTATTCGAGGTCGAGCGGCGGGGCCTTGCTGCCGATTTCCCGGGGTCCCGACAGCTTCGGGAGTTGGAGAGGATATCTCGCGAGTTTGACCGTCAGTTCGATTTCTTCGCCATAACGAAGGACCCGCAGCCCGACTGGGCTCCCGATTTCTCCCTGCATCACCCACTCGCGCACCTCCCTCGGCGCTTGGAAGTCGGCCTCGGGCGGCCCGAGAACGATGTCTCCAACCTGTAGCCCTGACTCGACTGCCGGTGAGCCGGGAAAGATCGTCATCACCGCAGAGGCACCGTCCGGTAGCTCG
>Ga0209456_10001493_pt1 | contig 11384 bp, 9 predicted proteins | sample COG_11_FD_184755 | JGI IMG/M metagenome (GOLD analysis project Ga0209456, IMG submission 184755) | Pelagic marine sediment microbial communities from the LTER site Helgoland, North Sea, for post-phytoplankton bloom and carbon turnover... | ecosystem: Environmental > Aquatic > Marine > Neritic...
CAACCGTCAGACAGGCACCGTTGACCGCAATACTGTCACCCAGTTTGGTTTGATCAAGCGCAAATTCCGTCTCAATGGTCAGGCGCTTTCCCTGACCGGCAGGCCTAATGGCGCTAATTGTTCCCAGACCTTCAATAATTCCGGTAAACATATATTTGTCCGATGCCCAAGATGTTTTGCGATTAAATGGGTGAAAATTCAGCTGATTAAGTAACCGCAACTCTATCAATATAATAATGATCTTGCAACTTACAACTGACCACTGGCGACTAGCGGATATAGCCTTCTATCATCACATCTTCGGCAAAGCGCTGAACACGAATATGCTTGAGCTGAATGCTGTCTTTCATCAGGGCCGGGCCCGATCCCCGGCAAATGGGCATGCCGTCATCACCACCCAAAATCTTTGGCGCATAAAAGAAAAGAACTTTATCGACGATTCCACTGTTTAATGCCGAAGCTAAAACGGTGCTACCGCCTTCAATCAGAAGGCTTGTAATACCCTCCGAACCCAGCCGGCTCATCAGCGACCTTAGATCAATGCGGCCCTTTTCAAGCGGCTGATCAATAATTCGCACACCATCTTTTTGTAGCTGTTTCCTTTTTGCTCTAGCAGCATTTTTGCCCGCGATCAATATGGTATCCGCCTCAGAGTCCAGCGTCAATATTCCGGCATCCGGAGAAATAGACAGGTGCGTATCAAGAACGATTCGATCCGGATCGACACCTTTTTTGTAACCCATACGCGTGGTTAAACGCGGATTGTCGGCCTGGATTGTGCCTTTTCCTACCATAATGGCATCAACTGCATGCCGTAACCGATGCACAAATCGGCGGGCCTTTTCTCCGGTCACCCAGCGGGAATCACCCGTGCGGGTGGCAATGCGTCCATCGAGGGTAGCAGCACATTTTAGAATCACAAACGGGCAGCCGGTGCTGACATAGGTAACAAAGGCTTCGTTGAGTCTGGCTGCCTGCTTCTCGCAAACACCTGCCAGCACATCGAGGCCGTGCTGCCGCAGCATGGCGGCGCCGCCCCCGGCTTTGGTATGCGGATCGGCCATTGCCATGATAACCTGGTGAATGCCTGCCTGCAGAATTTTTCGGGTGCAGGGCGGCGTCCGCCCGGTGTGGTTGCAGGGCTCTAAATTGACGTACAGGGAGGCCCCTCTGGCTTTGATGCCGGCATCCTCAATGGCCTCGACCTCAGCGTGGGCCCGCCCGGCTGCGCGATGATAGCCACGGCCGACCACCTCACCATTTTTAACAATCAATGCGCCGACCATCGGGTTTGGTGAAGTATAGCCCTGTCCCTTTTTGGCAAGGTTCAAGGCCATTCGCATAAAATATTCGTGATTCATTCGTCTTTTATGTCAGCAGAAAAATGCCCTCTGTTCTCTGTCTTCTGACCTCTGCTTGTCACGGCGACTTGTCGCGGCGAAGTATAAAATACGAAGCCGAAAGCTCGCTAAAGCGAGCCGAGTCCTCTGGCCTCTGTTAAAAATTACTCCTGTTTACTGAGCAGGGTTTTGAGTTCAGAGACAAAGTCATTAACGTCCTTAAATTCTCGATAGACCGATGCAAAACGAACATATGCGACGTCGTCCAGGTCATGCAGCATGGTCATGATTTTTTCCCCGAGAAAGGAGGCCGGTATTTCTTTTTCACCTGTTTCTCTGAGGTCACGCTCGAGATCATCGATGAATTCTTCGATCACATTTATGCTGATGTTTCGTTTCTGACATGCTTTTTTGAGGCCGGAGCGTACTTTATCCCGGCTAAATACCTCACGCCGGCCATCTTTCTTGATAATCATTATGGGGATTTCTTCGATGTGCTCGTAGGTGGTAAACCGTCGCGAACAGACAATGCATTCTCGGCGTCGGCGGATAACGCTTGCATCTTTGCTCAACCTGGAATCGATAACTTTATTGTCGATTTCGCCACAGTATGGACACTTCATGGTTCTTCCCCCTGCTGTTTGGTGTCTAGATGAATCAGTTCTATGTTAGCTTCCTGTATCATGTCCTGCGACAGTTCATCCGCATAACCCGAGCGGTAATAAATCTTGCGAATACCCGCATTAATGATCATCTTTGCACATATCGAACAGGGTAAATTGGTACAAAATACACTGGCGTCTTTTAACGAGACTCCGTGGTAAGCTGCCTGAATGATTGCATTTTGCTCTGCATGAATTCCACGGCACAACTCGTGCATTTTGCCGGATTCAATCCCTAATTTTTCTCGCAAACAGCCCACTTCTTCACAATGGCGAACACCGCTGGGTGCCCCATTATAGCCGGTTGAAAGGACGCGTTTATCCTTTACAATAATGGCGCCTACAGATCGTCGAAGGCAGGTCGAACGCTTGGCGACCAGCCCCGCTATATCCATAAAATAATCTTCCCAGGAAGGTCGCTGATTATCGGCTACCATAAAATTACTCCATCTCCTTATTCACAAACTGTTTTCGATGCCACGCTAAAAGACCCGGCTCAAAGATTGCGGCTACCGGGTAGACGTGTTCATAAAGTTAATGATCATTGCAACTGTGGGCTATAATGATCAACCAGGATCCGGGCACCCGACGCCGGGCCTTCTGAGAAAAGATTAGCATTTGATATTATATGCCAATCCGGTTTACCGCAAGCAAAAAAAATGGCAGGGCTCTGCACACCCTGCCATTTAGATTTAAGCTTGCCGCAGCCCTTAAGGGATTCAATTGGGCTCGTGCAATATTCAGGGATCAATCGGTGTATTTTTTCAAAAGCAGTGTGGCGTTGGTCCCACCAAAACCGAATGAATTGGTCATGGCCACATTAACTTTGGTTTTACGCGCGGTGTTGGGCACATAGTCCAGGTCACATTCATCTGCCGGGTTCTCATAATTGATGGTCGGTGGGATCACATCGCGACTCACACTCAAGGCACTGAAAACGGTTTCAATACCGCCGGCGCCGCCCAGCAGATGCCCGGTCATTGATTTGGTGGAACTGATCGCCAGCTTGTAGGCATGGTCTTTAAATACGGTTTTAACCGCCCGGCTTTCATACAGATCGTTAAGCTCGGTGGACGTTCCATGTGCATTAATGTAGTCGACCTTATCGGGCGCCAGACCGGCGTCATCTAATGCCGTCTGCATGCAGCGCACTGCCCCGTCTCCATCCGGGCAGGGTGAAGTGATGTGGTAGCCGTCTCCGGTCAGCCCAAAACCGGCAATCTCGGCCTGTATGGGTGCGCCTCTTTCGAGCGCATGATCCAAAGCCTCCAATATCAATATACCGCAGCCCTCACCGATGACAAAACCATCGCGGTCACGGTCGAAGGGCCGCGAGGCTTTTTGGGGCTCATCGTTGCGCGTCGACAAGGCTTTCATAGCGTTGAAACCGACCACAGCGGTCTTGGATACGACCGCTTCAGTCCCGCCGGTGATCATGGCATCGGCCATTCCGTGTTGAATCATTTTATAGGAATCGCCGATCGCATGGGCCCCGGCGGCACAGGCGGTGGCCAGGGACAAATTGGGGCCTTTGGCACCAAATTGAATCGAAATCATACCCGGGGCCATGTTGCCGATCATCATCGGGATAAAAAACGGGCTAACACGCCTGGGGCCTTTGGTGGCAATGTTGAGAATCGTCTCTTCCATAATGCCGAGACCACCCAGACCGCAGCCGGTGACAACCCCGATGCGATCCGCATTCGAGCTGTTTATCTCCAGACGTGCATTCTCCAGCGCCATGCGCGTTGCCGCCACCGCATAAGAAATGAACAACTCGTTGCGCCTGGCTTCCTTTTTGGGCATAAAATCTTCTGCGTTAAAATCCTTGACTTCACCGGCAATTCGAGTCAGATAGGTTGAGGCGTCAAATCGAGTGATCTCGGTGATACCCGATTTTCCGGCACAAAGCGCCGACCAACTGTCCTCGACGCCGATTCCGAGAGGGGTAACCAACCCCATTCCTGTAATGACAACCCGCCTTTGCAAGAGACCTCCTTTATGGCTTGAACCGGGCTTATGCAATCGCCCGCTTCTAATGTGAAATTTGATCTGACCGCGCTGCCGGTCATCTGCTGCCAGCAAAGACCCATCCATCCGTCGTTTTGACCCTGCCGGTGGCGATTGCATGCCTTCCGCAAACCCTTCCGGCGCAGAGGATAGGCATTTACGATGCCGAAGCGCTCAGCTACAGATCCAAGCCTGTTAAAGATATAGAATTCGAAAAATTTTGCCTACTGTTTGTTGACATAGTCAATGGCATCCTTAACAGTCGTGATTTGTTCGGCGTCCTCGTCGGAGATGTCGGTATCAAACTCTTCCTCCATTGACATGATGAGCTCCACGAGATCAAGTGAATCGGCTCCCAGATCATCCACAAATGAAGCTTCAGGGACAACCTCTTCTAAATCAACACTCAACTTTTCGGCAATGATCTTTTTGACTTGCTCTTCAACAGACATCTGATTTTCCTCCTTACCCGGTCAACCCGGTCATCAATAGTTCTTATTGAAAGCTTGCACGTTATTAAAATACTAAATTCTGTTGTGAACTGGCTTTAACCTGTTTGAATCGATCTCAAAATAGCTATGTAACTGGCTTTAATTAACATGAATCGATCTCAGAATAGCTATGTAACTGGCTTTAAAACGGCGAGGTTTTAGCCGAAGACAAGGCGCGGGGAGGAGAAAATCGTGCCGCGTACACTCGGTACGTTAGCGGTTTTCTCCTTCCCGTAACGCTGTATTCGGTTAAAAGATGGCCTTTTTAAAGCCAGTTTACATGTACATTCCGCCGGTGACATGTATCACCTGCCCGGTTATATACGCCGCGTTATCGGATGCCAAAAACGTGATGGCCTCGGCCACATCCTGGGGTGTGCCGGCTCTTTGCAAAGGGATGATACTGAGCATCGCCTCGCGGGCTTTTTCCGGTAGAACGGCTGTCATATCAGTTTCGATAAAACCCGGCGCCACGGCGTTGACCGTAATGCCCCTTGAACCAAGCTCTTTGGCAACGGTTTTGGTCAGACCGATCATGCCGGCTTTGGAGGCGACATAGTTGGCCTGGCCGGGATTGCCCATTACGCCAACGACCGAAGCCAGGTTGATGATGCGACCCGCTTTCTGCCGAACCATAACTTTGGCGATCGACTTGATACAGTTAAAGGCACTTTTCAAATTGACGCTGATCACCACGTCCCAGTCTTCCTCTTTCATGCGCATAATCAAACCGTCGCGGGTGATACCGGCATTGTTGACCAGCACGTCAATTTGCCCGTATTGGTCTAAAACTGCTGCCACCCATTCGGACACGGATGTGCTATTGGCAACGTCTACCTGCGCGAAAGAAGCTTCAGGGCCCAGTGCCTTGGCGGCGGCTTCACCTGCTTCGGTGTTGACATCGCAAATCGCAACCCGGGCGCCTTCTCTGGCAAAGTTTTCCGCCGTCACCAGTCCGATTCCAGCCGCCCCCCCGGTTACCATGACCACCTTGTTTTCGAATCGCAAAATTGCCTCCTTTAAGCCCCGCCAAGATCCTAATTGAGCGATAAACGCTCAATTAGCGTTAATGGTTATGGGGTAATCGTTATTAGAATTCGATGGCAACCTGATCTTAGATCCCCATAACACGTTTGATATAAAATTAGAGATCATTCCATTTTAACGAATAACAGATAACACTCAACTGGGGTAACGCTTAACGGTCAAAAATAATATCCGTTGCACGGTTCATGTCGGCAATGATGTTCTGATAGCTCTGTGCCAGTTTGGCGTGCGAAATTTCTGATAAAAAGGCCCCACTCTGCTCGACATCAAAAACGCCGGAACCATACAAAATTTTCAATATATTGCTGGCGGCCACCTGCGCAATTTCGTTGGCAAAAACACGCGAAAAAACGCATGTTTTTTCGGCTTGGGGACTATTTTCAGCGGTAAAAACCACAGCCTGCCGCGCAAAGCTGGCAGCGACTTCGACATGCATCATCATATCCGCCAGTGCAAACATAACGGTTTGCTCACGCGTCAACCGATTGTCATTGACCAAAAAAATGGCTTTGTTCAGCGCCCGGGCCGCCAGGCTAATGTGGCGGCAGCCTGCCGCGTTGCACCGGGATTCGAGCTTATCCATTTCGTCGGCAATGCCACTGTAAAAGTCGCCTTTGGATTTGCGGGTTACCTTCCAGCGAAACGTGCTGATAATGTTCTGCTGAATTTCGCTGGTCCCCTCATATATACAGGTTATTTTGACATCGCGTTTGATTTTTTCGACGCCGTATTCATTGATATAGCCATATCCACCCAGAGCCTGCATGGCATCATCGGCAGCTTTGTTGGCAGATTCGGTAGCAAACAGCTTGGCGATGGAGCCTTCGACTTCAAGGCCCTGTTCCCCGGCATCCAGTCTAGTGGCCACCTCGTCAATATAAGTTGCTGCGGCCGCCAGGCGAACGGCATGCGGCACAACCAGTTTGTGGGTGTAACCCTGCTTTTCTGAGAGCGGTGTTTTAAATTGAATGCGTTCCTGGGCGTAGGGAACAACGATATCCAGAGCGGCCTCACCACCACCCAGCGCCATAGAGGCAACCATCAAACGGGTGTACCCGAACACCTTGCTGGCCTGTTTGAGCCCCTGCCCGGTATGGCCGCCGATGACATTTTCCACAGGCACGAAGACATCTGAAAACGTCAGTGGTGATGTGTTGGAAGCACGAATGCCGTGTTTTTCTTCACCTTTGCCCCGATCGTAGCCCTCGGAGTCTTTTTCAACGATAAAAAAAGTGGCACCTTCGGGGGTATTGGCCAGCAGGGTGATAAATTCCGCATAACCGCCGGTGGATATAAACTGCTTGGCACCGTTAATCTTATATCCAGTGATGTTGCCGCTTTCATCGGTTACCGGTTCGGCTTTGGTTTTGATCGAAGCCACGTTACTGCCGGCATCGGGTTCGGTGACCGCATAGGCCACCAGGGCCTCTCCGGTGGCAATTTTCCCGAGCCATTTTTGTTTTTGTTCTTTGGTTCCGCCCACGATGATCGGATCTGCACCCAGCTGAATGGCAAAAAAAGCGGTTGTAATGCCCAGGCAAATTTTAGCCATTTCTCTGGTAATGGCGCAGCTGTCGCGGGCACCGCCGCCCAGACCGCCATACACTTCGGGTATCATTAACAGTTGAAGGCCGATTTCAGGGCTCAGCATTTCACGAATGGTGTCTTCGGGAAATATTTCCTCACGATCAAATTCAGCAATTTTTTCAGGTGTCAAAAGCCGTTTTTTTAACTGAGCAACCGTATCCAGTACCATTTGTCTGGATTCCAGGTCCAGTCCGTATAGATCACTGCCATTCGGTGTCTTATCTGAAGTCATTAAATGTTATCCTTTTGAAAATAAAACGTTTTGGTGGTGAAATAGAGGACTAATCCTCTTCGGTTTCAACAACCTTACGGCCCTTGTAATAGCCACAATTGGGGCAGACATGATGAGGTTGAGTGGCTTCACCACATTCCGGGCAGGTCGACACATTCGGTGCGGTAAGTTTCTGGTGGGTCCGGCGCTTGTCGCGCTTTGACTTTGATTTTTTGCGTTTGGGTACCGCCATGAGTAATCTCCTAAATTTCTGAAATTAATATTAATATTAATTTATTCGACTTGGTTTAAAAGGTGGGCATCTAGTAATTTATCTGTACCGGATTGTCAAGTGGTTTTTGTCATATTTTTGCAATTTGTTTTCTTGTACTTGCCATCCTTCTATGGTATTGAAATGCACCGCCGGAAAAAGGATTGCAGTTCAATCTTAAGATATTGTAATTATAGTATTTAAATTGAAATTGCAATCAACATCCCGGTGATACTGAAAGCCGATTCCGGCAAGTTTGACCGAAAGCAATAACAATCAAAGCATCACCTGCATTTTTTAAAGTCGCATTCGTTTACTTGTCAAATGATAACGTTAGGCAATGGGCAGCCCATCCGGCCATAATTATTAATTATATATAAAATTTAGATAGTTAAAGTTACGTTTGATTAATACTGATGGCACACTTTACTTAATTATTGACTCATCGAAACCCAAAATACCCAAAACAGAGGTGAAAGCTAAAATGCAGATGGAAACGAAAAATATTCTGGTGGTGACCCGCTTTCCTCCCAGCCCTACCGGTTTTTTACATGTCGGCAATGCGCGTACGGCAATTTTTAACTGGCTCTACGCCCGTCGCATGAAAGGAAGATTCATTTTGCGGATCGAAGACACAGACACCCAACGCTCTACCCAGCAGGCCATCGATGCCATTTTTGAGGCCCTCGAGTGGCTGGGTATCGACTGGGACGAGGGGCCCTATTATCAGACCAAACGACTCGATATGTACCATCAATATTTAGAGCGCCTGATTGATTCCGGTCATGCGTATTATTGCACCTGTTCGCCGGATGAAATTGAGACCATGCGGCAAAAGGCGATGGCCAGCGGCGGTAAACCCAAATATGACGGCACCTGCCGCAATAAAGGACTGCCGAAAACACCACAAGCGGTTATACGGCTAAAAGCACCTCCAAGCGGAACAACGGTGGTTGAAGATGTCATCAAAGGCAACATCGTCTTTCAAAACGATGAGCTCGATGATTTTATCGTCTGCCGCAGCGACGGCATCCCCACCTATAATTTTGCGGTGGTTATCGACGATATGACCATGCAGGTCAATACAGTGATCCGTGGCGATGATCACGTCATGAACACCCCCAAACAAATTCTGGTTTACAGAGCACTGGATTGCTCCTTGCCGGTTTACGGCCATGTTCCCATGGTGCTGGGAACCGATAAAAGCCGGTTCAGCAAGCGTCACGGGGCTGTATCGGTATCGGCCTACCGCGACACGGGCTATCTGCCGGATGCCATGCTCAATTATCTGGTACGCTTGGGCTGGTCGCACGGTGATCAGGAATTTTTTACGCGCCAGGAGTTGATAGACGTGTTTGACCTGGAACACATTGGACGATCCGCCGGGGTTTTCGATTCTGAAAAGCTTTTAGCGCTCAATGCCGACCATATCCGGGCCACACCGGCGAAGGCGCTCGTGGCACTGCTTAAGCCCTTTTTAAAACGCCACGGTGCCGCCGTTGAGGACAATGAACTCCTGGTCAAAGTCATCGAGACCCTGCACGCCCGCAGCAAAACCCTGGACGAAATGGCGCAAAGCGCCTTGTTTTATTTTGCCGAAGACATTGACTATGAAGAAAAGGCTGCCAAGAAATTTTTAAAACCGGCTGTCCTTGAAGCCCTGCAATTGCTATTGGCGCAATTTGAAAGTCTGGACACTTTTTCAGAGGAAAATCTGGAAACCGTTTTTAAGACGGTCATGGATCAGACCGGACTCAAGCTGGGCAAAATCGCCCAGCCGGTGCGGGTGGCCCTGACGGGTAGAACCGCCAGCCCCGGTATATTCGAAGTAGCGGCCATCATCGGCAAGGGAAAGGTTATATCAAGGTTAAACAAAGCAATTCAGTTTATAGAGGCAAAGCCTCAATAAAGGGTTTCAGGTGTCAGTGTTCAGGTGTCAGGCCTTCGGTGGCCAGTATTGATTCTTTGTTACTCAGTAGAAATAACGTTCGCATGCTGTCGTTGTTTTCTGCCTTTAGTCTTATGTTCCCTGACACCTGACACCCGACACCTGAAACCTAATTTAATTGAGTAGCTAATTTAATTAGAAAATTTGACTTGACGGGTTGGCGGATATCTAATATTTATTTATAATAACAACACGCTGAGGGATCGTCTAGCGGCAGGACGACGGGTTCTGGCCCCGTTAACCCAGGTTCGAATCCTGGTCCCTCAGCCAATATAAAATAATAGGCTTGCGTATAATTATCGTAGGCCTATTATTTTACATTGGCCCTGAGCCCGTCGAAGGGCCTGTCTGAAGGCCTGTCAATTTTCAATCCATCTACCACTTCAACCATAGAAGGAATGCCTCTCATTTTATCGGTACAACTCTTTGTGAATGTCCAAGGTTAGATTCTCCAGCAAAATTGCTATGCATTTGTAAACGAAATGAAATCCTTTTGACGGCTCTCTGGATTATTGGTTCATAGCCGGTAACCTATCATTCAGCTATTTTTCACATTGCGTTAACAAATCTAAAAATCAGTATACTCAGCATGCATCCAATGCATCCGCTAATTTTTGAATACCATCCAGGTCAAAGTCTTCCGCCAATTGCACAATCTGTTTGCTGAGGGGCACACAGGGATCTGAATGCGTCTTAATTTCCTCTGCGATGGCATTTAACGTAGTGACATCTCCCATTTCAGCCGCAGCGCGAATGCGTTTGGCGATATGGTGCGCGAATTCAGCGGGGACAGCTGCAATCTCTTCATCGGATAGTTTACAAACATTTTCTTCAGCGGATGCACCAAGGCTCTGCACCGAATCCAGGGCTTGATTGAGGGCATTTTCAAGCTCTGAGAATTTCAACTTCAACTTCTTGGCTGGAGGGGTTTTCTTTCCAACTCCCTTGACGAGTTTCTCCAGATTCACGGAGGCCGCTTGCAGATCTATGGCAGCAAGATTACCGGCCAATCCTTTAAGGTTATGAATCAGGCTGTGGGCTTGCTCCAGATCCTTTGAATCCAACGCCTTGTGGATTTCACCAGCTACCCCTGTGTAACTGGCACCAAAATCGAGCAGCAGTTTTCTGTAAAGACGTTTGTTTCCCCTCAATCGCTCTAAACCTGCTGGTAAATCAAATCCTGGTAGAGATTCCGGAAGCTGCTTTTCAGCCGGCTCTGCCTGATCTGATTCAAGACTCTCAAGAGGAACTTTCGGTTGTTGGGCCTGGGCTCGTTTCTCACTTGGCTGTATCCATTTCTGCAGGGTGGCAAAAAGCTGGTCGGGGTCAATGGGTTTGGTGACATGATCGTTCATGCCAGCCTGCAAACTTTTATCCTCATCACCGGCCATTGCATGTGCCGTCATCGCGATAATTGGCATATCCTTAAAGTGCTTGTCTTTTCGGATTTGACGGGTGGCCGTATACCCATCCATTATCGGCATCTGGACATCCATGAGCACCACATCATAATTGTTTTCCTTTACCGTGTCGACTGCCTCCTGTCCATCATTAGCCAAGTCAACAATCAAACCGGCACCCTCAAGTATTTCCTTAGCCACCTGTTGGTTGATTTCATTATCCTCTACTAATAGCACTTGAGCCCCCTGAATATTTTCCAATGCATCAACTTCCTGCGCTTTTCTTTGCACTACCCGTGAAATCTCTGGCACCTCTTCACCAAAGGCCTGCATCGTGACGTCAAAAAGCATCGACGGAGTGACCGGTTTTAGCAAAAAGCCCTCAAGCCCCACCCTTTCTGCCTTCTGCATAACCTC
>Ga0209456_10001495_pt1 | contig 11380 bp, 11 predicted proteins | sample COG_11_FD_184755 | JGI IMG/M metagenome (GOLD analysis project Ga0209456, IMG submission 184755) | Pelagic marine sediment microbial communities from the LTER site Helgoland, North Sea, for post-phytoplankton bloom and carbon turnover... | ecosystem: Environmental > Aquatic > Marine > Neritic...
CTCCTAAACGTGCAACGGGGTATAACGGCCATTCAGCCATCCACCGACCCAGAGCGCAGCGACATCGCCTACATGGTCTGTATGCAGGTGGCTGGCGAAGACCGTGTCGAGCGTGGAATAGTCAACCTCAAGACCGGCAAGCCGGTCGGTGGCACCAGTGCCCAGATCAAATAAAAAAGACTCACCATTGCCGAGTTCAACCAGAAAGGAAGCCGCTACGTTGCTCGGTGATTGATTTGGCATCCCAGTACCGATTGCGGTAATACGCATTTCATCCTTGCCTAATTTTTCGGTGTTGGGATAGTACGTCCTGGGATACCGGTTGTTTTTTATTTCCTGGGGAATACGGCCAGACGGTACGTTGACGCCATCTACTTTATCTGGTTTCGCCAGTACGGTACTGCCAAACAGAAATAAAGAAAAAGCTACCGTGACAAGAGTCGTGCAGGTGGTTTTCACTGATGAGTACTCCTTAGCTTACTAACAACTACTGGATGAGAGACCTTGATCTTATCAAGGCCAGACGCAGGTATCCAATTGATGGTTGCAAAGAGTGTTGGACTCTTGAGTAGTTGCTCCAATATTCAATCTTTCCGCTGTGAGTATAGAGGAGCCGGTCGTGCTACTTACCCCGAGTGGCCGCAGTTGGCCGGTTGCTGACGGACAGGGTGCCGTGACGCACACGTGTTCAAGCCCAGCTTTCTCGGTCCGCTATGGCGGTTACAGCCGTCAGTCCACCAAGCCCAGAACCAATAACAATTCCGTCATAGTCATCCTGCATAGTGATCAATGCTCTGTAGAATGTAGGTATCATAGGTAGCACAACAATCGCCTTTATCTACGCCGAGCCGAGTTACTTTTGCGCTGATATACATCAACAAACCTTCAACTTTCTCTGCGTAAGAAATCGGTCACTGAAATCCATGTGCAGTTATGATTGGAATCCATAGAGGATGTTCATGAAAGCAATTGTATTTACGCAATATGGGTCACCTGATGTTCTTGAGCTAAAAGAGGTCCCGAAACCTGCGCCGAAGGACAGCGAACTGCTGATACGCGTTCATGCATCTTCCGTCAATTCGTGGGACTGGGAGTACTTAAACGGTAAGCCGTTCATCAACCGCTTTATGTTCGGACTCCTGAAGCCAAAACGAGGCAAGCAGAGGCTCGGTGCCGACATCGCGGGCACGGTCGAGGCGACTGGCAGACACGTCACGCGATTTCAGCCGGGAGATGAGGTTTTTGGCGACCTCTGGAGCAACTGGGGCGGCTTTGCGGAATATGCCTGCGCGCATGAAACCGCGCTGCAGCCGAAGCCCGAGAATTCCACTTTCGAGGAAGCAGCCGCTGTACCTCAGGCAGGTGTCCTGGCTCTGCAAGGAATCCGTAAGGCCGGACAGTTGGAGCCGGGTAATAAAGTGTTGATCAATGGGGCAGGTGGCGGAGTCGGCACATTTGCGATTCAGCTCGCCAAACTATCAGGGGTCGAGGTAACCGGCGTCGACGCCTCGCACAAGCTGGACTTTGTTCGCTCGGTTGGGGCTGACCATGTGATCGATTATGCGAAAGAGGATTTCACGACAACCGGAAAGCGGTACGAACTGATCATCGATTGTCAGAATTTTCGGTCCATGTTCGATAACAGGCATGCGTTGAGACCCGGTGGAACCTACGCCATGGTCGGCGGTTCTATACCACGGGTCTACCAACTCTGGTTCCTGAATTTCTTGGCCATGCTCACCCGGGACGACAGAAAACTTTGTCTTGTCGCGGACGGGCCAAATAAAGGACTGGCGGACCTGAAGGAACTCATGGAAGCAGGTGAACTCTCTCCCGTCATCGACAGAACATATCGATTGAGCGAAGTGCCGGCGGCCTTGCGTTACTTCGGAGAAGGGCGCCACAAAGGAAAAATCGCAATCACCATGGATAGTTGACGCAGTGAAAGCCGTCATCAACGAACGCTATGGGTCGCCGAATGTCCTGACCATCCGCGAGATGCCTGTACCGGAACCGAAAGCCGGCGAGATCCTGGTTAAAGTCCATGCAACGACGGTTGGCCGTACGGATGCCTGTGCACTGAGGGCGCATCCATTTTTCATGAGGCCGTACACGGGGCTGCTGCGGCCCAAGCACGAGATCCTCGGACTCGATTTCGCAGGAACGGTCGGGGCGGTCGGGAAAGGCGTGACGAGATTCACGCAGGGTCGACGCGTCTTTGGACTGACACCGGGCGGGTACGGTGCCCATGCCGAGTACGTTTGCGTCCCTGAAGACAGCCCGGTTTCCATCATGCCGGAGGGAAAGCGTTTCGATGAGGTTGTGGTTGGCGAGGGGGCCTGGTATGCGGACACGTACCTCAAGAAATTCAACCTCGGGCCTGGCCATAACATCCTGATCTATGGTGCATCGGGCGCCATCGGGACTTCGGCGGTGCAGTTCGCGAAATTCTATGGTGCCGAAGTCACCGCAGTCGTATCGACGCCCCATCTTGACCTCGCAAAACGCATCGGTGCGGATCGGGTCGTTGACTACATTGCCGAGGACTTTGCACAGATCGGCGATTCCTTTGATTTCGTCCTGGATGCTGTCGGAAAAACGTCGTTCTTCCGGTGCCGACCGCTCCTGAAACCGGAAGGGGTGTTTGCAGCGACGGATCTCGGGCCCGGCTGGCAAAACGTTTTCCTGGCCGTCTGGTCGTCACTCACCAGAAGCGGGCGGGTTGTATTCCCTACGCCCCGCAGCAGTCAGTCGTTCGTTGAGTTTCTGAAGGCCCGTATCGAGGTGGGCGAGTTCCATCCAGTCATCGATCGAAAGTATCCTCTCTGCGACATAGCTGATGCCTACCGCTATGTGGAATCAGAGCAAAAGGCCGGGATCGTCGTCATTGAGGTCGTGCCGGAGGACGTTTTGCCGGATAAGGTAGCCCATAGTTGTTGATCAAGCCACTTGGCAGGCCATAACTGCCATCAATGACGGCTGATCGCGGATCGGAGAAACTGAGCTCTGTCAGGGCTGGGTATACATAGAAACATGAAGCATCCGAAATGGCGCAAACTGAAATGGGTAATTATTACTCTTTGCTTCATTATAGTCAGTGGCGTTTTGCTCCTAGAGAATTGGCCAGAATTTGGTGAAACCGTTTCAGGGGAACGGTTGAAAAGAGCGCAAACGTCCCCCCATTACCATGATGGCGAGTTCGTAAACACACTGCCTCATCCCCCATTGGAACTGGGGGACGTGTGGGGCTATTTAACAGAGCAATTTTTCGGCAATCAGACGCGCGTCCCGCCATCAGCTATTCCGCTATCAGTAATCCCGCCTGCGTCTCTACAATCTCGACCTCCCCCGGGACTACGAGCGATTTGGTTCGGCCATTCAAGTGTCTACATGGAAATAGATACTATCCGTTTATTGGTTGATCCGGTATTTGCGGATTATGCCTCACCTTTTGATGGCATTGGTCCAAAGCGTTTTCACCCCCCGCCCATCGCTATAACCGATCTTCCAGAGATTGATGCAGTAATCATTTCGCATGATCACTATGACCACCTGGACATGCGGACTATTCAATATCTGTCTTCCAAGGGGACACAATTTTTTGTCCCCCTTGGGGTCGGATCGCATCTTGACGAATGGGAAGTACCAGAACAGCAGATCACTGAATTGGACTGGTGGGAATCAACAGAAATAAAAGGCCTGAAGATAGTCTGTACTCCCGCGCAACACTATTCGAGTCGAGGGATTTTTGACTATAAGGAAACACTCTGGTCGTCCTGGGCGGTCACAGGGCCTGAACACCGGGTTTTCTACAGCGGAGATACGGGATTTTCCAATCATTTCCAGCAAATTGGCGAGCGACTGGGACCTTTTGATTTAAGCCTGATCAAAATCGGGCAATATGGTCCCGGCGCTTCTTGGATCTATAGCCACATGGATCCTGAGAAGGCGATTGAGGCCCACCTCGCTGTTCGGGCACGCCGCATGCTTCCGGTGAGTTGGGGAACGTTCAATATCGCATTTCACGATTGGGATGAACCGATTAAACGAGCTGTCAAGGCAGCGAACGAAAAGAACGTGGAATTGATAACACCGCGCGTTGGTGAGGTAGTAATAGCGAGTGAGCCTTTTGATTCTTATCGCTGGTGGGAGGAGGTCAGATGACTTGCACAACAGTGCTGCTTGAAGAACGGCCATTCAAGTAAACACGGGCTGTCGAAACGTATATAGGATGGTCTCTCCCTAACCGGCAGCGTCGGTACATTCTCGTCGAAACTTGGCACAACCTCATGCATTTCAACAGTCTGCAATGGGATTCTTTACTGCCGGTGGGATTTTGCAGGTTCGAGTACATTGTATGCTGCACTGCACAGACAGCAACCGGCCAGAAGGCGTCATTCGAATAGTAGATCTAAAAGGCAGGTTTCAGGAAGGCGGGCATTCCTCGTGTGCGGCCAAGGTGGTTCCGAATAAACAATCTACAATAACGATCATTCGCGAGCATCTTCCTGTGTTGATATAAGTCAACACGACCAGATGCCAGGCGTGGTATTAATGCTTACCTCGACGAGCAACGGAAGTGTTCAGCTGATACCACGTTTTTGACGATATGGTAGGTCGTCATTTCTCGGTTAACGTTAACCGGCCCGCCCCAAGGTTAGCAATTGGAACGCCTCTACCTGACACTGAGAGGAAACAGCTTCGCGGGGTGCATCGTCGAGATCTTATTCAATTCCCGCGCTGAGGAGTGATAGATGACACGCAAATTATTTTATCTCATTTCTATATTGGCAGCTGCTACGCTGTCTCATCCTGTACTCGCACAAGTTCCCACCTACGGATACGGTCCGGGCATGGGTATGGGTCCACAGACGGGAATGATGCATCCGGGCATGGGAATGCCGCGTGCCGGGATGGGAATGATGCATCCGGGCATGGGAATGCCGCATCCTGGGATGGGAATGATGGCTCCCGGCATGGGACTGAGGGGATTGGAATGGCGACTCAACATACTGAATCTGAGCCAAGAGCAGCGAGAAAAGATCATGGGTATTTTCGTCGAGGTGGGCAAGAGACACTGGGAGTTGATGGGTAAACTCTGGGACGAACAGAAGAAACTGCAGAGCTTACACACTGCTGACAAGCTTGATGCTAAAGCGATCGGTGAAGCCTATAGCGGGTTGTTCGACATCAAGCGCCAGATGATCGAATCCATGATTGAGGCCCACAATCAGAGGCTAGCTGTACTGACCGAGGAGCAGCGCAACAAGCTTGAGGAGCTTAGGTCGCAGTGGGGTCAGATGCAAGGTCGTGGGATGGGTCACGGAATGATGATGCGTTAAAACACAAGACCAAAGTTCGTTATTCCCCAAAGATGTTCCAGCAGTCGGCGACTGGCCAGTTTTGGCCGAGTCCCGCCTGACGCGGTGCTGCGGAAGGTACGCACCGAGCGCATGTTTTTTCGGTCCGCTTTAGCGGTGAAAGCCGCCAGTCGAGTTCAGGCATTATCAGCACCGGCCTGATTGACTGGACCTGAGGCATTCTTGCCGGTCCCAACCAAAGCACGATACGCCTGCACCTTGCCCAAGAAATACATTGGGTAGGCGTTGGCAAACTTTGCCAAGCGGTCATACGGACGTGTTCACCATGGCAGACCCCTTGATTTTCTGGATTATCCAATAGTCGGACCTCATAACACCAAACGAGTATTACGAACCAAGCTGGTAGTGTTGATCAGGGTAAATATGGTCCTCGAAAGCTATTTTAGATATGTCTATCTGGTCGGAAGCGACCCGTTGTGCGCAGTCGTAACTTGTAGCATCGCTGAGTCGTCTTGATTCGCCACGGTTTCTATGGCCAATTGATACCATTGATAAGCAGCTTCACCTACGGACATACCAGTTTCCAATGCCTTAGCCATAGCCAGGCAATAGCGTGAATCTTTTTCACGCAGACCGATCGCCAGGCCAAATTGATCAGCGAGCCGCACGTCGGCCATGGGTCGGATCATTCGCTTGACGTGAGGACTGGCACAGGGACCGCTCTCTACCGCTGCAATCAAAGTTTCAGGATCCAGCTTCAGCTTGTGTGCAAGGTGCACCGCTTCTGCAATTGAGGCAACATGCACGGCGCCAAGGAGATTGTTGATCAACTTGAACGCCGTTCCCGTCCCGACGTCTCCAAAATGCAGTATCGAAGAGGAAATGACCTCCAGCAGAGGTCGCGCTCGCTCGAGATCGCTTTCCAGTGCCCCGACGAGCAGGACCAAATCACCCGTAGCCGCAGCCGCAGGGGGTCCATTCACAGGACAATCCAGATAACTACAGCCATGAGAAACTGTGGCGTCCGCCAATCGACGGACGTGATTATGGGAAATCGTGCTGCATTCTATGATGAGTGAATCAGCCGGCGCCGCAGACAAAGCTCCGTCATCAGCAAGCCACACACGCTCAGAGGCAGTATCATCTGAAACCATGGAAAAAACAGCGTCAGCATTTTTTGCCGCGTCCGCCGGTGAAGCGGCCAGTCTTGCCCCCTTTCCCACAATCGGTTCGACCTTGCCCGGCGAGCGGTTCCAGATACTAACGTCGTGTCCTGCCGATACAAGATTGGCCGCCATCCCACTTCCCATCTGCCCAAGTCCCAAGAACGCTATCTTTGCCATATCTGACTCCTCTGTATTCGATCATTCCAGCAGCCTGTAGATCGGATTTTATCTTCAGGGTGCTGAGTTACCTCAATTTTATCTGAACTTACCTCTCATCGTAGGCGCCTCGGGGTTGGGAATACGCGGAGTTTCTGGAATCGGTTATTGGTCATGAAGCAGACGGGAAGATGTAGGTCACCATCACCTAGTTTTCTGCAAGCGGACGCTGACTACTCACTGGTTTCAATCAACAAAATCCAAATCACTGAGTTGATTGAGTGGTGTTGCAGGATGGGGACACGATCAACTTCCCCAACTGCAAACTCAAGTTCGTCACCGGCGATGAAGACAACGATCAGACCTACCGCGACTTCGCGTCCTGGTGGCGGCAACGAAAGACTGGCTAGCAGAAGGCCGTGCCATAAAAAAAGGCCGCTCAAAGCGGCCTTTTTTGATCAGGATGCTGCCATGTCCTTGAGTTTCTTGAGCGGCGTGACGCGCACTTTCACGCTCGCGGGACGGGCCGCGACGTCCATGGTCTCACCGGGTCGAAACGGATTGGGTACGTTCTTCTGTGCCTTGCGCGCGGGGACCTTGACGGTCTTAATCTTGAGCAGACCAGGCAGGGTGAAAGCACCGACCGCACTTTTCTTTACGTGTCGTTCGACGACGACGGACAGTTCATCGAGAACGGTTTTTACTTCGTTCTTGCCGAGGCCGGTGTTTTCGGCCAGTTCCGCGATAAGCTGAGTTTTGCTCATCGCTTCTTTCAAAGTGGTTGTCTTTGACGCCATGGTTGCTCCTGAATAATCGGATCGGGAATCGATCCTGAAGATATGCGAATGCCAACGTTCAAGTCGGCCAATTGAAAAAACCGGCGCGATTCTATAGAACCCGACGAGGAAAAAAAAGCGAAAAACGCCTGTACGTGGGGATATTGTTCAAAAAAGTGACGTGTTCAAACCCGCCGAAGGGCAGTTGATCGCCCGGAGGGGTCATTGACGAACCGCGGATGACAGAAAGTGTTCGAGCAATTTGACCACTGCCTCCGGTTGTTCTTGCTGGACCCAGTGACCGGCTCCAGGGACTAGTTCACAACTTATCATTTGGGTACAGGGATAGTCCTGCATTTTTTCGAATGCGCCGGGCACCTGATAAACACCCCAGTCTTTGTTACCGGCGATAAAGCAAGACGGTACATCGATTGTTCGACCGGAGTAGACTTGTAGCTCCTTCGATTGCTCACTACTGAAACTACACCGATACCATTGCAAACCACCCTGAAATCCGGTTCGAGAAAACTCTTGCACATAGAATTGCAACTCCTCTTCCGTAAGCCAGGAACAAGATGCAATTTCATCCTCTGACGGCATATTGGGGGAGACTGTTTCGGCCATTCCCAAGTCCAAATCCATAATGTAGTAGCTGGGCATTTTGGCCAACTCCTCTGCACTCCACGCGCGTAATGGATGAGGATTATTGCCCGCCCAGTCCGCACTTTTGTAATGGAAGTAGGCGCGAAGAAAATCGGCGAGTCCTTGAGAGCAATTGCGCATATCCATATCCGCCGAACGAGTACAATAGTATCGTTGATAATGCTTGCGCGGTCGCTTGAGGGTAGTCAGCATTTCATCTATATCTGTTTCGGTAAAGCCTGCGACGGGAAAGGCAGGAGGTCCTTCAAACGGCGCACTCATCAATACAACGGAACGAAATACGTCGGGTTTGGTCAACGCGCAATAGGCTGCAACCGGAGAACCAAAGTCGTGACCAACAACGGCATCAACCGAACTGTGGCCTAGCGCCAAAATCAGTTCCAAGGTATCACGTACTAGATTCAGGATACGAAACGAAGCCAGATCCCCATCATAGTCTGCGTCCCACCCTGTGGTACGACCATATCCTCTTTGATCGGGGGCGATTACATGGAATCCAGCCTCAATGAGAGGCGCCATTACCTTGCGCCAACTATAGGCAAGCTCGGGAAATCCGTGTAGCAACAACACACGGGGTTGGTTGGGTGGATCGTATCCCCCTTCCAGAATGTGCATTCTTAGCCCATTTACTCCATCGACGAATCTGGAACGAGTGTTGTAGGGCAGTTTATTCGCATCAAGTTCAGTGAATTGGCTCATTCGGGTTTGAAATGTGTCAAAGCAATTGAATGTCCGGATCGAGTTGTATGGCGGAAATAAGAGTCACGTATATTTAAACGTCGCAGCGTCTGCAGTTTGGCCGAAAGCACCACTACGTTTCCGTCGAAACCCGATCCAAACACTCGAATTTCGACGGGCTGCAATGGGTCACATTACTGCCGGTTGGGTTTTACAGGGTCCGGTAGATAATTTGCCGCGCTGCACAGACGGCAACCGGCCACTTCCGGTCGTTCAGGTAGGGAGTAGCGAACGGCTCCAAAATACTCAAAGCCGCCTGTCGTAAAAGCGAGAATGCAGCGGTAGATTGTTACACCGCGTCAGACAGCAACCGACCAGGAGCTGACTAACACCAAACACTAATAAACACCGTCAGGGCGAACCGTAACGGGGTTCTGGTGTGGGCTTTCGGTTCTTGTTATACGGCTTTCTTAACGCGATGCCGTCTTTATCCAATTCCGGCTAGGTCGAGGCCTCGACCTGTTCCTGAAGAAATAGATCTGTCCGGTCTATCCAGAAGTACTTCCTGCTGTCCGGAGCCGATCACTGTGGCTGTTGGTTTTGGCTCAGGGTCTGAATTACGCCGGGAAAACTAACAGTTATAGACGCCTACCGCGCAGCGTCGAACCGTACGGCGCCCCACCCCGGCAACGCTAACTGGCGTAAGTGGACGCCCGACTCTGGCTTCTGCGGTCGGGATCAAACTGTTAACCCCGGGGATTGAAAGCCGCTCTCCAATTTCAGATCCGAAAACCACGATGGTTCCGACGATGACTAAGATACCAAATCGCTTCGACATATTCATTGACCTTCTCCTATTACGAAATGCTCCGGTAATTCATCGGTACCCTCAAGATTCTTCAGATCCACCTTCCTGGCATCCGTTGGGTTCTTGAAGCTGAAATCAGTTGCTGCGACCTCATCACCGGTCCTCCAGTTCCTGATCTGAATGCTGTATTGCGGTTCACCATCAATGAGCTTAGAGGTGATGTCATATCGACAGGGATAGGGGCGTTCCCCTTGTGCAATCCAGATCTGCCAATCGACCTCCTTTGCCCGAAAAGCGAGGTAATCGCATTCGACGCCGCCGATCACACCGCTGCCGAGGTCCTTTACGTCGACCACATCAAGCATCAGCTCATCGTAAGCATTCGACAACAGCAAATCCGCCGCTGGAAGTTGCCTATGATGTTTATCCCTCAACTCGTCGACCAGGTGGTCGACGGTGCCGGGCACATCGATTTGAGTGAAGAGGTTTGCGGTCTTGCCGAACAACGTTAACGTTTTCCCGTCAAACAGCTTCTCGACATCCGCAAACCCACCGGAGCGCGTGGCGCGGATCTTGTTGGGCCGGTTAAGGGTAACGTCACCTGAACTCGCCAACGCAAGTTTCTGTTCATCTTTGGTAACGACCTCAAGGGTGGCATCGTATTCGAATGAAATGGCCTGCTGCGCCGCCATGTAATCGGACATGGCCTTGAGCAGCCGCTTGGCATCTGCCTCATCCGCACTCACGCTCATCGACGTTCCTAATATAACCATCAGGAACAGCGCCCCGGCGGACAGGCCGCGCGCAGAAAGCGTCACTGATTTTCGTTGTGTCTTCTTCATCTAAGTGCATCTCCTTAAACCGGGGTTCCCCATTTGGAACTATCTGGGGCGGTTGAGTCTAAAGCAAAACTCAACGATGCGCACTCTAGCATATATCTTGCGATCGCCCGTGCGTGATCAACCTTGTCTAGAAAATTCTGGACTTCGTTTGGGACCGAAGTGGGTCGTCTCCGGACCGAGATGCTGCAGCGCAAAAACTCGTTTCCATCTTCCAAAGGAAGGGCGGCTTAGGGCAAGGTCCGGCCGATAAAGCGTCATTCTTGGGACCGGCGGCTTCACGCCGGTAAGCTGCCGGACTATTGGCTGAATATTCAGAGATTCTATGGCCGCTTAATACTCGAAGCCGACTGATTGAAATATTGGGGCGACCGACGACGGAACACCGTTCCTGCCTCTGGAGTTACTAAGGCGAGCGCCTGCTTTTTTATGTTTTCTCTTCCTCTCCATGCAACATTATTTCCTCGCCGAAGGTTCGGGGGCGAGATCGCGAGGAGATAACCGGAATCAAACTACCACAAAAAGAGACCCGCAAGGGCCGTCCATATGTCCCCGTGCGCATATTGCTAGCATGCGGCATAGCGATTATGCTTCTTATCCGTTCTGCTTACGAAGGCTGAACTACCCCAGATAACTACAGAATTCAGGAGAACACGCTGGCTCAATTGCCGCACCGCGGCGGTGCACTACTGCACGGACCGGTTCCAGAGTATATCGCGGAGCACTTTACGAGGATCGCTGGGGCGTGGCATCCCACCGACAATCCCGATGGCTATCTCGGTCTTTGTATCGCTGAGAACAACATCGTCTGGGATCTTCTGGAAGCCGCCGTGCGAAGGCCCCGTGACGTTCCGGCGCGCGCCTTCGCCTACGATGACTTTGCGGGATGTCTCACGTTCAGGGAGCAGCTCGCGCGATTTTTAGGGACACGGCTCGCAGGTCGGGAGCTCGACCCCGCAGATATCATCGTGCT
>Ga0209456_10001496_pt1 | contig 11377 bp, 10 predicted proteins | sample COG_11_FD_184755 | JGI IMG/M metagenome (GOLD analysis project Ga0209456, IMG submission 184755) | Pelagic marine sediment microbial communities from the LTER site Helgoland, North Sea, for post-phytoplankton bloom and carbon turnover... | ecosystem: Environmental > Aquatic > Marine > Neritic...
ACTCCCAACACCGAGCTCGTCGGCGCAGGGTTCAAGGGCTGGCGCCCAGCTCGCTACGCGCCGGATCTCGTACCCAACACTGACACTGACACTGACACTGACACTGACACTGGCACTGACACTGACACTGGCACTGACACTGGCACTGGCACTGGCGCTGGCGCTGGCGCTGACGCTGGCACGGCCACCGCTCCCTCGCCAAAAACGCGACACCCCCTCCATTCCCGTCGACTATCCCACTCGTGTCCCGATCCGAGGCGATCTTCGGCAAGTATCGACTCATCCAGCGCCTAGACGGCGTCGATGTAGGAGACGCTCACCTTGCGAAGCTCGTCGGAGTGCACGGCTTCGAAAAACATGTGGTGATCTGGCGCGTCGGCGAAGCTCCGATGCGTGACACCGGCCTCGTCGACGCAGTGATGCTGGAAGCCAAGCAAGCCGCCTCGCTCTCGCATGCCAATATCGCCCAAGTCCTCGATCTCGGTGTCGCCGACGGGAGCTGCTTCGTCGCCACCGAGTACGTGCCGGGTCATACGCTCGACTCGGTCCTTGGCATCCACTCGGAGCTGCATTGGCCGCTAGCCGCGCGTATCGCCGCCGAGGTGGCTGCAGCGCTCTGCTACGCGCACAGTAGGCGGACCCCGCGCGATGAGTTGCTCAGGCTGGTGCACCGGCGACTCTCGCCGGGCCGGATCGTGCTCAGCTCCTCTGGGGACGTGAAGGTCACGGGCTTTGGAACGCCTTGGGCGTGGACCTCAGTCGAGGAGTATCGCTCGCCCGAAAGAGCTCGGGGAGAACCGGTGGACGGACGCGCCGATGTGTTCGCGCTGGGCGCCGTCCTTCGCAGGTGCGTCGCGGACGCAGGCGTTCCCGACGCGCTTCGCGAGCTGATCGACCGGGCGATGCACCGGCACCCGGAGCACCGCCTTACCGCCTCGGAGCTCCGGGACGGCCTCACGCGGGTGCTTCACACTGCCGAGCGGCCAGTCGCGCCACACGAGCTTGCTGAGCTGGCGTCGGCGGCCCCAGCGCAGAGTCCCGCGCCCGCCGACGACTGCATCAGCGACGTGATCGAACGAATCGAGCGGACCCTCGACTCGATGTCTCTCGTGACATCAGGGGAGGTCCGAACGATGCTCCCGCTCTACGAACGGCTCGGCCGGCTCTGCGTCGAGGCGCATGCAGGCGCGCGAGGCGCGGCGCGAATGACGCACGCGCTGGATCTCGCGGACGGAGTGGGACGCGATGACTACGCGGCGCTGTTTTGCAGGCTACGCGGCGAGCTTCTGGCGCAGGCCAACCGGACAGACGAGAGCCGTGATTGGCTCGAGCGAGCGGCGACGTTTCGCGGTTAGCGCGCTACTCAGCGTCGGGTGTCGGAGCTTCGGTGGCCTCTTCCGCCTCGACAGGAGCCTCCGCCTCGGCGGCGGCGGCTTCCTCGGCCTCCGCCGCTGCGGCTTCAACCTCTTCGGATTCGGTCTCGGCGGCAGCTTCCTGAGCAGCGGTTTGCTGGCGCACCGCGCGCTCGAGCGCTTGTTCACCCGACGAGGAAAGGAACGCAAGCCACACCGAGAGAGCCATGAAGGTGAACGCAAACACAGCGGTCAACCGAGTGAGCAGGTTGCCTGCGCCGGCGCCGCCGAAGATCTGCTGGCCGGTGCCTCCGCCCCCGAATGCCGACCCGAGTCCTCCACCTTTACCCGACTGCAGAAGCACGACGAGGATGAGGAACAGGCAGACGAAGACATAGACGATCGAAATAAAAGTATACATGGGCTCAGCTCTCCGCCCGGCGAACGCCGGCATCGATAATCGGAATGAAGTTCTCGGCAGACAAGGACGCGCCACCCACGAGCGCACCGTCCACGTCCGGCTGTCCGAGCAGCTCGTCCGCGTTGTTGGGTTTGACGCTCCCACCATACAGAATCCGGACCGAATCCGCCCAGGATTTGCCGTTGAGCTCGGCGAGGTGACCGCGAATCGCCCGGTGGACATCCTGTGCGTCCTCAGCCTTTGCGGTGCGGCCGGTACCAATCGCCCAGATCGGCTCGTAGGCAACGACCAGGGGCGCCAAAGCAACGGCATCTAGGCCCTCGGTTGCCGCTTCGACTTGGCCCAACACGACCTCGAGCGTCTTGCCAGCCTCCCGCTGCTCCAGGCTCTCGCCCACACAGAGGATCGGCACGACCTTGTGCGCAAGTAGAGCGGCGACCTTCTTACGCACGCCCTCGTCGGTTTCACCGAAGAACTGGCGACGCTCCGAGTGGCCGATGATGCAGAACCCGCAGCCCACGTCGACCAGGAGTGCAGGGCTCAGCTCGCCCGTCCAGGCACCCGAGTCTTCCCAGTGCGTGTTCTGCGCCGACAGCCCAACTGCGGTACCGTCGATCGCGCGCTCCACGGCCGTGAGCGAGGTCGCGACCGGAGCAAGCACTACGTCGCAAGCCGACTGACCGCGCACATGCGCGGCAATCGCGACCGCCAACGCCCGGGACTCGTCGACGGTATTGTGCAACTTCCAGTTACCTGCGATCAGCGGTTTGCGGTCGGTCATGGCTGAAGGGCCTCCACGCCCGGCAGAGGGCGGCCCTCTAGATACTCCAACGAAGCGCCGCCGCCAGTGGACACGTGATCGAAGCGATTGGCGAGGTCGGCCTGCTTCACCGCAGCGACGCTATCGCCGCCGCCCACCACACTGAAGCCAGGGCAATCGGCTGCTGCGCGCGCTACAGCCAGGGTGCCCTCGGCGAAGGCCGCATTTTCAAACAGCCCCATCGGCCCGTTCCAAAACACCGCCATGGCACGGCGGAGGCGATCCCGGTAGAGCCTTTCGGTCTCGGGACCGATGTCGAGCGCCATCCCATCAGCGGGGATCGCGTCGATGCCAGCCACGTGCGCCTCGCCGGACTCGATCGAATCCCCCACTCGAACATCGATAGGAAGCAAGAGGTCCACTTGGCTCTCTCCCGCGGCCGCCATCAGGCTCCGAGCAAGGGCGAGCTTATCGCTCTCGCAGAGACTCTTCCCGACATTCAATCCGCGGGCGGCCAAGAAGGTGTTGGCCATCGCACCGCCGACGAGCAGGGCATCGACCTTGCCGAGCAAAGCTTCCATCACCCCGATCTTGTCGCTGACCTTTGCGCCGCCGAGAATCGCGATGTACGGGCGCGGCGCGTCGGTGCGGAGCTTGTCGAGCACCTCGAGCTCACGCTGCATCAGAAAGCCCGCAGCGCGCTCCTCCATGAGACGGGGCAGGGCGCTCACCGAGGCATGTGCCCGGTGCGCAGCACCGAAGGCATCGTTCACGTAGGCGGAGCAAGAGCCTCCGAGCTCCCGCGCGAAATCGAAGTCGTTGTCCTTCTCTGCCGCATGGAAGCGAAGGTTCTCGAGCAGCGCAACTTGACCGTCGCGGAGGTCCTGCACGACCTTGCGCGCGCCATCTCCAATGCAGTCGTCGGTGAGACGGACCTCTCCGTCATCAAGAAGCTCGGCGAGGCGAACGGCGACTGGCTCGAGCGAGAGCTCCGGAACGACCTTGCCCTTGGGCCGGCCGAGGTGCGACGCCAGCACGACGCGCGCCCCTTGCTCGAGGGCGTACCGGATGGTCGGGAGCGCGGCACGAATCCGCGTGTCGTCCGTAACCTCGCCGTTCTTCAACGGAACGTTGAAATCAACCCGAATGAACGTGGTGATGCTTTCGAGGTTCAGGTCCTCGATCGAACGAATCGGTTCGGACACGGGATCAGCCCGCGCTCGACACGATCCGCACGAGGTCGAGCATGCGGTTCGAGAAGCCCCACTCGTTGTCGTACCAGCTCTGCACCTCGACGAGATCTCCGCCGACCACTTGGGTCTGCGCCGCATCGCAAATCGAGGAATGTGGATTCCCCAAGAAGTCCATCGAGACGAGGGGCGTCTCTTCGAACTTGAGGATGCCCTTGAGCGGACCTTCCGCGGCCGCCTTGAGAGCCGCGTTGACCTCGTCACGATCGGTGTTCTTTCCGACCTGCGCGGTCAGACAGGTGAGCGAAACATTCGGGGTCGGCACGCGAATCGCGGTGCCATCGAGCTTGCCCTTGAGCTCCGGAAGCACGAGGCCGATGGCGGTCGCAGCGCCGGTCGAGGTCGGAATCATCGACAACGCAGCGGCGCGCGCACGACGCTTGTCCGAATGCGGCTGATCGAGAAGCCCCTGGTCGTTCGTGTACGCGTGCACCGTGACCATGTGGCCCTTCACGATGCCGAAGGTGTCGTTGAGCACCTTGACCAGCGGCGCGAGGCAGTTGGTCGTGCAGGACGCGCAGCTGATGATGCGGTCCGTTTCGGGATTGAACTGGTCGCTGTTGATCCCGACGACGAACGTGCCGTCGATGTCACCCTTGCCAGGGGCGCTGATGATCACGCGCTGCGCGCCAGCCTCGAGGTGCGCGGACGCGGCTTCCTTCGTCCGGAAAAGGCCGGTGCACTCGAGCACGACCTCGGCGCCGAGCTCTTTCCACTTCAGCTTGGAAGGGTCGCGCTCGGCCGACACCGGAATGCGCTGGTCACCGATCCAAAGGGCGCCGTCCTCGGCCTTGACCGGATGGGAGAAGTGCCTGTGAACCGAGTCCCACTCGAGAAGATGGGCGAGCATGTCCGCGCTCGTGAGGTCGTTGATTCCGACGATCTCGATGTCCCCACGCTCGGCAGCGATCCGAGCGACACAGCGCCCAATGCGTCCGAAACCATTGATTCCGACTTTCGTGGCCATTCTTTCGACTCCCTTTGTGCCGCAACGGCGTCCGAATGCGCCGTCGGCGAGGGCGGAACGTAGCGCGCACTGCGTCGTGGTCAAGGAGCCAAACGCGCGGATAGTTTGCGCTTTTGACCGAAGTCAAAGCGCGCGGCGACTACTCTGCGGCTTCTTGCGCGTCGCGAAGCTCTGTGGTCACAAGCTCGAGGACCGCGTTGGTGAACGCGACGATGTCCGAACGGCTGTGGCCGCTGTTTCGGAGCTCTCGATAGACCGACTTCGCGATTATCCGAACGCCACGGCTGTCTGCCGCCTGTGCCTTCGGGCCTTCTGTTCTGGTTGCCCCCATCCTGAGCCGAGCACGTTGCAGTTTACGTGCCAGCTGTAGAAAACGACGAAAACGATAGTTTCAACGCTCATTTTACTCGGGAATTTACAAGGAACGGGCGTTTTTACCACACCTGAATCCAAAAACATCACACCCCCCGCAAAGTGCGCAAAGGATTGCGCAATTGGAGGGCAAGCGCGTAGCGGCCTGCGCACGTAACCTAGCGGGAAGACATGGATTTCGGCTGACGGGCCGACTTTCACTCAGCCCGCGTCCAGCGCCTCCCGCAGCTCTCGGAGCGCGTTGGTGTGAAGACGGCTGGCCCACGACTTGGAAATGCCGAGTTCCTGCGCCATCGCGTCGATGGAGCGGCCGTCGAAGTAGAAGCCCCGAACGAGGACTCGCTGCCTCGGCGAAAGGCTCGGAAGCGCCTGCAACAGCCGCGTGACACTTTCGTTCTTGAGGAGAACCGCCTCGGGACTCTCGTCGCCGAAGCGCCCCTGGAGCACCGTCCCGGCGCTGAGGGCGCTCATCCGTGTGAACGCTCTATCGAGGGCCGTAGGTGCGGCGGTGGGTGTGGCTTCCGCCGCCGCTTGGAGCCGCTCGTGCGCGCGTCGAGGGAGCTGGGACATCTTGCGGATCCCGTCGAGCATCGCCCCGCGAACGCGGTGATACGCGAAAGTCTGGAACCGGACTCCGCGACCCGGGTCGAAGCGGTGCCGCGCCTCGAGCAGGCCTCCGAACCCGAACGCGATCAGATCGTCGAGATCGCCCCGTAGCGACAGCTCTCGGCGAAGTCGGTTCGCGAGGCCGTGGACCATCTTCTCGTGCTGCGTGATGAATTCGGTGCCTTGCATGCCGACTCCTGAACGGATTTCCTTTAGCCAAGTGGGTGAATGAAGTCAAATGGAATACATAGACCTACATTAGGAAAGGCTAGTCGATGCCACTCGGCTAGGGTATAGCGGCGCTGTGAAACCGGGGCGCCCAGGCATTGCGAGCGCAGATCGGCCCCGTCTCGGGTCGTTTGCAAGTCTGATCGACCTGATCCTGGATGACGACCGCGCGCTCGACGGCCTCGCCTTTGCGTACGCCGAGCTCGGGGAGCAAGAGCGCCGGGCACTGGCTCAGGCGGTTCTGCGGGACTCGAAGAAGCCGACGCAGGCCCTGGGCGCAATGCTGGCGGTGGAGGAGAACCCGAGACTCCGACAGCGTCTAGCAGGACTGATCAGCCAGCATGGGCGCATCACTCAGTCCGCATTCCTCGAGGGCACGGAGGCTCAGGGGCACGTACGCCTGACTCAGTCGCTGCCAGGCCTCGAGCCCGAGTCGCTCCAAATCATGTGGGAAGAGAGCAAGATCCAGCGTATCGAGCTTGAATCTCGAACAGACATGAAGATCCGTGCCCTGGGACCGGCCGTCGCGGTCTGCGAAGCGGTCGAGATCTTGGCTCCGCTCCTGTGGCGGCACATCCGCTCGGGCGGCCAGCTTCCCGACGGGGTCGAGCGCTTCGCTGGGTTCTTCTCTATCCGCTCCCCTGCGTGACCGGCCCCCCGTAGGTGGTCAGTGGGAGCTGGTCAGTGGTCAGTGGTGGCCGTTACCGTTGCCGAGGAGCGCGCCTTCGAACTTGGTGGTCTCCATCAGCGAGCCATCCTCCGCGTCGCGGCGCACCATGAAGTAGTGGCGGGTGACCGAGTTGTTGTCCTCCCGGGCGACCACCATGATGGCGTTCATCCCTGGGTGGACGGGAATCTCGGCGTCGAACGCAAGCTCCCGAGGGTTCGTGCTGCCCTGGTTCGACTCATAGAAGACCTTGTGTCTGCTGGTGGAGATATAGAGGTCCCGCACCCGCTGCCCGTCGGTCGCTTTGCCCTGGACGCGGAACACGTCGTCACGCGTGATGTAGCTGTCGAGAGCCGCGAGCTCGATTTCGGGCGGCGCGTGGCCGGTCACCCAGGCGAGCGGTGGATCCTTAGCCACCTGCCCCTTCGCAGATGAGACCGCATCCGCGGCCACCCAGCCGGGTCGACCCGCCCCGAGATTGACGCGCGCAAACCCTGCGCTCTTCGCAGTCTGTAGCAAGCGCACGGGCTTTTCGACGGTCGCGATGACCGGTGCATTGGCGTCGGGCCGCTCGCGAACCTCCGTGCCCGGCTCCAAGCTAACGACACGCTTCGCGGGCAACTTCGTCACCTGGCCCGGCTCGTCATAAATTGGAATCTTGAGCTTGTGAGTTGCGGCGGCGCCGAGCTCGGTGTCTACGACACCCAAGAGAAGCGTGGCCTCGTCCTCCTGGAAAGCGGAAAGCACCTGGAACGAGAAGGGGACGGCCCACTCCTCTCCGGCAGGCAAAGCCTCTCGGCGAAAGCGTCCGTCGTGGAGGAGCACGCCTGCGCCACTCTTGTTCTGCAAGTTGGCTTGGACCGGGAAACTGTCCGCCTCACTGACGTTCTTGACGGTGAAGTACACCGTCACCTGCTCACCGCGTTGCACCCGGCCATCGCCGTTACCGTGAATGTTGTCCGCCACTTGCAGCCCATAGGCGAACCGTGGCCTGGGGAGGGCCTGAATTTCTGCGCGGACCTCGACCGGCTCCGGGGCATTCCCATGCGCGTCTTCGAGCTCGACGAGAATGGCGTCCGCGCGATCCATCATGTTGCGTGGGACGCGGCACACGCGCTTGTCGTCCTCGGTAACGCAATGGCCGAGCGTCGTCGTCCACGAGCGAGTTTGCCCGGGGGCGAGCTTGCCCAACACCAGCTCACGCCCTTCGAACCAGGGGTTGTCGCTTCGGGTGGTCGCGCGCAGCTGGTACAAAGGATGCTCGCCTTCGTTGGTCACCTCGACACGGAGCGAGAGCGGGTCGCCGGCCCGCGTGGGCTTGTCGCCCGAGCTGGTCTTCGCCACGACGCGAACCTTGCTGGGGCCTCGGTCCGCACCCACGCTCCAGTCGATCCCCAACTTGTCGAGGTCGCGAACCACCTTCTCGGTTTCCTGTTTCTGGACACGCTCGATGATCGGCTTCGAAGCACGCAGCATCTGGAGCCGCTTGGGCGATTTGGCGTTGACGACGAGGTTCCGTGAGAACCGGATCAGAAAAGCCTCCTGGTCCTCGTTCTCCTCCTCGTCGGGCTCCGACTCGAGCAAGCGTTGCCGCAAATCCGCGTTGAGGTAGTAACCCATGACGACCGCGGGACGCTGCGAATCGGTGGCGCTTGCGTGGGTGAGGTGGGCGTCGAGGTCGCCCTCGCGAAGGAAGAACTCGTCGACCTTGAGGTCCATGTTCTCTTTGTCGACCGTCATCGGACTGATCGCGATGTCGGGAACGATGCCCACGCCCTGAATCGAGACGTCGCCGGGCGTGAGGTACTGAGCGACGGTGAGCTTCAACGCCGACTTGTCTTGCAGCCGGTAGAGCACTTGAACGGAGCCCTTGCCAAAACTCTGCTCGCCGATGATGAGCGCACGGTCGTGATTCTTGAGGGCGCCAGCGACGATCTCGCTGGCGGAGGCGCTCTGCCCGTTGATCAACAAGACGATGGGATAGGCCGGCTCAGTGCCGCCACGCTCAGCGTACTCCTCCGTGCGCTCGCTCGGGTGCTGCGAAGACGTGGTCACGATGGGGCCGTCGTCGAGAAAGGTGTCAGCGACTTGCACGGCCTGATCGAGGAGCCCTCCGGGGTTGCCACGAAGATCTAGGACGAGGCCAACCATGCGCTTCTTGTGAAGCGCCGCCAGGGCCTTGCGAAGGTCGCCCTCGGTGTTGCCCTGGAAGTTCTTGATTTTGATGTAGCCCACGCTGTCGCGGAGCATCCGATGCTCGATCGAGGCGATGTGGATTCGGGCGCGAGTGAGTTGGACGGGGCGGGGGTTGCTCCACTTGCTGGCCTTGTTCTCGCGGCGAATGAAGATCTTGACCTTGGAGCCCGGCTTGCCGCGCAGACGATTGACCGCCTCCTGAAGAGGCATGTTGAGCGTCGACTCGTCGTTGATCTTCACGATCCGGTCGCCGCGTTCCAACCCCGCCTTGAACGCCGGCGTCCCGGGCATCGGCTTGATCACGGTGAGATGCCCGTCCCGGATGGAGATGACGATACCGAGCCCGCCAAACTCTCCGCGGGTGCTGGTTTGCATCTCCTCGAACATCGCGGGTGGAAGCAGGACCGTGTGCGGATCGAGGGTCTTGAGCATCCCGTTGACGGCGCTGTACTCGATTTTGTTGAGCTCGATGTCCTCTTCGTCCTTCAGCTCTTCCTGTAAGAACGCGAACACCTCTTTGAACCGACCGGCCAGCTCCCAGGGGCTCGAGACATCCGAGACTTTGAACTCACTCGAGGCACTGTTGACCTGAACTTTCAGCGTCTCGTCGCCTTCTCGATAGTGTACGAGGACCGGCGGCACGTCCTTCTGGATGGCATCGAGGCCGGCTAGCATCATTCGCTGATGGTCGATTCGCTTGGGATCGACGTAATCATCGTTCACCTGGTGAATCACCCGGTTCATCACCTGGAGCTTGGTGAGATCCCAAGGGGTCTTCTGGCGAGCGGCCATGGCCCGCGGCGAGGTATCGATGTCGATTTGCAGGCCGTTTTGAATCGGCCAACCGAAGGAAATGGTGAACGCCGCAAGGACGACGACCAAACCAAGCAAGGGCTTCCAGAGTCTTCTCATTGGTTTTTTCGGGGGGGCAGAGGGAGGGGCAGAGAGGGGGGGCAGACTATCGAGTGTACCCTCGTTGGCCTCTAAGGCCAATTGCGCTCGTTTCTACCTAAGGTTATCGAAGCAAGGTGCCACACCGCATTCTCCGCCAGCAAATCGCAAGGCCGGTGCTCGATATTTGTAAGGAGCTTCGCAACGCCGGGGAGCGCGCCTGGGTGGTCGGCGGGTGCGTCAGGGACACCTTGCGTGGGGAGCGGGTCAACGACTGGGACGTGGCGACGACAGCCTTGCCCGAAAAGGTGCAGCAGACTTTTCGCAAGGTCATCCCGACCGGAATCGACCATGGGACCGTGACTGTGCTGTGGAAAGGGAACGCTTACGAGGTGACGACGCTCCGCGGGGAGGGCGCTTATACCGACGGCCGCCGACCCGACAGCGTGGTTTTCGTCGAGGACATCGACCGCGACCTCGCGCGACGCGACTTCACCGTGAACGCGATCGCCTACGACCCAGTCGACGGGCGGGTGGCAGATCCGTTCGATGGCCTGGTCGACATGCGGGACCGGGTGCTGCGCGCCGTAGGCGATCCGCTCGAGCGCTTCCAAGAGGACGGGCTTCGCATCTTGCGCGGCGCGCGGTTCGTCGCAACACTCGACTTCGAGCTCGAAGAAGCCACCGAGGCGGCTTTCCGCGGCGCGCTCGACACCTTCCGGAAAGTGAGCCCCGAGCGGGTGCGCGACGAGTGGATGAAGGCGATGAAAGCCACCGCGCCGTCACGCGCCTTCGAAGTCATGCGACGGACCGGCATCCTCGAAGTGACGTATCCGGAGCTTCTCGAACAAGTCGGCTGCGAGCAGAACCAATGGCACGCATACGATGTGTGGGGCCACACGATGCGTGTGCTCGACGAATCGGTGGGCGACCCGGTCGAACGAATCGCGGCGCTTCTGCACGACGTGGCGAAGCCGCGCACGCGGGCGAAATCGGACAAGACCCGCGACTGGACGTTTTATCACCACGAAAAGGTGGGCGCCGACATGGCTGACCGCTGGCTCAGGGACTACCGCTTTTCCAACCAGGAGCGCGACCTCGTGGTCGGCCTCATTCGCCATCACTTGATTTGCTACACGAGCGGGTGGACCGACGCCGCGGTGCGCCGCTTCATCAAGCGCGTGGGAACTGACACTGTGAATCCGCTCTTACGCCTCGGTGAAGCCGACGCGCTCGGGAAGGGCCGCAACGTCGAAGAGGAGCTCGAGTCCTTGAAGGAGCTTCGCGCACGAATCGACAAAGCGATCGAAGAGGGCAGCGCACTGACGACGCAAGACCTCGCCATTGGGGGCAACGATGTGATCGGGCATCTGGAAGGTGGCGCGGGACCGGCGGTCGGACAGATCCTCCGCACGCTCCTCGACCGCGTGATCGAGGACCCATCGCTGAACACCCGGGACAAGTTGATGCCGATGGTCGAGGAGCTAGCGGCGCAAAGCGAATGACCCCCCAGGCACGCGGAACACGACACCCTGGCGAATTCCAACTGCCCAGCCGGAGACCGGCTCCCGACGCACGTGCTCGCGAGCGGGACCCGCTCGGCCGTCTCTTTACGTCGAACTACGGCTAGCCTCCCCCCCGCTCGCTGTGCCGCACATCGCGAGCCG
>Ga0209456_10001499_pt1 | contig 11350 bp, 9 predicted proteins | sample COG_11_FD_184755 | JGI IMG/M metagenome (GOLD analysis project Ga0209456, IMG submission 184755) | Pelagic marine sediment microbial communities from the LTER site Helgoland, North Sea, for post-phytoplankton bloom and carbon turnover... | ecosystem: Environmental > Aquatic > Marine > Neritic...
GACTAAGAAACAATTTCTGGCCACAGCCAAGCGAGCCACCAGGGAGCTTGATCGGCAGCGCAAGAGCCTGAGAAGGGACCTCGAGCGCACTAATGCGCGTGCGAAACGCACGCGGCTGCAACTCCAGAAGAAGAGCGAGCGGCTGGCGGTCACCACCGCGAACAAGGCGAAACGAGAACTCCGGAAACAGATCCGCAAGCTCGAGAAGATGCTGGATGAAGCACGTGCCGACGCAGGTCAGCTTCGCAAGGACCTCGTCCCGGTAATGGAGAGCCTGGGTAAAGCCCGCAGTCACCTGACGCACGCCCTGCATATCGATCGCGCACTGGCGAAAGTGCGGCGGGAAGTGCTGGGCAAGTCTTCGGCGAAGAAGAAAACTAAGAAAAAGAAAGCCACCAGGAAGAAGGCGACAAAGAAGAAAGCTGCGAAGAAGAAGGTGACGAAGAAGAAAGTCGCAAAGAAGAAGGTCACAAAGAAGAAAGCGACCAGGAAGAAGGCCGCAAAGAAGAAGGTCACAAAGAAGAAGGTCACAAAGAAGAAAGCGACCAGGAAGAAGGCCGCTAAAAAGAGGGTGGCCAGGAAAAAGTAGCGGCAGCGTTGCGGGCGCGCTCCGGAAGGCGTCACCCACGAATTGCGTTTTAAAAAAAACGGGCCCCGAAAGGGGCCCGTTTCGATTGACTGTCGGGAACTACCGATCAGTCGAAGTACTTGCGTACGGTCACGCCGTAGGTGCGCGGCTGGTTCGGGTAGCCCGAAAAACTGCCGGGCTGTACCGTTGTCGGAAACGCACTTACCAGGTACTCGTCGTCGCTGAGATTGCGGCCCCACAGCAGTGCCTCGAAGCCGTTCTCCCAGGCGAGGCCGAAGCTCGCGTTGAAGGTGCTGACCTCGCGAGAGGCGACGTCCTCGGGCACGTTATCGATGACCTGGATTTCGTCCTCGTAGATGTACTCGGCGCGCACGAAACCCGAGATGTCACCAATCATGAAGCCATAGCGGCCCGTGGCGGTGATGCTAGTCTCATGAATACCGGCGGGCGTTTCGCCACTGAGATCAGTGGGACCGCCAACACCTTCCGCGCCCACAAATGAGTCGTACTCGGGATCCATCAATGTCGCCGCCAGCGTGGCCTCGAATGAATCGGTCGGCACCCAACGTACATCGACCTCCAAACCTGTGGTCGACTGCTTGCCGGCATTGTTGAGGCTGAATCCCGTTCCCGTAAACGTGTTGGACTGGAAGTCCTCGATCTCCTGGTCGAAGATTGCGACGTTCAGTGCGACCGTGTCCCAGCGAGCTTTCATGCCGATCTCGTACACGGTTGATTCTTCGGGCTCCGCGAATCGCGTGCCTGCCACCAGGTTGGTTACGGTCGGATTTGCGGCTTGCACAGCGGCAAGATCTGACTCGAACGGACGAGAGTCACGTGAGAGGTTCCAGGAACTCGCCTTGAAGCCCGTCGCGGCGCTGGCGTAGACGTTTACCTGGTCGCTGACGTCGTATGCCAAGCGCACGGTCCAGGTCGTCTTGGAATCGCTCGACGAGCCCGACTCTACCGAATTGGGGTAGTCGACGTTTTGCGGCAGGAACTGCAGCGGTTGCAACGCAATCAGGCTGTTGCAGGGAGTGCCCGCAGGAACAGCCGCACAGTCGGTAACGCTGATGGCTTGAGCGGCGGCTGCTGCACCCGGATTTGCCGCGATATTGGCCGGAGTCGGCGGCAAACCGGTAATTTGCGAGAACGCTCCGCCAAAGCCAGTCGCAATCATATCTATCCTGGAGAAGATGTCGGTCTGCGTCGAATCATAAGTGACGTCTTTGTCATCATCGGTGTAGTTGGCACCCAGCGTCAGTGTTGCACGATCGCCCAGGTCAATGTCGACCTGGCCGAAAATCGAGTATGCCGTGTTGTCCATACCTGAAACTTCAAACAGACCCTGCTCCGCGCCGAAAAATACTCCCGGGCTGATTCTTGGGTCCCCTGCTGCAATCAGGGCATTTTCGAGGTCCCATAACGGCGAATTGCCAGGCACACCCCCGGTCAATATGTCGAAAAAGGGGCGCATTGCAGTGTTGTAGCTAATCCCCGTATCCTGGTCGATGTCCTCGTCGAAATAGTAACCGCCGACCATCCAGTCGAACTTGTCGGTCGAGCCGGCCAGGCGCAGTTCCTGCGTCAACGTGTCGATATCGAGGTCGGTGCGATTTCCCGCCGTCTCGCTGATCAATTGCAGGCTCGTAAAGTCACTGTCGGCGTTGTCCAGGCGACTGAGGTTTCTGAATGATGAGATTGACGTCAGGGTCATCGAGTCGTTGATATCGTAGTCGATCTGCAGTGACACGCCGCCGTTGTCAAATTCGTTCGTGGGCGTGTAGTTGTAATAGCCTTCGTAAGCGAACGGCTCATTCGGGACGAGAGCGCCGCCAAGAAGGACAACCACGCCACCTGTCGGACCATCGAACAGGTTGGCGACGCCACAGCAGGCCTCGTCGAGTTCCTCGTAATCGGCGATGAAGCGAAATTCGAGGTCGTCGGATGGCTGGAACAACAGCTGGCCGCGGACACCCCAGCGATCGAGTTCGCCGAGTTCGTCGCCACCGGCGAGATTCTCATAATAGCCGTCGCGCTGGTTGAAGCTGCCAGACAGGCTGAAACCCACTGTGTCCGACAGCGGACCACTGATGTCACCACTGACGATGAACTGGCTGTCGTCGCCGACTGTCAGCGCCGCCGACCCGGTGTAGTCATCCATGTTCGGCTTCGCCGTTATGACGCTGATTACGCCGGCCGACGCGTTCTTGCCGAACAGCGTGCTCTGCGGGCCGCGCAGCACCTCGATCCGCTCCAGGTTCGGGAAGTCGTTAAGGGCCGAAGCAGAACGTGACCGGTAGACGCCGTCGATGAACACACCAACGGACGGCTCGATGCCGGCATTGTTGGCACCATTACCGAATCCACGGATCAGGAAGTTGGTATTGCCCGACGTCTGTAATTGAGTTACGCGCAGGCTCGGGACGAGAAACTGCAGGTCCTTGACGTCCAGAACTCGCGATTCCTGGAGGTCTGCGGCCTGGATCACCGAAACCGCGATCGGGATTTCCTGCAAAGTGGATTCGCGCTTGCTGGACGTGACGACGATTTCCTCGAGAAACGCCGACTCGCCCTGCTGCTGAGCGAAAACGGGCGCCGCAAGCGCAGCCACGACGAGGCCGAATACGCTTCGGCGTATTGTCAAATTTGCCATTTGAGTCCCCCCCAATAAGGCATTAAATAGACGGATGGTGGCGCCAGACTAAGACACTTTCCGGGTGTAAGCAACCGGAATTGCTGGGTAATTCGACAAAATACAAGCTGGCCCGCCGAGCCGTCCACAGCTATTCCATGATGATGAATTCGACGTCGGTGCTCGCGCCCGAATCGATATCCTCGACAATATAGACCACCGTCGTTCCCGAGTACGTCGGGCGATACCAGATGCCGCCACAGTAGTAGTAGGTACGCCCACCGCGCGTGCGCGTCACCGTGCAACCGTAGGGCAGCGCCGTCAGGCGTAGTCCCCGATGAACGCGCCGACGGTGGCGCCGGCGGCGCCGACGACGCGAACCAGCAACGCTGTTGGGGCTCGCCGGTCGCCCGGGCTTCGCGAGGGCTGAAATGGGAAGAGCGATCGTCGCGCTCGCGGTTGCGAGTCCCAGGAGCTTGCCAAGTAATTGTCTTCTCTGCATTTCCAGCTCCTCAGTGCGTCACTTTGTCGGCGAAATCGATCTGTACTGCGCCGTCCGGGGGATCAAATGTAAAGGCGTCCTGCGCGAATTCGGGGTCGGTGTCCCACTCGAAGAAAGCCACGAACCTCGGCGCGCCGCCCTCCCACTTGGAAGAAATGGCGAGTTTCCCGGGCAGCGGCCGCCCCTCGCTGGCAATCCAGACCTGTACGTCCGTATCCGGGTAGCGTATCCCGACGTGGTGGTAGACCTTGTCCCGGATCAGGCTCGTGCCGAGATAGCTGATGCTCTCCCTGTCGGTCAGCAAGTCGTCGGCGACATCAGCGGCTATAAGATCCAGCATCGGTGACTCGATTCCGATGTCGTCAATCGCGAAATCCAGCATTGAATCTACGCCTTCCGGAATCTCGGCACGCGCGTAGAAATTCTCCGCCGTGCTGTACACGTTGACCGCGCCGTCGTTGAAGTAGATTTCCTTCGTGTCCTCGGCGCTGCGATTGCTGATGCGAATCGCGCTGGGCTTGCGACGCAGCTGCAGGGTCACTTGTGATGAATGCTCGATAATCTGCCCTGCGTCGAGGCGCGCATCCGCGTAGGCGTCGCCTTGCACGGCAAAGGCGCCCAGACTTGCGATCTCGGCGCTCATTCGCTCTACCAATTCGGTCGCATCGAGCTCTTCGGCATGCGCCGTCAAAGCGCCCGCTATAGTGGCAAGAAGTGTGAGCGTAATCCTGAATTTGGCGAACATGGATTCTCCCTCGGGAAACCCGTTTTTGCAGATGAGACGAGGCACTCTTTCTGATTGTCCCCCGGACGACGAATATAATAGTATCAACATACGCAAGAGTATGGAATGAACCGACAGCAGCATCACGCGATAGCCGGCATGGTTATCTATTGAGCCGCAGGCCGTCCTTACAGGAGTGGTTCGGCGCCGCAATGCGGATACAATGTTGCCCCGCAATCCGGTATCTTTCGTCTTCAGCTGATCGCACGGCCATTCATGAATCGATTCACCGTTATTCTCGAAAGAGCCACTCTCGTCTCGGGCGCCGTCCTGGTCTCGCTCGCGGGGCTGGTATGGGCCGAAGGCGCAGCAAAGAGTCGGGCGGCGATTGTCGATTTCGAGCGGCAGCAGGCCGGCCAGCAACTCGCTCTGTCAGACGAGGTGGAATCTACGCTCGCAGTCTTGCGCATCGATTCCGTGGAGATCGAGGTGCCGGTATTCGATTCGACAAGCAAATCGGCTCTCAAGAAAGGTGCCGGGCACGTCGAAGGGTCGGCCCGGCCCGGTGGCGAGGGCAATATCGCGATTGCCGCGCACCGTGACACTTTCTTCCGGGGCCTCAAAGACGTCGAAATAGGAACTGACATCGAGATGGCTACACCGCAGGGCCGTCGCGTCTTTCGTGTGTCGGAGCTCAAGATCGTCGATCCACTGGACGTCAGCGCGCTCGATCCGACTGAGGGCACCGTGCTGACACTGATCACGTGCTACCCATTTTATTACGTTGGCCCGGCGCCGGACCGATACATCGTCCGTGCCGAGCTTCTGCAGGGGAATTGAATCTAATGGAGAGGAGAAAAGAATGAAGATGATACGTTTGTTAGCCCTTGTCGTGCTGTTTGCCGGTGCAAACGCGAGTGCGCAGGAGATGACGGCGCTTAGTTGCAACGACTTCCGACCAACGGACGAGGCGATCGAGCGATTCCCCGATCTCGTTGGGGCCTGTGAAGGCATCGTCGAGCGTAATGGCGAACTCTATGGCTTGTTCACGGCCGTCGTGCGCCGGGTAATGGGCAACAACGTCACGCTGTACTTGCCGGCAACGAAAAAGACCTTCACGGCGAAACCCGATTCGTCCGCGCGGGTTCTCATCGACGGCAGGAAGACACGGCCACGTGATCTCGTGCGAGGTCAGGAAATCAGGATCTACCTCTCCGTCAGCGAGTTCTCGAAACCCGACATCCAGGAAGTGGCATTCGTTACGGAAGAGAACGTCGTCGTCGACGTCACCATTGAAGAGGTGCCGGCACTGCCGACGACAGCGAGCGTGTGGCCAAGCGTTGGGGCGGCAGGGCTATTGCTCCTGGGTGCCGGGTACCTGATGCGCAGGCGTCGACTCGGCGCGGCAACGCCGATCGCTCTGCTAATTGGCGTCAGCCTGCTTGGTGCCGCACCGATAGTGGACGCCGAGAGCAAGACGGTCCAGATTCCAGGTAAGGTCGTGACGAGTACCGTCCGCAGCATGGCTATCGTGGAGGCCGTGGACAAGGAGACGCGCGAGCTCAAGTTGATTGACGCGCACGGCAAGCGCTACACGGTGGTAGCCAGCGATCTCGTCGCCAATTTCGACCAGATCGAGCCACGCGATCGCATCGTCATGGAGTACCTGGAATCGGTCGCCGTGTTTGCGGTTCCCGCGGGTGCCCCGGAACTCGGCGATACAGCCTCCGTTGAAGTAGCGCCGCTCGGCGACAAGCCCGGTATCAAGGCGGCCGAAACCTTCATGGTCAAGGCCACGGTCGAGTCGATTAATGTGACGGACAGGATTGCGGTCCTGCGTGGCGAGAACGGGCAGGTGCGGACTGTGAAGATTGCCGACGACGTGCCGCTCGACCTGATCGAGGTGGGTGACGAGGTTCGCATGCGCATCACCCAGGCGCTGGCCGTTTCCGTGAAGAAAGCGGACAAGAGCTGAGCGCAAGTTAGCTAATCTGATAAGAAGGCGACGGCCGGAACCGGCCGTCGCCTTTTTCGTGCGATGGTTATCGCGCCTGGATTCGAAGCGTCACTTTACCGAGTGCGCGTCGCTCGGTGATCGTTCTGAACGCGTCCTTGTAATCGTCGAGCGCATAGGACTCGGTAACGCGCGGTGTCAGCGTACCGTCAGATATCAGCGCGGCCATTTCCATCATGTTCCGGATCTGCAGCTTCGGATTCTTGCTGGCCCACGTGCCCCACCAGACGCCGATGATGCTTGCTTCCTTGAGCAGCGCGATGTTCGCTGAGAACTTCGGAATCTCGCCGCACGCAAACCCGATAACGAGATAACGGCCGTGCCAGGCCGTGGCCCGGAATGCCTGCTCTGCAAGTTCGCCGCCGACCGGGTCGTAGACGACATCAGCGCCTTTGCCATCAGTCAGTTCCTTGACCGTTTCATTCAACGGTACCTCGGAGTAGTTGATGGTCTCGTCCGCACCGGCCGAAACCGCGAACTCTAGTTTCGCATCGCTGCTGGCCGCAGCGATGACGCGGGCGCCCATGGACTTGGCGATCTCGACGGCCGTGATGCCAACGCCACCGGCGGCGCCGAGCACCAGCACGGTCTCGCCGGGCTGCAGGTTCGCGCTCTGTTTCAGTGCGTGATAGCTGGTGCCGTAGGTCACGGCGAACCCGGCTCCTTGCTCCATGTTGAGCTCATCGGGCAACGGCGCCGCCGAGTGCTCATCGGCGATGCACTTTTCGGCGAAGGCGCCGCCACGGGTTGTAATGAGGGCTTTGTCACCGACGGCGAAGCGCGTAACGTCCTTACCGACGGCCGCGACCGTTCCGGCGGCCTCGTTCCCGGGCACGAAGGGCAGCGGTGTCTTGACCTGGTAGGTACCCGCGACGACAAGTATGTCGGGAAAGTTGATCCCCGCTGCAGCGACATCCACCAGGATCTGCCCGTCACCGGGCACCGGATCGTCCAGTTCCTCGATGACGAGCGATTCAGGTGGACCGTACTCCTTGCAGACGAGGGCGCGCACTACGCAACCTCGAACAGCGAGGCTGCGCCCTGGCCGCCGCCGATGCACATCGTGCAAACGACGTACTTTGAGCCGCGGCGTTTGCCCTCGATGAGTGCGTGCCCCACCATGCGGGCGCCCGACATGCCATAAGGATGCCCGATCGAGATCGCACCGCCGTCAACATTCAGCTTGTCGTTGGGGATGCCGAGTTTGTCGCGGCAGTAAATGACCTGGACCGCAAATGCCTCGTTGAGCTCCCAAAGATCGATGTCGTCCATCGCCAGGCCGTTACGTTCGAGGAGTTTCGGAACCGCGAATACGGGGCCGATACCCATCTCGTCCGGTTCGCAACCTGCAACGGCCGTGCCGCGGTAGATGCCGAGTGGCTCGAGGCCGCGTTTCTCTGCGACGCCGGCTTCCATGACAACCGAAGCCGATGCACCATCCGAGAGCTGGCTGGCGTTGCCCGCCGTTATGAAGCCGTTCTCGCGCACGGGGTTGAGGCCCGCGAGCCCCTCGATGGTCGTCGTCGGACGATTGCCTTCGTCCTTTTCGAGCACGACGTCGTGAAACGAAATCTCCTTCGTTTCCCTGTCCATGACGCCCATATTGGATGGCATAGGCACGATCTCATCATCGAACTTGCCGGCTTCCTGGCTTGCCGCCGTGCGCATCTGGCTCTGTAGCGCGTATTCGTCCTGCGCCTCCCGGCTGACGTCGTAGCGTTTGGCGACGACCTCGGCCGTATCGATCATCGGCATCAGGACATGCGGATGAACTTCCATGAGTCGCGGATCGGCAAGGCGGTGCATGTTGTAGTGTTCGTTCTGCACCAGGCTGATCGATTCGAGACCGCCGGCCGCCATGATGTCGACGTTGTCGACGATAACGGTCTTGGCCGCGAGGGCGATGGCCATCATGCCGGATGAACACTGCCGGTCTACGGTCATGCCCGCAGTAGTCACGGGCAGGCCCGCCGCCAACGCGATCTGCCTGCCGATGTTGTGCCCCTGGGTGCCCTGTGGCATGGCGCAACCCATCATGACATCTTCGACTTCAGCGGGGTCGAGACCCGCTCGCTCGACAGCATGCTTTACGACGTGACCACCGAGAGTCGGTGCCTCTGTGTTGTTGAACGAACCGCGATAGGCCTTGCCGATCGGCGTGCGTGCTGTCGATACAATTACTGCTTCTCTCATCATCTCCGTCCTATTTTATTGGCCCAGGTCGAGGCCGAGCTTGGTCGCCGCCTGTTGCGCAAATTTGCCGGGTTGTTCGAACCCGGCGGCGAGTTCTTTCATACCGGCCTCGTCGTTCAATTCGTCCCAAACGGCCGCGATGCCTTCAGGCGATACGTCGTCGGGAAGCAGGCTCAAGCCGCTTGTTTCGAAACCCTTGAAAACGGCGAAACTGCCGCCGCCCGCACATAGTACCTTGCGGCTGGGGGCGTCGGGTCCCGAAAGAAAGACAACCGCCGGGCTTACGGCTTCGGGCGACATCAATTTGAACACGGGCTCTGGAAACAGGCCTTCGGTCATCGCCGTTCCGGCCGTGGGCGCCAGGCAGTTGACCCGAATGTCGTTCTTGGAGCCTTCCAGGTGCAGCGTGTTCATCAGACCCACCATCGCCATCTTGGCTGCACCATAATTGGATTGTCCGAAGTTGCCGTAGAGGCCCGAACTTGAACTCGTGAACACGATACGACCGTAGTTTTGGTCGCGCATGATCTCCCAGACGGCCTTGGTGCAGTTCACCGTACCCATCAGGTGCACCTCGATAACCAGCCGGAAATCATCGAGCGACATGTTCGTAAAGGTCTTGTCGCGCAGGATGCCTGCGTTGTTGATCAGGATGTCGATACGGCCCCAATGGTCCATGGCCTGCTGCATCATATCCTCGACCTGCTTCACGATGGCCACGTTCGCGCCGTGGCTTATGGCTTCGCCGCCGGCATCCCGGATCTCGGCAACGACGCTGTCGGCATGGGCCGACTCGCCACTCGTGTCGCCCAGGTCGTTGACGACGATCCTGGCGCCTCGTTCCGCGAGTGCCAACGCGTGGCAGCGCCCCAGCCCCTGGCCCGCGCCGGTGACAACGGCGACCCGGCCATCCAGTCTGATACTCATAGTATTTACCTCTGTTGTTATGCGACGACCATCATCGACAGGATTTCTGCGACCAGCGCCGGCGTTTCTTCGCCTTCGATTTCCACGGTGACGTCGTATTTTACCAGCCATTGCCCGGGCGACTTTTCGCTAATCTCGAGCACTTTCTGCTGCGATCGGATGCGCTTGCCGACCCGGACCGGCGCCAGGTAACGAATCTTGTCCGAGCCGTAGTTGATGCCCATGACCAGGTTCTCGGGGACGATCGCGCTCTGCGCATTGAGGTAGGAGAGCAGGGACAGCGACAGGAAGCCGTGGGCTATAGGACCGCCGAACGGCGTCTGTGCGGCTTTCTCGGGATCGACATGGATGAACTGGTGGTCGTTGGTCGCGTCGGCAAACTGGTTGACGCGTTCCTGTGTAATCTCGAGCCAGGGTGAGGGTTCCAGTTGCTTGCCGACGAGGCCCGGAAGTTCGTCAGCCCTGATCGTCTCTGTCACTTCGCCTTCCTGACGTACGGACGCAGTTCATTGCGCGCGACGACCATGCGATGCACCTCGTCCGGGCCGTCCGCGAACCGCAAGGTGCGCGTGTTCGTATACATGCGCGCCAGCGGGAAATCCTGGGAGATACCGGCCGCGCCGTGAATTTGTATGGCATCGTCGATGACACCGAGTGCCACGTTGGGCACGAGCGCCTTGATCTTCGAGATCCAGACCTGCGCTTCCTGCACACCCTGGGTGTCAATGACGTGGGCCGTTTGCAGCGTCAGCAGCCGCGCCATGTCGATGTTGATGCGCGCGTTCGCGATCTTGTCGTAGTTGCCGCCGAGTTTCGCGAGCGGTCGGCCGAACGCGGTACGCGAGACCGAGCGTTCGCACATGAGCTTGAGCGCTTGCTCAGCCACGCCAATGGCGCGCATGCAGTGGTGTATGCGCCCGGGGCCGAGCCGGCCCTGTGCAACCTCGAAGCCTCGTCCCGGGCCCAGGATGATGCTGTCTTCCGGTACGCGTACGTCCGTGAAGCGAATATGCATGTGGCCGTGCGGTGCGTCGTCATTCTCGAATACGTCCATGGGGCGAACGATTTCGACGCCGGGCGCGTCCATCGGTACCAGTATCTGAGAATGCTGTGTATGGCGGTCATTCTCGGGATTGGTTTTTACCATGCACACCATGATCCTGCAGCGCGGGTCGCCGGCCCCCGAGATGTAGGTCTTTTCGCCGTTGATGACCCACTCGCCATTCTCCAGAACAGCAGACGTCGAGATGTTGGTTGCGTCCGACGAAGCGACGTCGGGTTCGCTCATGGCATAGGCGGAGCGTATCTCGCCATTGAGCAGCGGTTCGAGCCACTGTGCTTTCTGCTCGTCGGTGCCGTAGCGTTCGAGAACCTCCATGTTGCCCGTGTCCGGTGCACTGCAGTTGAAGGCTTCGGCAGCCAGGTGCGAGCGACCCGTCTCCTCGGCCAGGTAGGCATACTCGACCGTCGACAGTCCGTAACCACTTTCACTGTCGGTCAGCCAGAAGTTCCAGAGGTTTTGCTCGCGTGCGGCCGACTTGAGGCCTTCGATGATTTCCTGTTGGCGCTCCGTGAGGCTCCAGCGATCGCCTTTGTCGACTTCGGCGAAGTATTCGTGGTCAACGGGAATCGCGCGCTCATCGATAAAGGTCCTGACGGCATCGAGAAGCGGGCGGAGGCGATCGGTTACTCCAAGGTCCATGGCTATTCCTGTGGAATCGAGAATACGAATCGTTAAGAGCGGCGGCTGCCGGAAGTGCATAGCG
>Ga0209456_10001500_pt1 | contig 11329 bp, 6 predicted proteins | sample COG_11_FD_184755 | JGI IMG/M metagenome (GOLD analysis project Ga0209456, IMG submission 184755) | Pelagic marine sediment microbial communities from the LTER site Helgoland, North Sea, for post-phytoplankton bloom and carbon turnover... | ecosystem: Environmental > Aquatic > Marine > Neritic...
GGCCAGGCCTCCGGGCAATTCATGGTCCTTGGGATCGACGTTGATGGCGTTGAGGAACTCCTTGACGAAGCCGACGCCGTCGCCTGCCTTCAGGCTCAGCGCACCGAGGTTGGTGTAGGCATTGGGCTGCGCCGGCTCGATTTCCAGCGACTTCGTCAACGCTGCACGGGCCTCATCCCACTGCTCCAGGCGCATGTAGGCTGTGCCGAGTTCGTAGTGGATGATCGCGTTGAACGGGTCCTGCCTGAGCGCTTCCTCGAGTACCGGGATCGCTTTCTCGTCCTGCCCGAGGCCTCGGTAGGCTCTCACCAGCAGGATGCGCGGCTGCAGTTCCTCGGGCGCTACGGCGACAATGGTCTCGAGATCATGGACGAGCTGCTCGCCGGCAGCCGGATCGCCTTCGGCACGCCGCGTTCCCGTCTTTGCATAGATCGAAGCCGCCCTTGCCACAACATCACCCGGGTCTACCGCAAGAACCTGGTCGGTGATGGCAATGATCTGGTCGTAGGCTTCCTGTTCATCCATGAGCCCCGTTTCGAGCTGGTGAATGTAGCTGGCCGCGAGCTCGGTCTTCGCCTCCGTGAAATCGGGATCGATCAGCAAAGCCCCTTTCAGCAGGTCCTCAGCCGCGATCAGGCCACCATACGAGAAGGTCGCACGTTCCTTGCAGGCCCTGAGATACAGGTCGTACGCGTCCGTGTTCGTCGTGGTGAGACTTGCCGCAAGCATCGTGGGCTTGCTCGAGCCCAGCAAGGACTCGGACAAGGCGGTGCCGACCTTCTCGGCGATCTCGTCCTGCACGACGAAAATGTCGTCGAGCTGCCGGTCGAAGTTCTCCGAGAAAACGTGAAACCCGTCGCTCGCGCGGATGAGCTGTGCCGTGATGCGCACGCGATCGCCGGCCCGTTGCACGCTCCCTTCGAGCACGTGTGCGACTTCGAGTGCACGGGCGATCTCCTGGATACTAATGTTCTGGTCCTTGAACGCGAAACTCGAGGTGCGCGCAGCCACCTTGAGGTCAGGAATCTGCGCGAGCATGTGCAGCAGCGTCTCGGTCAGGCCATCGGAGAAGTACTCGTTGTCCTTGTCGTTCGACATATTGACGAAGGGCAGTACGGCGACCGAGGCGTTGCTTATCGGCTCATCGGAAGGCGCTGCATCGTCCGAGGTCTGGCGGGCGCTGAACAGGCCGACCAGGATGATGAGTACGATCGCAGTGCCGATAGTGAGATGGTCCACTTTCTTGCGTGTGGTAATGGCCGAGGGATCGTCGTGGTCGACTTCGTGTTCACGTTTGATGCCTTCGGGCGTCAGCTCATAGAACCATGAAATGACGACCGCAGGGATAAATCCGAAGGCGAATATCAGGATGACGGCGCGGGCGGCCCATTCGGGGGCGCCAAGCGTAGGCAATATCGTCGTGAGTACCTCGGTCAGCAGCCAGCCAACCACGAGGTAAGCCGCAGCAACCCGAAATACGTTGCGTCGTCGAAGTTCAGCGACCAGGGACATTCAGTGACTCTTAGCGGTGCGAAAGAATAAATTTTACACGATCTTTAGATGCGTGAAGTCACATTAAGGTTTCGTTTATTTCGAAGGAAACCAATCGGTTCAGCCCGTGTTCACGCAAATTTCAGGCTCTGTTAACCGGCGCGACGTTAATCTGCAGGCGAATCACAGGGAAATGGCTCGAGGAGAGTGGCATGGACATCGTATACGCAGCAGAGAAACCCAGCATCGCCAAGCTGTTGAGTGACCACATGCGGCGCCGTGTACGGCCCGAAGAGATCAAGGTTTCCGAGAATCCTGACGAGACGGGTAGCTTTTATATCGGCTTCAAGCTGGACAAATTCGTGATGTCGCCGAACGGCGAGATCGAGTCGGACCGGCTGCAACTCGTCGAGTAGCCCCCGTATCGGCGCGGATCGCCGGTCCTCCCATCGGCGTTCGGGGGTGCTCAGAGCCCCCGATTAGTTACGCCTGTTACTCTATGCCGTATGCGACGCATATCTGTACGCGCTTTCCACAATGCGTGGAACAGGCGCCGCCTATAAAATGCAGCACAATGTCGGGCTGGAGATTCTTTGATGTTGACAGGCGTACTCACGCTGGCGGCGCTGAGCTTTGTGTTTGCCACCCTGCTCGTGGTGGCTCACAGGAAATTGCATGTCGACGAGGATCCCCGCATTGAGGCGGCAAATGAGATGCTGCCCGGCACGAACTGCGGCGCCTGCGGCTACCCGGGCTGCCAGGGCCTTGCGGAGGCCATTGTCGACGGCTCGGCCCTGCCGGGCAAATGCACGGTAATGACCGAGGAAGAACGCGAACTGCTCGCCGGGTTCCTCGGCGTGGACGCCGGCGCGGAAGAAAAAGTCGTTGCGCGACTCGCCTGCGCGGGCGGCATTAACGTCGCGCGAAATCGCGCCCATTACGAGGGTATCGAGACTTGCCGTGGTGCCGCGCTCATCGCCGGCGGCGGCAAAGCCTGTTTCTGGGGCTGCCTGGGGTTAAGCGACTGCGAGGTAGTCTGCGATTTTGACGCGATCGTGATGAACGAGTACGAAATGCCGGTCGTCATCGACGACCTGTGCACGGCTTGCGGCGACTGCGTCGATGCCTGCCCGAAGGACCTGTTCTCTCTTCATCCTGTGAGTCATCGCCTGTGGGTCGCCTGCAAGAACCTGGAACATGGCGATGCCGTGCTCGATGACTGCGATGTAGGCTGCGACGCCTGCGGACGATGCGCCGCCGATGCACCGGGTGGGTTAATCACGATGGTTGACAACCTGCCGGTCGTCGACTACAGCCGTAATCATAATGTAAGAAAGGCGATCGACCGGTGTCCGACCGGCGCCATCGTCTGGTACGACGAGATCAAAGGACCTGTCCCCGGCCGCGCGGCGAAGAAAGTCATTCGTCAGAGTGTGCGACAGGCAACTGCGACATAAAACTAGGGACCCCCGCATGAAAACGAAACAACCGACCCCCAAGTACCCCGGAACGCGAGCCGCAATGGACGGCAACTCTGCCGCGATCATGTGCGAGCGGGAGTCCACCGACGGTGCCGGCGCCTATCCGATTACACCGTCGACACAGATGGGCGAGTTCTGGGCGGAAGCAGCGGCTGCCGGGCACATCAATATTTCCGGCCGGCCCCTGATCTTTATCGAGCCCGAAGGCGAGCACGCGGCTGCGTCCGTGACCGCGGGCATGTCGATGACCGGGCTGCGGGCGACCAACTTCTCGTCCGGCCAGGGCATCGCCTACATGCACGAGAATTTGTACGCCGCCGTCGGTAAGCGCCTGACCTACGTGCTGAATATCGGTTGCCGGGCCATTACAAAAGCGTCCCTGAACGTGCATGCTGGCCACGACGACTACCACTGCGTCGACGACACCGGTTTTTTCCAGGTCATGGCCAAGGATGCCCAGGCTGTGGCTGACCTCAACATCATGTCGCACCGGATTGCCGAGATGGCATTGACGCCGGGCATCGTCGGCCAGGACGGCTTCCTGACGACACACCTGATCGAATCGCTGATGATCCCCGAGCGTGAATTGATTGCTGAGTTCGTGGGGCGGCCTGATGACATCATTGATACGCCAACCCCGGCACAGAAGATCATCTACGGCGAAAAACGCCGGCGTATCCCGGAACTGTGGGACGTGGACGACCCCGTGTTGTCAGGCCCGGTGCAAAACCAGGATTCCTACATGCAGAGCGTGGCCGCGCAACGGCCGTACTTCTTCGACCACGTACAGGCCATCACGGAAGAGACCTTCGAAGAGTTCTACAAGCTGACCGGCCGACGCTACGACCGGGTCATGAGCTACCGCACCGACGACGCCGATTACCTGATCGTCGGCCAGGGTAGCCTGATCCCCACGGCTGAAGCGGTCGCCGACTGGATGCGCGAGAATCGCGGCGTCAAGGTTGGCGTCGTCAACCTCGTGATGTTCCGGCCCTTCCCGGGCGACCTGCTCGGCAAGGTATTGAAAGGTCGCAAAGGCGTCGCCGTACTCGAACGAACGGACCAGCCGCTGGCGGAAGACCTGCCGTTGATGCGAGAGATCCGCGCTACCTTGAGCAAGTCTCTCGAGAACGGCCGCAGCCGTAACGGCAGCCTGCCTTACCCCGAGCTCGACAGCTACAAGAATCTCAAGGACCTGCCGGAACTGTATTCCGGTTCCTTCGGCATGGGCAGCCGCGACCTGCAGCCGGAGGGCGTGCTCGCCACGATCGAGAACATGCTGCCGGACGGCAAGCACAAGCGCATGTTCTACCTGTCGATCGATTTCGTCCGTAACGGGATGATGACGCCGAAGCAGGAGGTCTACAACCAGCAGGTGATGGACGCCTACCCCGATGTCGCGGAGCTGGCGCTGCGCGGTAGTGAGAACCCCAACCTGATGCCGAAGGACTCGATTACTGTGCGTATGCACTCGGTCGGCGGCTGGGGCGCCATCACGACGGGCAAGAACCTCGCGATGACGCTTTACGAGCTGCTCGGCTACCACATCAAGGCCAATCCGAAGTACGGCTCGGAGAAGAAAGGCCAGCCGACGTCCTACTACCTGTCGGCGGCACCCGAACCGATCCGTATCAACTGCGAGTACTATTACGTCGACGTCGTGCTGTCGCCCGACCCGAATGTATTTGGCCACACTAACGCGCTGGCCGGCCTCAAAGACGGCGGCGTGCTGGTTATGCAAAGCGACGCCGAGTCGCCGGAAGATTTCTGGCATTCGATCCCGATGCGCTACCGCAAGCAGATCGTCGAGAACGACATCCGCATCTTCTATCTCGACGCCTTCAGGATCGCGCGCGACGAGGCGACCGATCCCGAACTGCAGCTTCGCATGCAGGGCATCGCCTTCCAGGGCGCGTTCTTCGCGACCTCGCCGCTGCTCGAAAAGCATGGCCTGAGCGAAGAGAAGCTGCTGGATGCGATTCGCGACCAGCTGCAGCACAAGTTCGGTTCGAAGGGTGTGCGTGTGGTCGAAGACAACATGCGCGTCGTGCGTCGAGGCTTCGAGGAGATCAACGAGGTTACGGACAAGCACCTCGAGGAACGTGCCGATGCGAAGTCCGGCAGCACTCTGCCCGTGCCGGTGATGGTCAAGCGCCAGCCGGAATCGGAGTCGGCTTCTTCCGACATCCATCGCTTCTGGGCCCAGACGGGCAGCATGTATGCCTCGGGACAGGGCGAGCAGGTACCCGCCGATCCGTTCATGAGCATGAGCCTGATGCCCGCCGTGTCGTCACATTTCCGCGATATGACCGGTATCCGCTTCGAGCACCCGGAATTCATTCCCGAGAAATGCACGGCCTGCGGCGACTGCTACACGGTCTGCCCCGATACGGCGATTCCCGGCCTGGTCAATGACATCGGCCAGGTGCTCGACACGGTCGTCAAGCGACTCAAGAAGAACGGCAAGCCGACCGAGCAGCTGCCGCGCGCCGTTCGCAAGATGGAGTCGACGCTGCGCAAGAGCTCCGTCGAGGCAGGCGATGGCGCCTCGGTATCCGATCTTATCGATGAGGCGATCAAGGCCAGCATCGACGCGGCACCGGAAGGATCCGACGAGCGCCAGCAGCTCGAAGAGGAATTCGTCGGTTTCCGCGAGGAGCTCGGCACCTTCCAGTTCGCGCTGACACGGCCCTATTTCACGAACCCGGAGAAGAAGCAGTCGGGAAGCGGCGGCCTGTTCAGCGTCACGATCGATCCATACACCTGCAAAGGCTGCATGGAATGTATCGAGGTCTGCAAAGACGAGGCGCTGATTCCGGTCACTCAGACGCGCGATTCGATCGCCGACCTGCGCAAGAACTGGGACTTCTGGCTGGATCTTCCAAACACGCCGGAGAAGTACATCCGCGTGGACGACCTCGAGGAGGGCATCGGTGCGCTCGAGACCATCCTGCTGAACAAGGATGCTTACCTGCCATTCGCGAGCGGCGACGGTTCGTGCCTCGGATGCTCCGAGAAGACCGTCGTCCACCTGTTCGTCGCTACCGTCGAGTCGCTGATCCAGCCACGCGTCAAGGCGCACGTGGCCAAGCTCGATGACCTGATCGCCAAGCTCAAGCAGCACATCAAGCTCAGGCTGGTGGGCGATATCGACGTCGGCGACAGCGATGAAATGGCCGCTGTCCTGAGTGACGTGGGTGACGGAGAACTGACGCTCGCGAAGATCGCGGATAGTGTGGAGAAAACGCACGAGGCCGAACTCATCGATCGCGACTGGCTCAAGCATGTCACCGACCTGGTCGCCCGGCTGCAGGATCTGCGCTGGCGTTACGACAAGGGCGCGACCGGCAAGGGTCGCTCCAGCATGGGCTTCCTTAACGCCACGGGCTGCACGTCGGTCTGGGGCAGCACCTACCCGTTCAACCCGTACCCGTTCCCGTGGGCCAACCACCTGTTCCAGGATCCCGCATCCATGGCGATGGGCGTGTTCGAAGGGCACATGGTGAAGATGGCCGAAGGTTTCAAGGCCGTGCGCATGGCAGAGGAGGTTCTCAAAGGCGAGAACAACCCCGACGAGCAGGAGGAGCGTTACCGCTACTTCGGCTGGCAGAAATTCTCCGACGAGGAGTACCACCTGTGTCCGCCTGTGGTCGCGGTCGGTGGCGACGGCGCCATGTACGACATCGGTTTCCAGAACCTGTCGCGCGCGTTGATGTCGGGCAAGCCGATCAAGGTGCTCGTGGTCGACACGCAGGTGTATTCCAACACCGGCGGCCAGGCCTGCACCTCGGGCTTCATTGGCCAGATCTCGGATATGGCGCAGTTCGGCAAGGCCATCAAGGGCAAGGAAGAGATCCGTAAGGAGATGGGCCTGATCACGATGGCGCACCGCACGACCTATTTCCTGCAGTCGACGATCGCACATTCCAATCACATGATCGAAGGCTTCGTGCAGGGCCTGATGTCGCGGCGACCGGCGCTGTTCAACCTGTACTCGTCTTGCCAGCCGGAACACGGGATTGGCGACGACATGTCGCATCACCAGGCGAAGCTGGCGGTCGAGTCACGCGCCTATCCGCTGTTCCGCTACGATCCGGACGGTGGTCCCACGGTCGGCGAATGCCTCGACCTGGACGGCAACCCGAACCCGAACCTCGACTGGCCCGTGGCGAAGATCGACTTCGTCGATGAGCGCGGCCGTGAGCAAAAGATGGAGTTGCCGACGACCTTCGTCGACTTCGCAGTCACCGAGACGCGCTTCCGCAAGCAATTCCGCAAGATCCCGCGGGACTCGTGGAACGACGACATGGTGCAGGTCAGCGATTACCTGGAACTCGACGAGGACGATCGCGAGGGCAAAGTGCCCTTCGTCTGGGCACTGGACGCCAAGCGGCAGCTCAGCCGCCTGCTCGTCTCGGATGCGATGATCGAGTCGGCCGAGGAGCGGCGGGCGTTCTGGGTCATGCTGCGCGACCTCGGCGGTGTCGAGGAGGCGGAAGCCGCTGTGGACGAGGTGCAGATCGAGTCCCGCGTACGCCAGGAAGTCGTGCAGAAGCTCGCCTCCGGCCTGATGGGGCTGGTCAGCGGCAGCCAGGCGCTCGACATGGGCGCGATGCTCGATGCCGTATCGTCGACGCCGGCCGGGGGTCAGCCGCCGCAGCTGAAAGCGGTAGAGACCGCAGCGCCCGCTACTGACGGCGAGTACATGGCGCCGTGGATCGATACCGAGGAATGCACCACGTGCGACGAATGCATCATTATCAACCCGCAGATATTCGAATATAACGAGGACAAGAAGGCGGTTATCAAGGATCCCAACGGCGGCCCGTACCGCGACCTGGTCAAGTCTGCCGAGAAATGCACCGCAGCAGTCATCCATCCCGGTCTGCCGCGCGACCGCAGCGAGAAGGACATCGACAAGTGGATCAAGCGTGGTGAGAAGTTCAACTAGCCCTGCTGGATGAGATGACGGCTCCCTAAAATGCTGGATTGGCTTCGGAAAGACACCTTCAGGCACGGCGTTCATCCGCCTGAGATGAAGGACGACACGGCAGAACTGGCGATCCGCCAGTTCCCGTTCGCGCCGGTGCTGATCGTGCCGCTCAGCCAGCACCTGGGGAAGCCGGCGAAGCCGGTCGTGCGTGAGGGCCAGGAGGTCATCCGCGGGCAGACGATCGCAGAGCCAGACGGCTTCATGTCGGTGGCCATGCATGCGCCGGCCTCAGGAATAGTGCGGCGCATCACGCTGGCGCCGAGCATCATGGGTACCAAGGTCGAGAGCATCTATATCGAGCCGTATCCGGCCGCGACCCAGGAGATCGACGACGGAGAGCCCTGCGGCCTCGACGCTACGCCCGACGAGATCATCACGGCGATCCAGAATGCCGGCGTCGTCGGTCTCGGCGGAGCCGCCTTCCCGACACACGTAAAGCTGAAGCCGCCCGAAGGCAAGCGCCTCGACACGCTGTTCATCAACGGCGTGGAGTGCGAGCCTTACCTGACGACCGACTATCGCGTGATGCTGGAGCAGACCGAGGACGTGTTCATGGGCATCCGCTACCTGCTGCGGGCCACAGGGACATCCGAGGTCGTCATCGCTATCGAGGCGAACAAGGAGGACGCGGCTGAACGCTTCAGGTCGATGTGCCCCGACGACCTGCCCGTGACCGTGCGGGTGTCGCCGGTGAAGTACCCGCAGGGCGCGGAGAAGATGATCTTCAGCGCCTTGCTCGGCCGCGAGGTGCCTTCGGGCGGGCTGCCGGCCGACATCAACGCGATCTGCTGCAACGTCGCGACCACTGCTGAAATCGGTCGCCTGCTGCCGCGCGGCCGAGGCATCCAGGAGCGCGTGATCACCATCGGCGGCCCGGGCGTGGAAAAGAAGGGCAACTACCGCATCCCCATCGGCACACCGGTGCGATTCGCGCTGGAGCAGTGCGCTCCCGTCGAAGACATCTCGCGGGTCTTCATGGGCGGCCCGATGATGGGGCCGACCGTGTCCAACCTGGACATCCCGATTACCAAGGGCACCTCGGGGATCACGGCGTTTACGACTGCGGAGACGGGCGGGTCCACGGGCAACAAGACGGTCTTCCCGTGCATACACTGCGCGCGCTGCGTCGAGGCCTGCCCGATGTTCCTGAACCCGTCACAGCTCGGCATCCTCGCAAAGTTCGAGGAGTACGAGCAAATGGCGGAATCCTGGCACCTGATGGATTGCTTCGAGTGCGGCGCCTGTACTTACGTATGTCCATCGCACATCCCGCTGGTCCAGTATTTCCGCATGGCCAAGAAGATGGTCCGTAAACTGAGCGCCGCCTGATGGGCAAGCTTTTCAAACATCTCGAGATCGGCTCCTCGCCACACGTCACGGATGGGGCCAGCACCGACGTCATCATGCGCAACGTGTTCCTGGCGTTGCTGCCCGTTACGGTATTCGCGATCTATGCCTTCGGTACTGGTGCCGCCCTGGTGATCATCGTCGCGACGGCGAGCTGCGTATTGACGGAACACTGGCTATGCCGCTGGACCGGCAAGCCATCCACCGTGAGCGACTGGTCCGTGGCCATCACCGGCCTGCTCTATGGCCTCACCCTGCCACCCGACCTGCCGCTGTGGATGGTATTCGTGGGTGGCGTGTTCGGCGTGGGCGTCGCCAAATTCCTGTTCGGCGGGCTGGGCATGAATGCCTTCAACCCGGCGCTGGTGGGACGCGCCTTCCTGCAGGCTGCCTTTCCGCAGGCTATGACTCACTGGCAGGTGCCGTTCGCGCCGGACCGTTTCGACGGCATTCCAGGCTCCGTGCTGGCGATGCCGTTTTGGGAGCCGACCTACGACGCGGTGACCACGGCGACGCCGCTCGCCCTGATGAAATTCGAAGCCCAGTTCGCCGGCAGCCGCGAACTGGCGGCCGGTCTGACCTCGGGCTCGGTTGGCGAAACCTGCGGCGTCCTGATCCTGCTGGGCGGCATCTACCTGGTGGCGCGCAACATGATGAACTGGCGAATCCCGGCGTCGATCTTCGCGACCGTCGCAGTGATCACCTGGGCATTCCAGCTCCATGACCCGGCGACCTACCCGGGGCCGGTATTCATGCTGTTCTCCGGCGGGCTCATGCTCGGCGCGGTGTTCATGGCGACCGACATGGTGGCCTCGCCGATCACCAACGTGGGTTGCTGGCTCTACGGGATGCTGATCGGTGTGCTCGTTGTCGCGATCCGATTCTGGGGTGGTATGCCCGAGGGCGTGATGTACGCGATCCTGCTGGCCAACGCGGTGTCGCCGCACATCGACAACCTGATTCAGCCGCGGGTCTTCGGCACGGGCAGGGGGGCACGATGAACACGCCCGCACCCGTCGAACGCAAGCGAACCTCGGCCTGGGAGATGTATCGCGCGATTGTCGGCATCGGCGCGTTCTGTGCGTTGCTGATCGTGTCGGTGTTCAATGCCACGGCGGCACGCATTGCCGACAACAAGGCACGCTTCCTGGCATCCGCGGTTGCACAAGTCCTGCCGGCGTCCGATTCGACCGTCGAGGTCACCGTCGATGGGAGCGGGGCACTGGTTGCGGCTGCGGATTCCGCGGACCTGCCTGTGTTCCTCGGCTATGGCGAAGACGGCGAACTGGTTGGCGCGGTCATCACCGCGCAGGGAATGGGTTACGCCGACAACATCCGGGTCCTGTACGCGTACTCCTTCGAAAAACAGGCGATCACGGGTTTCAAGGTGCTGGAGAGCAAGGAGACGCCCGGCCTCGGCGACAAGGTCGAGATCGAGCCGCACTTCCTGGCCAATTTCGACGCGCTGGATGCGCGACTCAACGAGGACGGCTCGGCACTGGCGAATGCGATCGTCACGGTCAAGGAAGGCGAGAAAACCGAGGCGTGGCAACTCGATGGCATCACGGGTGCGACGATCACCTCCGTCGCCATCGGGGACATCCTGAATGCGGGGTCCAGTGCCTGGGTGCCCGTGCTCGAGCGGGACGCGCGTGCATTCGAGGCACCGCTTCCGATGGAGGAGTAGAGCGTGGCGCTTAAGAAAACCAGCCCGACAGACGAGTTCATCAAGGGACTGTGGCGTGACAACCCGGTATTCATACAGGTGCTTGGCATGTGCCCCGCGCTGGCCGTGTCCAATACTGCGATCAACGCGCTCGCCATGGGAGCCGCAACGACCTTTGTACTTGTGATGGCCGGCCTGTCCGTCTCGCTGATGCGCAGCTTCATTCCGCGCGAGGCGCGCATTGTCAGCTACATCTGCATCATCGCAACCTTCGTGACCTGCGTGGATTACGCAATCATGGCGATCAGCATCGAGCTGCATCGCGCGCTGGGCGCCTTCATCGCGCTGATC
>Ga0209456_10001501_pt1 | contig 11325 bp, 7 predicted proteins | sample COG_11_FD_184755 | JGI IMG/M metagenome (GOLD analysis project Ga0209456, IMG submission 184755) | Pelagic marine sediment microbial communities from the LTER site Helgoland, North Sea, for post-phytoplankton bloom and carbon turnover... | ecosystem: Environmental > Aquatic > Marine > Neritic...
CCGCGTGGCAATTTGAGTGTACGCCCAACCGCGATGTCCGAGGTACGTGCGTCGGTGATCGTCGCAAATGCCGGCAGATGACCGCGGTGATCCAGTCCCACGTGCAACTTCATGGCCGCCTTGCTCAAGGCAAAGTGACCCCAGGGAAAAAGCTTCAATGACAGGTCAATCAATGACGAGTCGATCGAGTACAACGGGTTGTTGAAGCGAAAACGGTGTCGCGGAGCATTCGGTTTACAGCGCTGGTAAAGCCTCGCAAACAACGCTTCGTAAAATGCACTCGGTTGCTGCTCGTTTACCCGCGCCAGTGTCGAGCGAGTGACTCGACGAGCGCCCAGGTGATACCAGCGCGCATGCTGCGCCTCGGCATTGGCCACCACATCGCGAAGACTGTGGCGTCCGGATAGCTGGCCCATCGCCAATGCGACGAACTGCGACCAGCGAGAGGTTTTACGGAATCGACGCCCGACATGATGTGCTCTGGCGAGGGTCTCAAACTGATGTCTCGGCACCAGTTTGAGCAGCTGTGCAAACACAGTGTTATGATGGGCCAAGGCTTGGTTCCTCCTATGAATACAGCGTGTTGGTGAGACAACTCATTGTATCAATTTGAGAAAACCAAGCCTTTTTTATTCCCCTTTATGGGACAGCAGTGGGTCGAACCGAGATTTCTGCTTCACTCGGCAAAGACGGCTGACGAAATCTCCGTTCGACCCCGAATTCCCGAGCCCGAATTCCCGTCACCGAGTCCTGTGATTGTCACGTCGCTACTGCGGTGCGACGCTCATGTAACTCCGACTCGATCCGATGCAGTGTTTCCCGATCGATTTGATAGAAGAACATTAGCAGGCCGCCTGCCAGGAAGAAGATCGCCGGCAAGACATTGAACATCAAACGAATCCCTGTAATTGCCGAGTCGGTCTGAACCTCGTTCGCCACGAATCCGAACCAGGCCAGCATGAAACCCGGCAGAGCCCCACCAACGGCCGATCCGAACTTCAGTGAGAACATCGACGCCGATACGGTCAGGCCGGCGGTGTTCTTGCCCGTGCGCCACTCACCGTATTCGGCGCAATCGGTATACATGGAGAACAGAAGTGTAATGATCACGCCGAACGTAAAGATTCCGAGGCTGTGCACGACTACGATCAACGCGTACTGTTCTGGTGGAATGACAAAGCAAATCGCGAGCAGTGCAGCGTGCAACAGGTTCATGCCGATCACGAGATGATGTTTCTCGAATCTTTCCGCCAGCATCGGTGTCATCAGCGCGCCGATTAGCTGACCGATCAACCCGCACGACGTCAGGAATGCGGTCCTGTCGAAAATCAGGAATACCGGCAGACCATTGTCTGCCAGATAATACTTGAGGTAGAAGACAATAGACGCGAAGCGAGCGATCAGCCCGACGACGACCAGAATGCCGGTTGCGACCAGGACTATCCAGGAAACGTTTTTCAGTAATGCGGAGAAGTCTTCACCAACACTGGAATGGTGCGGCTTCGGGCGGATTCGCTCACGAGTCGTCGCGAATGTGATCCAGAAAATCAGTACGGACAAAACAGCGAACAGGATGATCGTCAGCCGAAATCCCAGCAACTCGTCGTCACCACCGAGCCAGTTGACCAACGGCGTCGCGAATGCGCCGACGCACAAGGTCCCAAGTGACGCGAAAACGAACCGGAACTGCGTGGCCTTGGTACGTTCTTCGGCGACCGGCGAGATGACAGCCAGCAGCGCGGAGTAAGGCACGTTGATCGCCGTATAGGCCAGCATCACCAGCGTGTACGTCACGTATGCGTATATGAGTTTGCCGGTATCGGACAGCTCCGGACCGAGGAACAGCAGGTAGCCCAGAATCGCGTACGGTACGGCGACCCATAACAGGTACGGCCGGTACTTTCCCCACCGGGAATCGGTCCGGTCGGCGATAAGGCCCATCGCGGGGTCGCTGACCGCATCGACGACCTTTGTGAGTAGCAGCATTGTCGCGGCACCGGCTGGCGTAATACCGAAAACGTCGGTGTAGTAGTACAGCAGGAACAGGCCGAAGAACCCCATGTAGAAGTTCGACGCCATGTCGCCGATGCCGTAACCGACCTTCTCCCTGAATGACAGCGGCGCCGTGTCCGAATTATTGTTCATGCATCCCCCGCTGGTTCGCCGTTATCCTGTGCTTCTACCACTCCAAACAAGCTGCCGTCGATAGAAATGCGCCGAGCCTCGTCCGATCAAGAATACTCGGAATAATGGGGTCGAACCGAGATTTATGTTTCGCTCGGCAAAGACGTCCGACGAAACCTCGGTTCGACCCCGAATTCTCTACGGGCTTGATTTCGCAGGAGTGAACGCTCGGTTTTCCGAAACGCGCGCGACACAGGATGAAAGCACTGACTCCCAGGTTAGTCGCCTAGATTATCCACGCGCGAAACCACAACCCGAGCTGGCTGCTGTAGCCGATGTCGCGTCGCACGACACGGTGTTCGCTGTTTAGCACGTAATAGGAAGGAAAGGCCTGAATCTGCCATTGGCGGGCAACGTTTGCGTCTCCAAGCACGACGGTGATATTGAGATCGTGGCGCTCCACGTAGTCGCGGACTTCGCCCGCTGTGCCCCAATCGAGTGCGACGGCGACGATCTCGATGTCATCCACATCCCGCCAGCGACGTAATCGGGTCAGGTTGCCGGCACTGGCCGCACAGATCCTGCACCAAGGTGCGAAGAAGTAAACGAGCGCCGGCCGCGCACGTGCATCCTGCAGGTCGTAGGGCTGGCCGGCGAGGGTTGTGCCCCGCAGTTCGGGCGCGACCTGTCCGTCGGCCGCGAGCATGTTGCGCGACTGGAAACCCAAAACGCCGAAGAATACGACGGCGATCAGCCCTGCATTCAGCAGAAACGAGCGGTATTTGCGAATGTTTAACTTGAGTCTGGTCATGCCCTGCAGCAATCGTAACGTTTGGATAACCGAGAATGTGGCCCACTGATTGACCTTCAACCCCGAACATCAGTTCCGTGCACTCGACTTAAGTGACTTTACATGAACGCGATTGCTTCAGTATCGATCTGCAAAAGGGGTTCGCGCAGAGTGCCAGGTGCTTGCGCGTGACGTGCATCCGTTGTTCGCGACGCGCGGCGTGCCCGGTACCCGGAGTAAACCCGGGAACGGCTGGTGCCTTTCTCCCCGTGTTCAACCGGTTGCAGTCGGGGATGCGACTGGCCTAAGCTGACTTCCCAGTTTCTGTCAATTCGCGCCTGATTCGATGAACAGACCGACCCCTGGTACCGACGCTAGCATTGACCGCGAGCCGGAAGAATTCCGGATGGCCGACCTTGCCCGGCTTGCGGGCGTATCCAAATCCACCGTATCACGAGCGCTCGCGGACAGTCCGCTTGTCAACGAGGAGACCAAAGCGCGGATCAGGGCTCTTGCCGAGACGCACAATTACAGGCTGAACCAGGCGGCGCGGAACTTCCGCCTCAAAGAGTCACTGATGATCGGCGTCCTGATCCCCAGCGCCCGGCACGCCGATTGGCGCATCTCGGACCCGTTCTTTCTCGAGCTCGTTGGCGGTATCGCTGATGCGATGACAGACAAGGGCCATGAGTTACTGCTCTCACGCGCGCGCGCGCAGTCGGGTGACTGGATCCGCCACTTCGTCGACGCGCGAAGGACAGACGGTGTGATCCTGTTGGGTCAGGGGCTCGAACACGACGAGATAAATGCCATCGGTGAACGCTATCCGCGGCTCGTGGTCTGGGGTGCGCCGGTCCCTGATCAGACGTACACGACAGTCGGCAGCGATAACGAAAAGGGTGGCTACCTGGCGACTCGCCACCTCATCGAGCAAGGCAGACGCCGGATTGCCTATGTCGGCAATACCAGCCTCCCGGAAGCGGCCCTGCGTTATGCCGGTTACAGGCGGGCGCTCGAGGAATTCGGCATCGACTACGACGACCGGCTGCTGCAGGTGCCAGATAACACATTCGATGCGGGCTTTGACGCAGCCCGTAATTTGCTGCGATCCGGGGTCGATTTCGACGGCTTGTTCGCCTTCAGCGACCTCTATGCGATCGAGGCCATCAAGGCATTTCGCGAGGCTGACATCAAGGTGCCCGGTGACATCGGGGTCGTCGGCTATGATGATCTGGAGATCGCCTCCTACTACCACCCCTCACTGACCAGCATCCGGCAGGATCGCCAGGAAGGCGGCCGACTGCTCGTCGAGAGCCTGCTCGGGCGCATCGCAGGTGAGCCCATCGAGGCCAGGCTGCTGCCCACACCGATCGTCATTCGGGAATCTTCCATCGCCCAGCCTCGATTCTAGTCGGGCAGCCGCGCTTCCAGGCACGAATTAACCGCATCATAGCACTCGTGAACGACATATTGCAACCGGTTGCATTGGTATTGCAATCGGTTGTAATATTGACTTTCAAGCAGTTTCACCATCGCCGGCAGGCGCGCCACTCGAGCAGCGCCTTGTGGCGGACAACGAAGAAGCAGGGGAGCTGAAATGAAACCTTATCCATCTATCACGCAGCGGAAAAGTCGCATCGCGATCACCGGCCTGATGCTAGGCCTCGCGATCCCGGGCCTGGCCCAGGAAGACGATCAAACAGCCGGCAAGCGCAGTAGCGACATATTCGAGGAAATTGTCGTAACGGCCGTGGCGCGATCCGATGAAACCCAGTTCGATTCAAGCGTCACGGTCACGACTCTCGGCACCGAGGACATTGGCAATTCGGTACCGCGATCGACGGCGGAGATTTTGCGCAACATACCTGGTGTTCGTTCGGAAGCGTCAGCCGGAGACGGCAACACGAATATCTCCATGCGCGGCATTCCGGTCGCTTCCGGCGGATCGAAATACGTGCAATTGATGGAGGACGGGCTGCCGGTCCTTCAGTATGGCGACATCATTGTCGGCACAGCGGACCAATTTCTGCGCATCGATTGGACGACGGCTCGCGTGCAGGCGATCCGCGGCGGTTCGGCCGCCACGTTGGCGAGCAACTCGCCTGGCGGCGTAATCAACGTCATCAGCAAGGACGGTAGCGAAGAAGGCGGGCGCATCGGCTTCTCATCGGGGCTCGACTACGACCACTTCCGGACGAACTTCGAGTACGGGTCACCGATCGGCAACGGCGACTGGAAGTTCCACGTCGGCGGCTTTTACCGCACCGGTGAGGGTCCCCGGGAACTCGAATTCCGGCACTCGGACGGATTCCAGTTCAAAGGAAACGTGACCCGAGAGCTGGATAACGGCTACATTCGAGCCTACGTGAAAATACTGGACGACGCGACGCCGACCTACCTGCCCATGCCGGTTCGTGTGACCGGGTCGGACGGGAGCCCGGATTGGGACTCGGTACCCGGTTTCGACGCATCCGAGTCGACACCGCACTCGAACGACCTGCAACAGATTCTTAGCGTCGGGCGCAGTGGCGAAGGCCGGATCAGCAGTATTTCGGATGGCAACCAGGCCGAGGAAACCGCTTTCGGCGCCGAGGCTTCTTTCGAACTCGATAACGACTGGTTCGTTGATGCCAAGTTCAGGACGTCGGACAAGTCAGGCAGATTCATGGGGCCGTTTACTGCCCAGGTAAACTCGGTCAGCACAGTAGCAGACGCAAGCGCGCTGTCTACTAACCTGGCAGGAGTCGACGAGCTGCGCTACATGAGCGGGTCGAACGCCGGGCAGGCATTGACGGATGCTGAAATCGCAAACCTGAATGGCAACGGCCTTCTGCAGCGAATCCACACTTTCGATAACGACCTGACGAGTCTCGACAACTGGACCGGTGACTTCAGTGTCACGAAGTCCTTAGAGGCTGTCGACATTACCATCGGCTATTACAAAGCGACTCAGGACATCGATATCCAGTGGTACTGGCAGGCATTCCTCGCCGACGTGGCGGACAACACGCGCCTGCTCGACGCGTTTGCAGCTGGCGTACCGTTGACCGAAAACGGAATGATCTCACACGGTGTGCCGGACTGGGGATACTGCTGCACACGCGATACCCGGCTCGAGACTGATATCGACGCGTTCTACGCCAACTTCGCCTTCGATGTCGGTGACAATCTGAGTATCGATGCCAGTGTTCGCTACGACGATGGCGATGCCAGTGGTTTCTACCTGTTCGGCTCAGAAACATCCGCAACAGGGGGGTCTGACGTCGACGGCAACGGTGTCATCGATGCGCCCGAAGCGGATGCGACGGTTTTCGAACAGCGCCAGGCGATTCCTGCGTCGTGGGACTGGAGCGAGACCTCGTATTCGATCGGTGGTAACTACACATTTAGCGACGACCTCGCCGTCTTCGCGCGCTACAGCGAAGGCTTCCGAGCCAACACGGATCGCCTGTTCGACAACCCGGGCGTGTTCCTTAGCGCCAACACGGCTTCCGCGGATGCAGTCGAGAATTACGTGGACCAGGCGGAAGTCGGTGTGAAGTATCGGAGCGGCGGTTACGCTGTTGCGGCAACGCTTTTCTACAATAAGACCGAAGACGTCAACTCGGAGCCGAAGCCGGTAAGCGAGGGCGCCGGTAGCGAAGTGCGCCTGCGCAAATACGAGTCAACCGGATTGGAACTCGAAGGAGGCGCAAACTTTGAAATCGGCGGCGGCAATCTTGATCTGCGTGGCTACGTCGTATACACCGATGCCGAGATCGATGACTCGAATGTCGTTGAGCTTATCGGTAACACGCCGCGGCGGCAGGCGGATTGGGTCTATTCGCTGACGCCGACGTATTTCATCGGCAATCACTCGTTCGGTCTCAACGTGATCGGTACCTCGGATGCGTATACGCAGGATAGCAACGAGCTGGAGATGGAAGCTTACGCGTACTTCAACGCCTTCGCGACATATGCCATCACCGACGACCTGTTCGTATCGGTCAGTGCAAACAACCTATTCGACGAGTTTGGGGTCACGGAAGTGGAAGAAGCGTCGATGGGCGGGAGCTCGGACACGGTTGTCCGCGCGCGGCCGATCGTTGGGCGTACCATCAGCCTGAGCGTCGACTACTCATTCTGAACATCCGCCACCAGCTTCACTTATCGAGCGTTGCACATCGAGGATCGTACGCAGTGACGGAGCAAGGCCGGGGTCAACCGACCCCGGCCGTTCCCACGCTCACGCAATGCCTGCTCTATTGCCGCCGGCAATAATAAGAAAGGAGTCGCTGCCATGCCCGCGACCGGTTTCGATCTTCATCCTATAGACCTGAGCATTATCGTCGCCTACGCACTGCTCATGATCGGGCTCGGGCTGTATTTTGGCCGCAAGCACGACGATGCGACCGACTATTTTCTGGCCGGCCGCCGAATGATCTGGCCGCTGATCGGCATTTCGCTGTTCGCATCGAATATCTCCAGCACGACCCTGGTCGGTCTTGCAGGCGATGCCTACAGCACGGGCATCTCCGTCTTCAACTACGAAAGTATGGCCGCGATGGTCCTGATCTTCGGCATATTCTTCTTCTTCCCGTTCCTGTTGCGCTCCGGCGTTTATACGATGCCGGAGTTCCTGGAGCGACGCTACAACTCCAGGGCTCGCACTTACTTTTCCCTGCTCACCCTGTTCCTGAATATCGTCGTGGACACGGCCGGCAGTCTGTACGCCGGGGCGTTGGTACTCAAGCTCCTTTTCCCGGAGATACCGCTGTGGCAGACCGTCGCGATGCTTGCGATTGCCGCCGGCATCTACACCATCGTGGGTGGTCTCGCGGCCGTCATGTACACCGATGCGCTGCAGGCCCTGCTGCTCATTATCGGATCGATCTTCATCGCTTTCGCTGCATTCGGCGAGGCCGGTGGCTGGCACGCGGTCATGGCCCACGTACCAGCCGACATGGTGAGCCTGATCAGGCCCGCAGACGACCCGAGCGTGCCGTGGCTCGGGTTGCTTACCGGCGTTCCGCTACTCGGCTTTTACTTCTGGTGCACGAACCAGTTCATGGTGCAGCGTGTCATCAGTGCCAAAGACATCAACCACGGGCGATGGGGCGCGTTGTTTGCCGGTGCCTTGAAGCTGCCGGTCCTGTTCATCATGGTACTTCCCGGAACAGCGGCTATCCTCCTGTATCCGGATCTGCCCCGCCCCGACCTGGTCTACCCGACACTGATGTTCGACCTGTTGCCGACAGGGCTGCTCGGCCTGGTGCTGGCAGGATTCATCGCTGCGCTAATGTCACAGATCGACTCCACGCTCAACTCTGCCTCGACACTCGTCACGATGGATTTCGTGAGGCGAGCAAAGCCCGACCTGAATGCCCACCAGCTGATGCGTGTCGGCCAGGTAGCAACGTTCCTGTTCATGATTCTCGCCGTTGCCTGGGCACCGCAGATTGAGAATTTCGGCTCGCTGTTCAAGTACCTGCAGCGCATCCTCGCCTACGCCGTGCCGCCGGTCGTCACGATGTTCCTCGCCGGTATGTTCTGGCGCCGGGCGAATTCGGCAGGTGCCGTCGCAACTATCGTCGCCGGTCTCGTGGGCGGCGCGATTCTGTTCATGCTGAATGAGATTACGAACAGCGTCGATTTACATTTCCTGTATATCGCGCCGATGCTGTTCGTCGTGTGTACCGCCGCGATGATCATAGTCAGCCTCGCTACTGCTGCACCCGCCGCGGAGAAGGTCGCCAGCATGACGTGGAGCCCGCAGTTCTTCCGCGATGAAACGGCCGAGCTTGCCGCGCTGCCCTGGTACAAGAACTATCGCATTCTTTCGGCCATTCTGACGGCAGCATTTCTGATACAGCTGTGGCTGTTCCGCTGAGCACTACAGTGATCGAGTTTGCGCTATCGAGAACCTAGCATCATGTTAGAACCTCCGGTCCTCAATGAAAACGTGCAGCTGATAACCTATGTCGATCGGCTGGGCGGCGGTGGTTTCCGTGAACTTGCCGAGTTGCTCGACGGACCGCTCGACGGATTGTTCGGCGGCGTGCACTTGCTGCCATTTTACGACCCGATTGACGGTGCTGATGCCGGCTTCGACCCGGTCGATCATTCACGCGTCGACCCCCGGCTGGGTGACTGGAATGACCTCGATACCGTTGGCCGGAACCGCGATCTGATCGCCGACCTGATCGTCAACCACGTATCCTCTGCGTCGCCACAGTTCCAGGATTTCCTAGCGTACGGCGATGCGTCAGTGTTTGCCGCCATGTTCCTGATGCCGGAACGAGTCTTCCCGGGCGGGCTGACGGATGACTATGTCGAGAGCATCTATCGACCCCGCCCCACCCCGCCATTCACGACGGTCACGCTGCGCGACGGTAGCGAGCGTCTCGTCTGGACGACTTTCACGAAAGATCAGATCGACATCGACGTGCACATCACGCAAGGCCGCGAATATCTGACGGGCATTCTGCGCCGTCTCAGCGAGCACGGCGTTAAGCTCGTCCGCCTGGACGCCGTGGGTTATGCCATCAAGACAGCCGGAACCTCGTGTTTCATGACGCCGGAGACCTTCGTTTTTATCGAGGAGCTCACACAACAGGCGCACGAACTCGGTATGGCAGTTCTGGTGGAGGTCCATTCACATTTCCAGACGCAGATCGACGTTGCCGAACATGTGGACCGGGTGTATGACTTTGCGCTGCCGCCCCTGATCCTGCACGCGCTGCACGCCCACACGGCAGTCAAACTCAAACACTGGTTCGGTATCGGCCCACGCAACTCGGTTTCCGTGCTCGATACCCACGACGGCATCGGGGTCATCGATGTCGGGCCGCGCTCGCCCGACGAGCCCGGAACCGGGTTACTCGATGCCGGCGAAATCGACTGGCTCGTCGAGACGATACACAAACTGAGCAACGGGACGAGTCGAATCGCAACCGGCGCCGTCGGCAAGAATATCGATCTCTACCAGGTGAACTGCACGTACTTTGATGCGCTGGGCCGCGATGAAACTGCCTACCTGCTGGCACGCCTGATCCAGTTCTTTGCACCGGGCTTACCACAGGTGTATTACGTTGGTTTGCTCGCCGGGCAAAATGATGTGGAGCTTTTTCGCCGCACCGGCGTTGGCCGGGACATCAACCGTCACTATTACACGCGGGACGAAATCGAGCAGCGCCTCGCAGCTCCGGTCGTGCAGAAACTGCTCGCTCTCATCCGTTTTCGCAATCGGCATCCGGCCTTCTCCGGCACGTTTGAACTACTGCCGTCTGCGGCATCGGTGCTCGAGATCCGCCGGCACCACGAAGATGCCGTTGCAGAGCTGGCGATCAACCTCGAAGATCACTCCTTTGTCGTGCGCAGCCGGCGCCACGGCGAAACCCGTGAAGCTCGGAAATTCGACGACCTGTGTACACTGCTGGAATGACCGGAGAAAAGCGTATTGCCGGCATCGAACTGGGCGGCACCAAGATAGTCTGCGGCATTGCTACTGGCGCCGGCGATGTACTGCAACGAACGTCCATTCCGACGCGGGGGCCGGAAGAGACCCTCATCGACATCAAAAACTGGCTCGAACCCAGGCTGGACGACACTATCGGCGTGGGGATTGCGACCTTCGGACCCGTCTACGTCGATCCCGCCTCACCGCGGTACGGCCACATCGGCGCAACGCCCAAGACTGCCTGGCGCGACTTCGACCTGCTGCGAGCAATCCGCGAGTGGACCGAGCTGCCGTTGGTTCTCGACACCGACGTCAACGCCGCGGCATTGGCGGAGATCCGTTGGGGCGCAGCCAATGGCCACCGCAATGTCGTCTACGTCACGGTCGGCACAGGCATCGGCGGCGGCATCGTTTCAAACGGCCGTGCCGTCCATGGCCTGATGCATCCGGAAATCGGCCACATGAAACCGCGCCGGTTGCCCGATGACGACCTCGACGGTATGTGCCCATTCCACGGCGACTGCTTCGAGGGCCTTGCGGCCGGGCCGGCGATCGGGACACGCTGGGGCAAACCGCTCAACGAGCTGCCCGCCGACCACCCGGCGTATGCCATGGAAGCCGATTACCTGGGGCAGCTTGCCGTCAACCTGCTGCTGACGGCATCGCCGACGAAGCTGATCTTCGGTGGTGGGGTCATGAAATGCACCGAGCTGCTGCCGATGATCCGGGATGCCGCGGCCCGGCATCTCAATGGCTACCTCGACTTCGCAGCGCTGGGGATCGGACTGGAGGAACTGATCGTGACGCCGGGCCTCGAATCCAATGCCGGCCTGCTCGGTGCCGCGGCTTTGGTCATCGATGCTTCATGACGCTAAACTTGGATTCCAGGCCGCCAATTGACCCTGTGCAGGGACCAGCGGTGCACCTCGTTATCGATTAAGGAGACCGATCGATGTATTCCGGTTACGGATTC
>Ga0209456_10001502_pt1 | contig 11316 bp, 6 predicted proteins | sample COG_11_FD_184755 | JGI IMG/M metagenome (GOLD analysis project Ga0209456, IMG submission 184755) | Pelagic marine sediment microbial communities from the LTER site Helgoland, North Sea, for post-phytoplankton bloom and carbon turnover... | ecosystem: Environmental > Aquatic > Marine > Neritic...
ATGCGCGCTTTCAGGAATTCGCGGCGTTGCTGCGGAGTCAGTGCAGGATGATCCCAGAAGCGGCCCATGCGAGGCTCATCGCCAAGAAGACCATCCTCGTCCCAGCAATGACGAACGAAGCCCGGCGGCGGACGCCACGACTGTGAGTGATTGTGCAGGCGTGCCGCCAGCGCACCGAGGCGCCGGTAGCGATCACACAATTCGGCTTGCATGCCCTTCTCGACGCGACCGAGATCGTTCATCAGTTTGCCATCGACCCACTCGAGCAATGAACATCGGCTCGCATCGGTATCCTCGCCGACAACCGCGAACAGTTCGCCATCGTTCGTCGGTAAAACCCGGGGAACGGAGAAACCGTCGTCTCTCAGCGCCCGCATCCAGGTTAGCTCCGACCGTAGTGCGTCGTCCTCATGCAGGCGGGCCTGGTGCACGCGCAACGCAAAACAACGCCCGTCAGCGGCGGTCACCTTGAAGACGGTGTTTTCGCGGTGCTTGATGAGCTGTAGCTCGCCATCGGCGATACCCCAACTTTTGAGAGCGTGCCCGGCCACGCCCCTGATCGGTTCGATGAGCGCTTCGTCGGGTGGTCCCGAGCCGCCACTCAGCACCTCGGTCATCGCCCGAAGAAACCAGATGCACGCATCTTCAACGCGATTCAGAAGTTCGTCGCAATACTCCTTGTCGACGAGCAGCCCTGGCTTGAACTGCACGACCGACTGGTCGAACCCGGCGATGAACGCCCATACGCCGTTTTCGTAAAGGGCGCGCATCATACCGAGGCCTGTGCTTTCGTCGGCGAACTTCAGGCCCATGACGAGCCCCCTGTGACGAACGGCTTCGAGAAACGGAAAGCGCGCCGCCAATGACTGAAGTCCGGCGACGAGATAGCCGGACTGCTTCTTCACGTTCTCGAGCGTCTCTGGATCCGAGCAAATCTCGAGCACCCGCTTCGCGACGAGGCAGCCTAGGTCGCTGCCGCCGAATGTGGACACATGTCCCCATCCGTTATCCTCGAGCCATTCACCCGCTCGCGCGTTGAGCAACGTGGCAGATACCGGATACAAACCGCCGGACAAGCCTTTGCCGGTAACGAGGATGTCCGGTTCGACGCCCCATTGCTCTACACCCCACAGCGTCCCGGTGCGTCCCAGTCCCGTCTGCACTTCGTCGGCAATATAGAGCGTGTCGAATTCGTCGCATAGCGCACGAACACCTGGCAGATAGTTGTCATCAGGCAATGGAAAGCCACAGGTTGCCGGGATGGTTTCCATCAATACACCGGCTACGTCACTACCTTGCAGGGCCGCTCGCATTGCGCCGAGGTCGTTGAACGGTACCTTGATGAACTCGTCAGGCTTGTCACTCAGGAAATATCGAGCGACTTCGTCGTCGCCGGCCGCGCCGGCAAGGCCCGTGCGCCCGTGGAATCCAGCGTCGATACCGACGATGCGTTTTCTGCCGGTCGCATGACGGGCCGACTTGATCGCGACATCGACCGCCTCGCTGCCCCCACAGGTGAGCACAACGTATTTCATCCCGCCGGCCGCGGACTCGACGAGCGCCCGCGCCAGCTCGGCCTTCGGACCCGACCCGAAGTGATGGTTGCCGACATCCCACTCGGCCAGCCCGTCGGTGAGAATACGGATCAACTCGGGGTTGCGGTGACCCAGGCTGAAGGTACCGCCGTTTAGGTGCAGGTCGAGCAGTTCGCGTCCGTCGACGTCCCAGTAGCGATAACCCTCGCGCCGCCCGGGTACGAAATCGATGCCACCCTCCAGCAGGCGCTCGACCCGACCCGGGTAGAGATAATCGTGTGTTCGCCTGAGGATCTCTTCCTTCGCGGCCGAGATGTCTTTCGGAAATGCCAACGTCATGGCCGGCATTGTACTATCTGGCGAATGTGTGACACCTTCGTCGTCGTCAAACCCGGCCGGGTACTGTTCGGCAAGAACAGCGACCGGGATCCGAATGAAGCCCAGGCTCTGAGCTGGGTGCCAGCGCGTGACCACGCGCCGGGCAGCGAGCTCACGTGCACGTGGCGCAGCATCCCCCAGGTCGAACACACGCACGCCGTGTTCCTGTCGCGTCCCTTCTGGATGTGGGGCGCCGAGATGGGCGCCAACGAGCACGGCGTCGTCATCGGCAACGAGGCGATCTTCACGAGGGAATCGATACAGGGCGACGGTTTGCTCGGCATGGACCTCGTCCGTCTCGGACTCGAGCGTGGCGCCAGTGCCGCTGAGTCAGCCGACGTCATTTGTGAGCTCATCGAGACGTTCGGCCAGGGTGGGCGCTGCAGTTACGAGGACACAGGTTTCAGTTACCACAACAGCTTTGTCATCGCCGATTACCGGGAAGCCTGGGTCGTCGAAGCCGCGGGTAAACGGATCGCGAGAAAACGCATCGACGAGGGCGTCTACGCAATTTCAAACGATGTCACGCTTCCCGAGCTTCGTTCAATCCGCGATCGCATCCGTCCGTGGGTAGCGAGAGCACACCTGCGGCAGGAACGCGTGCGATGCCTTGCTGCAAACGTCGATAGCGTCAAAGACGCAATGGCGGTTTTGCGCGATCACGGCAGCGAAAACGCCCTGCCCCGTTACTCGAGACACACAGGCGCGATGAGTTCCCCCTGTATGCACGCGGGTGGCTGGCTGGTCGGCAGCCAGACCACGGGCGGCATGGTCAGCGAGTTGCAGCCAACCGGCGCGACACACTGGGCCACCGGCACGTCGGCGCCCTGCCTGAGCGTGTTCAGGCCAGTCAGCGTCGATTGTCCGAGAGACGTCGGCTCGCCGACCGGCACGCCCGGCGACAGCCTGTGGTGGCGGTTCGAGCAGGTCCATCGCTCGTTACTCGGGGCAGACTCTGCTCGTCGCGAAGAGTACCTCGCCGATCGTGACGAGGTGCAGGCGCAAATACTCAGTCAGCCGGCAACGGATGGCTGGCACATCGCCGAGGAGTGGCTCAATCGCCAGGAGCAGCCGAGCAACACCATTACTGGCCGCGACGGCCGACCCCGGTTCCTGCGCCGTTACTGGCAAAGAATCGAATCGCAGGTAGACCTCAGCCTGTTGCCGTGGCGCGAAGCGTGAAACGGCAAGTTTAACGTCTCCCGCGGAAGGATTTTGGTGGTATCAGTTGGTTACTTTCGGGTGATCTAACCTGTTGAGAACGATGGTCACAGGACCACGCCCGTGTGAGGCTAAGAGTGAGGCGACTCGCAGCGTAAGCGATTTCCGCTCATCCGTTGCAGCATTGAGCAATTGTCAGGCAGCGGATTCAACCTTGATGTCCCAGCCCGGAAACAACAGCACGGCGGGATGACATTTCAATGCCCTGGCCAAGGTCTTAGCTCTCTCCACGCCCAGGCTGACGCGGTCGTTTTCAATCGCCGAGATCGTCGATTGCGGGATTCCGCTGATGTCAGCCAGTTCATTCTGACTCAACTCCTGCAGTTCACGCAGGATCCGTACTGATTCACCGACTGAGACTTCAATGTGGCGCTTCGCCGGGCTGAACTCTTTCATTGTTACTTCTTCCGATAGTCGTGTGCGGTCAGGTCAATCACCATGACAAGCAAGCGTTTGTTTTCGACCTTGTAAATAACTCGGTACTGTTCTCCCAGCCGTGAGGAGCGATGACCCTTCCGATCGCCTCGAAGAGGCTCATCGTTGAAGCCACGGATCAGACGCAGCCCTGCCGGTCCGGATAACTGGACGATGTCTTTCCATTTTTCGTAACGCTTCATTACCTGTTTCGGCAACTTTCGAACACGGCGCAAGACGTTGCGATGCTCGAGTATTCGCCACATAGCTTATATGGTATATGCCTTTTTTAGTATGTCAATGCGCATAACTTCACAATATCCGAAATTTTGAGCGTAAATCCTTTCCAGGCCTCAAACTCAGACTTAGTCCCCACCGGCCAATGATAGAACCTCAAGAGTCGAGACTGAGTAAAAAGAGGCTAAATCGGAGCATACTCACGAAAGCCTGCTGGAATCAGCTGGCTACATTTGGGCGATCTAACTTTTTGAAATCGGCGGTCACAGGACCACGGAAATCAAGCGATCATGCGAATGACCAGCTCGGCGACTCAGCGCCGCCGCACGTGGTACAGGGCGAGTGCCCCGTATTGCTTGGCGAGCTGAGTGCGGCCAACGTAGCTGAAGCGAAGGCCCGCGATAGCACGTGCCGCCGCAACGGCGGCGAACGCGCCGCTGCCATACACCTGGCCAGGCGGTGTAATCGGCTCGATGCGCGCCGTCCGAATTGTGTGGCTGCCGCTGTAGAGCGGCAGACCGGTGATCGGGTCCGTGCCGATAAACACCGGGCCGCAGTGCAGGCCGATGCGCGCGCTGAGGTGTTCCGGCAGGCCCACGGCCTGCCAGTCCCTGCTCGAGATCATTTCACTGAGGCCCAGTGCATACTCCCCTGCGTCGCCGGGATCGTCGAACACCATGTACATGCCGTCACCGGCGGTCTGGATTAGTTCCGCGTTACAGCCGCAGCGGGTGTTGTAGTCGGCAATCGCTCCAAGGTAGTTCTGGAAGAACAGCCGGATCTGCTCCTCGGTGAGCTTCGAGTAACCGACGGCGTCGGCGAACAGCATCGTCTTTATCTCGTAGGCGTAGTCGTGTTTGTCGCCGGGCGGCGGCGTCCAAGCGGATTCTGCGGACCCCTCGTCGACGACTTTTGGCTCCTCGTCCTCCAGCGACAAAGCAACGTGATCGAGCGGCACGCCATGGCGCTGCCACATGTCGACCACCGAGCCCGTTCCCCCGGCGCCAGCAGCACCCTTCCCGTCCCAGACGGCGAGGCCCTGCAGGCGCGAGTCCAGCATCTGGGTCCTTAGTCTTGCCAGGCCGGTCATGATCAGGTTCGCGTATTCGAACGACGACTCCCCTTTCAGCGGCGGTTGCTCGCTGATGACAAGCACTTCCTCGGCACTCTCGAGCAATCGCTCGAAGCGCTCTCCCCAGTTGCCGCCCGGAATCAGGTCCACGCTCTCGGCACGGAACCGTTCCGCCGGGAAGGGCAGCACGATGTGCAGGTCACCACCGACTTCCCTGACGCATTCGAGGCACAGTATGTCGGCGCCACAGGCCGCGGAGCCATAGGCCGCGGCCGGTTTCAGTTTTTCCAGCCGGCTGAGAATTTCTGCCCGGATCGCGCCCTCCATGTCCGCCGGGAATCGCGGTCGCGGGCGGTCCGGCGCATCGATCATATGCCCCGTGTACACGAGCACGGGTGGCATTCGCATCACGGTATCGAGCCAGTCGGTGCTCTTGCCGAGATGTTCGAGCAGCATGCGCGCCTGTTGTCGCGTCGAGCTCAGATCCCCGAATCGCGTGCCGGCAAGCCTGGCGGCAATGGCGTAGCGTTCGCCGGCGGCGTCCAGGTCGCCGCGTATCAGGGCGGCCTCGGCCAGCGTCGCCTGCGGCCAGTAAGCGCCCGCCTCGTCCTCGCTATGTTCGCCGAGCGCGCGTTGGCACAACGCTTCGACGTCAGCGGCAAGTGCACGAGCGCTATCGGTGTCTCCTCGCAGCAGCGCAATCGTTGCCGCGTTGATTCCCGTGTAATACGCATCGTCGACAGCGTCGCGGCGGCAGGCTTCGCGATACCCGCTCTGGTAGATATCCAATGCCGCGGTCAGGTTCGCCTCACGCGTTTTTCGATCGGTCGATTGCAGCCCCAGGTCCTTGTAGGTCCTGGCCAACAGGCCCAGTGTCTCGCCGTCCGTATGGCCTTCGTCGCGCAGGGCCGCCAGTTCCTCGTTGGCGCGCCGCAACGCGCCGCTGCGGGCAAGCGCCAGGCCCTTGAGTTGCCGCAGCCGCACATTGCCCGGACTGCTCTCGAGCGCCTGTTGTACCGCGTTGTACGCTATCAGAGGATCACCCAGGCGCAGGTGTTTCTCGGCCTCGTGAATCGCGGCCTGGGTCTCCGCTTCGTGGTTGCCGGAATCAGGTTGCCCGATCGGGCCTTTGGCGTTGTCCCTGGGTACTTCGTTCATTGTCAGGCGATAGTAGCGTTCGTTATGCGCGTGCTCTTCCTGCGCCCCGCCGAGATCGCTCTCGTAGTGTAAGCGATTTAGAGGCGCTGTATCATTTTGAGCTGCTCGGATGGTACATAATCGAATATAAAGGTAATCCGATCTTCGGTACCCTTATTCATCACGCCGTGAGTATTCTGGTTATTGATTTCGTAGGCCTGTCCCACCTCGAAGCGGTATGGCCGTCCCTCTATTAGAAATCTTACGCGTGGGTTTGTTGTTATGGGCACGTGGATCCTGTGCCCGTAGGCAAACGACGGGTGTGAATCCTTGTGCGACGTGATCTTACCTCCCGCGAGCAATTTGGCCGCCATCGCCCGAATGATCGTGCCGCCGGGAGGATAGTGCTGCTCGATAATGCCGTACATGACGGGTAGCGCGACATCGATCAGCCGGTCCCAGCCCGGCTCCTTTTTCACCGTGATGTTGGGCCAGTCTTCGAGCTCGGTGAACACGAGCACGATGGACTCTGTTTGCTTATGAACGTGGTACGACTTCTGGCGGTACAGCTCTTCGTGCCAGGCCTCCCTGGGCTCGGCGAGAATGGCCTCGGCAAGCGCGCTGCTGTCTACGGGTCCGAGTTCGCGCAGCGGTGTATCGATGTCCATGGACGTGCCTGGCTCAATCGGCGGGCAGAGAATACACCCCGCCATTTTGGTGGCGGGGTGTAGCCCAACATGTCAGCCTGCTAGAAATTCTTGCGGAAATTGAGGCCGAATGTCCGCGGCCGGTTGACGGTCAATCGCTGCTGGATCCAGCGATCGTTGTAGAATTGCTCGGCATACTCGTCGAACGCGTTGTGAATGAACAGGGTTGCGCTCCAGCTTTCGTTATCGAGGCCGAAACGGATATTCGTCATGGAGTAGGAGCCCTGTGTCCTGACCTCATTGATGACCCCGGTAGAAGATATGCCGCCGAGTGAATTGATCGAGTCGCCCGTGTAGCTGTAGGTTATTCCCAGTGTCGGCGTCGATCCCACAATCTTCCTGGCAAACTCGTGGTCGAAAGAAACACTGGTCTTCCAGTCCGGCGTCAACGGCAGTCGCGCGCCCTTGCTAATGAACAGCGGCTCGTCGTACTTCTCGAACAGGACATCGTCCTCCGCCAGTTCCGCGTCGTTCCAGCCGATATTGGCTGTGATCGACGTGCGTTCCGCCGGCAGCCAGGACAGGAAGGTTTCGACACCGTTGAGTTCGCCCTCGGGGAGATTGACGATGCCGAGCGTGAAAATGTTCTCTTGCGGGTCCTCGGCCTCGATCTGCATGTCCTCCCAGACCATGTGGTATGCCGTAACGTTCAGCTGAAGACGGCCCCCGGCGAAGGTGTTCTTCGTACCGATCTCGTAGTTCTTGACGAGGTCGGAATCGAATTGGCTGAACTCATTCCCCGGACCGAACTCCGAAGCCGGCCGTGCCGCATTACCGCCGCCACGACGAAAGCCTTCCGAGTACGTGGCATAGAACATGTTGTCATCGGTGGGGCTGTAGGTCAGGTTGACCTTTGGCACGAAGTCCGACTCATCCGATGACCCAAGATTGCGTACCCCGGTCCAGCAGAGCTGGTCCGTGATGTCGGTACCATTCGTCGTGAAATTGCCCGTCGGATCGCAGTCGATTGCGGGTCCCTGCACGTCGTAGGGCGTGTTGGTCGCGATCAGCGTGCCGTTCTCGATAGTGCGATCGGTATCGATGTCGAACCAGCGGCCACCAAGCGTCAGCGCGAAATGCTCGCTGATGTCAAAGGTAACCTCACCGAACAGGGCCTTCTGCTTGAGGTTGGAATCGTAAACGCCGTCCCACCATTTGGGGGTTATCGAAGAATTGCCCCATTGATTGGCTGTGATGTCGTAATAGGATGTGCAAATGTAGTAGCCAGCGTAATATGGGTTAGGAACAAACGCGTCGCCTTGGCATTCGAGAAAACCGCCCGAGTAGTTGTTGTAATAAAAGGCGCCTGTCGGCCCTTCGCCCATCTGCCGGACGTTGGCCGAGAATTGCGTGTGACTGTCGGACTCGTTATAGAAGGCGCCGATCACACCGCTCCAGCGACTGTCGGAATCGGACGGTGTCGCGAGGCGAATCTCGAAGGACGTTTGGTCCGATTCACCGTCGTCGAAAGACCTGGCCTGCGGGTCGCCACCAAAGTCATAGATTGCGAAGTAGGGATAGAACTCCTGCCAGGCCGCCAGGTAGGCCGTAGAATCGGCCTCGTAGAGAGTCTCGCGATCCATGTACGATGCCGAGAAGGTCAGCTCGCCGAAACCGAGCGACGCCTCCAGTTCCAGAGAGAACTGGTACCATTCGTCTTTCCAGTACTCTGTACCGAAACGCGCCTGCTTGTACTCACCCAGTTGATTGTCCCCGGCGTGAAAATCCTCGGGTAAATCCACGTCACCGAAGCCGTCTGCCTCGGTTTCCTGGTAGATGGCCTGCAGATCGAGCGTCCAGTCGTCGCTGGGCGCGATACGCAGCGCGGCACGGCCACCCGTGACCGTCGTTTCGTTGATGTCGTCTTCTACAAATTCCGAATTGTCGAACGTGCCGCCCGGGTACCACGGCAGCCCGGTGCCGATGAGTTCACCGGTCTCCTCATCGGTTCGATCGTCGACCGCAACGCCGCCCGGGCTGTCGGTGAGTACATTGTCGATATAGCCCGGTTCTTCAGCGCGGAAGCCGACAAATCGGAGCGCTGCCTTGTTGTCGGCGAACGGAATGTTGACCATGGCACTGATGTCATAGCCCGTGTCACCATCGGTTACCGACATTGCGGTCAGATCCACCCAGCCGCTGAACTCGGTCGCATCCGGCTTGTTCGTGATGATGCGCAGCGTTCCGCACTGTGACGAATCGCCGAAGAGCGTGCCCTGTGGCCCGCTGAGCGCCTCGATGCGTGCGATGTCGATCAGGCGGGGATCCGGATTGAAGCCGGCACTCGTAATGGGCTGCTCATCGAGGTAGATCGACGTGCTCTGTGAAGCCCCGAAGGCGACACCCGATGTAGCGCAGCCGCGCATGATGATGTTCTGGCCGCCGGGCTCGCGTCTTGCCGACGACAGGCCCGGGATCTGCGCGACGTAGTCGTCGAGCTGCTTGAATCCTTCGGCGACGATATCCGCGTCCGTGAACGCCGTTATCGCCATCGGCACGTCCTGCAACGAGGCTTCGCGTTTTGTGGCCGTGACGACGATTTCTTCGAGGCGTAAGCCTTCTCTTTCCGCCTCCTGGGCCAGCGCGGCAGGTGCGGCGCTCGCGCATGCGGCGGAAACCGCCAGACTCAGCTTGTTCCGAGAAAAAACCTCAGACGAATAATTGTCAGTCGACATTCACATACCCCCCGATATGTTGATTTCCCCGTCAGCCAATTTAGCAGACTTCTGATTGCGCAAGCTGCCTAATTCGCAAATTATTCTGTCCAAAATACTACAACGGCGCGAACCTCGCTACTTTGCAGCGTGTAGGGAAAGAAACATTGCGAGGGCGGCGGCAATGACCCATTCTGCCTCGCTCGCACAAAATGCGCCTAATACCTTATGCGGCACCAGCATCGACAGGTATTCAGCCGTACCGGTTTTAGACGTCTTCTGGTTCGGGCCGATTGATATCCTCATATTGGCGGTACCGGTCGCGAACCGGCTCCAGGACTTCGAAAAGCTCGTCGAGTTTTTCCTCATAATTGCGCCAGAAGTTGACGGCCCTGGTATTCACGGGCTGCCGCACCTGCTCGGAGCTTGCTGTACGCACGGGGCGGTCGGTTTCATAGAAGCGCACACAGGACTCCTCCCAGGGTAGTTCACAGTAATCCAGTAAGCGCCGTACCTGGTTTTCGAAATCCAGTACGACCTCTTCGTACTGAACGGTCAGAACCCGGCCCGGCAGTACGTCATGCCAGTGATCCATCAACCGTTGATACTCAAGGAAATATTCGCCGATATCGGAAAGGTCGTAGGTAAATGTCTGGCCCCTCGCGAACAGCTGTCTGAAGCAGCTCAAACATGAATCGAACGGGTGCCGGCGCGCATCGATTATTTTCGCGTTCGGCAACATCAAATGAATGAAACCCACAGCCGGGAAATTATTCGGCATCTTGTCGATGAAAAACGCCGCCCCTTCGGTGCGGTGCATTTCAGCAAATTGCAAATATCTTTTGCCGAGCGCTTTCCAGTTATCCGGGCCGAGCTCCCGCACCGCCTCGGGGTAATTCACGCCATCCGCCCGGTTGAGATTGAGCGAGCTGGTGCAGTGCGATGCGTAGGGTAACTCGGCCGTCCCTTCGACCTGACTGTGGCTGGCGAGGACCTGTTCGATTAGCGTGGAGCCAGAACGCGGCAGGCCGATCACGAAGATTGGTGCGGGATCCGGGTAACCTTGCCCGCTGCGTTCGGCCAGAAAGTCCGTGTCGAATACGTCGATGGTTCGGTCGTTCACATCTTCCGCCCTGACCGGATCGTAATATTCCGACATGCGGCGCTCGGCGTTGCCTTTGCCGTAGAAATCCCAGGCGGTATCGTAATCGCCGCGATCCTCGTAAGCCTTGGCGAGCGCGAACAGGAAGTTGATCCTGGACTCCTTGCCGACATCATTCCTCTCCAGTTGCGCCTTCATTTCCTCGATGTCGTCCGATTCGAGGTGATAGGTCTTGAGATTCGCGAGACTCCAGTACGTCGGCCCATTGTTCGGGTGTAAACGGATACATTCGCGGTAAGACTTGATCGCCTCTTCCTGACGACCGACCGTCTTGAGCACGTGCCCGTAACCCAGCAGGGCGCCCGCATGATCGGGGTGCAGTGCTAATGTGCGTTCGTAGGCTTCGATCGCCTCATAGGTCAAAGCCGATGGCGCCAGCGTACCGGCCAGCAGGAAGTGAGCCTTGACGTTCTGGGGTTCCAGCTCGATGGCACGCCGGAAACTGCCAATCGCCTCCTGGAAGCGGCCCTGCTCTTTCAAGGCCTGCCCATGATTGATGAGAGCGGCCGTGAAATCTGGCGCAGTTGCAACCGCACGACGGAAAAGTCGTTCCGCCTCGTCCAATTGAGATTCAGACATAGCGATTCGACCCAGCATATGCAGGGCATCCACGTTGTCCGGCCGGCCCTGCAATACCTCGCGATACAGTATCTTGGCTTCGTCCAGCCGCCCCTCTTTTTGATGTTCTGCTGCAATCGCGAGCTTTTTGCGCACAGGATTGAGTTCGAAGGAGCGCTCGAATGCGACGTCGGCTTCCTTGCCCTTGCCGAGCATCGCCAGCGCTTTGCCGAGGTATAAA
>Ga0209456_10001503_pt1 | contig 11307 bp, 11 predicted proteins | sample COG_11_FD_184755 | JGI IMG/M metagenome (GOLD analysis project Ga0209456, IMG submission 184755) | Pelagic marine sediment microbial communities from the LTER site Helgoland, North Sea, for post-phytoplankton bloom and carbon turnover... | ecosystem: Environmental > Aquatic > Marine > Neritic...
CGTTTCTGTACCATGCGGCATAATGCAGCCAGGCTTCAAATACATCATCAAATGAATTGAAGTGGTCAAAGCCGACACTTTTCCTGGCGTCATCTGTCATGTCCATGACATGATGATAAAAACTGACACAACAGTCTCTGGGGTCGCGCGATGACATTATGATTTTTACAATGTCAGTGCCCGGCGTCTGCTCGTAAGTACAGTGCGTTTTGAACACCCGGGGTTGCTGGATGTTTTCATATCTTTCTAATATTTCTTGCCATGACAATCCATCACGTGGAAGTTCAAGCCAGGGCACAACTTCATCTATTGAATCGAAATCAGGGTCACCGCCGCTGCGCAGCTGGTGAAGTATTTGCTGCATCCATGTGGTGCCAGCTTTTGGAGCAGTTGTAATCAGTACATCAGTTGCGCGTGGTTTGAAGTTAGCTAGTATGCGGGGACCATGCGTCGGGGTGGGTTCACCCCAGCGCGGATCAAGGTCTGTATTTGCTTCAGAGTCAGTATTACTTGTCATTCAAACCATCAGGTAACGAGTTCGTCTTGTTCTGACTTTGAATCATACATTCCATTCAATATCTCTAACAGTGTAGCTCCGTCCTGGGTGACCAGGGTATGACCTGCCGGTGTAATGATGACCGAACTCTTGCCCTGTATGGTTGGAATATTATTCATGTCCTGACTGTAACCGGGTACGAGCTCATCTCCGGCGAAGCCGACAGGGTCGAGCCGTACCACAGAAACATACTTGATGTCGGGATGCTGCTGCGCGTTGAGCCAGTAAAGCAGGCTGCCCGGATAGGGATGAGCCAGGTCAAACAATAATCCACGCGAACGGCGCAGCGTATCGTAACCACTGCCCCCGAAGAAGCTTTTCAACCCTCCAAACAGCCCCGATTCATCAGTTGCCTCGATGGCCCGGTTGGCCAGAGTGGTGCCAACATGCGGGCTGGCGATGGTGATCAGTGCAGTGACGTTCTGGATATTGCCCCTCACCAATGCGGTACGCGCCACGATGCCGCCGGCCGAATGGCCAACGATGATCAGGCTGTCGTCTGGATGCAATGCCTGGATTGTTGCCAGCATGGCGAGAAACTGGTCTGTCTGTACAATTATCGGTGCTTCAGCAGGAAGATCAACAACATATACCTTGTTCTCTGCATCCTTGCCGGGGCCGACCAGGACAGGTGCAACAGTGGCGGGTGCCGAAGTGATCAGGCCGCCGCGTTTCCAGCCATTGGCATCGAGCAGGTTGTTGATGCCGGTGATTTCCCATGAGTCTGCACTGGCAAGATAGCCGTGAACGAGTACCAGCACATCAGCCCTTGCATTGATGCTGGTTATTGAAATAAAAAGAAAAATAAGAAAATTAATGAGTAGACGCATCTGAATATCTCCGTTAAAACATGCTTATAACCAGATGCTAATATTCTACCAGAATGGTCAATATCAATTCATGACCGGGATCAGGGATTTAACCCGCATTTCTCACCAGGCCGCTTTAACCCGAGTAACCGCATGATTACAAAACCCGAAGCTCGATTTCAATCAAATACAGTCTGTTTGCTGGGGCGCTCTTTCGTTCCATGCACATCTGTAGCGTCTCTGTGTACGCATGTTGATGAAACACGTCCCTGTGTTTCACCCTTCGGGTGCAAAGGCATCCTAATTCGCTCCAGGCGAATTAGTCCATAAAACCATAGCTATGGCTATGGTTTTCAGTCCAGACGCGCACTCAGAAACACTACAGATGCACCTGAATCCGAAATCCAGGTGAGAAATGCGGGTTAGATCGATTCAGCGCTGCCCTGGATATGTACATCTCTCTGCGGAAACGGAATGGTTATATTATGCTGCTTGAAGCGTTTCCAGAATGCCAGGTTGATGTCGGAAGTGACATTTGCGGTACCGTTCTCCGGGTCTTCGATCCAGATGCGCAGTTCGAGCTCGATGCCGTTGTCACCAAATTTGAGCAGCCTGGTTACCGGTTCGGGGAATTTCAATACGCGCGGGTGCTCGTGCGCTGATTCAACCATCAGGTTCATGGCGAGTTCGGGATCATCGTGGTAGCTGATCGATACAGGCAAGCGCCGGCGTATACTTCGATCAGAATAGCTCCAGTTGGTTACTTCGGAGGTGATCAGGTTCTCATTAGGTATCAGTGCTTCGACACCGTCGCGATCGCGCACCACTACATAGCGGGCATTCAGTTCCTGCACCCAGCCAAAACGGTTGCCAATTGTAATCACATCACCTGGCTTTATTGAACGGTCAAAGATAAGGATAAATCCGCTGATGAAATTGCTGAAAATTTTCTGCAGGCCAAAACCGATACCCACACCGACGGCGCCACTGAAAACGGCGAATGCGGTGAAATCAATACCAACAGCCGTTAATGCGAACAGAATAGCGAGCCCGTAGATGACAAACTTGCTGGTTTTTGTTACTACCACACGCATGCTTGGGTTGAGGTATTGCGATCGCCTGGTACGGGACTCGATAAATCTCGTTAGCCAGTTGGCAAGGACAATAAAGATGACAATGGAAGTGGTTAGTTCTAATAATGAAAGTACAGAAAAGCGGGTTTCACCGAAAGTAAAAGCGAGCTCATCCATGCCTTTGACGACATCAGGCAGCCAGCCCACAAGGTGTAATGCAAGTATGCTCCAGACTAATAAACCGAATACACCTTCCCATGCGCGTAATGCGGGGCTTGGTGAAAAGCCAGAGCGTAAAATGTATACACCCAGTTTTATACCTGCGAGAGAAAGCAATAGCGGGGTGAAAATATCGAGTACCGCAGTGTTAATTCCAAACTGATCCAGAATAAAACGGGTCAGTAACAGATACAGCAGCATGCTCATCGGGAAAGCAATGCGATTGGTACCGCGCAATATAAAACGTATGAAACCCTGTCGCTCGTAGTTTCCAACAAGCCTGGTAATGAATTGTTGCCAGTGTTTATGCGTGAGTGCTGCAAGCGCAGCGCAGATAATTACATCGGCTATCTGAATGCCGCCCTGGATCGTGGAGAACTGCTCGACCCGTTGAAGGATAAAGTGATAAAGGGTCTCGAGTATTTCCATTTTTGTTGGCTATCTTTGTTTACGTAGTATGATCACGGCACCACCAGATTATCCATGTTATGGAAATGTTGTTGAATACACAAATTTATGAACATCAGCAGTCACTTAAGAAGTGTCGGCGATGTGAGAACATGGCCCCGCCCGTGGTCACGGGACAAGCGGTGGCCTCAAAGGTATTGCTGGTCGGCCAGGCGCCGGGTGATAAAGAGGGGGTCATGGGCAAGCCTTTTGCATGGACGGCAGGAAAGACATTGTTCAGGTGGTTTGCTTCAATCGGACTGGAGCAGGATGCATTCCGTCAGCGTGTTTACATGGCAGCGGTGTGCAGGTGTTTCCCCGGGAAAAATCCTAATGGCGGTGACCGTGTTCCCACTGAGGAGGAAATTCACAATTGTTCGATATGGCTGGATGCTGAGATCGAGTTACTTCGCCCGCAATTGATCATACCCGTTGGCAAGCTCGCCATTGAGCAATTCATGGATGTCGGCAGGTTGGTTAATGTAATCGGCCATGAGTTTGAGCTTGAGGAGAATGGCGATGTGATTGATGTGATACCTCTGCCGCATCCATCGGGTGCCTCGACCTGGCACCGCACAGAGCCAGGTATCAGTTTACTGAAACAGTCCCTGGCGTTGATCGAACATCACCCGGCCTGGCAGGCGATAGTGTGATGTGATGGTCTGATATGCAGGCCTGTAGCCGGAGAACGTATTAGTATCGACTATCAAACACCCTAAACTATAATAGGCGGCTTTCAAATTCCATGTGTTGAATACATTTTTAGATATGGAATTGAATTTTCAAGGTATATGTAATATTTTGTAGTGCCGAATAATCACCTAAGGGATAAAACTAAGTAGCAAGTAAGTGGCAAGAATCACAGCAACCCACATCACCATGCTGCCAGCGGGAAAATTGCGTGAAAGTAAACGACTGGGGCCATCGTAATGACGAGCAAGAAAAGTCAGGTACCGATTCAACCTTGCGAGAAATGCATGACGAATAGCACTGTCTATCTTCCATATAACCGAGAACGTATTTTGTAATACTGCAGGGACGGCTCGGCGATAGATCCATTCAGAATCGAGATTGGTGGAGTGTAGTTCAGGAGGGTACAGCCCTTTGAGGTTAAGCCAGACGAAGGCCAATGCAGAAAAGAACAGTAACTGAGTCTGTGCCAGCACATGGGTTGCATCGTAAGGATTGTAGCCGGTATCGTAGGGTAGCAATGAATACAATGCCGAGGGATAAACGCCGATTGCAATACAGAGGACGGCTGCAAATAACATTGCCAGTAACATGTTGTTCGGTGGGTCGCTTGCACGGATACCTGAGTCATGGGCGAAGAAAGCAAAGTAGGGAATCTTGATACCTGCATGATGAAAAACACCTGCGGAAGCAAATAACAGCATTAGCCAGATCCAGTCATAGCCGTTATGCAGGGCTGCTGACATCACCATGGATTTGCTCACGAAACCACTAAATAATGGGAAAGCCGAGATAGAGGCAGCACCCACAATGCATAATGCAGTGGTTTTTGGCATGGTTTTGTATAGTCCGCCAAGGTCTGATCCGTTGATGCGCCCTGTCATATGAAGCACTGCGCCCATAGACATAAACAGTAAGCCTTTAAATATGACGTCATTAAATGCATGTGAAACGGCACCATTGATGGCGAGTGCGGTGCCGATGCCGATGCCGACGACCATAAATCCAACCTGGTTGATGAGGCTATAGGCCAGAACCCGGCGCAGGTCGTTTTCGATCACTGCAAAAAAGATAGGGAAGCAGGTCATGGCTGCGCCGATATAAACCAGCAGCTCTGTGCCAGGGTAGGCACGTGCTAATGCATAGACGGCTACTTTGGTGGTGAATGCACTGAGAAAAACGGTACCCGTAACGGTGGCTTCTGGGTAGGCATCTGTGAGCCAGTTGTGAGCCATGGGAAAGGCGCACTTGATGCCAAAGGCGATAAAGATCAGCCATCCGGCTATACCCTCCAGGCCAATATAGTCAAATGCCATAGTGCCGTTTTCAGCCGCATAAAACAGCGCGCCGATAAGCAGGATGACACCGGATAAAACCTGGATAATAAGATAGCGCATGCCGGCATCATATGAGCGTTGCGTTCGGCGCGCCCAGATGAGGAATACCGAAGTAAAGGCCAGCAATTCCCAGAACACAAATAGAGTCAATAGATCGCCAGCAAAAACGGCGCCAAGGCCGCTGCCTGCATACATCATGGCTGCCACCTGTTGCAGGGTGTCGCGCACATGCAGGGAATAGACAATGGCTATAAATGCGGCGATGTGAAATACATAGCCGAACATGAGACTAAGTTTATCGACGCGGTATGGGGCGAGCTGATAATCAAGAAAAGCATACTGCAGATGAATACCATCGGGCACTGTCCAGAGATGGAGTGCGCTCAAGATTGGGACCGCCAGCATGACCACATTGCGTACGGTTCCACGAGTGAATGCGGCAATCAGTGCGCCGATAAAGAACGGTAGAAAAGGTGGTATCTCAAGCATCCACATCGTGATCGCCTGAATTTGTAATAGTATTGTTAGAGCCTGTTTTAACTTCGTCGTAATAGTTTTCTGGACGCATCAGGAAAGTACGCATCCATTTGGCGATGAGTACGAGGACGACACAGCCAATAAAACCATAAGCAGGATAGAATCCCCAAAGGTTTTCCAGGCGATGCTCGACGTGGCGATGGATCACAAAGTCCAGTGCAAAAAGAAGCACACAACATCCGTAAAGGAGATACAAAATACGTTTTACGTTTTTGGGCTCATCAAAAAAATATTTCTTTTCATTATCCATTAGCTATCTCTAAGTGGCCAAGATGGTCCTGGTCAGTTCATACAAGGGTTGCGGATATACAAAAAGGACCACGCAGCCCACAGTCGTAACACACAGGGCAATTAATGACATCAGTGGCGCTTCTTTTATTTCGGCTTCGGAAGAAGGCATATTGCCAGTGGAGAAAAAAGCATGAAGAGGTATAGGTAATAGGTAGGCAATGTTCAGTAAAGAGCTGATCATGAGTATTCCCATGAGAATATACTGTTCGGTTTCCAGGGTGCCCATTAACAGGTACCACTTACTCCAAGTACCACCTGTAGGCGGTACACCGATGATACTGAGGCTGGCAATAAAAAATGCCATCATAGTTATTGGCATCTGTCGGCCCAGGCCTCGCATTTCACTTATTTTGGATTTATGTGCGGCGACCAGGATGGCGCCTGCACAGAAAAACAGGGTGATCTTGCCAAAAGCGTGGGTGGCAATATGCATCGAGCTGCCCATCACTCCTGCTGAAGTGGCCAGCAAGGCACCCATGGTGATATAGCCCAGCTGGCTCACGGTCGAGTAGGCCAGTCGTGCTTTTAGATTATCCTGTCGTAACGCAACCAGTGAAGCCAGTAATATGGATGCACCTGCCAGGTAGAGCAAAAACTGTGTGCTTGGCAGCAGTGTGAGCAGATCGATGCCAAAGATAAACACGCATATTTTTAATACGGTGAATACACCGGCTTTCACCACGGCCACGGCATGCAGCAGGGCACTCACTGGTGTTGGTGCGACCATGGCTGCAGGTAGCCAGCGATGAAAAGGCATGATAGCTGCCTTGCCAATACCAAAAACAAACAGCACCAGTATTGTTCCTGCAACCAGCTTATCGACATCAGAATCAAACACGCCGCCGGGTTTAAAGTCCAGGGTGCCTGCGACAAACCAGGTGCTGATAATGGCTAACAGGAAAAAAGCAATTGATGTACTGAGTAGTATGCCGAGGTAAATCCTGCCACCTCTTTTTGCTTTCTCGCTACCCGCATGGGTTACCAATGGGTAGGTGGACAGGGTCAGTACTTCGTAAAAGATAAACAGGGTGAACAGGTTGTCAGCAAAAGCGATCCCCATCGTACTGCTGATGGCGATTGCGAAACAGGTATAGAATCGAGTTTGGTTCCTCTCCTTATGGTGGCGCATATAACCGATGGCATAGACGGTCGTGATCAGCCAGAGAAAACTGGCAATTAAAGCAAACAGCATTCCCAGTGGTTCGACGCTAAAACTTATCTTTAAGCCCGGTAACAGTTCACCCCAACCTGCACTGATGGCGGTGCCCTGTTTGAGTTCCAGGTAAAGATTTATTACCAGGTAGAGCAGCGCTAAAGAAGTGCCGATGGTTATGCTCTCGCGCAGGTTTGGTCTGTGACCAGATGCGACGATACCTATCGTTGCTAACAGGGGTAAGATGATGCTGAGCTGTAACATGGATTCTAAAGTCATGATTTACGGACTCACACCAAACAGGCTCTGCGAAGCTGCCTGTGCTACTTGCACGCTAAGGCGCGTGTCTATACCGAAATAGATGTTGGCCAGTACCAGGGTCCAGGTTGGAATCAGAAATGATAGCGGTGCTTCTCTGATTGTATCTGTGCTTGCCAGAGCGGGTTTGAAGTACGCCATCTCAACGATACGCCACACGTAAACGAAGGCCAATAATGAGCCTAGCAGGATGAGTACAGCAACAGGCCACCAGCCATTTTCTATCACCGCCAGTACCAGGTACCATTTGCTGACAAAGCCAACCGTTAGTGGCACACCGATTAAGCTTAGGCCGCCAATGACTATAGCTGCCATGGTGACAGGCATGGTACGTCCCAAGCCCTGAAACTGACTGAATTGAGTGCTGCCGATTCGGTACATCACAGCACCCAATGCCAAGAACAGGGCGCCTTTCATCAATGCGTGATTAAACAAGTGCAATAAGGTCGCGGTTAAACCGGCAGCGGTACTCACACTGAAGCCCACTATCATATAGCCAATCTGCGCGATGCTAGAGTAAGCAAATAGATGTTTGATATTAGATTGATAGATGGCCGCAAGTGAGGCAGCAAATATTCCTATCAGTCCAAGAGTCAAAAACAGGATCTGTAAGGGCAGATGGGTGAAAGAAAAAGAGAGGCCAAATACCGAGAAGGTAAAGCGAATAAGTAAATAAACCGCAACTTTTGTTGACGTTGCTGCGATGAAGGCTGTCACTATGGAAGGTGCATAGGCATACGCATTAGGTAACCATAGATGCAGTGGGAACATGGCTAATTTTAGGCAGATACCAACGATCACAAACGCAAAAGCAGTGAAGACAGTACGCGTTTGCTCAACTTCAGGCAGTCGTTTGGAGAGATCCTCCATATTCAACGTGCCGGTCATCTGGTACATCAGGCCGATGCCGATCAAAATAAAAGTGGCACCGATGGTGCCCATGATTAAATATTGAAAAGAGGCCCAAATCGCACGTCTATCTTTGCCCAGTGCGATTAAGGCATAGGCGGACAGAGAAGATATCTCCAGAAAAACGAAGACATTAAAAGCATCCCCCGTCGCCACAATGCCAAGCATGCCAGACAGGGATAACAGGTATAAAATGTAAAAAAGTGTGTGCCGGTCTGCTGGAATTTCCTGGCGTATGCTGACATCAGCAGCATACAGTACTACTGTGCTGATCGCTGAAATAATCAGCAACAGGAGGGCGTTGAGCAGATCGATGCGATATTCAATGCCCCATGGGGCTTCCCATCCGCCCAGTTCGTAGATAATGGCACCTGAAGCCATTACCTGCTGCAGCAAAATGCCGCTTATCATGAAAGCTACACCACTGGCTATTAGAGCGAACAGCCATACCAGGCGTGGTCGTGTCAGAAACAGGCATAAAGGTGCGGCCATCAGTGGTACGATGACCTGAAGAATAGGTAAATGTGTTAACAATCCAGGTTATCCTTATTTTGTATTTCTTCTTCTTCGATGCTTCCGTAGGCTTCTTTGAGGCGTATGGCCAGCGCTAGTGCTAAAGCAGTAGTGGCAATGCTTACGACAATTGCTGTGAGAATTAAAACATGCGGTAAGGGGTTCGAGTACTGTTCGATACCATCGGCCAAAATTGGAGCAGTACCCCCTTCGACATTGGCCATACTGATATAAAAAATAAAAACGGATGTTTGAAAAATAGACAGGCCAACAATCTTTTTGATCAGGTTTCCATGAGCGATAACGATGTAAAATCCGACCATCATTAGTACCACTACGACCCAGTAATTGTAGAGACCGATTAACATTAAATATCCTGGTTTTCTTTACGCGGCAGATTGTTTCTACGGCTCACGAAGTTAAAAAATATTATGATCATAATCGATGTAACCGTTAAGCCGACACCCATTTCAATTAATAGTATGCCTAGATGTTGGCCCGCAACTGGGTCAGAAGATAATGCGCTGTAATCAAAGAAATTTTTACCGTTCAACAGGGAGGCAACTCCTACGCTGCCGTATAGCAATACACCGGTAGCAGCGAGTATCTGAATAAAGGGCTGACTGATCACTCGGCGTGCGGTGCTCATACCGAACAGCATGGTATAGAGGAAAATTGCTGAGGCAAAGATTACGCCTGCCTGAAATCCGCCGCCAGGTCCAAAGTCACCGTGAAATTGTACATATAATGCAAATAGCAAAATAAAAGGGATCATCATTTTGGTGACGATGCGCAGGATTAAATGCTGTTCATGCATTGACTGATTATATGAATCGTCGTCTTTGGTGTATCCAGAACGGCGTACCCATGACAGAAGCGATAATACACCTATGCCTGCAGTAAAGATCACTACCACTTCACCAAAGGTATCATATGCCCTGTAGCTTGCGAGCACAGAAGTTACGATATTAGGTACACCAATCTCCTGCATCGAATCGTTAATGTATCGAGGTGCAACCTGTTGATGGATAGGCGCATGGGCAGAGCCAAAATAGGGCATATCCAGAGTGCCATAGATCAACAGGCTTCCCGTGACAAAAACCACAGCTAAAGCTAATAGAGGTTTATGGCGTACGGGATGCTCTGAACGCCCTGTCATGGAAATTGCCACCAGCATCAGCAAGGTGGAGATACCTGCTCCTACCGCTGCTTCTGTAAATGCCACATCCACAGCATCCATTACAACAAAAAAGCTGGAGGACAACAGACTGTAGATACCAAGCAGCATAATCACCGCTAATAAGTCTTTCATCATGACAATTGCAAAGGCAATGCCCACCAGAAATGCTAACAATATGATGTCTATCAGGATTTCGATGACGTTATCTCACTGTTTGATTTAGCGTCTTTCTGCTTTGACAGTTCATTATGAAACGCAGCATTGGCTAATGCATGGCTTGCCGTGGGGCTAATAAATAATGTCATGAGCAAGATGATTAGCAGCTTTATATCTATGAAAAAATCCGGGTTATGCAGAATCAGACCGAATAGAATCATCGCGGTGGCTAAAGTCTCGGTTACGCCTACTGCATGCAGTCGAGTATAAAAATCTGGAAAACGCAAGATACCAAGCCCGCCCGTAAGGCACAAAAATATGCCTATCAGCAAAAACAATCCACTGCTAACATTCAAGAATGTATCCATCATTTTTTCGGCTGCTCGCTGTGTTTGATCGTGAAATGTTTGGAATATCGCAATACACCAATAACACTAATAAAGTTGATAAGGGAGTAAACGATGGCAATGTCAAGAAACTCAGGCCGGCCCATGACAAAACCTAACAATGAAATTAGCAGAACGGTCTTGGTGCCAAACATATTGACAGCAAGTACGCGGTCATAGGTCGTAGGTCCCATTACTGCTCGAATGGTCGCCATGACCATGACGATGAGAATGGCTAAGGTTGCAGCTATTAACATCAGTTTTCCAGTTGAGTAACTCGATGGTCCATTTCACCAGTTTCCAGGTCTTCGATCGATTCCTGTAGCAATGCGTGAACCAAAAATTTATCATCTTCAATATTTACCGTAACCGTACCCGGAGTCAGGGTAATCGAATTTGCGTAGATGACTTTCCCTATATCCGTTTTCTGGCTTGCTGTAACGGTCGCAAAAACAGGTGATATAGATTTGTTGACGAGCCAGATATGTTTTGCCACCAATAAATTGGCAAGAACAATTTCTTTAATAAGCCAGGCATAGTAACGGGGGATCTTTAGCGTGAGGTGCAAGGGCTGAGCTTCGTGATCGACCACATCCATTTCGTGTGCTATGTATACAACCAGGGCGATGGATATTGACCCAAGTAACAGCATGAGGGATGTGTAGTGCCCTGAATTAGCTAGCCAGAATGCAACTAACGTTAGTGATAGCATAAAGGTATGTCGCATTATTCT
>Ga0209456_10001505_pt1 | contig 11287 bp, 5 predicted proteins | sample COG_11_FD_184755 | JGI IMG/M metagenome (GOLD analysis project Ga0209456, IMG submission 184755) | Pelagic marine sediment microbial communities from the LTER site Helgoland, North Sea, for post-phytoplankton bloom and carbon turnover... | ecosystem: Environmental > Aquatic > Marine > Neritic...
TGGCCGCCAGACTGGCGGCTTTGGGTTCGTAGTTTCAAACCCCGCAGTATTCGATGCTCAGACGCACCGGCGCACTCCTTGAATCTCGTTCTCCAGGGCGGCGGACGCCGAGGACAGCCCTCGTAGCCCAACGATCCTACGCCCCAAGCTCACCCGTCTTCTATGACTACAATCGCGGCCGCAACGCCTCCCTGCTCACTCCGCAGGCGCGTCCGTCGATCCTGCCCTCGCCGCGGTCGCATGGCAGCAGTATTGTCCTTCGCTTCCGGTCGGGCAACGGGAGCCTGACGGTCGCGAACCACCTCCATTATCGGAAATTCCGAAGACAGCGGAGCGGACGTGCCCATGGGACGCGCACAAACACAGCCCGATCGCGCTTCCGGGATCCTCGAGACCCTGAAGACCCGACTGCCTGATCACGATGCCGAGGTCCTTGGCGAGTTCAGCCGACGGCTTCTTTCTCGAGTGCCGGCCGATCGACTGGAGGAGGCTGAGCCTGGCCTCGTCGGCGAGCAGGCAGCGAGGCTGTTTCACCTGGTCGAGAACACGCCTCCGGGTGAGACAGGCGTCGAACTGCAACGCCTGGCGAATCAACCGCATCGCGCGGTCTTGCGAACGGTGATGCCCGACTGCGCCTTTATCGTCGAGACACTGCAGGAGATGCTGGCCTCCGAGGGATACGCCATCCTGGCTCTCCTGCACCCGATCCTGTCGGTCGGCCGCGACGACGACGGTCGAATAGCCGCCCTCGGAGACCGTGTCGGCTCGGGCTCCAGGATCTCAACGACCTTGATCCTGTTCGAAGGACTCGAATCCGAGCGAGACGCCGATCTCGAGGAAGAGGTCTGCCGGCGACTGGGTAATGTCCAGCTCGCGACGTCGGACTTCGGGAACATGATCGAGGACGCTGCCCGGATTCGCCAGGACCTGGAAGCCCTGAAGAGCGATCTTGAATGGAAGGTCCCCGAACTCGAGGAGATCCAGGAATTCCTTCTCTGGCTGCAGGAAGGCAACTTCGTGTTCCTGGGCTATCGCGAGTACGACATTCAGCCAGGTGACGGCAGTGAGCGCGAGGTACAGCTGCGGCACGGCTCCAGCCGGGGAATCCTCTCCGACGAGGCGAGTTCGAAGGTATTTCGGCCGGTCTCCGTCGGGGATCTTCCGACGGAACTGACCGCCCGAGTATTGGGCGGTCCCATCCTCATGGTATCCAAGACGAACGCCCTTTCGCCGGTCCACCGCCGGGCGCGTATGGATGACATCAGTATCAAACGTCTCGACGCCAGAGGAACGGTCCTCGGTGAGAGGCGCTTTCTGGGTCTCTTCACTGCGAAGGCCTTCAACCAGGACGCGTCGTCGACCCCGATTCTGCGCCGCAAACTCACCGAGATACTGGAAGCCGAGCAGGTCGAGGCTGGAACGCACGACCACGGGCTGATCGTTCGACTCTTCAACAGCCTCCCCAAAGAGGACCTGTTCGTCGCCCCGGTGGAGGAGTTGCTGCCGGTCGTCGACGCGGTCATCGAGACGCACGCCAGCGGCGAAGTGCTGGTGGTCGGACGTCCCGACGCGCTCGCGAGAGGCGTGACCCTGATGGTCGTCATGCCGAGGTATCGTTTCTCATCCGAAGCCCGACAGCGGGTGCAGAACCTGATCGTCGACGCATACGACGGGCAGATCCTCAACTACCATCTCGCCCTCGGTGAGGGCGAACAGGCCCGCCTGCACTTCCACGTCGCGGCCGAGCCGGATGCCATTGCGGCGGTCGATCTCGTGGATCTCCAGGCTCGTGTGAGTGAGGCGATCCGGTCCTGGCAGGAGAAGACGAGAGCGGTACTGGAGGACGTAGTCGAGCCTGAGCGCGCCCTGGAACTGATGCGACGGTACGGATCGGCGTTCTCACCACAATACGTGGCAACCACCGAAGTACGGACGGCGGTGCGGGACATCGAAGTCCTCGAACAGGTTCGGTGCGGGGGGGTGAGCCGTGTCACCCTCACGGAGATCGATCCACCATTGGAAGACCGGTACTGGCTCACCGCTTTCGATCGGGGCGAGAGCCGCGACCTGAGCGATGTGATGCCCGTACTGGAGAACTTCGGGTTCCGGGTGGTTCGGGCCGAGCCGCATGAGGTTTCCGTGGAGGAGGGAGAAGCCCCCCTCACTATTCACGGGTTTCTCGTGGACGTTCCCGCGGAATGGAAGGTCGATCGCGAGTCGGCAGAGGCTCGGGTCGAAGACGCCCTGCGGGCCGCACAGGCAGGCTGGGCAGAGAATCTGCACATCAACCGCCTCATCCTGTCCGCGGGCCTGTCGTGGCGGGAGGTAGCTCTGCTGAAGGCCTACGGAGCCTATGCCTTCCGAATCGGCGCTGTTTCGAGTCGACTCGGCTTGAGGCGACCGCTGGTGGCGTATCCACGGGCGGCCCGGCTCTTGTGGGAGATCTTCTGCGTCCAGTTCGACCCGGCGCTCGAGGGAGATCGCGAACTGGCGGGAATCGCGTTGCGCGACGCCTTTCACGATGAGCTCAAGTCCGTCGAGGGAATCGACGACGACCGCACATTGCGGCGTCTGCTGAACCTCATCGACTCAACGGTACGCACGAACTACTTCCAGCCCCGGCTCCACGAGAACCCTGAGGCGCCCATCTCGCTCAAGCTCGACTGCAGCCAGATCGAGACGATGGCCGACCCGAGACCAAAGCACGAAATATGGGTGAGCGGAGTCCGTACCGAGGGGGCTCACCTCAGAATGGGAGATGTGGCACGCGGCGGGCTCCGCTGGAGCGACCGTCTCGAGGACTTCCGTGTCGAGGTCCTGGGACTCGCGAAGACGCAGCAGGTTAAGAACGCCGTCATCGTGCCCGAGGGTGCCAAGGGCGCGTTCGTCGTCACCCGTCCCCCGACCGACCGCTCGCTGATGCGGGAAGCAGGGGTGACCAGCTATCGCGATTTCGTGAGCGGACTTCTCGACGTCACGGACAACGTCGTCGCTGGGACGGTCATTCACCCGGCGGATACGGTAGTACGCGACGGGGAGGATCCCTACCTGGTTGTGGCGGCCGACAAGGGGACCGCCGCCCTCTCGGACACGGCGAACGAACTGGCGGCGTCATACGCCTTCTGGTTGGGGGACGCTTTCGCTTCCGGCGGCTCCAAGGGCTACGACCATAAGAAGATGGGGATCACGGCCAGGGGAGCGTGGGAGTGCGTGAAGAGACACTTCCGGGAAATGGGCAAGAACATCCAGGTAGAGGAGTTCACGGCGGTCGGGATCGGCGACATGAGCGGAGACGTGTTTGGGAACGGGATGCTGCTGAGCCGGAAGACCCTCCTTCTGGCCGCGTTCGACCATCGAAACATCTTCATCGATCCGGACCCCGTCGCGGAAGAGAGTTGGAGAGAGAGAAAGAGACTGTTTGACCAGCCCGGTTCGGCGTGGACCGACTATGCGCCGAGTCTGATCAGCGAAGGGGGTGGCGTGTGGGGGCGTGGTGACAAGCGGATCGACCTGTCGGACAGGGCCCGCGAGATGCTGGGAATCGAGGAGTCCACTCTCAACGGAGAGGCCCTCGTGAAGGCGATCCTCGCCGCCCCCGTCGAACTGTGGTGGAACGGGGGCATCGGTACCTATGTGCGTGCGTCTTCCGAAACCGACGCGGTGGTGTCGGATCCCGGAAACGACCTCGTGCGCATCGAGGCGACCGACCTCAGGGCGCGAGTGGTGGGAGAGGGTGGGAACCTCGGCCTGACCCAGCTGGGACGCATCGAGTACGCCATGCGAGGCGGGAGACTGAACACGGACGCACTGGACAACTCAGCGGGCGTCGACACTTCGGACCACGAGGTGAACCTCAAGATCCTGCTTGGCCATTCGGTGGATCACGGCGGGATGTCGGAAACCGAGCGAGACGAACTCCTGGCCTCGGTGGAGAGCGATGTCGGAGCGGCGGTTCTTCGAAACACCTATACACAGAGCCTGGCCGTCAGCCTCGATCAGCACCGCATACGTGTGAATCCGGCAGGCTTCGGCGACGCCCTCCTGTCTCTGGAAAGGGCCGGATTGCTGGACAGGTCCCTCGAGAACCTCCCTGCGGGAGAGGATCTGGCGGTGCGGCTCGAAGCGGGCGAACCGATTCTCACGCGACCCGAGTTGGCCGTACTGCTGGCCTACGCCAAGATGCACCTGAAACGCCGCCTGCAGGACTCAGATGTGCTGGACGACCCGGCCGTTTTCGACCTGGCGCGAGGCTATTTTCCATCCTCGGTATTGGCGCGGGGCGGCGAGGTTGCGCTCCGGGAACACAGACTACGAAGCAACATCGTGGCCACCGAACTCACCAATCGGCTGGTAGACGCGATGGGTGGGGCCGGACTGATTCAGTTGATCGGGGAGACTCATCGCGCAGCAGCCGAAGTCGCAATGGCGTGGTACGTCGCCTACCGGGTGGCGGGGGCCGAGGAACTGCTACGGGGCTTGCACGAGCTTGACCACCAGGTGACGACCGGCGTCCAGGCCCAATGGCTCCTCGCCGCCAGCGAGTCGATGGCGAGGTCCACGCGCTGGATCCTGGCGAACTCCGATCTCGACCAGTCGATCGCCGAGCTGATCGCCTGGTATGGGGAACCGGTCGAGGAAATCCAGGCGAGCCTCGGTGAACTCCTTCCCGAGCCCAAGCGCAGCCAGGTCGCGGACCGCCTGGCCATTCGCATGGCCGACGGCATGGAGCGTGATCTCGCGTGGAGGCTCGTGTGCCTCGAGTTCCTGGACGGACTTCTTCCCGTCGCGAGCCTGTCGCGCGGCGCGGGAATCAGTGCCCGAGCCGTGGGAGACGTCTACTTCGGTATCGCCTTGGACATCGATTTTCCGTGGCTTCAGGATCGCCTGGCGGAGCGGGCGGGAGACGATCTCTGGGAGCAGCGTGCCGCCCGACGGTTGGTCATCCAGTTGGAGGCAGCGCGACGAGCGATCGTGCGCGGCCTGATCGAGGAGGGCGCCTCGAAAGCGGGTGCGGTGCCCGGCATGGCTTCTTTTCGCCAGCGGTGCGCAGGCGGCCTGACCCGCATCCGTGAGTTGGTCGACGAACTCAAGTCTTCAGAGGAACCCGGGCTGGCGGCCCTGATGGTGGCCGTCCAGGCGATTTCCGAGCAGTGCCAGGCCTGGCGAGCGGGTCTGTAGAGCAGCTTCTCGATGGATGCGGAAACGGCCGGAGGGCTTGACGCCCCCCGGCCGTCTCACAGTCGCTGTCGCCCCGGAAATGGGCGGATCGCTAGTAAGTGGTCAGGTAGCGGTCGAGTTCCCAGCGCGTGACCTGCGCGATGTTCTCAGCCCACTCCTGCTTCTTGGCGTGCACGTAGTTGTCGAACAGGTGCTCGCCCAGAGTCTCCCGTATCAAGTCGTTCTTCTCCATCTCCACGATCGCCTCGCCGAGGTTGGCCGGCAGGCTCTCCATCTGATAGTGCGAACGCTCCTCCTCGCTCAGCTCCCACACGTTCATATCGATGGGAGGGCCGGGATCGATCTGGCGCTCCATACCGTCCAGTCCCGCGGCCAGCTGGACAGCCAGGGCGAGATACGGGTTGCAGGCAGGATCTGGCATCCGGAATTCCACGCGCGTGCCTACGCCCCGGCGATCCGGAACCCGGATCATCGGCGATCGATTGCGCTGTGACCACGCGATATCGACCGGTGCCTCGTAGCCGGGGACGAGTCGCTTGTAGCTGTTCACCAGCGGATTCGTGATCGCGGCCACCGCCGTTGCGTGCTTCTTGAGCCCTCCGATGTAATAGCGCATAGCGTCCGAGATCTGATACTCGGCGTCCGGGTCGAAGAAGATGTTCTCTTCGCCCTTGAACAGAGACTGGTGCGTGTGCATTCCCGAGCCGTTCTGTCCGAAGATCGGCTTCGGCATGAACGTGGCGTGCAGGTCATGCGCCAGCGCCGCGTTGCGCACGATGAAGCGGAACGTGGTCAGGTCGTCAGCGGTCCGTATCACCTCTTCGTATTTGAAGTCGATTTCGTGCTGTCCCGGCGCGACTTCGTGGTGCGCTGCCTCCACCTCGAATCCCATCGCCTCGAGATCGTTGACGATCATCCGCCGGGCTTTCTCCCCCAAGTCGACGGGCGTGAGGTCGAAGTACCCTGCAGCGTCGTGGGTGACGGTGGTGGCCCCCCCGTTCTCATCGCGCTGAAACAGGAAAAACTCCGCTTCCACTCCAGCGTTCATGACATAGCCCATCTGCGCGGCCCGTTCGGCCACGCGCTTCAGGCAGAGCCGCGGGTCGCCCGCGAAGGGAGTGCCATCAGGCTTATGCACATCGCAGATCAGGCGCGCGACCCGGGCGTCCGGGTTGCCCCACGGGAACACGCGGAAGGTTCGATGGTCGGGCTTGAGCAGCATATCGCTTTCCTCGATACGCACGAAGCCCTTGATCGACGAGCCGTCAAACAGGATCTCCCCGTCGAGCGCCTTCTGGAACTGGCTGGCCGGAACCTCGACGTTCTTCGTGTGGCCCAGGATGTCGGTGAACGTGAGCCGGAGAAACCGGACGTTGAGCGCTTGGCACAGCTCCAGGATCCCCTTGGCGTCGGGATCTGCTCCCAGCTGCGCCCCATACGTAGCGAAGCGGGCGGCCTCCTCGTGCTCGGACGGTGCGGCGAAGATCGTGTCAGGCGTCATGCGAAGCTCCATCGACCCAGGTACTCGATTTCAGTGAACGGAGCGAAACTAAGCGATGCTTGCACCAAACGTCAAGGTTTATGTACCAGTACGATATGATCTGTGTACAAGGTGAGCAGTATTCCACTATTTGCAGGATTATTTGCGATATTGTGCAACATGCGTGGGCCGCGACGTGCGAGGGCCGCGGGAGGCAGCTACCCGCCGCGTGTTGGTTCGGTATTGTGGCATGGGGTGTGATCTCATATAGGTGAAACGCGGTTCTGCCTCGGTCCCTCGAGTGAGCTTCTCAAGGCATCCGAGACGGGTCACCATTCTGTCGGGAAGGGGAGCTTGTGGGCACAGGTGCCACCGAGGGCGCTGTATATGTCTTGAGTCCCGAGGAACAGCTGTTGGCGGAGGCGCCCGTCTTCCGCGATATGCAGACGTCGGCTGACAGATTACGAGCTCTCGGAAGGGCTTTGGCGACCAGTCCGGGATTTCGCGGTATGGGCGAGGCAGTCATCGTGGTCCGGACCGAGGACCCCATGCGACTGGCCCTGATCGGTCGGTTCTCTCCGACCGAGGCGGCGCGGGTTCAGTTTCTGTCCGGGATTCTCGGGACAGGACTTCGCCGCCTTCGCTATGTTTCGTACGGCGATGCGGAGCGCGTGGCCCGTGCCCTGGCCAGGAAGCTGGTCGAACACCTGGGACCTGAAATGCTGTCCCGGTGCCAGTTCGTCGCTCTTCCTCGAGGCGGGCTCTTCGTGCTGGGAATGCTGGCCTACCTGCTGGACTTGCGAGCCGCCCAGGTGAGCGACTCACTCGAATCCTCGTCGGCAGGACCTTCCGATGACGCACCGCTCGTCATCGTTGACGACTGTGCGTTGAGCGGCCTCCGATTCGCCGAAACGCTGGACCGCGTCGAGGCTCGCTCCGTCGTCTTCGCCCACCTCTTCTCGCACCCGCGGTTACGGGACGCGATCCGGGAGCGAGAGAGCAAGGTGGTCGGGTGCCTCGCCGGGGAGGACCTCCTTGACCTGGGAGACAAGCTTCTCGCGGAGGATCGCGCAGCGTGGGAAGCGCGCTGGCTGGAGAGCTCCGATGGCAGAGTATACTGGATCGGTTTGCCCGAACACGTCTGCTTTGCTTGGAATGAGCCGGACATCACGATCTGGAATGAGGAATCCGGGGCGGAGGAGGCACCGTGGCGAATCGTACCGCCTGAGTTCTGCTTGAAGAACATACCGGCAGTCGACGGGAGCATCAGGCTGCAGGAGCAAGGCAGTTGCGAAGGGTTGATCCGCCCGGGTGAGGGCACGGTGTTCGCCCGATTCGAGGAGGAGGTCCTGGTCGCCGACATCGAGACAGGCCGGGCATATGGCTTCCCCGGAATCGCTGGGGAAATCTGGACGGCGCTCGTCGCTGGAGGGAGTCCAGAGACCGTGGTCGAAAGCCTCGTCACGGGGTACGAGGTGGACCCTGCGCGCCTGAGGTCGGATGTGGATTCCCTGGTGGAGAAGGCTGTCGGGCTCGGTCTCTTGAGGCGAGTGGACGATGCCGCCCTCTGAGAGCGAGCAAGCCAAATGGCGACGGTACGAGGTCTATGGCGTCAGCGTGGCGTCGGATTTTCCGTTCCGTACGCCGCTGGTATCCGGGAACTCGCCTCCCGATCTCACCTTCACGCGCGTTTGGAGATCACCCTCCACCAGTCCGTGGGACCACGCTGAACCGATCTTCAGGAGCCAGCATTTGTTGGACGACGGCGAGCCGCAAGTGCTGCTCTATCGACACGAAGGGGTTCACGTCTTCCGACAGGTGGGCATCGCTGACTACTACGTGTGGCCGGACCGAATAGTATGTCACCAGCACGACGCTGCCGCGACCGATGTCGTGGAGCTCTATTTCCTGAGCCTGCTGACAGGGTTCTGGCTCGAATCACGTGGAACCGTGGTTCTGCATGCTTCTGCGGTAAGCGTGAACGAGCGAGCCATCGTCTTCTTGGCGACCAACACGGGCGGCAAGACATCGCTTTCGACGTCTCTCATGCAGGTCGGTCATCCCCTTCTCACGGACGACTTGCTGGCCGTATCGTTTCCGAACGATGTGGCTGTCGGTCATCCGGGCTTTCCCCAGATGCGAATGTGGCCAGACCTTGCCGATCATTTTCTCGGGGGCCATGCCCGTCTGCCTCTCGTCCTGCCCGAGACAGAAAAACGGCGAGTGCCGGTAGCTGGGGAGGGTCTCGGCGCCTTCTGCACGGCGGCCAAGCCCGTATCACACATGTATCTACCCACACGCGTGGATGATATAGAGGCCCCGATCAGGATCGAGCGAATCCCGCTCCAGCAGGCGCTGATAGAGCTCGTGCGCGAGTCCTTTCTGGGCACTGTGCTGGAGAAGGCGGGTCTGCACCGCGAACGCTTCGCGCAACTGGCGTCGCTGGTCGACCAGGTTCCGATGGCCCGGCTCGTCTACCCGTCAGGACTCGATCGCCTTCCCGAGGTCGGGGAGGCGATCCTTGCTGATGTGGGAGCCGGTTGGTGAGCGGGCTGTGCGGGGCGGTGCGGTGGGACGGGGGAGGGGTGGAGAGGGATTGGGTGGAAGGGATGGTGGATGCGGTGCGGTGGCGGGGCCCGGACGGAGTGGGGGTTCACGTGGCGGGTGGAGTGGGAGTAGGGTACCTGGCCCGGCACGTGACGCCGGAATCGGTTCGGGAGGTGCAGCCGCTGGTGGCGGGAGATGTGGTGGTGGTGGCGGACGCGCGGATCGACAACCGGAAGGAACTCGAGTCGTGGCTGGGTCGCGGGGCCGGGGATTGGACGGACGTGGAGCTGATCCTGGCGGCGTACGGGGCGTGGGGGCTGGAATGCGCGGCGCGCCTGGTGGGAGACTTCGCGTTCGTAGTGTGGGACGGCGATCGGCAGCGGCTGTACGGGGCGCGGGATGCATTGGGGATGCGATCCCTGGTGTACCGGGCGGAAGCGGGGCGTACGCTGTTCGCGACGGAAGTGAAACAGATTCTGGCGGTTCCCGGTGTGCCGGCACGGATATACGAACCGGCGGTGGGGGTGTACCTGTCGGGGCCGTACATGCCGCCGGAGTGGACGTTCTACGAGGGGATCGAGCGTCTGGGCCCGGCGCACGCGCTGGTGGTGGAGGGGGGAGAGAAGCGGGTATGGCGGTACTGGGACGTGGACCCGGGACACCGGATCCGGTACCGGCGGGAGGAAGAGTACGCGGAGCACTTTCTGGAAGTGTTCCGGGAAGCGGTCCGGGCCCGGCTTCGGAGCGTGCACCCGGTGGGATTGCTGCTGAGCGGGGGAGTGGACTCGGGGAGCGTGGCGGCGGTAGCGGGTTCGCTGCTACGGTCGGGCGAGGCGGAGTGTCCGGAGTTCCGGGCGTACAGCTTCGCGTTCGAGGAACTGGTGGAGTGCGACGAGCGGGCGGTGAGTGGGCCGCTGGCCGAGCACTGGGGGATCCCGGTGACCGACGTGCCGGCGGACGACCTGTGGCCGCTGAAGGACTATCCGGATCACGGTCCGGACCGTGACGACCCGTACCTGTTCGTGTACCAGCCGCTGCTGGACGCCTGCCTGGACGCTGCCCGGAACGATGGCTGCTCCCTCGTCCTCTCCGGTGACCGCGGCGATGAGGTCGTGGGAGATTGGATCTACGATGAGACCGGCCTGTTCCTGGCCGGTAAATGGGCAACGCTGGGCCGCGAACTGGCTGCCACCCCGGACGGAATGCAGGGCCGATTCTTCCGCTCTCTGCGTACCGATGTCCTGGGTCCGTTGTTCGGGCGGAGAGTGCACGTATTCAGGGGTCGTGTCGACGCGAGGTCCGGGGCGACGATGCCCCCCTGGATCCGCGCGGACTTCGCGTCGCGGATCGGCCTCGAACCGATTCTGGCCGGGGCGAGCCGGATGACCGCCCTCGATGCGTCTCCGCCGGCCCGCCGGTGGGAGCGCATCCTGAATCGGGCCGCGACCTGGAGAGCCGGTGGAGAAGAACGCCGCCGAGCCCGGCGTGGAACGGTGTACTGCGATCCGTGGAGTGATCGGTCGGTGGCGTCCTACACGCATGCCATTCCCCAGCACCAAGTCAACCGGAGGTCGGAGCATAAACGCCTGGCCCGCCGCGCGGTGCGAGACCTCGTTCCTTCCGACACACGGGCGCGGCTCGGCAAGACGGAACCCGATGCGCTGTTTGACCGCGGTTTCCGGGACTCCGGACTTCCCACGGTCCGCGAGATGCTGGCCGACCCCATATCAGCCCGAATGGGCTTCGTGAACCCGGGGGAATTGAAGTCCTCGTACGAGAGCTTCCTCCGAGGCGACCCGGTGCGGCATGACTTCTGGTGGCCACTCACCCTCGAAATGTGGTTGAGGGCGCACTGGACCTGACACCGGGCCCGCTTCCTGCTGCGGCCGCGCCACAGGTCTTGTAGCGCGTCGGCCCCAACAGATGCTGATTTCGACACCGGGCCCCGCAGCCTCGAGGGCGCCATCTTCTGAAAACAGAGGGTAATGCGCGGGAACTCCCGCGAACTGGACGCAGCGTGCCAATTCGTGTATTGTTCTTGCATGAGGTGTGGTGGAGAATGCCCGAGCTTCGGGCCGACGT
>Ga0209456_10001506_pt1 | contig 11279 bp, 12 predicted proteins | sample COG_11_FD_184755 | JGI IMG/M metagenome (GOLD analysis project Ga0209456, IMG submission 184755) | Pelagic marine sediment microbial communities from the LTER site Helgoland, North Sea, for post-phytoplankton bloom and carbon turnover... | ecosystem: Environmental > Aquatic > Marine > Neritic...
TGCCGAACTCGAAGTCCAGCTTGACCTGCCGCTCTGCTTCCACCTGTTGCCTGATCGACTCGACGATATCTTTGACCCGAAGCAGCTCCTGGGCGGTACATACCTGCGGCACCATGATCTCCGGATGCACATCGATGCCCTCTCTGAGACACTCGGCGGCCGCCTCCAGCACCGCCCGGATCTGCATGGCGTAGATCTCGGGATAGGTGATGCCCAGACGCACGCCGCGGTGACCGAGCATCGGGTTGACCTCGAACAGCTCGCGGACTTTGTCCAGCATCAACCTCTTCTTGGCGATGGCCTCGTCGATCAGTTCGATCCCCTCTCCGGACAGGGGCATGCTGGCGGCAAGCGACGCCGCTTGCTCCTTACCACGCAGCATCTGCATGGCCCCCATCAGGTCCTCCATGCCTTCGACTGTGGAGCGCAGCTGATTCAGATGAGCGAGCTCCCGCTCGAGTTGCCGCTCGCTGGGAAGAAACTCGTGGATCGGCGGATCGAGCAGGCGGATGGTCACCGGCTTGCCCGCCATGATCCTTAGCAAGCCGACAAAATCCTCGCGCTGCACCGGCAGCAGGTGATCCAGGGCCGTCTGGCGTTCCTCGGTGGTGTTGGCGAGGATCATCTCGACCACCAGCGGCAGGCGTTCCGGAGCGTTGAACATGCGCTCGGTGCGGCACAAGCCGATACCCATGGCGCCATAATCCGCCGCCTTTTCGGCACTATCCGGCGTGTCGGCATTTGCCAGCACATGGATTCTTGCCATCTCGTCCGCCCAACCGAGCAACGTGCGCAGCTCGTCCGAAAACTCCGGCGGTACCGTCGGAAGCCGGCCGAGGTAGACATTGCCGTTGCCACCGTCGATCGTGATCACATCACCTTCGTGCAGGATGTGATCGCCGACCCGGGCCTGGCGATTCTCTACCTTGACGTCGATGCCTTCAGCACCGGCTACACAGGGTTTGCCCATGCCGCGGGCGACAACGGCGGCGTGGGAGGTCTTGCCGCCGCGGCTGGTGAGTATCCCCTCGGCGGCGAAAAAGCCGTGGATATCCTCCGGCTTGGTCTCCTCGCGGACCAGCATCACCTTCTCCCCGGCCCGCCCCATCAGCTCAGCACGGTCGGCGTCGAACACGATCTTGCCGGAGGCCGCACCCGGAGACGCGGGCAGACCCTGGGCCACGGGTTCAGCTTCGTAGGCGGGGTCGAGCCGCGGGTGGAGGAGTTGCTCGAGCAGCTCCGGATTGATCCGCATCAGTGCCTCTTCCCGGCTCAGCAGCCCCGCTTCGGCCATCTCCAGCGAAGTCCGCACCATGGCGGTGGCATTCATCTTCCCGTTGCGAGTCTGCAGGCAATAGAGCGTGCCATTTTCGATGGTGTACTCGTAGTCCTGGACCTCCCGGTAATGGGACTCCAGCTTGTCGCGCAGCTCTACCAGTTGCCGGTACATCTCCGGCATATCCTGGGCCAGTTCCTTGGCCGGTTTCGGCGTGCGGATGCCGGCCACCACGTCCTCGCCTTGTGCGTTGACGAGGTACTCGCCGAACATCTCGTTCTCGCCGGTGCCCGGGTTGCGGGTGAAACCGACTCCGGTAGCGCAGTCGTCCCCCATGTTGCCAAACACCATGGTGACTATGTTGACCGCGGTGCCGTTGGCCATCGTGGATGTGATGTGGAACTCGCGCCGGTAATCGACCGCCCGCTTGCCCATCCAGGACTTGAATACCGCCTTGATGGCCAGTTCGAGCAGTTCCTTGACGTCCTCCGGGAAGGGCTTGCCGGTCTGTTCGCGGACCACGGTGAGGAAACGCTCGCTGATCTCTCTCAGGTTATCGGCGGTCAGACCCACGTCGGCCTTCACGCCGGCACGCTGTTTGATCTCCTCGAAGGGCCGGTCGAATTCCTCGTCAGGGATCCCCAGCGCGACCTTGCCAAAAAGCTGGATAAAACGCCGGTAGGCGTCATAGCAGAAGCGCTCGTTGCGCGTCTGCTTGATCAGGCCCTTGAGCGTCTCCTGGTTGAGCCCCAGGTTGAGGATGGTATCCATCATCCCGGGCATGGACAGCGCGGATCCCGAACGCACCGACACCAGCAACGGGTTGTCAGCGTCGCCGAACCCTTTGCCGGTCTGCTTCTCGAGGGCCTTCATCTCGACCTCGACACCTTCCTTCAGCCCGGCCGGTAGCTCGCCGTCCGCTGAATCCAGAAAAGCGAGACAGGCCTCGGTGCTGATGACGAAACCGGGCGGCACGTTGAGCCCGATCTGGGTCATCTCGCACAGGTTGGCGCCTTTGCCTCCCAGCAGTTGTTTGTTCTTGCCGTCGCCGGCTTCGAATGAAAAGACATGGGGTTGGCGGGTTTTGTCGTTCATGGTGGTGACTACCGTTGGGTCAATATTGAGAAGAAAAATCCTGCGTCGCGAGAACGCGCCCGAAATCCCGGACCTTCTGCCCTCTGACTATATGGATATAGCACGAGGGGCGGGAGCCGGCGATGACATGAATCAAGGACCCTCTTCGGAGCGGCCATAAACCATTGTCTGTGTCAGGCCAATAGCGACCGCAGTACCGACCTTGTACACTTTCTGGACATCCCATCCGCTTTGTCCTGCCCGGAGCTTCACCATGGTATCGCCCAACCCCGCTGACCCCGACGCTGGCTTTGCCCCTGCCCGCAGCGCCAAGACGATCTTGCTCAATCCTGCCGCCCATGACCGCTTCTATCCCGATGCCCAATCCAGGGATCTGATGCGCAAAGTCATCGAATTTTTCGAAACCCGGGGCAACGATCAGCTGCAGCGGGACTACTACGCCCATGAGTGGTACGGCGAGTTTCTCGACTTCGTGCGCAGCGAACAGGTTTTCGCGACGATCTCCACGCCAGCCGGCTACGGCGCTGACGATTCGCGCTGGGATACCTGGCGGATCTGTGAGTTCGCCGAGATATTGGGCTTTTACGGCTTGCCGTACTGGTATGCATGGCAGGTCAGCGTGTTGGGTCTCGGGCCGATCTGGATGAGCGGCAACGAAGCGATCAAGTCACGCACGGCTGAGTTGCTGAAGGATGGGGCGATCTTCGCGTTCGGCCTGTCCGAGAAGACGCATGGCGCCGACATCTACTCCACCGACATGATCGTCTCGCAGACTGGCGAGGGCAGCTACACCGCCAGCGGCAGCAAATACTACATCGGTAACGGCAACAAGGCCGCGATCGTCTCGACCTTCGGCAAGTTTGCCGACGGCGATGAGTATCTGTTCTTCGCCGCCGAGTCCGGTCATCCACGCTACGAGCTGGTCACAAACGTCGTCGCCAGTCAGAACTACGTGTCCGAGTTCAGGCTCAAGGAATACCCTCTAACCGACGCCGAGATCCTCCATCGCGGCAAAGACGCGTGGAACGCCGCGCTGAACACCGTCAACATCGGCAAATACAACCTCGGCTGGGCCTCGATCGGGATCTGCACCCATGCCTTTTACGAGGCGATACAACACGCGGCCGGTCGCCGGCTCTACAACATGTCGGTCACCGACTTCCCTCATGTCAGACGGCTGTTCACCGATGCCTATGCGCGGCTGGTCGCGATGAAGCTGTTCGCGTTGCGAGCGGCTGACTACATGCGCACGGCTTCGCTCGAGGACCGGCGCTATCTGTTATTCAACCCGATGACCAAGATGAAGGTCACGACCCAGGGCGAGGAGGTCATCAACCTGATGTGGGACGTGATCGCCGCCAAGGGTTTCGAGAAGGACATGTACTTTACCCAGGCCGCCGTCGATATCCGCGCGTTGCCAAAGCTGGAAGGCACAGTGCATGTCAATATCGCGCTGATCGTAAAGTTCATGCCGAACTATTTCTTCAATCACGCCGACTACGTGGAAGTCGAGACACAGAACGAGGCGCGTGACGATGCATTCCTGTTCGACCAGGGACCGGCCGGCGGTCTGAGCAAGATCCGTTTCCACGACTGGCAGGCCGCATTTGACGGCTTCGACTTGCCCAACGTGGCCGTCTTCCGCGAACAGGCGCTGGCCTTCCGTGACCTGCTGGCGAGTACGCCGCCGACCCCGGAGCAGATGAAAGATGTCGATTTTCTGCTGACCGGTGGCGAGCTGTTTGCGACGATCGTCTATGCACAACTGATCCTGGAGAACGCGCGTCTGTGCGAGATCGACGACGATCTCGTCGAGCAGATATTCGACTGTCTGATCCGGGACATGTCCGGATATGCGCTGGATCTGCACGGCAAACCCACCAGCACCGAACAGCAGATGGCGCACTGTATGAAGATCATCCGCAAACCGGTACCCGACGAGGCACGTGCGGGCCGGATCTGGGAACAGCACGTCTATGCTCAGCGCGATGCGTACACCATGCGACGCTAGATGCTGTTTGCTGTCTTGGGCGGTGGCGGGCTGTTTTGCTGCGATTAAGGTTTCAGAACGGTAGCCAGGCGACATGCTGCACCACATCTCCCTGCCAGTACGAAACATAGAGACGTCCGCCTCGATGTACGACGCTGCCTTGCCAGCACTCGGATACAGGAGGGTGTATGTCGGTAAGGCATTCGTAGGCTACGGGGTGGAAGACGGCGAGGACAGATTCGCAATCAAACAAAGTGAGGAAACCGCCAGTGCTGGCCCACAGTTCCACCTGGCTTTCTCGGCGCCTTCCCGAGAGTCCGTTGATGCCTTCTATCACGCAGCGCTAAGTCATGGAGGCACCGATAATGGACCCCCGGGTTTGCGACCTGACTACGGAGCCAACTACTACGCCGCCTTCATCATTGACTGTGACGGCCATCACATAGAAGCGGTACACAATGAGCCGACAGATGATTCCCACTGCGCACCGTAGACGGAGTCTGGACATTCGGAAGTACTGACTGGAGTACCGATGTCGCTTGATCTGCTCTACTTCGTCAACCCGATGTGCTCATGGTGCTACGGTTTTGGTCCCAGCCTGCGAGGGGTGCAGACTGCATTTGCCGGTGACGTTGCCATCACTGTCGCTTTGGGGGCGTTGCGGGAAGACACCGAGCCGTTGCGGCCGGAGCAAAAGGATTACCTGCGAACCGCATGGAGACAGGTGGCCGAAGCATCCGGTCAACCCTTCACCTTTGATCTCCTCGACCGGGACGACTTTGCCTACGACACGCGACCCTCCTGCCAGGCTGTGTTGGCGGTGCGTGACTTCGCGCCAGCTGCCCTCCTCGACTACCTCGAAGCGGTCCAGGCCGCATTCTATCGTGACAACCGCGACGTCACGGACACGGCGATCCTCTGCGATCTGGCCAAGGATGTGGGACTGGATCGCGCGCGGGTCGAAGCCGCATTGACTGATCCCGCAACCGCTGAGGCCCTGGTCGCCGAGTACCAGCAGGTGACACGTATGGGTGTCCGCGGTTATCCCATGCTCGTTGCGGTGACACAGCCTCACGCCATCATTATTACCCAGGGCTTCCAGCCCCCGGAACCAATCAATGTGGCGGTGCGCGACGCCCTGGCAAGGGCGACGGGCTGAATGGGGACCAATACTCGGCTACGCTTACTATCTATCGCTTGTCTCTGCGCCGGTCGACTTCTCAGCCCACAGGAGAACACTCATGAATCAGCAGTCACTGTATGAACGTCTTGGCGGCTACGATGGTATTACCGCTTTTGCCGATAATCTGCTGCCACGGCTGCGGGCAGACGCTCAATTGGGCCGTTTCTGGGAGCATCGGGGAGACGACGGCATAGCGCGGGAAAAACAACTACTCATTGATTATCTGTGTGCGAATGCCGGTGGTCCCGTCTACTATACCGGGCGGGATATGAAGTTATCTCACGAAGGCATGCGGATCAGTGAAAGTGATTGGTCCGTATTCCTCCAACACGCTGGCGCGACCATGGAGTCGTTGCAGGTTCCCCAGCAAGAATGCGACGAAGTAGTCACTTTCGTCTTGAGCCTCAAAGACGATATGGTCGAGGCATAAAACAACTTGCCCAACACGATGTCGGAGCGGGCGCAATCACGGGCGCGGATCAACTTGATCCCCAGGCGGTCAGCTTGAGTCACAAATGCATACGAATTATCCACTCGGGATCCAACAGCCTGATCGCTGATGGGCCGATCGGTTGGGGCATCACTCCGTTCGAAGGGAATTTCTATATTCGCAAGAAGCATCTGGCAACGGATGGCTTCAGAGTCAACTATTTGCCGGGCCTGTGTCTCTACAAGTTCCTGTATGTGTGGCTTGATTTTGTTGCACCAGACGGCGCGGTAACGAGAAATCTCGGGTGGAAGTACTGGTTGCCGAATCCGCTGTTGCCGTTTATCTGGTTTCGCGTTGCAGTCGAAGGAGAACATCCCGAAATACGGATCGAGGAATATGTGGGATCGGAAGTCTCCGCTTGATCCTGCCGTCTGATCACAACAGCAAGCCTGACGCCATTCTCACTCGCAAGTAGGTGGAGTCGAGGCGCGATGACTGACCAGAGCTATCGAATATCCTGGATCGCCTTCGTTTTGGCGGTGACCTCCGTCGTGCTGACTCCGGCGATAGTGTTCTTCACTGACGACGGATATCCGGGGTGGGACCAACTTTCAACACAACTGGATCTGATATTTGGTGGCGCCGCAATTGCATTTCTGTTCCTGCTGGTATCTTTCGTCTCGGGGATGTTTGCCTGGAGGCGGCGGAAAGTCGCGCTCCTCTGGGTAGTGCCCAGCGGAACGGTTGTGCTGATTGCATTGGCAATCCTTCTGGCAAGTCTGGTGGGCCGGATTTGGCAACCCAATTGGCTCTGAGAGAACCGCAGCGCCGTCTGCGCCAGAATCTATCCGGCAACAAAGAGGAGACAAATCATGAGCAAATCATGCCAAAGCTGTGGGATGCCGATGAAAAAAGATCCGCAGGGTGGCGGCAGCAATGCTGATGGCAGCAAGAACAATGAATATTGCAGCCTGTGTTACGAAAGCGGCGAATTTACTCAGCCCGGTTTTACCGCAGAGGATATGCAGCGGTTCTGCGTTGAGAAAATTTCTGAATGCGGCATCCCGAGATTTGTGGCCCGATTATTCACACGAAATATTCCCAAGCTCCATCGCTGGTCAGCTTGACCAGCGACAGTACAAATCGATAAGCCCCGATGCGTTCACGGTCGCTCCGGGCAGGCTATTGCATGGCTGGCTGTTCGGCCCTGTTTGACCATTCCCAGGAGCCCAGAGCTACGGACGCCCGATCCTGAATCCACATGTCGTTCATCCAGAGCTTCCCACCGATATCGGATAACAACGCCAGGATCCTGATCCTGGGCTCCATGCCGGGCAAGGCGTCCCTGCGCGCGCAGCAGTACTACGCGCATCCGCGCAACGCGTTCTGGCGCATCATGGAAGGGCTCCTTGGCATCGATGCCGGCCTGCCCTATGCGGCAAGATGCTCAGGACTGGTCGAACACCGGATTGCGCTATGGGACGTGCTGGAGGCCTGCACCCGGTCGGGCAGCCTGGACTCCGATATCGTCGAGTCCTCTATCGTGCCGAACGACTTTGCCTCGTTCTTTGCTCGCCATGGGCAAATTGGTGCGGTCTATTTCAACGGGGCCAAGGCCGAAGCGTCCTATCTGAAACATGTACTGCCCGAACTGTCGGATACGCATTCCAGCCTGCCCAACGCCCGGCTGCCGTCGACGAGTCCGGCCAACGCCTCATTGAGTTTTGGGGACAAGCTGGAGCAGTGGAGAAGGATTCTCGTCTGAGGTCGCCTGGCGGCAGGACTATAACCCTGTTCGACCCCACAGCGCCCTGCGCCGGATGGCCCAGATCGACGCATTGTTGACGGAGAAATCCGACGGAGACGCTCACACCGGGTACGCCGGCTAGCGGGGCTCAGGTCACTGACGATATCTGGCCTGCAGACAAAAATGGGGCGAAGCCGACAACGGCTCCGCCCCGCAAACGAGTCCAGCGAAAATCTGCGTCTGGCTAGAACGTGTATTGCGCGCTGAGGATGAGCTGGAGCGAGTCCGGATCATCACCACCGCCGTCGGTACTGCTGCTAAAGCTCGCCAGCTCGGCGCCGATCAGAATCGGCTTGCCGCCGGTGACCGCACTCTTCAACTTCCACTGCGCGCCGCCGAAAAACGCGTAGGTATCGTCGATGTCACCTGCATTGGTGTCATCGACGGTCTCGACTGCACCGCCTATCCACCAGTTCCAGTCGGCGCCCGAGTAGACGAACTGACCCCAGGCGGAGACCGATTCCTGTGCGTCTTCCGTCAACGGGTTGACCTTGCCGCGGCTGAGGAATACGCCGAGGTCCTCGCCAGTGGCCACCTCGCCCTTGAAGGAGATCTCCGCGGTGACAGGGATCATAGCGTCCACACTGATGCCCCAGATGTCAGCGTCCGTGCTAGACACCGTGGTCTCGTCCTTGCCAAAGGTGCCGGAGAGGCCGAACTTCGCGCCTGACCAGTTGTAACCCACACGGCCCTCGAGCAACGGCGAGTCGACATCTGAGGTGCCGCCTCCGGTGCTGGGATCATTGATGCTGCCGGCAAAACTCCAGGCTTCTCCCTGGTAGGTGTAGCGTGCCTGGGCGCGACGGAATCCCAGGTTACCCGTCTGCCACAGATTGCCGTTGGTCATCAGCGTCGTCACATTCAGCGGCGAAAACACATCCCAGTGCTGCCCAAACAGCCAGGTCGACGTACCGTTGGAGAGCGTAAAGGCAGCGAGTCGGGTGCGAAGATCCATCTGGTTGTTCGACGAACCGTCAAACAGGTCGATCTCGAACACGCCACCGGCCTTGTAGCCATACTCCATCTGCGGCCCGGCCCACTTCAGGCCGAAACGGCTGTGCATCGCGGTCAGATTGGTCCCTTCATCGCCACTCTCGACGGCGAAGCGGGGCGCGACTTTGCTGTTCATGTCGTCGTCCTGATACGTCGCGTCCAGCTTCAGAAAGCCATACATGCTCAGGTCATTGTTGGTCCCGCTGACAAGCGGAATGTCCGCTTGGGCAAGGCTGCCGAAAATGAGGGCCTGAGCCACCACTGCGAGTCTTGGTAAATACGATATCTTCACAACACCATTCTCCTTTCCGTCATACGGACGTAAATCAGTAAGTGCGAAACATTTGCCTGTACTTCCACTTGTTCTTGTTCGAATCCAAACGGACTATAAAGGAGCTTGTCGCCTTTTTGCAAAAAAAATATGTCGCTATCAGACCCGAATGCAGGATTATAGATTGATTTGTAGAGATTTTTTGTGCCTTTTTTGAACAGAAACACAGCGAAAAAAGCTGTGGTATTTGCACCACAGTCGATCACGACGCCGACGGAACCCGCTCGCCGACCGCCATCGGCCGTCTCCGCCTACCCTGCCCCGTCTCCCGGGGCGGTCGCGTTCTCTCAATCCAGGCCGCTCAGTGGCGTCAAACCTGGAGCCAGAGACCCTTTTCTTCTATCTTGGGAATAACGTGTGCTGCAGTTTAGAGCCACAGAGTCGCCGCTTCCCTTTGTCCTGGTAAGTCACTCGTGCTTATTGTCGCCGCCGGCCTTGCTCTTGGTATTGGCCTTGCCCACTCCTTGCTGGGCGAGAAATACATCCTGATCCGGCTCTTTCGACAACCGCTTCCCAGACTATTCGGGAGTGATCGTTTCACCCGGCAGACGCTTCGCTTTGCATGGCACCTGACGACCATCGCCTGGTGCGGACTTGCTGCAATCATGATCCTGGTGCATCTCGGAGACGCATCGAGACCGAATCTGCTGAACGTCGTCGGCGCGACTTTTGGTGTTACCGCGGTGACTGCCCTTATCGCGAGTCACGGAAAGCATCTGTCCTGGATTGTGTTTGGGACGATTTCCTTCATATGCTTTGTTGCGGCGCCGCTCACATGACAAGACCCCGGGGGGCCAGAGAGATGATGGGTCTCTGATCTCACTCTCTCGAGATACCGATGAAAAAATTGAAGAACGAGAAAGAACTGGTGAAGAAGGCGATCGCCATCGGCGTGGAATACGGCGAAAAACGTGGCGCGGTCGAGTGGGAACCTACGGACTCGGCCAGTGAAAAACTCGAATATATCTATCGCCTGCTTGTCCACGACAAATTGCTCACCCCGATTCCGGAAGACCAGGTCTCGCAGAAATCGATAAGGCATAAGCTGGCTATCTGGGCGTCCAAGCAACCCTGATAGCAGGAGCCAGAAAGCAATTCATCCGCCAAATCAAAAATTCGGCCTGATCCCCTGATGACCAGGGATGCCGCACTCGGGCCCGCTGGAGCAGCAGTGGGATCCGCACTCAGATGGCTCAAGGCAAGCTACATGGCGGGCGCTGTCGCCGATGGCATCATCGGCATCCTCATGCTGATGCCCAGCCGCATGGGAGAAGCGGAGTTCAGATACCCGATGGGTCTCGGTGCCTCGTTGATGTTTGGCTGGACCGCATTGCTGCTTTGGGCATACAGGAGGCCTATGGAGCGTAAGGGGGTTCTGCTCCTCACGATCTTCCCGGCCATCAGCGGGCTGGTGATAACCGGAATCTGGGCCGCGGCGGCTGGCCACCTTCCAGTCCAGAAGATTGTGCCGTCGTCGATACTCGGCACCGCAATGTGCATCCTGATGGGTATCAGCTACTGGAAGGCCACCACAGCAGGCAAACGAGGTGGAACGCGATGACGGAGACATTCACGACACCCGACAAGAAGGAGAAGGACCTCGTGCTATGGGGTTACATCCTGCAATGGGTTACGTTCGTGATGCCCTTCGCGCTGCTCGCTTCAGCGATCTATGTGCTCGCAGTACGCCGAAAAGTCATGACCCCGTGGCTGCGCACACACCTGAACTGGCAACTGACAACCTGCGTCATGGTCGTCGCGGCATTACCAGTCGCTTTTCTGTTGCTGTTTACCGGCCTCGCGGGGGTGAGTACCGACGCCCCGTTGTCCATCATCGCGACCTTTCTGCTGGTCGGCGCGTCGGCTCTGTTTCCCGTGTGGCTGATCTATCGCTTTCTGCGCGGCACGTTGAGGTACTCCAAGGGCTTGCCGATGAAAGGCAATCTCTGGCTGTAAACCTCCAGCGGAGCAAAGAATATTGGGCGCACTGACGCGTATCTTTTCGATAAGTTAGGGTGATTGCTCCCTTGATCTCTTATCCCGAATCATGGGCCGCGGGCCGCAAGAAGCGGACAGTCAAAGGAATCACGAGCTGATGAAAACCGCACTACTCGTCATCGACGTCCAACAGGGTCTGTGCGAAGGCGAACACGCCGCATTCGATTCACAACAGG
>Ga0209456_10001507_pt1 | contig 11277 bp, 9 predicted proteins | sample COG_11_FD_184755 | JGI IMG/M metagenome (GOLD analysis project Ga0209456, IMG submission 184755) | Pelagic marine sediment microbial communities from the LTER site Helgoland, North Sea, for post-phytoplankton bloom and carbon turnover... | ecosystem: Environmental > Aquatic > Marine > Neritic...
TAACCGGCGATCAGCCGCTGGCGACGCTGCTTGGCGTCCTCCAACCTGCCGCGTTCCACCAGGCTGGCCAACTTGCGTAAATCGGTATCAAGATCTTCTGCGCTGTCCGGGAAGACGCTGGCGCAACCCGCATGGTAGGCCCTGTCGCGTGCCTCCAGGACATCCCGCAACAGCTCCCGGCTGAGCCCGGCATTTTTATTGGCTTTCGCCAACTTCTGCAGGCCACCGGTGGCGGCCGAGTTCGCGGTGCCTGCCCGGCCTGCTTTGGCTTCCCCGAGCGCTTCTTCCAGTTTTTTCTTCGCGGCGCGATAACCGTCCGGTGCCAGGTTATCTACACCCTGCCCTGCGGCGTCCTTTAGACCTTTTTCGAGTTTCGCAATCTGCTCATATTGCGCCAGAATCTGCTCCTGGGTGAGCGTCGGCCCTGTCGCGCACCCCGCCAGAATGACGGCAATCAAGAACGGAAAATAAATATATCTGCTGGTTTTCATCATTGTTTCTCTTTATGAATCTGTTCGCTGCAAGACCGCTAACGGCAATATAGTGCCTACAGGAAACAATACAATACTTCTGCCACAAAAATTCACAGTTGCCCTCAGCAGGAGGCACCCGGAGCTCTTACAGCCTTAACGGCAAAGGATCAACTGCATTACTCGTGTCCGCGAAATATCGGGGCCAGGCGCCGGGGATTACACGCCGCCGGCACTCAGGCCACGCCGAGTGCACTGTGCAGATAGCCCACCGCACTGTCGTCCAGTCTCAGCGCTGCGGCGAGCTCCTGCAGATAGCGCCTCTCCTTATCGGTGTCTACCTCGATGGCGAGCAGCGATGCCGCATAGATCTGCGTCGCCACCTGCTGATTGGGGACCGCACGCACAATACTGTCTATGTCCATCGGTTTGCGCATTTCCGCGGCCACGAAAAGCCGCTCTTCGTCGTCAATGCCCCCCTCCTTGAGTTTGCCGACGATACGCTCAGTCTCCGCCTCGTCGATATGGCCATCGGCCTTGGCGGCGTTGATCATTGCCTTCACGGTCAGACTGGCGACATCCATCACCTGCTGCGCTTCCTCTGCGTTGGCCGGCTGGCGCAGCCCGGCAACCAGCCGCGTCGTATCGTCAACTTCCGCGGATTGCGCAGCGCCGCCGGCGCCACCCATCCTGCGCAGCGCCTCGAGCGCCAGGCCACCCAGTACCGCCATGCCACCGGCGCCCGCCGTCGACCCCGTGGAACCCGCGCCACCGCCGAACAGCGCACCTGCGAGGCTGCCGAGCAAACCACCACCGGTGCCGCCTGTCCCCATCCCGCCCGGCACTGCTCCACCTGACCCCCCCTGGGAGAGTGAGCCGGCCATTTTGCCCAGCATGTCCATCAAGCCACCGGCGCCGGCCGTGGAACCTCCGGCGCTGCCTAGCACCTGACCGAGGATTCCACCGGGTGCGCCTATGCCGCCGCTACCGATGGAATTTTCAAGGCGGCGACCGCCGGATCGCGACATACCGCTGTTCATCAAAGTGCCTAACAAATCGATTGCATTCATCGTTATCTCCTCATACACGTCGAAGCGAAAAAGAATTCCTTCTCGCTCCGGAGGGTGTTGTAAACGGTTGTAGTCCCTTCTCCCTCCGGAGCGTGTCGCAAAAGCTTGTAGCCCCTTCTCCCTCCCGGACAAGGTGAATCGCCGCCAGGCGAGAGAGGGTCCCCTGGGGGAGAAGGCTGGGATGAGGGGATATATAAATCAAAGCGTTAGCTTTTCTGATCCCCTCACCCTAACCCTCTCCCGGGAGGGAGAGGGGACTTTTGTGACACCCCCCGGTGGGAGGGGAGACTTTTGCGACACCCTCCGGAGGGTGCTATAAAAGTAATGTTTTTACCTGCTAAGTGTAGCCGAAAAAGGTGCGGCACATGCGCGTACTAAGGAGTACAGAAGTTGGTCGACATAGGCTTGAGGGACCGTCGGCCGCATGGACGCGGCCGTCGAGCGTACAGGGATGTATTCGCAGCGTGTCCAGAAAGCTTATGTCGACCAACTTCTGTACTCCTTAGTATGTCGCGGGTCTGCTGTCCGCCACAGCGGTTTGTTGACCCCGAACCTCATATCCGACTGCGCAGCATGAGCTCGCTCGGGTGCGGGTTAATATAGCACTGGGCACTGATATAGTCGTTGGGGTGACAGCGCAGTTGGTGATGGATGAGCGTCATTGGCACTATCAGCGGAACCTGTTGCTGCCGATAGGCATCGATAAGCTCGAGCAACTCGGCCTTGTCGTCACTGTCAATATCCGCCTTGAAAAATCCCATGATATGCATCAGCACGTTGGCGTGCTGCTTCGCTGTGGCTGGTTTGGCCAGCGCCCGCATCAGCGCGCGGATGTACTCAGCGGCTGCCTCGCTGATATCACGCCTGCCGGCATCGGCAACCAGCCGTCCAAGTTCACGGTAGGCCGGTTCGTCGTGGGCCAGCACGCTGAACTTGTGGCGGGTATGAAAATCCACCAGAGCCGCCGGCGTCAACCCGCTCGCACAGCAGCACAGCCAGCGGTGATAGATAAACACGCGCTCGATAAAATTGTCGCGCAAGCGTGGATCCATGAGCCGGCCCTCTTCTTCCACCGGCAGCTCGGGCAAGGCCCGCATGATGGTTGCGGCGAACACGCCGGGGCTGTTTGCCAGAGGATGACCCGACTGCGCAGGGTAGACCTTGACGCGTTCCATACCACAACTGGGTGAACCCTTCTTGAACAGGTAACCGCTTACATTCAGCAACTGGCTTGCCACCGCCTCGGCGTTCGCAATCAGTGCATCGGTGACATCCCGCTGCGGGTTGTCGACGCCGCGCACGCGTATCGATCCGTCGACGCTGACCAGCCGGATCGGTGGCCGGGGAATACCCAGACCGATCGCCACCTCCGGGCAGAACGGGATAAACTCAAAATACTCGCCGAGTGTCTGCGTGATGTAGGCGCTGTGCTTGTGCCCGGCGTCGAAGCGAACCTGGTTGCCGAGCAGGCAACTGCTGATACCGATCCGCAGGGGCAGAGAAGGAAGCGCGTCAGATGCCATGGCCGTTCTGATTACTGTTCTATTCCCTCCACCGAGAGGAACAGCTCGACTTCGCGGGCAGCGGGCCCCAGGTCAAAATCGATGTTGTAGTCGGCGAGTTTAAGGCTGGTTGTGCCTTCGAAACCGCGCCGCTTTCCACCCCAGGGATCGGGGCCATGGCCGACAGGTTTTACGTCAATGGTCACCGGGCGGGTAACGCCGTGCAGGGTCAGCTTACCGGTCAGCGCAGCGGTCTTGTCGTCGTTTTCCTTGAACCCGCTGCTGACGAATGTCGCTTGCGGAAACTTGTCGACTTCCAGGAAATCTTTACCGCGTAAATGCTTGTCGCGTTCGGCATGGTTTGAATCGATGCTTGCAGTTCTGATGGTGACCTCTACTCTGGACGCGGCGGGGTCGGCCTCGTCGTAAGAGAAGCTGCCGTCAAAGTCGTTGAAACGTCCAAGCAACCAGCTGTAGCCAAGATGCTTGATACGGAACTGGATGAAGGCGTGTGCTTTTTCAGTGTCGATGACGTAATCGGCGGCCTGTAACAGAGACGGAACGGTAAGTGCAACGGTCAAGGCAATACTGCTTAATAATTTGTATTTCATGGCAACTCCTGTTGAATGGAAGGTGTTATCGACTCAGTGTCCGATACTCAGCATGCGCTTCAGTGTCTGATCGCGGTCCACCAGGTGGTGTTTCAGTGCCGCCATCGCATGCAGGATGGTCAGCGCGATCAGGGCAAAGGCGAGCACCTCGTGCACTTTACCGGCGATGTCTGCCTGGCTCTGCAGGCCGCTGATGCCGGCGGGGAGACTGAACAGACCGAACACATGGATGCCACGGCCGTCGGCGGTGGAAATCAGATAGCCACTCAATATCAGCATATACATCAATACATACAGCATTCGATGCACCCAGGCAGCGGCCTTTCTTTCCCTGGCGCTACCAATCGCTGCAGGGCGTGGATTACTGTAACTCCAGGCAAAGTGTGCCAGCATGACGCCAAACAGTAACACACCGACACTCCTGTGGATGTCCGGAGCACGCTGGTACCAGCGGTCATAGTAGCCCAGCTCTACCATCCACAAGCCGAGCGCAAACAGTCCCGTGACCGCGAGTGCAACCAGCCAGTGCAGGATGACGCTGACCAGGCCGTAACTGTCTTGTGTATTACGCCACCTCATCGGTAATCTCCGTATTGACCCACTGCTGTCGGCTGAGATGAACAGTCAGCCTGGGCCCTTAGCCGTTTGAGCGTACCGCCAGCACATCGACCGTGGCGGCGTGCATAACACCGTTTGCAGTTGAGCCAGGCGTTTCCATTATCCCACTGTGGCCATGGCAACCCACCACGATAAGATCGATATTATTCTTCTGTGCATAGCGCACAATCTCCCGGTTTGCAGCGTCCGTGCTGACCACTATGTCAACTGTTGCGCCAGGCCGACCGATAGCGGCGCACAGTTTTTCCAGCTGCCCGCGGATACGCTCAGTCAAATACGTCTGCGGGTCCACATCTTCGGGCGGAATCACATCGACCGGCATATCCTCGGGAAAATGCTCCAGCACGTGCAGTATGGTCAAACCCGCCCCGAAGCGCTCAGCCAGATTGCCGGCACGTTTCGCTGCAGTTTCACCGACTGCAGAAAAATCTGCAGCCACCAGAATATTCTTGTAATCACTCATATTGTTCCCCTCCTAAATTCCGTTACCCGGCAATACTGCGGATATACATTTTCCGACCCTTGCACGTCTCACTTACTTAAGCTACTGGCTGCCCCGTACCGATCGAACAGTGTTGAATTTAGCCACAGAAGGCACGGAAGTAAACGATAAAAGTTTCCGTGCCTTGCGTGGCTATTCACATGGAATTAGCTTACTAAACCGGCAATAGAATACCCGGCGTAGGAGCGCCCTCCCGTTTTCTGACGCGAACCAATAGGAAGCGTGGACTTCACAGCGCCCGGCCTGTTTGCACCACTTCTGTGCACATTGCCTCCTGCGTCGCGACAGGCATACGCCTCACATTAATATATGGCTTATTTTACATAGCGTTATGTATTTTGCACATATTCTGCTGTATGGCCGGTAGTGCTATCGGTCTGCAGTGGCGCAACCGATGACTGACCAGACACACACAAACTGGAGTGAACATGAAAGACAAGCAACCCGGCAAACCGAGGCGCGCGTTTGTGAAAACGGCAACGCTGGCATTGAGTTTAGCCACAAGCCTGGTCTTGGGCGCCACGTCAAACAGCTACGCCGATGTGGGCGAGCCGGAAAAAGAAGACCTCAAGTTCGGCTTCATAAAACTCACCGACATGGCGCCTTTGGCCATCGCTTATGAGAAAGGCTACTTCGAGGACGAAGGCCTGTATGTCACACTGGAAGCCCAGGCCAACTGGAAGGTGCTGCTCAACGGCGTTATCGACGGCGAACTCGACGGCGCTCACATGCTGGCCGGTCAGCCACTGGCAGCCACCATCGGCTTCGGCACCAAAGCGCACATCATCACACCCTTCTCCATGGATCTGAACGGTAACGGCATCACGGTTTCCAATGAAATCTGGGAACAGATGAAGCCCAACATTCCGAAAATGCAAGATGGCCGTCCTGTACACCCCATTAAAGCCGACTATCTCAAGCCGGTGGTCGAGAAATACAAAAACGAGGGCAAGCCGTTCAACATGGGCATGGTGTTCCCGGTCTCCACGCACAACTATGAACTGCGTTACTGGCTGGCCGCCGGTGGTATTCACCCGGGTTACTATGCACCGGCCAAAGGTGATATCAGCGGCCAGTTACAGGCCGATGCACTGCTGTCCGTCACACCGCCGCCGCAGATGCCCGCCACCCTGGAGGCCGGTACCATCTATGGTTACTGCGTCGGTGAACCCTGGAACCAGCAGGCTGTCTTCAAAGGCATCGGCGTTCCGGTCATCACTGACTACGAAATCTGGAAAGACAATCCGGAAAAGGTCTTCGGTATGACCCGGGAGTTCACCGAGAAATATCCGAATACCACAGTGCGGGTTGTCAAAGCCCTGCTGCGTGCCGCCAGGTGGCTCGATGAAGACAACAACGCCAATCGTCCGGAGGCGGTCAAGTACCTGTCGCAGCCGAACTATGTGGGTGCGGACTACGACGTGATCGCCAACTCCATGACCGGTACATTCGAATACGAAAAAGGCGACAAGCGGGAAGTGCCCGACTTCAACGTGTTCTTCCGCTATCACGCGACCTACCCCTATTACTCCGACGCCGTCTGGTACCTGACGCAGATGCGCCGCTGGGGCCAGATCGCCGAACAGAAGGCCGATGACTGGTACTTCGAGATAGCCAGGAAAGTCTACCGTCCGGATATCTATGAAAAAGCCGCCAAAGCCCTGATTGCCGAAGGCAGGATGACCGCCGCCGAGTTCCCGGACTTTGCCAGCGAAGACGGCTTCCGCGATCCGCAGACCGGGTTCATCGATGGTGTGACTTTTGACGGCAGCAAGCCAAACGCATACCTGGAATCGTTCCCGATTGGCTTGAAGGGCAAGGACACTATTTAAGGTGAAAACCATGCGCACAGATACAATGGCCAATAAATACCAGGCCTTCAACTTCAGGACCCTGGACCGCTTGCTGAATTTCCTTTCAACAGAGAATATCTCTGCCAACGCCAGCAAACTGATTACATCAATTGGAATCCCACTGGCGGCGCTCGGTGTCTTTCTCATGTTGTGGAGCGTTCTCGCGGCACAGGTACAGACATCGCTGGGGGTCTTGCCCGGCCCGGCCAAGGTCTGGGAACAGATGATGACACTTGTCGATGAACACCAGGCGGAGCGGGAAAAAGAAGCCGCTTTCTTTGAACGCCAGGAGAAGCGTAACGCCACCAAGCTCGCCAGCAACCCGGACGCACAGGTCAAGATCCGACCCTATACAGGCCAGGCGACCTTTTTTGATCAGATCTGGACCAGTCTGCTGACGGTTGCCACCGGCTTTATCATTGCCTCACTGATCGCCATCCCCATCGGAATCCTTACCGGCATGAGCCAGACCCTGTATACCGCCTTTAATCCAATCATTCAGCTGTTCAAGCCCATATCGCCACTGGCCTGGCTACCGATCGTCACCATGGTGGTCAGTGCAGTGTACGTCAGCAAGGACCCGATGTTCGCCAAGTCCTTCCTTACCTCGGCGATTACCGTAACGCTGTGTTGTCTGTGGCCGACCATTATCAACACGGCGGTGGGTGTCTCCTCGGTCGATAAGGACCTGATTAATGTGAGTCGTGTACTGCGGCTGCCCTGGCTGACCAGGACCATGAAAATCATCCTGCCCTCCTCCATCCCGATGATGTTCACCGGCCTGCGCTTGTCGCTGGGTATCGGCTGGATGGTGCTGATCGCGGCGGAAATGCTGGCCCAGAATCCGGGGCTGGGCAAGTTCGTCTGGGACGAATTCCAGAACGGCAGCTCCAACTCGCTGGCGCGCATTATGGTCGCTGTGCTGGTCATCGGTTTTATCGGTTTTCTGCTCGATCGCGGCATGCTCATGCTGCAGCGCAGATTTTCCTGGGACAAAAGCGCGGTCCTGCGTTAAGCGGGAGAGGTAAAAGCCATGCACGAACAAAATCATCTAGAACTGACCAGCGTCACCATTGATTTCCCGACTGACAAGGGGCCCTTCCGGGCGCTCGACAAAGTCAACCTGAAAATCCGTAAGAGCGAATTCATCTCCCTGATCGGTCACTCGGGCTGCGGCAAGTCGACCGTGCTGAACATTGTCGCCGGGCTGAACCGTGCCACCGAGGGTGGTGTCATTCTCAACGGCAAAGAGGTCGTCGAACCCGGACCGGAACGTGCCGTGGTGTTCCAGCACCACTCCCTGCTGCCCTGGCTGAGCGCGTACGAGAATATTGAACTCGGCGTAAAACAGGTGTTCAGGGGCAAAAAGTCGAAAGCCGAAATGCGCGAGTGGATCGAACACAATCTTGATCTGGTGCACATGACCCACGCCCGCGACAAACGCCCGGATGAAATTTCAGGTGGTATGAAACAGCGTGTGGGTATTGCCCGCGCTCTTGCCATGCAACCGGAGGTGCTGCTCATGGACGAACCCTTCGGCGCGCTGGACGCCCTGACCCGCGCCCGCCTGCAGGACTCGCTGATGGAGATTCACGCTACGCTGGGCAACACGGTAATTATGATTACCCACGATGTCGACGAAGCCGTGCTGTTATCCGACCGTATTGTGATGATGACCAACGGTCCGGCTGCAACGATTGGCGAGGTACTGCACATTGATCTCGAACGTCCCCGCAAACGCCTGGTGTTGGCCGATGACCCTCAATATAACCACTATCGCTCGGAGGTGCTCAAGTTCCTCTACGAGCGACAGAAACAGCCGGGTGAGAATGACGGGCAAGTGCAAACGGAAGCCCCCGACGCAAGCGAGCCGGCAAAAACAGCGGAGCTACGCGTAGTCTCGGCTTAACGATGGTTGGCAAGGTGCAACTGTTTGCCCAACGCACTCATCCGCGAGCCCACCAGCGGCATCGGCCGCGCCGGTAACAGCACGTTCCAGTAAATATGCTTGAAAGCCAGCTTGCCGAGGTGATTCAGGTAGGTTTCCTTCAGGAGGGTCATGGGCCCGATGACCGGCATCGGGAATTTGCCGGGAACAGGCTGGACGTCGTAGTTGAAGTCGATGAGTACCGCCTTGCCGCGACCGGTTTCAATGAAACAGTTGGCATGGCCGTCTGCGCACGGCTCGGCTTGCTGGCCGGCAATCTCCCGCAGGATGTTGTGAACCACTGTGTCGGCCTGAAAGTGTGCCACCGAACCCGCCTTGGAGGCGAGTATTCCGGTGTTATCACCGACCAGGAAGACCCTTTCGGCCAACGTCGACTTGAGCGTTTGCTTGTCGGTCCGCCCGAATCCCAGGCCATCGCCCAGCTCGGCAGCCTCAATAAGATCGGAGCCTTCATGAGGTGGTATGGTGACCATCAGGTCGAAACCGACCTCCTGGCCGTCAGGGCAGAACATGCTGTTTTCCGTCACACCGGCCAGCGAGGCGTTGGGCACCACGTGGATACCCTTCTTCACCAGTATACTGGTGAGTATCTCGTTACACACCGGCTTGGTGAAGGCCCCACTCAACGGTGTCACCAGGGTAAGCCGGGTCTTGTCGCGAATCCCCCGCCTGGTAAGAAAGTCATCTGCCAGACAGGCGAACTCGAGCGGGGCCACCGGGCATTTAATGGGCATCTCGGCCACGTCGACAACCAGGTCTCCACCCTCGAAGTCCGCCAGCGCCCTGGCCAGGCGCATGGCGCTGCCCGGTGTGTAGAAACCGTGCACGGTCTTCCCCCATTGATCCGACAGACCGTCCACTTCCTCAATGAGTGTTCGGCACCCCAGGGCAAGCACCAGCCAGTCGTAGGCCAGCGTTTGCCTCTCGGTGCTGACCTGGCGGCGGTCGGTGTCTATCGCCGTGATTTTTTCGCAGACGTACTCAACACCCGGGGCGATAAAGCCGGCCGTCTCCTTCTGGATATCCGACAAGTTTCGATAACCGGGTTTCTGGAACGGCAGGAACAACATGCCGGGTTGGTAGGTGTGGACGGGGGAATTACCGACCAGCTTCAGCTTGAGTGAAAGATTCTTCCGCCGCGCCTTCTTGAGCAGCAGGTTAGCGGTGACGATTCCGCCGATGCCATCGCCCAGCACAAGCACATTAACAGCCACGGATTACCTCGAAAGATCGTTTGGGCAGAGCAGTGGAAACACTGTAACATTTTGCCGGTAATCCCGCCTGCTCAAAAGTGGCGCGAGCCGAGCGCGCAGCAGTTCCAGGTCAGGTGCCGGCAGATAGCTGAACCCGCGATCGTTTGTGACTTGCATAGCGATGCCATGAGGGGCGCCGGCGCACAGGCGAATCGGGGCGTGATCACCCATTGGGGACACAGACTCAGGTGCGCCTCAAGTCGAGGCAGTAGTCGCTCAAGGCTTCAGCAGGTGGCGCCTGGGTTTCATGCGCGGGGTCGAGCAGCAGTTCCTCAACCACGAAACGCTCGCGCCTTCTTCTGCCGGCCTCTTCAAAAGTCGCCGGCAGACCTTGGTAGGGCGCCGCTTGCGGTTGCCATTCATGCAAGGTGATGCGCAGGCCATTTCCACGCGCAGGCGGCACCAGGGTAAGCACCACCGGCGCCTGCGCGCCAATTCCCGGATGCAGGCCTGTCCATGGCACAAAGCTGCGATAGCGCAGCCCCATGACTCGCAGTGCGCCGCGCTCGTCCTGTTCATCGCGCAATGGCAGCCGATAGTCGTCGGCAAGCAATTGCCAGCCATCGAGCTCGGAAATATTTCCGCTGGTGGGTCGCAGGCTAAGCTGGAGCCGGGTGGTGCTGGCATCGACCAGGCGCGATGAGCCTCCCTCCTGCGAGGCGGCATCGCCCAACAGCGGCCAGAACTCGATGGCCTGGTCCACCTCGAGCCGGCAGTTGCCGATGTCAGTATGGCCGATACGGCGGCTGGGGTCGTCGCGCAGGCGCCGGGTGATCGGTTCAGCCAGGCCCAGACCTGCGGATTCGAGATCCATCAGCACCTGATCCAGATCCTGGCGCAGATAAAAAGGCAGGGCAAAACGTTCATGCAGCTGACGACCCCAGTCGATCAGCTCAGCGGCGGCATCCTGCCGGCTCAGCAGAGCGGCAATAGCGCGCAGCAGTGCAGCAATGGATGCCGCGCTTTGCGGGTCAGGCGCCATGCGAAAGGCGCGGAATTCCACCAGGCCCAGGCAACCACGAGCCGGCAGATAGGGGTTCCAGAGCTTTTCTATGTTCAGTTCACTGCGATGGGCATTGCCCGAGGTATCGACCAGAAAGGGGCTGAGGGTGCGCCAGATGAATTCCGGCTGCGGGTCAGTCGTTTTAGCGAGCTGTTGCAGGGCGACCGACAGTTCGCTGAATGATTCGCGGACGTTTTCATCCGGGCGCGGTGACTGGCTGAAGCTGCCGACATATGCGGGTGCAAACCAGTAGGAAAGCGCCGGATGCTGATTGAGGTAACGGATCAGGCGCGGTGCGAGCTGGGGGTAGACAAAAAACGGGCTGTGCGCAGGGCTCGCTCCACCCAGGGTGTATTGCCCGCCGCCACCGCTGTCCGACAGCTTGCCGTTGTATTGCAGCCGGCACGGCGAGAGCCCCTCGGCCTCGGCCACGGCGTACAGAGTCCG
>Ga0209456_10001508_pt1 | contig 11275 bp, 6 predicted proteins | sample COG_11_FD_184755 | JGI IMG/M metagenome (GOLD analysis project Ga0209456, IMG submission 184755) | Pelagic marine sediment microbial communities from the LTER site Helgoland, North Sea, for post-phytoplankton bloom and carbon turnover... | ecosystem: Environmental > Aquatic > Marine > Neritic...
GGTCAGTACCGCTGTCACGGTATCCACCTTGCGGTCAAGCATCATGGGCAGTGAAAAGGCACTTGCGCTGAACACCAGCGCGGCGAAGATACTACCCACTGCTGAGCCGATACCCAGAAAAATGGCCAGATCGGAGAAATCCGGATTGGCTTCAACCGGAAAAAAGATGTGGAGCACCGAGCCTGCGCGCGCCCACAGCAGGAAAATCACAAGCAAAATCATTGAATAAACCATCTCGTTACCCAGATGCCGATGGCCTTCCTTGAGGCAAAAGCCGATGTGGGGTTTGAGCCCCTTTTCCAGCTGGCAACTAACGGAATACAGACCGAGGGCAAGCACCGGCGCAATAAACACGAAACCTGACATCAAACTGAACATCAGGATGTAACCGCCTAATTTCCAAGTAAAATATGCCAGAACATAGCTGATCAGCACAATAAACCCGCCGTAACACAGACTGGCACCGGGTGCGCGTTTGAAATCCTCCCAGCCGAGCTTCAACCAGCGAATGGGATCGCTGATTTGCAGACGCCGGCAGGGGGCTACGAACGGTAAAGCGTCCGGATCTACCGGGTTTGTATGCTCATCGTCGGCGCGCGGATGGGCCATGAGTCTCTCCTCCTCCAAAAATGCCTGAACCGCTGTAGGCCTTCCTGCCGGCCGATTGTTTCCGCAGGCAGGTCGGCTTGCGATTTCTTTTATAAGAATTTAAATCTAAACAAATTCTCACCCCCACGCAACATCCGGTGGATTTTCTCACTACCTCTACCCCAGGATTCCGAAAGCACCATCTCCCTCCGGCACCTGCCGCAAACCGGAAAAAGTACAGGTCTATCTGCAAATGCCTTATCCTTGGCGACCTGCGTGTTGCAATGTTCAGGTGGCTATACTGCCCATGAAATACCTACTGCTGTGTTATCTCCTGATGTCACTGACGCTCAGCGGCCCGGCGCTGGCGGGTGAAGAGGACCAGTACACACAGCAGCGCATGGAGCTTATGCGGATTATCGAACAGGATGTCCGCGAAACCAGCGTTTACCTGGACCGGCAGACACTCGATCCCCGCGTGATGAAAGCCCTGGCCGGGATTCCACGTCATCAGTTTGTACCCGACGCGCAGCGTCGCTATGCCTACCGAAATCGTCCGCTGCCCATCGGCCACGGGCAGACCATCTCGCAGCCATATATCGTTGCCATCATGACTGATCTGCTGAAGCTCTCGCCCGAAGACCGGGTGCTTGAAGTGGGGACGGGCTCGGGCTACCAGGCCGCGGTACTCGCCGAGCTGGCAAAACAGGTCTACAGCATCGAAATTATCGAGCCACTGGGAAAACGTGCCGGTGATCTTTTAAACAGACTGGGCTATGGCAATATTGAAAGCCGAATCGGTGACGGCTACTACGGCTGGGAGGCGCATGCGCCCTTTGATGCCATCATTGTCACCGCTGCGGCCGACCACATCCCGCCGCCACTGATTGCCCAGTTGAAGCCGGGCGGCCGTATGATGATCCCGGTCGGCAGCCGCTTCATGACCCAGCAACTGGTGATCGTCGAAAAGGACAATAACAATAATGTCACCACACGCCTGATCCTCCCCGTGCGTTTTGTCCCGCTGACCGGTGCCCACTAACGATTCCGCGGCTATACGTCCGCCACTGTTAACGATCGCTTTGCTTTCAGCAGCAGCGCTGGGCCATGAAATTCTTTTGATGCGCCTGTTTTCGATCATTCAGTGGCACCACTTCGCGTATATGATCATCAGCCTCGCCCTGCTTGGCTATGGCGCCAGCGGCACGTTTCTCGCCTTCGTACAATCGCGCCTGCTCCATCATTACCCGCTGGCGCTGCTGATCAACCTGGCGCTGTTCGGGCTGACCGCCATGCCGAGTTTCCTGGTGGCTCAGCAGATTCCTTTCAATCCTGAAGAATTGCTGTGGAGCTGGCGTGAACCCGTGCGCCTGATGTTTATTTATCTACTGTTGAGCCTGCCGTTCTTCTTTGCCGCCAACGCCATCGCTTTGACATTTTCGAACTTCAGCAGGATTATCACTCGTGTCTATGCCTTCGATCTATTCGGTGCCGGCATCGGCAGCCTCGCTGTCATATTGATCTTATATGTCATTCCCCCGCAGGGTGCACTGTCTCTTGTCTCCGCACTTGGCATAGCCTGTATCGCTGTCGCCGCCTGGGAACTGCAGCTGTCGAAACGGCTGTGGACAGGCGCTGCAGTCCTGTTGTCAATGGCGATAGCCGTCTGGCCGGGCCAGGATTCCCGCGGACTGGTACTTTCTCCCTACAAAGACCTCAGCCAGACACTACGTGTCAGTGGCGCCCGTGTCATCGCTGAACGTTTCAGTCCTATGGCAACCTTACAGGTGGTGGAGAACGACAGGGTGCCACTGCGATACGCGCCGGGCATGAGTCTCAACGCCAGCGGCAGCCCGCCTGCTCAGCTCGGACTCTTCAGTGATGGTAGCAGCATGGGCACCATTACCCGGGATAGCGGTGATCCGCAGGCAGTGGATTTCCTTGACCAGCTTAGCTCGGCATTACCTTATCACCTGCAACACGCACAGCGTGTACTGGTGCTGGGTGCCGGCGGCGGCATGGATGTACTGCAGGCCCTCTACCAGGACAGCGAAGAAATCCACGCGGTTGAACTCAACCCGCAGGTCCTTGAACTGGTGAGCAAAGACTATGCGGAATTTTCCGGCGCTCTCTATGACACACCCAGGGTACAACTCCACACGGCGGAGGGGCGGGGTTTTGTCCGCGCCCGGGATACGCATTATGACCTTATTCAACTGGCACTACAGGATGCCTCCGGCGCCTCCTCGGCCGGCTTGTACGCACTCAGCGAGAGCTACCTCTACACCACCGAGGCGCTGCAGACCTACCTCGACCATCTGAGTGCCGGTGGCTATCTGGCGATCAGCCGATGGCTAAAACTACCACCACGCGACACCCTGAAACTGTTTGCAACGGCCATTGAGGTCTTGCGCCGCACCGGTGTTGAAGACCCCGGTAAACGGCTGCTACTGATCCGCGGCTGGCAGACCAGCACCTTATTGGTCAAAAACGGCGAGTTTACCGCCGATGAAATCCGTGCCATGCAGGCTTTCTCGCAACAACGCGCTTTTGACGTGGCCTGGTATCCCGGCATGTCCGCAGGTGAGTCCAACCGCTTCAATATTCTCAGGGAGCCGTATCTGTACCAGGCGGCACAGGCCCTATTAGGGCCGCACAGACAGTCCTTCATGGACCAGTACAAGTTCAAGCTGCAGCCCGCTACAGACGATCAACCCTATTTCCACAACTTCTTCAAATGGTCCACACTCGGAGAAATACTTGAACTGCGTGGCCAGGGTGGCATGCCCTTGCTGGAGGCGGGTTATCCGGTACTCGTTGCCACCCTCGTTCAGGCACTGCTGGCGAGTACCCTGCTCATCCTGCTGCCACTGGTGTTTCTGAAAAGTCTGCAACAATCCAGCGACTCGATCGGCATCAACCGGCTGCGGCTGGTGGTCTATTTTTTTGCCATCGGCCTGGCCTTTCTGTTCATCGAGATCGCCTTTATACAGAAATTCATGCTGTTTCTTCACCACCCCCTGTTTACAGCCTCGGTGGTACTGACATCGTTCCTGGTGTTTGCCGGACTGGGCAGCAACTGGTCGAAGCGATATGCAACGCAGCACCGCTATTGGCAAGGGGTAAAATGGGCGGTGGCTGGAATCCTGATGACAGCGGCGGCTTACCTGTTGTTACTCGACACAGTGTTCGCCTGGCTGCTGGTCTGGCCAACAATCGTCAGGGCAGCTGTCAGCATCGTGCTTATTGCCCCACTCGCCTTCTTCATGGGGATACCCTTCCCTCTGGCGCTGACCAGCCTGGGAGCGGGTGCCGGCAAATTGATCCCCCTGGCCTGGGGCGTTAACGGTTGTGCATCCGTGCTGAGTGCAGTCCTGGCCACCTTACTGGCCATTCACTTCGGCTTCACCGTTGTTGTGCTGCTGGCCATGCTGCTTTACATTCTGGCGGCGCTGAAGTTCCCTGTCCATTACTAAGGCGTGTCTGGGTTAGCCGATATAAGGTTTCAGGACCGTCGGCCGCACGAGCCCAGGGATGGGCGAAGGTAGAGCACCAAAAGTAGGCCCCTTGGAGGGGATGCAGGAGCAATTGCCGAGGGACGCGGCCGTCGAGCGTACAGGGATGTATTCACAAGGTGAATCGCCGTCAGGCGAGAGAGGGTGCCCTGGGGTACAAGGTGAATCGCCGTCAGGCGAGAGAGAGTGCTCTGGGGTACCGCGTGTTCTGAAAGCTTATATCGGCTAACCCAGACACGCCTTGGCAACTTTATCAGCTCAGTGTAATCACGCGGATCAGGTCGGTTCCGCCGGCTTTTTGCCTGTGCCCCGCCGTTGCAACGATGATATCGCCCGAGTGCACATAACCAAGCTGTCTGGCGCGTTCGATACCGAACTCGATTTTTGCCTCATCAGACCGTTCACCGGCATACAGAATCGGCAACACCCCCCAGTTCATGGCTAATCTGCGAGCCACGCCCTGTGTGGCGGTAATGGCAAGGATTGGACAGTCCGGACGATGCTTGGAAATCAGTCGCGAGGTAAAACCGGTTGCCGTCAGGCTGAATATGGCGACTGCATTCAGCTGGTTCGCCATAGCCACCGCGGCCTGACTGACGGCCTCTGTCACCACGTTGGACAGGTGGGGCAGGATCTTCTGCAAGTAACCGTATTCGCGCAGTTGCGACTCCGCTCGAAGTGCCAGCATCGCCATGGTTCCGACCGCTTCGACCGGATTCTTGCCGACTGCGGTTTCACCGGACAACATGACTGCCGAGGTACCATCGAGGATGGCGTTGGCCACATCGCTGGCCTCCGCCCGCGTCGGCTTCGGATTCCATTCCATGGAAGCCAGCATCTGTGTGGCAGTAATCACCGGCTTGCCATTGGTGACCGTCTTGCGAATCATCATCTTCTGTGTACCCGGTACGTCGGCGAGTGGCAGTTCGACACCGAGATCACCCCGCGCCACCATGAGCCCGTCGGCGGCCTGAATGATATCATCCAGGTTAGCCACACCGGCCTTGTTTTCAATTTTGGCAATAATCGGTATGGCAACATTTCGTTCCGCGAGAATTTCGCGCATTTTCACTACATCATCGGCACTCTGCACAAAAGATGCGGCAATGTAGTCAACGTCATTCTCGGTGGCGAAGGTCAGCTCGCGGATCACGTCCTCCCGGTTCTCCGGCCCCACTGCACTGATAGACAGTTGAGTGTTCGGCAGGTTGACACTCTTGCTATTGCGCAGCATGCCGCCGTGCACCACCTTGCACAGAATAGCATCGTCGCTGATCGATTGAGCATTGAGTTCGATGGCACCGTCATCGAGCAGAATCACGGTTCCCGGGGTCACCTCCTCGGCCAGCCCCTTGAAGGAAACCGCTACACCGTCCCTGTCACCGAGCTGTTCGCGGGTGTAAAGCGTGAACGTGTCCCCGGTACTCAGTTCTACCGACTCCGGGCCCAGCATACCGGTGCGAATCTCTATACCACGAGTATCAATCATGATAGCGACATTGGTGTCCACCAGCGCGGCAGCTTCCCGTATCCGCGCCAGGCTTTCATATTGGGCTTCGAGCGTGCCGTGAGACAGATTCAGGCGCGCCACATTCATGCCCGCCCTGATCATATCCTGGAGTATTTCCACCGAATCGCAGGCGGGCCCAATGGTTGCCACTATTTTGGTCTTTCTTATCTCGGAATTTTTCATCGTATTCCTGGTTGTATCTGTTATCTGGGGGGGCTGCGCGGGGTCAGTGGCGCGGTGGTCTGCTGCCGGCTACAGTCGGCAATGGTTCTTCATCTATCAGCGCTCCTCGACCACAACCTCATTCGGCTTGTCTGCGGATTGACCTTTGCTGAAAAAAGCTTTCAGCCGGGACACAAAGCTCCCTGCTTCCGGTTTTGGTTCAGTCACCGGTTTTCGCTCTTCAACCTGGACAACAAGCGGCTGAGCTTCCGCTTCCACATCAGCGACATCAGGCGTGTTCAAGCTGTCCCGCAATGCTATGAGGCGCCTGTCGGTGGGATTTATGCTTAGCCCCCGTTCGATATAACGCCCGCTCTTGTCTTTATCCTGCCGCTCAAGCGCTTTCCTGGCCAGCGCAATATAGCGTGCCACAATTCGTTCGATTCCGAATATGGCCTCATCGTTACCCGGTTCCAGAATAAGGGTCTGCTGATAGTATTTATACGCACTGTCATGTGTCGGAATCAGCAGACGATCTCTTTTCAATGACTGGTCGCCTAAGGCAAGCAGCCCGGCGACTCTCTCTCGCCGGGTAACGGGGGGTGCTACTGCTTTCTCTTCGGCCAGGACTGACGGGCCCTCTTCAGCACCGACCGACGGGGTCACCTTAGCCAACACCTCGGGCGCCGGGGCCAGTGTGGTATTGTCCGCCAACTTCGCGGGGTCCGCTATTTGCGTCTCTTCGCCCGCCTCAACCGGTATATCGCTCTGCTTTGTACCGCTTGCAACAACTGGCTCTACCGCCGCCATGTCAGGTTCTGACGCCGCCGGCACGGTTTCCTGCACAGAGGCGTCAGCTACCCCGGGTTCGGACGCCGGCTGCTCAAGCGTGCTGCCACCACGTGGACTGGCAATCATTCCTTCACGATCCCAGGTGTCTACGATATTCGCGAACCAGTCGTCCTGGCGACCATCAGCGTGTTGCTCCGCCGATGCCGCAACCGGCTTGGTGCCGGCGGTGGAACCCTCCCGTGCGGCCACCTGCCTGTCGCTTTCCCGGTTCACCATACCACTTTTTTTCTGAGACTCAGTGGGCGCGGTCAAGGCTTGACGCAGATCCCTGTTGTGGTTTTCCTGCATTGACTCCGGATACCCGACGAGCAAAGACTTGTGATCGCCGCTGTCCTCCATAACGTGCGTCATAAAAACTGCTGTGATGAGATTAACCACCAGCAGCGCGCCAACCAATACTGCCAGCTTACCCTTCCACTTGAGCCGGCCAAACATTCGTGCCGTTTCGCCAGCGTACTGACGTAAGGTGATACTCAACGCAGACATCACCGACCGCCAGCCAGCTGACCCGGCCAGCAGCGCTGTCACCCCCTTGTCCGCAGTATCGCGTCGCGCGGTGCGCGGCTTAACTTGCAGCCCTGCTTCCCTGGGCGACACCGCCGCCCTCGCCAGCCCGGGGCGGCGCCCGCGCAGCTGACCCGGAAATTCGCCAACGCCAGACAGCCGCTGACGGCTGTGCTGGTGTCGCAAACCGGGTTTGCCTGTATATGATGCGTCCCAGGCGGGTTCTTGCGGTGGCCCGGGGACCGTAGTACCCCGCCCGATGCTCACTGCCGCGAGTTCAGGGTCCTGAGCGCTTAGCGTTGCATCCACCTGGTCAGCGGTTTCGGAGGCCGTCGCAGATTGATCGCCCGCTTCCTGCAGTTCCGCTTCCTGCGGGTCGACCCGAAGGGCCAGGTCCGTTATCGACAGCGAATCACGCTCCGGCTCTGACACCATAGCAGCCTCTGCTGCATCGGCGGGAACCATTTCATCGCGCTCCATGGGAGCCAGTTGTTCCGCGCGTAACTCTTCCGCAACGGTCAGGACATCCTCTTTGTGCAACTCATGTTTTTCCTCCAGCATGCCATGCAACAGCAGTCTTGTGCAGATCTTGTTGACATGCCGCGGCACCCCCTTGCTGTACTGGTAAAGAGAAAGCACCGCTGCTCCGGTCAGTTCTGGATCACCTTTCCAGCCTGCTTTACGAAGACGGTGGCCCATATATGATCTGGTTTCCGTTAGATCCAGGGGTTCAAGATGGCAGGCCCCGATCACCCGTTGCTGAAACTGTTCCATCTCCGGCTCACGCATCAGGTCGCGCAACTTTTCCTGTCCGACAAGAAACAACTGCAACAAGGGGCGTGAATCCTTTTGCAGATCAGCCAGCAACCTCAGCTCCTCCAGCGCCGTGTGTGGTAGACCCTGAGCCTCATCGATGATCAGCAACACCCGCCTTCCGGAACGCGTCTGCTGGATAAAAAACTGCTCGAGATAGAGGAGAATTGTGGCCTTGTCCAGACCCGCGACATCGATCCCGTAGGAGTAAGCCACCACGCGCAACAGATCCGCTGCCTCAACATTGGCGCTGGCAATCCTCGCGGCAACCACCTCGCTATGTTCGATTTCCGTCAAGAACACTTCGGCCAGGGTGGTCTTACCGATGCCAGGCCGGCCGGTAACCATAATGAAACCCTCTCCCAGCCTGAGAGCATATTGCAGATAAGCGTACGCCTGGTTGTGACTGGGATGGCGAAAACAGAATTTTGGATCAGGTGTCAACCTGAACGGGTTGGTGCTCAGTTTGTAGAAGGCTTCAAACATAACTTCGATCCCCCGGTAATGAGCTTTTTCTTATTAGATGTTACGGGGCCCCTTGGTATGAATATATCACAGCTGTCACAATCTTGGGTAATAATTAAGCGGGTAGTTTGCTTGTTTTGACAGTCGTCTAGTGTCACATACGGTGTTTATCGGCTGAATCAAGAGACCTGGTCTTAACTGCTGCTTTGCGTGCTTTCCCATCGATCATGTAATTCCTGCAGACGCTCGCGCGTTTCCTCCGTAGCACCCGGACCCGGGACCAACAGAATGTCGCGCGCCATGAGCGGCCGCCCATCTTTGGCCCGGATTGTCACGTCCGCGATTTCTTCACCCGTCGCTCTGTGAATATACTTTATTGGTGCACCTTCAGACCCGAGAATCCAACGATCCCCCCACTGGGTCAGCGCCACCAGTATGGGTAACAAATCACGCCCCATGTTAGTCAAGCGATACTCCTGACGGCGGGCACCGTCCTTAACAGGGACCCGCTCAAGAATACCGCTATCACACAATTTGCATAGACGGGTGGTAAGAATATTACGCGCAATCCCCAGATGCCGTTGAAAGTCCTCGAATCGGCGTGTCCCGAAGAAAGCCTCACGAAGGATCAGCATAGTCCACCACTCGCCGATCAGGTCCAGGGCATGGGCCACAGAACAATTCAACGAGTCCAGTTTATTGCGCGTCATGTTAAGACTTTAAATTTAATAGTTGCAATATGCAACTTAATATGTTTTAGTTGCAATATGCAACTTTTATTGCCGGTTATATTATCACCACCGGAACACCAAATAGTGTCAGCGGCGGAGCTGCACAGCCACGCAACCGCTGTCACGAGGCAAAGACCATGATCAGCAGGAATACCCAGGCCGGGATCGACGCCCAAAGCACTGATTACAAACCGGTTCTCCCTCCCGGACGCCGGAAGAACCGCCCCCCCACTCCGCTGATCCTGCGTCTGCTGCGACTGGTTTTTCAGACCGGTGGCTACATTGCACCGGGTTTGACGGGACAATTGGCCTGCAAACTCTGGTACAAAACCACACGCTTCCCGATGCCTGCAGGTGAAAAGAGAGCATCAGAGGAAGCAGAAGTTGAATTTCGGCAACTCAACGACTCAAGGATTGCCACCTACGCATCGGGAAGCGCGGGTGCGTGGGTATTACTCATACACGGCTGGAACGGCCGAGCCACCCAGCTTGCATCGTTTGTAAAGCCATTGCTGAGAGCCGGCTTCCGCGTACTGGCTTTCGACGCTCCCGCTCACGGAAAAAGCACCGGCAGGCAAACCACTATCTATGAAATAGCTGATGTCATTGGCGAACTCAACAAACACTACGGCCCGTTCCACGCAGTCATCACACATTCTTTCGGCGGTCCCAGTCTTGCACTGGCTATGAAACACGGGTTCACCGCAGACCGGGTCGTATGCCTGTGTCCACCGGCAAATGCCGCCGGACTCGTTGACAAGTTTGCCCACACCCTGCACATAAGCGACAAAACCATCCGGGTGATGAAACGACAGATAGAAAAACGCTTTGGCAAGAACATCTGGTCCGAAGTAGCCATGGTGAACAATGTTGCGGAACAGACCATTCCCGCCATGATTATTCACGATGAAGAGGATACCGACGTTCCCTGGCAGGAAGGCTACGCGGTCTCCCAGGCATGGCCCGGCTCCCGATTTGTAAAAACCAGACGGCTTGGACACCACCGTATTTTAAGGGACAAAACGACGATTCAAACTGTCGTCGATTTCATAGCCTAGGATTGCAGACATACCATCCGACCGCCCCTGTCTTGCCAGACACGCTGTACCCCAGGGCACCCTCTCTCGCCCGGCGGCGATTCACCTTGTAAATACATCCATGTACGCTCGACGGCAGCATCCCTCGGCAATTGCTCCTGCATTGCTCTATCTTCGCCCGTCCATGGGCTCGTGCTGCCGACGGTCAGGCAAAACAGGGGCGGTCGGATGGTGTGTTTGCCCGCCTTACAAGGCAGACATCCAAATAATCTGCCGCGGCGCAGCGTTGATTTCTGTCAACGGCGCCCCGTGATGGAGCCCAGAACCCCCCTCGCAATACTGCGCCCTATACTGCTGCCGATGCTGCGCATCAGGGATTTTGCGAATGACTCGGCGACGGTCTGCCGACCACGCCCGCTACTGCCCCGCGGAGCCTGCTTGGCGCCCGGAGCATCCGTCCCAGGCTGGTTTGTACCCTGCTTGCGTAGCTTTTCCAGTTCGGCTTCACGTTTCTTGAGCTCTTCAAAGGCCGATTCCCTGTCCACAGGGTCGTCATAACTACTGCGAAGTGGAGAGCGCGCAAGGATGCCATCACGTTCCTGCGCTGTTACCGGTCCTATGCGGGACCTCGGCGGTGCGATCAGGGTTCGATCGACGACGCTCGGCACACCCTTGCTGTCCAGAGTGGAAATCAACGCTTCCCCGAGTCCCAGCTCCCCAATCACGGTTTCTGTATCAAAGGCAGGATTGGGGCGAAACGTTTGCGCCGCTGCCTTGACGGCTTTGCGGTCCCGCGGTGTGAATGCGCGCAGGGCATGCTGTATACGATTACCCAACTGCCCGATAACCTCCTCGGGCACATCGCTGGGATACTGGGAAACGAAGAATACACCGACACCCTTGGAACGGATCAGGCGTACCACCTGCGTGATCCGTTCCAGCAACGCCGCCGGCGCCTTGTCGAACAGCAGGTGCGCCTCATCGAAAAAGAAAACCAGCTTTGGCAGGGGCGCATCACCCTGCTCCGGTAACTCTTCCATCAGTTCTGACAACAGCCACAGCAGGAAAGTCGCGTAAATACGGGCATTGTTATACAGA
>Ga0209456_10001510_pt1 | contig 11269 bp, 11 predicted proteins | sample COG_11_FD_184755 | JGI IMG/M metagenome (GOLD analysis project Ga0209456, IMG submission 184755) | Pelagic marine sediment microbial communities from the LTER site Helgoland, North Sea, for post-phytoplankton bloom and carbon turnover... | ecosystem: Environmental > Aquatic > Marine > Neritic...
CGGCAGCCAGAATATCTGCTGTCCGGCATCTTCCCACAGAGCGAGTTGACCTTTGGCCAATAATTTATCAAGGCCGGGAAAATCCGCAAAAGCGGTGGACGTTGGAGCATCATCGTCTCCGGAAGACAGATACTCACCGTTGTTCTGTACCCAATAAATGCCGCTGTAGATGTGAGCGAGTCCGCCAACATCCAGATTGAAGAGCACAACACCCTGGAGTTCAGGTGCGCTGTCCTGCCCGCTGTATTTAAGCAGTGGACTGATGAAACGCAATGTCATGAAGCGGTTCGGGGCTGAGCTATCCATGTCCTGATTGAAGCTGATCGGACTGGTAAGAACTGAACCTGGCGCGAGATTCAGGCCGGCCAGAATAAAATCCCTACCCGGTAAATCAGGTGTATGATCACTCGCTTCCAGCCCCCCCGTTTTCTGATTGCGATCCAGTGAAAAAGACACTTCACCGGTTTTGTTGACGAAAATCACCTGAATCACGTCCAGTTGGTCAAACAGAACCTGATTCGCCCAGTCCGTGTAGGCCGAGCGTTTCTGCAATATCGTATCGTCCGGCTTACCGGTTTTCAGGTTAATACCGGGTTCCGGCAGTTTCGCGAACAGGCGCACCATTTCCTGTCTGCGGCTCATATGCTGATCCAGATCACTGAAGCTGGCGCGGAGTTTTTCCAGGTAGGCCTCGTGGTAGAACAGTTCCAGGCGGTCCAGGATCAATGGCACGTTGATGGCGACGGCTACCAGTAGTGGTGTCAGTCCCAGCAACAGCAGGAAAAGAGAGATTTGACGGCGTAGTTTCACGGGGTTTTTATTGCGTGGCGAATGGTTGAATAGTCTGCAAACGGGCGATAACGGGATTAAAATGGTATTCCTGCCGCGCGAATGCGAAGTCGCACCCCTCCTGCATCAAATGCTTGCACAATAACATAATATATAACAGTAACATAGCTCATTCTGATTCAGGGCTTTCGTTGCCCGGGAATGCTTCCAGTTTCAATGAGGTTTTCCACCGGCAACTAGTAGTCCTTCAAGTCGGGATTGATGGGGCAGAGCGATCGATAAGTTGGCGGGATTATTGCTTTATTTTGGGTGAGGCTGGTTGAAGTGATGATTAGTTGACACTCTGTTTGAGTGATATTCCTGCCGTCAACAGGTCAGACGGGAAGGGGATTCAACAAACTGCTTCGATAACCAGCGTAAGTTACCACCTGGATCAGGTTTCGACGGAATTAATCCATGCAGTTATCGCGAAATTTCCAAACCCCGGCCACCGTGCCCCAAACCAGTCAGCAGGTACAGAACACGGCGTTACGTCAGCGGCTTGACGAGATCATCTCGGAAGCTCAGCGCAATGAGCAGAAACAGCGGCGTTTTGAGCGCCTGGAGTTGCAATTAATCAGCCTGAACTCTATTTACGATCTGGTGAAAGCGCTGATCTACCCGGAGCAGAATGTTTTCCACTGGGATATGGTGAGCCTGGTGCTGCTGGACCCCGAACACGAGTTGCGACGCATGCTGGAAGACGAAGGTGCCTGCCTTGACCAGCACCCATCTCTGGTTTTTGCATCGGCGCTAAGCGATCTTGGTAATGATTATCCCCATTCACTGTTCCCAACATTGGCGCCCTACAGCCGAGGTAAATACGCATCGCTATTCCCGCAATCACCGTCACGCCCGCGCAGTGTGGCCTTGTTACCGCTGGTTCGCTACGGCAAGCTGTTCGGCAGTCTCAACATCGGAAGCTTCAATGCGGATCGGTTCGTTAAAGGTACGCGCACCGATTTTTTCGAACATTTTGCCGCTATTGTGGCAATTTGCATAGAAAATGCTGCTAACGTGCAACGTCTGAAACGCCAGGGAATCACCGACACTTTGACGGCGCTTAATAATCGTCGTTTTTTCGAGCAACGCCTGCAGGAAGAGATCGAAGTGTCACGACGCAGCAAAATGCCGCTTTCCTGCATGATGCTTGATGTGGATTATTTTAAGAAAGTGAATGACAGCTATGGTCACCAGGTGGGCGATCAGGTTTTACGGGAGGTTGCCACCCTCATTCGCGCACAACTGCGCGGCAGCGACGTGTTGTCGCGCTACGGTGGAGAGGAGTTCGTCGCGTTGTTAAGCAATACGGCCGGCGAAACTGCGCAGGAGATTGCCGAACGTGTTCGCCGTGGCATTGAGGAACACATTTTTACGCTGCCGGGCGGGGATAAATTTAATGTCACAATCTCTATTGGCGTTGCAACCTATACCCCAATGAGCGATGCAGATGGGACTTCAACCGACGGGGAGTTTCTGGTAGGACATGCTGACCGATGTCTTTACGCTGCGAAGGGGGCGGGGCGTAATGCTATTGTCAGCGCTGGTGATTTAACACTGGACGCACCGGGCCACAGTTAACCCGATCATTCGCACCCAGCGCCGGCATCCGGGATTCCCGCTCTGAATGGGGCAATATCAGTGGTGGGGTACACTAGCATCATGCTACTGACTTAAAGCCAATGAGATCTAAATAGCCACGGAAAACACGGAAGGCATGGAAATGTTTTGCCTTTATTTTCGTGATTTCGGTCTTTTCCGTGGCTGCATTCAACACTGTTTGATCGGGGGCGGGGCAGCTCGGGGGGCAAGTCAGTGTCATTGATATATCCGCCGGATGACTGAAAAGGCTTGGCGGCCGCTGCATTACCTGTCATATACTCAGTACGTCTGCCGTCAGCACGGCGTGCTCTGCATTTCTGACATGTTGCGAAATTATCTATTCATCGCCGCGTTGCTGGGTATCGGCATTCTTATCGGCTACCTTCTCATGGCGGATCCCGGCCGGCAACAAACCCCCGTGGATAAAGGAGAATCCCCGGCCCCACCGGTTGCCAGCCGCTCTCCCGGGCAAGCTGTCGATGCGGAGTCGCTCGTTGCCCAGCAACGCGGGCTGCAGCAGGCAAGGCAGGCGCGTGAACAACTGGAGACCCGGCTGGAGGCGCTGCAGTTTCGGGTGGAGGAGCTCGAGCAGGCCCGCGCTACAGAAACCGTGATCACCACGACAACCACCGGCCGAAATCCGCAAACAGAAACCGCACCGGTTGTCCGTTCCAGTGTTCAGGCACTCATTGATGCCGGCATCAGCGAAGAGCAGGCCACCTGGATACAGGAGCGTCTGGACGAGATCGAGTTGCAGCAGCTGTATCTGCGCGATCGCGCCACCCGGGAAGGCTGGCTCAATAAACCACGCTATAACAAGGAGCGCCAGGAATACCAGAATGCCGTGACGGAGTTGCGTGGCGAGGTTGGCGATGACGCCTACGACCGGCTGTTGTATACCCTCGGACGTGCTAATCGGGTTGTTATTCAGGATATCCTGCAGAATTCACCCGCCGCACAGTATGGCCTTCAGGGCAGTGACCAGATAATTGAGTACGACGGCCAGCGCATTTTCGGCAGCAAGGAACTCAGCTCACTGGTCACGCAGGGTAGCGCCGGTGTGATGACATTACTGCGGGTTAAACGTGAGGGCGTGATCCACGATATCTACCTGCCCCGTGGGCCACTCGGCATACGCATGTCTAGCGCACGTATAGCGCCCTGACAGGCGGGAAGTCAGCCGGAAAACAGTGAGCAGTCGGGCGAATTATTCGCCTTGCAGCGATTTGAGTGTCTTCCTGGCACCCTTGTGCCCGGCCTTTGCCGCTTTGCGGAACCATTTTTGGGCCTCTTCAGGGTCCCGTTCGGTGCCGAGTCCTTTCAGATACATGTTTCCAAGGTTGTACTGGGCCTGCGGGTGACCGCGCTTCGCGGCTTTGTGAAACCAGGTCAGCGCTTCGCCGTAGTCCTGGCTGATGCCCTGGCCTTTTCGGTACATCAGACCGAGGTTGTTCTGGGCGTCGGGGTGACCATGCCCGGCCGCCTTGCGGTACCAGTTTGCCGCTTCGCCATAGTCCTGCCTGACGCCTTTGCCCTTGGCATAACGCAGCGCCATGCTGTATTCGGCAGGCGGATACCCCTTGTCCGCAGCCTTGCGGTGCCATTTCACCGACTGGGTGTAATTCTGCTCGACGCCCTTGCCCGTGAAATAGCTGAGCCCCAGGTTCTGTTGGGCGATCGTGTCATCTTTTTCTGCGGCTGTTCTAAACCACTGTGTCGACTTTGCGTAGTCTTTCTCGACACCCTTGCCTGCCCGGTAGAGGGTGCCAAGATGTACCATGGCCTGGGTGTCGCCCGCGTCAGCGGCGCGTAGCAGCCAGTTCAGGCCCTCGGTGGTATTTTTTTCCACGCCCATGCCGTTGGCATACATCATGGCAATATTGATCTGGGCCTTGGTGTCTCCCTGGGCGGCGGCTTTGCGGTACCATACCAGTGCTTCGCCGAAGTCCTGGCTGATTCCCTGGCCTGAGCGGTATAGGTTGCCCAGGTTGGTCTGTGCCCTGGCGTGTCCCTGGCTGGCTGCCTTGCGGTACCACTCTGCGGCTTTTGCCGGGTCCCGCTCGACACCTTCCCCCGCTTCATACCTCTGCGCCAGGCTGAACTGACTTGCGCTATCTCCCTGTTCGGCACTTTTCCTGATCTCTTCGACGGAAGCGGCCTGCCCGGTCTGGCCTGCAGTGACAAACACAAGGAACACCAGCGGGATGAGTAGCCTTGTCATGAAAAATCCTTGAAATCCAGCAGATTTGAGCGTTATATCATAGCTGGTCAGGGCACAGTACACTAGAGACGTGTAGCTGGACATTATCCTCGACGATGGGGCCGTCGGGAGCAATGAGAAGAGTGCCGGCAAAAACGGACACACGGCTGAAAGGATTATGATACCGGAACGCAAAATCAATGCGCTTCTCCATGCGCTGCAAAGACTCTATGCCAGGATTACTTCGCTCGTCCTGCACAAGCGTATGAGCTCATACCGGGAAGATGCCGGAAACGTTTCTGACCACGACCTTGCCACGCTGTTATCCGATCATATCGACAGACTTGCCACTCCCGGGTCCGCGAACAGTGGCAAGGTACAGCATCAGGTTTCCGAGCGGAAAGCTCAAACAGCAACACAATATCCGTCTTCGCGCCGGCCTCATGCAGGTCACCAGGCCTCGATAGTCAGCAGGACTTTTAGCGGGCTTGGAAGATATTTTAAATCCAGTCGAACACAACCAGTACTGGATCCCGAACTGAGCAAAAAACTTCAAACGAGTGCCTGGAACCATATTCATACCGCTCTCAGGCTTGCCCGGCAGGGAGAGGCAAGAACAGCGAAGCTCCACCTGGATATTGCCAGCCAGGCGCTGAAAGAGGCGGCCCATTACATGTCCAGAGAGGAACATATTGCGTTCACGGTGGAGGTAGAGGAAAAGCTCGGTGAGATCACCGGGCAAGGCATCGGATCGGACCTATGAATCTGAAACGGCTAAAATTGTTTACCCAGCACGATACTGACCTGTTTGCCGCCACCTGACTCAATGCGGACCTGGATCGCATTGTTGAACAGATTGCTTAGAAACGCTCCGCTAAAGGCGCCGGCAACATCTGCGGTTAAATCGCTGCCGCTGAACTCATTGCCGTCTTGCTGGCTATCAATGATTTCCTTGGCCAGCCCGGGCACACTGCCCAGCAGCGTTCCAAGAGCGATCCTTTCGACATCTTCGAAGTCAGTTCTATAGTGCAAAACGGTTTCCGCGCCGGCTCCGAATAGCGCGGATAGTCCAAAATGGGCGGCCTTGTCATCGACCGCAAAACTGTTCGCGCAGGGGAAACCGGCGAGCATCATAACAATGCAAATAAAAAGTTTTCTACCCATCATAACCTCGAATGCACCCGCTGCGCTGTCTCGTCAAGAATGGCGACATGGTGCCATACGCCTGAATGAGCGCATAGCCTGAAAATATTATAATCGTGCACCGCTACGATGCCTGAGTCCGACAGACTCGTGGGATTGATGACCTGGATCAACTCAACGGGCTTTATTCGGGTGTTATGATTAGCCCGCAAAGCGTGATGAAGATCAGGTGCCTGGTCTTAACGCTCAACACAAGGAGGAGCATTCAATGAATGACAATGGGACGGAAAAATACGCCAAAGAAGTCGCCAAGGCACTGGTTAAAAGTTCTCCACTCGCCGTGGAATTGTCCGATGAGCAGAGCGGTACTCTGGCTGCTGTCATAAAGGTGAGGGGGCTCAGAGCGGATGAGTTTCTGCTGGAAGAAGGGCATATAGATGATTCTCTGCATATCCTGGCGAGTGGAAAACTGGAAGTCGTCAAAATCGATAAGGGTGGCGACTATGTCACACTTCACGTGCTCCAACCGGGAGACATGGCGGGAGAGCTCGGATTTATCGATGGGGCTCCTCACAGCGCCGGGCTCAGGGCTATTGGTAATTGTGAAGTGTTCAACATCCACCGGGCAGATCTTGAGAGTTTACTCGCAAAGGACCCGGATCTGGTCTACAAAGTCATGCGCGCCATGATGCGCACGGTGCACAAGATTGTGCGGCGTCTGAATTTTCAGTATACGCAATTAACAGACTATATTGTGCGAGAGCAAGGTCGGCATTAGTTAGCGTTCAAAAACGCTGGACCTTCTTGCCCATGACCCGGTCGCGTACCGTCCGGTACAGGTTTTCCGGGTTGGCTACCACGATGAAGACGCGGCGTACGCGGTCCTCAGGGCATTGGATTTCCCGCACGGCGTGCCAGGAGTGTCGGGTACGCTGGAATATAAGGCTGTAGTTTCCGATGGACTTGGCGGCAATCTCGTTGGCGAAGTTCTCGAACGACGGTGCAGTCTCGAATTTGAGTTGCCCACCGTCATCCAGCACCAGCGTGTCGCCGCCCCAGGCCGGGTCCCAGTCATCATCTGAATTGAAGTAAAACAGCTGCGAGCCATGTTCGCGTACGGAATCCGTGTGTGGCGATACCGAGCAGCCGTTCGGGGTGTAATGCCAGTGGAAGCGGAGGTTGATTTTTCTTGCATTAAACAGTCGCACCAGGGCATTTCGATAGCGGTCGCTGCACAGTTCAGCGATGAACTCCTGCCACGGCGCCGGTACCGGTGCGTTCGATGTGTACTCGAGGGAGTAACGGTCGTGGGGCTTCTGGCCGGCGATGCGTTCATAGCCGAATTTCTTCTCGAACAGGGCCTGATCCGGCATGTTGTGCAGCAGGCATTCAAAGCCCTCATCGGTGAGTAGACCCTGTGGGTTGACCCAGGGATAGGGCTGGGTGGCAAGAAAGTCGGTGGCGTCGATCGCCTCCAGTTTTTCGAAATCGAGGTATCTGGTCATTTTTGATTACGCTGCTATCGGTGGAACGCGTTCCACAAGTTCCAGGGCATCGTGGCGCACGTGATTTTGTTTCATCTCGTCGCGTACCAGTGACTCGCTGATAACACCTTTATCCAGACACTCGCGCACCAGCCCGAAAAATAATTGTTCCTGTTTGGGGTCGGGGTGGGCGTGATAATGACCCAGGAGACCGTATTCCCCGAATACACGGGCGCGGATGCGGTTCAGTTTCGCCAGCAGCGGGTGCTTCTTCAGCTTGTCCGCAGGTGTAAAGTCGACCGGCAGACCGGTCTTCCAGGGCTGGGTACGGCGCTTGGTATTATGCAGCATCCTGGTGTTTTCGGTCAGACGGTCGAAATCGTTCCACGCGTCCTCCAGCACACCGATGTTTTCGGGCGCTTCGTGACGCAGAACGATCCAGTCCTTGTAGTCGCGCTTGAACTGGAACAGCTCGTCGAATTCCCGCTCGGGCTCCCAGTGGCGCAGTTTCTCACAGTCCAGCAGCATCACGCTGGTAGCGATTTGCCAGGCTTTTTCCTTTTTGTTTGAGCGATGCCGGCCCATCACGCCGGCGCCCTGCATGTCACGGCTAAACAATTCGTAGACATCGCCGACGGCAAAAACGTCCGGATCGACTACCACAGCCCGCCCTTCGTAGCCCATAAGTTTCGGCGGCATAAAGCGTAGCGGGGTAAATGACTGCAGATCCTCCATGCTCCAGACACGGGTTGTGGCACCGCGTAGAAATGGCTGGCCCTCTTTCTCGGCGAGGAATGGGAAGTCGCGAACGTGCATAATCTCGACATCAAAGGCTTCCGGGTGGGCAGAGTTACGTTTCATCGAATACGCGGATACCAGGGCACCCAGCCACTGTCGTTCGTTGGATTGAATATAAACTTTCATTTTCATCAGGCTTTGCCTCCCGTGCTTACCTGTTGTGTTCCGGAAAACTGAATTGAATACCAGCTAATTAAACTCTGACAATGACTCCCGGACAGTTTATGCCGTTGTGTCAAGGCCGCGCGTTGATCCTGATCAATTCGTGCACCAGTGATATTGATCTGGATCAAAAAATTCAAAGCCTCCTGAAACGTCACCGCGCGCGCAATTATCGAGTTTGTCGCGCCACTTTTAAACCCGCGGGTTAAAGGCTTGGCAGCCATGCGCCATAGACACCCTGGTAACAGAGTAACTAATTGAATATAAATAATAAATTATGATGTTTACCCGTTACCCATAGGCATGGCGGGCATATTCTGTTTTAGACATGGCGAGTATAGATGCTACAATCAACTCTGGATTGGTTCACTGATCAAGGCGGCTGTAAGGGATTTTTTCAAGAACCGCCAGGTCAGGCCCTCGTCAAGCACGCGCTTTGGCAGCAGATTAATTGGTAACGGAATGCACAAACTTTTTACTTTCTACATCGCTGCGGCGTTGACGGCATTTCTTGTGCTGTCAGCGCCGTCCGTCGAGGCTGACGGGGATGAGCTGTTTCCCCGTCCTGATTCTCTGCAGCCGGCGATTGTATTCTGGACCCGGGTGTATTCGAAAGTGGATTCGCAGGCGGGATTTATTCACGACAGCCGTCAGCTTAACAAGGTCTACCAGACGCTGCGCTTCGAGCGATATCACAGCCCGAGTGAACAGGACCGGATAATCGATCAGGCACTGCAACGCTACGGGACAGCGCTGCGGGCCCTGGCCGAAGGCAAACGTGAGGATCTGGACGACGTCGAGCAAAAGCTGCTTACGCTATGGGGGGACGATGCCACCCCGGCGATGCTGCTGGAGGCAGCGGCTAATGTTCGTTTTCAACGCGGGCAGTCGGACCGGCTGCGCAGCGGTATAATCAATTCGGGCGCTTGGGAAAGCTACATCAGGCAGACGTTGCGCGAGCGCGACTTGCCCGCTGAGCTGATGGCGCTCCCGCACGTCGAATCCTCTTATAATCCGCTGGTGCAATCGTCGGCTGGTGCGGTGGGTATCTGGCAGTTTACGCGCTTTACGGGAAAACATTATTTGCGCGTTGATCACGTGGTGGATGAACGGTTTGACCCGCATAAATCGACACATGCCGCAGCACGCCTTCTGCAAAGATACCATACCGTGCTGAATAGCTGGCCGCTGGCAATAACGGCCTATAATCACGGTTTGTCCGGCGTGCGCCGCGCCGTGCGTGAAACCGGTACCGATGACATCGGGGAGATTGTGCGGAAGTACAAGGGTAGCCGATTCGGATTTGCTTCACGTAACTTCTATGCCGCATTTCTGGCCGCCGTAGACGTTAGCCAAAATTCGGAATCTTATTTCGGCATTCTCGAGCGCGACTATCCTGACAGTTACTGGATCGTCAAGCTGCCCGTTTATCTCCCCTTAAGCGCCTTGACCGAGCAGCTCGAGTTGGATGCGGGTGTCATGAGAGCGCTCAATCCCGCCTTGCAGCGATCCGTCTGGAAGGGCAAAAAGTTTGTGCCAAAAGATTATCATCTGCGCCTGCCGCCCAGTGTTGACAACGATGGTGTCACAACAGTATTTAAGCAGATTGCCATCGCCGACGGGCGCGCTGATCAAATCCCGGATATCGTCTACAAGGTACAGCGGGGCGATACGCTGTCAGAAATCGCCCAGCGCTTCAATACCAACGTCCGCGAGTTGATGGCGCTTAACAATCTGCAGAGCAAGAACCACATTCGTTCGGGTCAGTCGCTGTCCCTGTTAAATGCGTCGGCGGCTAAAGCCGTCGAATTTGCTTCCGTGCGCTTGGTGGCGAACGACTGACTGAGTGGTGTCGTTTGCAGCTTGCGATTCCGCCGTTGCACCATCACCATGAAACTTTCATCCATCTGCATTGTCTCTAGCTGGGCGGGATTTGGCGCGCCACGGTAAAAAATTTAGAATATCAATTTTGTATTCGATTTAATGGAATGACTGAACGGGAAAAAATTCAGGTACTACGGGACTACGTAAGTCAACACATTCTCGCGCAGGAAACCCTTGTCGAACGGCTGCTCATCGCCCTGCTGGCTGATGGCCATCTGCTGGTGGAAGGTGCGCCGGGGCTCGCCAAGACCCGCGCTATCAAGGTTCTCGGTGAGGGCATCGAGGGCGATTTCCACCGCATCCAGTTCACGCCGGATCTGTTGCCTGCCGACCTTACCGGTACCGAGATCTACCGTCCTCAGGACGGCAGTTTCCACTTTCAGCGCGGACCGCTGTTTCACAACCTGATCCTGGCGGACGAAATCAACCGCGCACCGGCCAAGGTGCAGTCGGCCTTGCTGGAGGCAATGGCCGAGCGGCAGATCACGGTGGGCCGCGAAACCTACCCTCTGCCACAATTATTTCTGGTCATGGCTACCCAGAATCCAATCGAGCAGGAAGGTACCTATCCCTTGCCCGAGGCCCAGCTCGACCGCTTCCTGATGCATATTTTCATCGACTATCCGGATGCCGCGGCCGAGCACGACATCCTGCGCCTTACCCGAGGTGAAGCGCTGCAAGGTCTTAACGACCCGGAACCGTCGCCGGACCCCGTCGCTCAGGAAACGCTGTTTGCCGCGCGCAAGACCATCCTTGGCTTGCATATGGCCGAAGAGCTGGAGAAATACCTGGTGGAACTGGTCGTCGCCACACGCGATCCCGGCCCCTACGGCGACGAGCTGGGCCACTGGATACAGTATGGTGCCAGCCCACGGGCCACCGCCGCACTGGATCGCTGCGCGCGGGCGCGGGCCTGGTTAAATGAGCGTGACTATGTTGACCCGCAGGACATTCAGGCGGTGGCCTACGATGTGCTTCGTCACCGTATCATTCTCAACTATGAAGCCGAAGCGGAGGGTGTTACCAGCGACCGCTTCATCTACGAACTCCTGCAGCGGGTGGCGGTTCCCTAGGAGCCTGTCGGACTTAGGCAATCGTAGCGAGCATGGTACCCCAGGGCACCCTCTCTTGCTGCGCAATTCACCTTGTGGGAGAGCGAGGACAAATG
>Ga0209456_10001515_pt1 | contig 11248 bp, 7 predicted proteins | sample COG_11_FD_184755 | JGI IMG/M metagenome (GOLD analysis project Ga0209456, IMG submission 184755) | Pelagic marine sediment microbial communities from the LTER site Helgoland, North Sea, for post-phytoplankton bloom and carbon turnover... | ecosystem: Environmental > Aquatic > Marine > Neritic...
TGCCGTTGGGCGGGTCGCTGACCAGGGTAATGGTCAGCGGGTCGCCGTCGGGATCGGAGTCATTGGCCAGCACGTCGATATTGACCGGCACGGTGGGATTGGCCGCCGCCAGGTCATCGACCGCGGTGGGCGGGTTATTCAACGGCTGGACTCCACCGGTACCGCTGTATATGTCACCGAAGATGATGGGGTCAGTCAGGACAAAGCCGCCACCGCCAAGCCCGCCGGGATCCATCATCCAGTCCTTTTGCAGCGGGTCGGTGTTGGACGCCGAGGTGGAGTAGAAGATACGAACGGGAGTCGAGGGGAATACGAGTTGGGTCGTACCATCGTTCAGGGCTGTTAGCGGAACCTGGACGTCCAGCCAGTAGTCGGTGTCGGGGCCGCAGCTCGAAACCGTCGTGCGCGTATTGTTGTACGTGCTCGCGTCTCCGGTTGCCCCCGGGCCCGAGGCATACCACTCATCCAGTGTGTCCTTTCCCGGGTCGAAGGGAGCGCTATCATCCGGGTCGACGGCCTGGGTGTCGAGGTCGTTGTAGTGCAGGAAGAAACGGTCTGCCTGCGAGCCGGTGAAATTGCCGTCGATATCGATAACGAATTCCTTGTAGCCATCGTTGTCGATGTCAATCAGTATGTTCCAGTGATTGTTGACGTAGCCCCTTTGCTGCCCCGAATTCAACGGGTCACCGTCGATCCGGATGCCGAAAGACATATAGGCATCGCCCAGGGTTGCGGGGTCGCCGTCCACATCGTAGTAGGCGATCCGGGTGCTCGACTCGCCGCCGGGGTTGGCGCCGTCCGGCGAGCAGGAGGCAATATCCAGTGAAGCAGGAGAAACTGCCGCGCCGCCATTACTCGGGTCCGAAGAAGACTCGAAGTCGATTACGTCGCCCCCCAGGTAGGTGTAATTGACGTAAGTGAAGTTGCTCCAATCGGTGGGCAGGTCGTCCAGTGCCGCATTCGCCGGCCCGGCAACGAACAGGCTGAAAAACAGCAGTGCACATGCCAGCCTAATAGCGCACGTGCGTGCACTATCGCCCCGCGTCATTGATTTTGGCACACGGCCCCCACGTCATTAGACATTTTTTCTTCACAATACCGGAAATTTGGGCGGCCCGGTGCGCTGTGGCCGCAATTTTTACAAAATTGTGAAGAATTGCTGAGGAAAATGACTATTCGGTCGGGTCAACCATAAGGGTATGGAATAGATTCCTGATCATGGGGGCATCGCGACTCTGCCAGGCCCACAGGAGAACCGGCGCCAGGGTCGGGATGATCAGGGTATTGAGCTGGTACAGGATGGCGATGATGTCGGGACCGGGTACGAATACACCGGGCTGGTCGAGGAAGTCGGCGCCCAGGTTGATCATCAATTCCTTCAGTCCCAGGCAGAGCAGGCCGACCGGTGCGCAGCATCAACAACAATGGCTGGAAGTCGGTCCGGCGCAAGCTGGACATGCCCATACGGGTACACGACTTGAAGCACACATTCGGTCGCCGCTTACGCGCGGCCGGCGTGCCATTGGAAACCCGGCAAATACTGCTTGGTCACAAGAACGGCGATATCACCACCCACTACTCCGCGCCAGAGTTGGAGGAACTCATCGAGGCGGCAAACAGGGTGTGTAAAGGAAAGTCCGGCAAAACTCCGGCACTGGTGGTACTGAAACACCGGAGGGTTAACGGGTGATTCCGTTAACCATTTGAAAGTAAAAGGGGAAATTGGTGGGCCGTGCTGGATTCGAACCAGCGACCAATTGGTTAAAAGCCACCGCTTCTAGTTGTCTTATCTTCATGTTTTTATTGAATTTTTTCAGATCGAGCTCCCCACACTTTCGGCAGTTTCACCATAGTTTTGGCGTTGTTTTCATTAGTTTTTCCCGGTTTTCAATACTTATTGTGGGGAAACTTTTCGACTCCATCAGAATTGAGTCTTTCACCTTATAGCAAGCGTCAAATGAACTTCGTTCTACCTTTCACCTGCAACTGGCCAACTGACATTGTATTTCGCCAGGCACACCCGTCACAGCCGGGACTTGAAATAGCGAAACAGAGCCGGGTGCAGGTCGAGGAAAGATCGCCTGAGTTCGAGGTCTCCCGCGCCGTTCGCGCTGCCCTGCGCGAGGGACAGGCACTGGGCCAGATGGAAAGCTTGCTGCGTCTCCCGCACATCCACTGTGAGCAAGGAGGGCAGTGCGCGGGCCAGACCGGGCTCATGGAGGAGTAGCCATGCCGGGAAATCTTCGATACCGACCCGCTCCTCCGGAGGGAGGGAATCTTCGAATTCCAGAAAGCATTGCCACGATGCATGAATGCCCCGGTCCGGCGGGTCACCCTCCGTCAGTGATGCCAGCGCAGATTCAGGGTGCAGCCAGCACAGGTAACACCAGGCGGTGAGTGATTCGACGCGATCTCCGCGCCGGCAGCCGCTCTCGACCAGCCGGCGGCATAACTCGGCGTGCTCCCACCAGGCTGACTGCGCCTGTACTGCGGCGCTCACCCCTGGCCAATCCTGCACCTGGGCCAGGACATAACTGGCGTGTAGCAACGGCTCCTCCTCGCTGAAGCCCCGACCGTCGAGCGGCACCAGCAACCGCCGCCAAAGCGGTACCAGGTAATCCCGCGAACAACTGCCCAGCAGTTGCCGCGCGACGGGTGCCACCGTCTGGAGATCGGCCATTTCGCCGGCCAGATCCACCACCGGCTGCTCGCAGCGGCACAGCGCTGCGAGGAGGCGATCAAAAGCCGCTAGTTCTGGGTGATTGGGCGCCTCCCGATAAAGTTTGTCCAGTTGTTGTCTCGCCCCCGCCGCATTCCGGCCTGCGAGTGCCTCCGCTATCGAGTTGGCCAGTACCACGGCGGGGCTGTGGAAAAACATGTCCAGTTGCGGCACCTCATCGGGCAATAAAAAGCGCTGGCAAACCAGATTGTGAAACGCTTCGTCCGCACTGATCCGCAAGTTTTCCCGGGGTTCGTGCCCCCGCGAGGCGCCCGCGATCCAGGGTAACCAGCACTGCTCCTGGGCCAGCAGGCCGATGCCGCGCCCATATTCCACCGCTTGCCCCACCTGCGCGCGAATGCGGTCCGGGTTGCCCAACAATACCTCCTCCAGATTCCCGACCTCGCCGCGGCGCCAGCGCTCGTAGTCGGAGTAAAGCAAACGACCCGTGGCCAACAGAAATTCCACCGGACTGAAAGCGCCCTGCTCCAGCAACTGCTGATCGACCAGGCCCTGTACGTTTGAGAACTCGTTAGCTGACATTCCTGGCTTCTGCTTCAGCACCTATGATGTTGTTGCGAGGGGTTCGAACAGCGCCGCGAGGTCCCGCCGGGTGATTCCGCCGCCGGGTGAGCTGCCCGCACCCAGGATACCACTGGCCAGGGACTTTTTCCGCGCCTGCAGGGCAAGGATTTTTTCTTCCACTGAGCCTTCGATAAAGAGTTTGTAGACGAAAACCGGCTTGTCCTGTCCAATTCGGTGGGCACGATCGGTGGCCTGCGCTTCCACCGCCGGGTTCCACCAGGGGTCATAGTGGATCACCGTATCCGCGGCCGTCAGATTGAGCCCGGTTCCGCCCGCTTTCAGGCTGATCAGGAAGAGAGGCACCTCACCGTTTTGGAAGCGCTCTACAAGGGCGCCTCGATCCCTGCTTTCCCCTGTGAGCTTGATACTCGGAATACCCAGTGCCTCCACGGCGCTTTCAATCAGCGCGAGCATGGACGTGAACTGGGAAAACAACAATATGCGCCGCCCCTCCTCCACCAGTTCTGGCAGCATGCTCAACATGAGTTCTAGCTTGGCCGATCCGGTAACACCCCGGGCCGTGTCCAGCGGGAGCAGGCGGGGATCACAGCAGACCTGGCGCAGTTTGAGCAGCGCATCCAGCACCGCAATCTGGCTGCGCGCGTAGCCCCGTTCCTGTATCACCTGGCGGATCTGTTTGTGCATGGTGAGGCGGAGACTCTCGTACAGATCCTGCTGTTCCTCGCCCAGTGGGATCTTGCACGTTATCTCGGTTTTGGGCGGTAACTCCGGCGCGACCTCATCCTTGGTGCGCCGGCGGAAGAAAGGCGCAATTCGTCGCGACAGCGCGATGCCCCGCTCCCCATTGACACCGCCCTCGATGGGTGTGCGATACAGTCGCTGGAACTGCTGTTCAGAGCCAAGAAAGCCCGGTAACAGGAAATCAAACAGGGACCACAAATCACCGAGGTGGTTTTCCATGGGTGTTCCGGTCAGGCACAAGCGATGCTCCGCGCGCAACTCTCTCACCAGCCGCGCGGCCCGGGTGCGAGGGTTTTTGACCATCTGGGCTTCATCCAGAACCAACAGAGAGTATTCCTGGGCGAGAAGCACTTCGGCATCGTACCCGAGGAGGGGATAAGTGGTCAGGACGACATCCGCTCGCCCGATGGCGGCAAACTGCCGACTCCGTCTCGCCCCGTGCAGCACCAATAACTTGAGCCCGGGCGCGAAGCGCTGCGCCTCCTGCCGCCAATTGGGGAGGACACTGGTCGGGGCGACCACGAGAGCCGGCCGGTCCAGCCGACCCCTGGACTTTTCGGTGACGAGGTGGGCCAGGGTCTGGAGTGTCTTCCCCAGCCCCATGTCGTCGGCCAGAATTCCGCCCAATCTGTAGTCCGCCAGAAACTGCAACCAGTCAAGACCCGCCTGCTGGTAAGGGCGCAAACAGGCGTTGAGTTCCGGTGGCACCGGAGTGACCGCCAGACCTTCAAAATGAGTCAGCTTCTCAGCCAGCTCCCGCAGTTCCTGGCTGCCGGTCCAGTGCAGACCTGAATCCGACGCGGAAAACACGTTCGCCGCCAATTGCGCGATTCGGCCCACCTGGTTGACCGGCAGAGAGAGTTGGCCGCCATCGCTCAGGCTCTTGGACTCAAACAACTCCACCAGGGTATCGAGAATCCCGTCGATACGGCTGCGCGAAACCGGCAAATAACGCCCTTCCGACAATGGCAGCAGCCAGTGGCCTGCCACACATTCGGCACTAAGAGAGGGCCCGTTCCCGCTACAGTCCGCGCTTTCCGACAGCAGCTCTACCAGCAGGGGTAGTAAATTGACCCGCTCGCCATCGACCAGCACGCCCAACTCCAGGCTGAACCAGTCCCCGGCCGCCTTCTCGGACTCGGGCTGCTGCGCCAGTTCTCCATACCATTTCCCCGCCGTGGCAAGGCGATAGGGGAAATTTTCGCTGATATCCACCTCCCAGCCGGATTGCTCAAGCGCGGGCAGGTGCCGCAGCATGAAATTCAGCCAGGTATTATCATCCGGCAATGCCAGCCAACATCCGGGCTCGTCTGGCCCTTGTGCCGGCCTCGCAATGGCGAAGGCAAGATCTTCCAGTTTCCGCCGCAGCGCCGCTTCTGCGAACACATCCCGCTCCACCTCCCGTACCGCACCGCGATCGACATAGCGCACGCTGGCCCGCGCATCCCCGGCTGCCGGATCGCAGAGCGCCACACCGTTGATACGGTACTGCAAGCCCGCTGTCGCCTGGGCCCGAATGCCCAGTGATAGTCTTGCTCGAACGCTGGCCAGGGCGGTGGGCATGACAGGCAAATCCGCCGCCAGCGGAATGCCGCTCGGGAACGGCCGTTCCAGCAGGCTTCGGTTCAGCGCCGGCACGCCCTCCGCGAACATCAGCGGCCGGGTGGACAGGTCTCGCAGGACCGCGATCTCCCCTGGCCAACTGAGGCCACCCCAGGTGTGCGACGCCGTGTCGACGTAGAGCGGCGGTTGCAGGTCCAATGCCAACAGAGCGGCTGCCCCCAGGCCCGTGTGCAGTTGCTGCCGGCCATCCGGGCGCAATGTCCACTCCAGAGCGAGGGGAATATCCGCAGCGGCAGTCAGTGGGCCGCGCGAAAAATCGTTGAAGTGGCAGCGTCCCGTCCCCAGGCATTGCCGCAACACCGCGGCGCCCTCTGCGCCCTGCAACAGGTAATGGCTATCGTTGGACAGCTCTCGCAGCCTTTGCACTATCGGTTTTTCATCCTCGCACACATAGCGGGGAAACGAGCCATCCGGACCTGGACGGGGTTTGAAGCGCTGGGCTGTCAATTCGCCCCTATCGTTGATGTGCCCTACATTGAGGGAGAGTATGAGCTGACACGTTTGCGCCACGCAGCGATCATGCTGCACTGAAGGTTCCAACAGGTAATACAACTGTTGAGCCGGGCCGACACCGCGCGGCATTCTATCGGTGCCCGTCCCGGTCCCGCTCCGGCTCTCGACCGGGAAGTTTTCAGCGACGACCTCCTGCAGAGCATGGACTAGAACCACTGCCACATGAACGCAGTTGAACGCGTCTTCGCAGCTGCATTCCCCGTCGATGCCGTGCAATGACTGCTGGATATAGACTCGTTCTGTGCGCGAGGCCGAGCTGTGCACCAGCCCCGTGAGAACACGTCCCTCCTGCACTGATCGAACTTCGACCGAGCAGCCTTGCGCGAGCAATGCCTCCGCCGCCTCAATCCGGGCATTTCCGAGCAAGCGACGCAGCCTGTCGGCATCGGCAAGGGTAGTCTGAGTCACAGGCATCGAATTACGGCGCGGCGTTGGTTGGGTTCTGGTGAACTGTGGCATATAAAGCGCACTAGAATAGTCCGACTTTCGCTACATTTCCAGCACTAGCCTTTTCCAATGGAACATGAGCCTGAAGGAATCCCGCCTTTCCAGACGGAGGTGAGCCTCAATGGGCCGGTTTTGGGATCACCGGAGGAGGATGATCGCGAAACTACACTCCCAACGTCTCCAAAGCCTGGAGGAGATCCGGGTCTTTTTGGCCGGCTCCAGCCCCCCGGATTTTGAGGTATCTTCCCGACTTATTGTGGGGAAAAGTTATTATGAATCCAGAGGAAGCGCGGCTTGCGTCAAACCACCATCCTGCACATCGTTTACAGTGTAACCCATAGCGTCATAACCTTTACACCTACGTTGGTACATCCTCTGTAAAGTTGGCAGATTTAGATCAACATAGTCATAAATGATGACGCGCTCTTTCCCTTCGACTAACCGCTGAATACGCCCCGCATATTGAGCTAATGATCCTTTCCACGATATTGGTAATGCGAGAAACAGGGTGTCCAGCCTTGGCAAATCGAAACCTTCACCGATGTACTTACCCGTTGCAACCAAAACCTGGCACTCAGGAATACCTTTTATCGCCTCTTCACGCTCTTTGGCCTTCATTGCACCTCGCAAGACCTGCACTTGAACACCCTTCTCGGCCAACATCCTACTGAGTGCCAACGCGTGGTCCCTCCGCTCTGTCAGAACTAGCGGGTGCCGGTCTTGAGCTACTTGCTCGATAACATCAGCCACTATCAGTTGATTACGTATTTCATTGTCCATTAACCAGCGATAAATATCAGCAATATGAGGCCTCGTATCCCCCCGAATTAAATCATGGGGCGGCTCGCTGGTAATCTGACGAGCGATCACTCGTTGTTCAAATCGGGCACCACTATTCCCCTTAACCTGATACCTGATCGGCCCTGCCTGCATAAAAATAATGGGTTGGTGGCCATCCTGGCGTTGTGGCGTTGCAGTGACACCAAGCACGTATTGCGCATAGACTTCGCTTAAAAGCATTTCATACTTGGGCGCAGAAATATGATGGCATTCGTCTATAATAACTTGACCATATTTGAAGATAAGTTCATTAACTGAATTGTCCTTGCGGTTGATTAGGCTTTGATAGGTCGCGATATCTATTTTACCAGATGGTTTGTATTTTCCTCCGCCCACCACACCGATATCAACATTATCCAAAAACATAGAGAGTCGCTCTCTCCACTGATCAAGCAACTGGCGGCTATGAACCAGAATAAGTGTATTCACTTTCCGCCTGATAATAATGCCAATGGCGACAACCGTTTTCCCAAAAGCGGTGGGGGCATGCAAAACGCCCGTGTCATTCTTGATCAGAGCGACTACAGCCTTTTCCTGATCACTTCTCAGCTCACCTTTGAACTTCATGCCTTTAAGTGGAAAACCGGAAAAACGTTTATCGTCAATAATTATTTGGATCGATTGCTCTGTCAACAAATCGTCTACATCATCCCAGCACCCTCTTGGCAAAGATAAATACTCTTGATCAAAGTAAGCGGTGCAAATAAATCTGGGAATGCTGGATGTTGAAAAACGCAACGCCTGTGTTTTAAAGAACACCGGGTTGGAAAAGCTGGCAATACGTTTTAACTTCGCCTGCAGGGCTTGAGGTAATTCAGCAACTGGCAGATAAATTCGATTGGCCAGTACAATAGAAATCTCTTTCGGACACCCCTCCATTTTTATTTTTTGCAAAGGCAGCCCTTTCTCCCAAGGTTTTAGCTCAACTCCCGGGGGCTCCTGCCGAAAAAGCGTTAACACTTCACCAACTTCTTTCTCTGACAGTTTTCCAACGGACGCTAGAAACGTCCACTGATCCGCATAGGGTTCCAGATTTCCATCAACAAAAACACTGTTGCCCGATTGCCTTGGGTCGTGCTGGAGTGGTAGTGCAATAAGATTTCCAAATCCACCTTCCGGTAAAACGTCCTGGTTTGGGAACAGCCGGTCATAAGACTCAAAGGATAAACCAGCGTGCTTCTCCATTGCTTTATCCAGTAATGCAAAACCCAGTCTCCGGGCTGTTTGCGCCGGAAGCGGATTTTCAAAAAACAGCCAGATATGAGCACCATTACCGGAACGTGATCGTTCAACGGCAAAGGGTATCTTCATGTCAGCGCAAACTTCATAAAAGGCGACCACCGCCAACTGCCAATCTGATTTGTCGAAATCAACCGCCAAAAACCAGCAGCTTTCATTATCTAAAAGCGGATACAAGCCAACAACATGTTTTCCCGACAGGTGATCATAGATGGCGTTGCGATCCAACCTTTTATAGGCACTGTTCTTACACTCACCGCACTTGATTTTTGGCTTATAACATAAACCCGGTTGCCATTCGTTTTCACAAGCCAACGCATAGCCATTTCGACCTTGTTTATTCTCCCATCGTATAGCGTACACATCTTCTCTGCCTTTAAAGTAACGCGAGAATAGCTCCACCTTTGCGGTCGTTGAGAGGGAACCGGGTGGTGATGAGTCGTTCTTTTGGGGGAATCCCTGGCTCGACCTCAGCAGAGCTTGCTGTCGTTTAAGCAAAGATTGCTTTTCCCGATCAAGGGCGGCCAACTTTCCAATAATATTTTTGAGCTCTTCGTCCGGAGAAGTCATTGTGTTGTCGGCGGTGGTTAGCCTGAATCCATTGTCAGTAGTCCGGGATACTTGTTCTGACGAAGCCGCTCTACCACCTTACCTGTCAATTTCCATGGTTCACCTTTAATGTGGACAATCAAGTTTATCCAGATACACTCGAATGCCTCTATGGCTTCTTCCTCAGTGAACGACACCCCAGCTGGCAAAAACGGCTCAATATCTTCCGTCAGGCTGCGGTTAAGTTTTTCCAGCATGCGCTGTTCTGCCTCGGCACGACTTATGGTATTTGCCTCAAGAGCGACATAGTGCTCAAAGCAGTCAACAAGCTGACCGGCATCCAAAGAGAGCTGCTTCAGACCTTCGTACAGATCAAACAGATCGCGATTTTTGCGCCGCTGTAACAATGCGCGCAACTTGGTGCCAAAAAGCTCCTCGGGCCTAAATGACGCTATATCTGCTTTGGCTTTATACCAGTCACAATCAACTTCAAAAGGGTAATTCTTGATAGCAAAGAAACTATTCTGTTCACGTGTGTTGATTTCAACTTTCAGCTTTAATTGTGATGCAGTCTCGATTTCAGGTGAAAACTTAAAGATCAGATGTGTTGAGTGGGCGGCCCGCTTAACAGTACATCTGCCTAACCAATTAAGGGCTTCACGAATAGCGTCGATCGTTGGCCCAATAGGCTCAGGACGTATTTGGACCAGATCGATATCTTCCGAATAGCGAAGCGGTTGCTTAAAAAGCAGCTTGTTGATGGCTGTGCCTCCACGAAATGCAATTTTGCCTGCCAACTTGGGCGAATTAAACAAATCACATAGTGCTCGACAGATGATCAAATCCTGTTCCACGTACCTGAAATCCGGCCATGTAACGCGGTTGCTCCATTCCTGCAGATAAGCCGTTGGAATCAAAAGTCGATCTCCACGGGTTCATTAATCAAAAGCATCCACTTGGCATCTCTCTCATATGAGCTAGCAAGGCTTTCCAAAATAGGTTTGGATGAGGGATCCAGATATTTCAGGGATTTGGCTTTCTTCGCTATTGGCTCAAGTAAACTGGCTTGTTGATTATAGTCAAACCGCTCCAGCAGGTATCCCAACCGCCGGGCAACTGAGTTCTCGTAATACACGGCAATTATTGCAAGCTTACGGGGATTAGCATGCGCGCCCAGGTCATAAACAATTTGCGCCACACCATTAATGCCGCCGGCATCATGGAAGTAGCGCATAGAATCCAGGAGTGTGAGTTCTATACCGGCCGTCTTTGCAAATCCAGCCTCACTTTTTATCTCATCAAGCCAATATGACTGATTGACTTCGGCAAAGGCCGCAGGTGATTGATAAATTAATTGGATACGATGGCGACCAATCTCCAGTGCCCGGAGCTGTTTTGGCACGATTACCTGAAAAATCATACTAGCCTGATGCGAGGCACCATGGAAAGCAGCAGCGCGCAACAAAGAAATGCGGTAGTCCAGATCCAGATAATTCATTAATGGATCGATCCAGCGCACTGGATCCGGTGCTCCAACAACCCGGTCTTCGGGCCGCAGTATTAGATAAAAGCCTCGCTTAGGACTTACCAGCCGCCGTTTTTTAGCAAGACGAGATGCAGCTGTCGAAAATGTTTCGGGACTCACACCCAGCACTTTACAAGCTTCTGTTCTGGAAAAATAAGCACGGCCACGCGAAAGCTGGCTATCAAGATATTGGTCAAGAGAAGTCATTCCCCGATTATATTCATAAACAGACAAAAAGAAACGTTTTTCAAATATGTTTGGGGCAAGAGCAGTTAGGTTAAAAAAAACGCTGAAAAATATTAGGGTGGACTCAACAAAAATTAATAACCTTCCTAATCAAGATGTTACGTAAGCCCGCGTTTTTATTCTTTGGGGAAGATATTGCGCTATGGGGAACTTTTTGAAGTGGTCACTTACTTGGAAAGTACTGTAAATAGAGTCTGCTCATAAAGTATAACGCGTTGATTTATATAGGAAATAAGCCGATTCAAAGGTATAATAGTGCA
>Ga0209456_10001516_pt1 | contig 11243 bp, 8 predicted proteins | sample COG_11_FD_184755 | JGI IMG/M metagenome (GOLD analysis project Ga0209456, IMG submission 184755) | Pelagic marine sediment microbial communities from the LTER site Helgoland, North Sea, for post-phytoplankton bloom and carbon turnover... | ecosystem: Environmental > Aquatic > Marine > Neritic...
CCTCGTCGGTCTCTTCGTGCTGGTCTCGGTGCTGGGCACCCTGAATGCGACCGTGCTCGTCGGACCGCGCATCGCCTACGCGATGGCGCTGGACGGGCTCTTCTTCCGCGGCGTCGACCGCGTGCACGCCGGCTTCCGGACGCCGGCGGTGGCCATCGCCGTGCAGGGCGCCGTGTCGATCGCGCTCCTGGTGGCGTCCGGCCTCATGATTCGGAGCCTCGCCAACCTGTCGGCTGCTGAGCTCGGATTCGACACGGACCACCTCCTGACGGGCAACATCCAGCTCCAGCGCTCCGAATACGGAACGCCCGAGGAGACGGTTCAATTTTTCATCGATGTGAAGAACGGAATCGCCTCACAGCCGGGAGTGGTCTCGGCGGCCCTGATCAGCAAGCTCCCCATCATCAGCCCGTGGACGGATTGGGGCATCTGGCCGGCCGAGGTACCGTCGCCATCCGCCCGTGACATGGACTACGCGATGGCCCGATACGTCAGCTCGGGATACTTCGAGACCATGGGCATCCCACTCCTTGCCGGCCGGGACATCCTGCCGTCCGATCGCATGGGAACCGACGACGTCGTGGTCATCAGCGAGTCTACCGCGCGCACATTGTTCGGAGACGGGGACGCGCTGAACCGCCTGGTCGGCATCGGGTGGACCGAGCGTACTTTCCGGGTCGTCGGAATCGTCGGTGACGCGAAGCTGAATCTGGTGCGGGACGATGCAGACCGTGCCATGTACATGGCGATGGCCCAGGGGGGCGCCTCGTTCATGTACCTTGCAGTACGCTTGACAGGCGATCCCGAGTCAATGTCCGGGCAGATCGAGGACATCATTCGGAATCGGGACGCGAACGCATTGTTTGCTGATGCCGTGTCCATGGAGTCCGTGCTCTCCCGGGATCTGGCGGGATTTCGGACGGTCATTACCTCGCTTGCGCTCTTCGCGGGGCTCGCCATGACGCTGACCGCGATCGGACTGTACGGGGTGCTGGCGTATCACGTTGGGACGCGCAGAAGAGAATTCGGTATCCGGCGCGCGGTCGGGGCCACGGACGGAGCGGTACTCGGGATGGTGTTCGGCCGCGGCCTTTCGCTGGTCGGAATCGGCCTCATTGTCGGCCTGGCTGTTGCCTATCCAGGCACACTCCTCGTCCGCCAGCTCCTGTTCGAGACGACCGCGATCGACCCGATCTCTTACATGGGGGCTGTCGGTTTCCTCGTTCTCGTCGCAGCGGGCGCGTGTCTGGTTCCGGCCCTGCGCGCGACACGCAGTGAAATCATGCAGGTTCTGAGGACGGAGTAGCCGGGCGCGGTCAACCGTCCGCCGCGGGGTCCTTCTCCTCGAACGCCACGATCTTCCCGGCGAAGGCCGACGCCAGGACGGTGTAGGGACTGGCCAGGTACACCTGTCCCGGTCCGCTCCGACCCGGGAAGTTCCGGTTGATGGAACTCACCGTGACCGTGTCCGAGTCGAAGCTGACCCCGGGGCCGGCGTTGATACACGCGCCGCATCCCGGAGCAAGCACGTCGATCCCCGCTTCGACGAACAGGTCATGGTATCCCTGCCCGCGGGCGAATTCCTCGACCTCCAGCGAACCGTACTGCAACCAGGCCTGAATCGAGTCGGGCACCCGGCGTCCGTCGGCCAGGGCCTTTCGCACCACCTCCGCCGCCATCTCGATGTCGCGCCACTTCGCGCCCGTGCATGAGCCCGCGTATACGATGTCTACGGCGACCTCGCCTTCGAGTTCGTCGATCGGTACGCCGTTCCCCGGATCACCCGGGGTCGCCACCATCGGCCTGAGCTGCGAGGCATCGATGGTCATCGTCCACTCGTACTCCGCGCCATCGTCACTGTACATGCCGCTCGCCAGTGCCTCCGCCTCGAAGCGTGGCATCCCGCGGTGCGCTACGAGCCACTCTATCGTCGTCTCGTCCGGTGCCACGATTCCCGTGAACCCGCCTACTTCCGCGGCCATGTTCGTCAGTGTCGCGCGTTCGTCGATGCTCAGTGCCCGCACCGCTTCGCCCGTGTACTCCAGGACCTTCCCGATCGCGTCTCCCCCACGAACGTACGGATGCCGCAACACCTCGATCATCATGTCCTTGGCGGTGACGTTATACGGCTTGCGACCCGTGATCTCGATGCGGACCGAAGCGGGGACACGGAGGCGCACGTCGCGCGTGGCCCAGGAGTTCACCAGGGCCGTCGTACCGACTCCGAACGCGAAGCACCCCAGAGCCCCGGAATGCGGAGTGTGCGAGTCACTGCCTACCACCACCTGGCCCGGAAGCGCGTAGTCGCCAAGCACCTTCACATGGCAGATGGCCTCGGACCCGATCCTGTCCGGTAGCTCACCGTGGAGACGAATTCCCTGCTTCGCCGCGAACTCGCGCTGCCGTTCGTGCAGGCCGTGCGCCGCATCCAGGAGGCCGACCGCCTTCTTTTCCTCGCTGATCACCTGGTCCAGGAAGGCCAGGTGGTCCCGGAAGAAGTAAATGCTCTCCGGTTCGTTCAGACCGGCATCCTCGCCGGCGAAGGCTTCCCAGAAGGTGGAGGCCATGGGTGTCACATACTCGTGGCTGAACCGGATGTCGGTGCGCACGAAACCCGCGTCGCCCGGCGCGACGCCGTCCACGCCCACCTCATCCGAGGCGAGGTCACCGACCCAGTGCCGGGCGAGGATCTTCTCGGACACCGTCATCGGACGGTCCGGGTCGGTCACGACGGCCGGCACCTGGACCAAGCCCTTGAGGCGGGCCACCGCGTAGTCGAGCAGTCCGCCATACTCGATGATGTCCCGCTGGATCTGACCTGAGCCGCCGATGAAAGCTTCGAGCGGAATCTCATCTCCCCTGCGGATTCGCTCGATGAGCGAGAAGTCGGTCGAGGTGAGGATGCCCAGGTTCTCGCAGTTTTCCCTGTATATGCGCTCGATGTTCTCAGCGATCACCACCCGGATACCGGCGGCCCGCTCCGCGTACGGCGCTGCCTCGCGGCTCGACCCTTTGCCGCGTCGTTTTCCGGAAACGGCGGCCACGAACTCGCCACCGATCACATCGCCTTTACTTACCGGATGCTCGCCCTCACAGAGGAGACCCACATACGGATACTGGCCCAGCATCTCGTCGTAGTAGTAACAGACCCAGCCCGGAGTAATCTCGTCCGTGCTGATGTCGTTTCGGAGGGGTATGGACGGGTCCCAGTCGAGATCCTCGCCAGCCAGCTGCCGTCGGATCAGTTCCGGATCTTCCGTCAGGAATAGGACCCTGCCCTGCAGGCGTACCGTCGTGGGTCGCTTGCTGATCTCGCGCGCCAGTAGTCTGTCGAGCATCTGCACCACCGCTGTAGGGAGTCCGTCCCGTTCGTCGCAGCCTTCCGCGCGGCAGCCTCGTCGCCGGCGCGCCGGGAATCGGGGGTCGTCAATCTATTCGGCCCGGCCGGTCTGGCGCGACCCCGCGCCCGACCGGCGCCCGGAATCGCTCGAAGGGGCCCCTTCCATTATAATGATCGGCCTCGTGACCCCGCCGATGAGGGCTCGAGCACCGTATCCAATATCCATGAGGTTCGTTATGAGTTCCGTTCTCGTTCGATTCACACTGGTCGCCGTCGTCGCGGTCGCCGCTGGCTGCAACAAGGTCAGCCAGGACCAGTTCGACCAGTCCATGGCGCAGATGCAGTCACAGCTCGACGAGCAGAGTGGGGGCATCGAGGCGAATGCCGAGGGCATCAACGCCCTTCAGGTTGAGCTGGACGTGCTCCAGGTTGAGCTCGAGGAGCTGGCCGAGGAATATCACGCGATGGTCGAGCGCTACCAGGACCACATCATGTTCGCGTCGCCGGTCAATTTCGACTTCGACTCGTCCGACGTGCGGGCGGGCGATGATGCGTTCCTCGAGAGGTTCGCTCACGTCGTGGCACACCATTACGCGAATTCCGTCGTCACCGTCCAGGGCTACACGGACGCGGCGGGCCCCGCGGAGTACAACAAGCTCCTGTCACAGAAGCGTGCCGAGAACGTCGCCGGTTACCTGGTCGAGCATGGACTGGACGCCGGGCACGTACGGGCTATCGGCATGGGCGAGGCGCATCAGGTGGCTCCAGGCGAGTGGGGCGACGCCGAAGGTGGCCTGAAGAACAGGCGCGTCACGTTCGTGATCGAGTCGGCCGGCTAGTCAGTCTTCACCGCGGGGCCGAATTTGCCGCGCCCCGCGGTCCCCACGCCGGAGACCTGCCGTGAGCACTATCAGCTGGGACGACTTCGAGAAGGTGGACATCCGGGTGGGCACCGTCCTGTTGGCCGAGGAATTCCCGCGGGCCCGTAAGCCCCTGTACCGTCTTCGAATCGATTTCGGCCCCGAAGTGGGAATTCGGCAATCGGCCGCCGGGCTCCCGAGCCGGTACGGCCTGGACGAACTGGCAGGCCGGCAGGTCATCGCCGTGCTCAATCTCGGTCCGCGCAACATCGCCGGTTTCGAGTCCCAGTGTCTCACTCTCGGCCTTCCAGACGAGGATGGTGAGACGATCCTGCTGACTCCCGCGAGCCCCGTACCCGACGGCGGCCGCCTCTTCTGACCGCCGTGTCCTCTCTCGACGGTAACGTCGCGGATTCCCGTCCCGGTCCTGGCTACCGGTCCCTCATCTCCGGCGTGGCCGCGTGGGTCGATCCTGACCGGGTATTCCTGCAGATCGCGGGTGCGCGGGCCGACAGCGTACTGAACGGCCTGCTCAGCGCGGACGTCACCGCGCTACGGCAGCCGGGAGACGCCACCCTGTCGTTCGTCTTGACCTCCAAGGGACGCCCCGTGGCCGTACCCCGAGTGATTCGACTCGAAGACTCCATCCTGCTCGACGTGAGTCGAGAGGCGGTCACCGGTCTTCTCGACCATTTCGGCACGTATCTGCCGCCGCGCTTCGCCACCGTTACCGCGCTCGACGACACGAGACGCGTCAGCCTTCTCGGGCCGCGTGCTGGCGAGGTGGAGGCCACGCTGCAACTGTCCGGGAGCCCGTTGCGGCTGGAACGCGCTCCCGAGGAGGGCGGAGGGGTGGACTTCTATCTTCGCGCCGGTAGCTCGGCTCGGGAGGCGATCGAGACCGCGACCCTGGCGGCCGGAGGCGCAGTGGCCACGGCGGCGGACTACGAGGCCTGGCGCATGGAGCTTGGCATCCCTCGATTCGGGCTCGATATCACGTCGGACAACCTGCCTCAGGAAACCGGGCTCGCTTCGCGTGCCGTGAGCTTCGACAAGGGGTGCTACACCGGCCAAGAAGTCGTCGCTCGCATCCACTATCGTGGCCAGGTGAACCGGCACCTCCGGGGGATACGGCCCACCGACCCGGCTTCCGCGCCGCCGGGTTCGCCTGGCGCCGAGTTGACGCGCGAAGGACGCGTCGTCGGCACGATCACGTCGTGGTGCGTCTCACCGCGCCTCGGCCCCATCGGCCTCGGATACGTTCGCCGCGAGCTCTCCGCCGGTGACGTGGTGGAGGCCCAGTTCGAGCATCAGTTCCCCTGTCTCGTGACGGATATTCCCTTTACTGCCACGTAAAGCGCTGCGATCCCGGCGTTTGCAGGTGACCCTCTACCGGTTTACCTTGCGCCGCGGTCCCGGAAACTCCCGTGCGAGGATGGATCACCTGAAGGCGCTCGATCGAGAAGACATGCGCGCGTTGTATCGCTTCCTCTGGCTCACGCGAGCCCTGGAGGAGCGGTTGGAGATCATCTTCAAACAGGGACATGTCGTCGGCGGTCTGTATCGAAGCCTCGGACAGGAAGCCACCGCTGTCGGGTGCGGCTACGCTCTGACGGCCGGCGACTGGATCGCACCCTCGATTCGCGACCTCGGGGCCCTGCTGGCTCGCGGACTGGATCCGCGCGACGTTCTGCGGCAGTACACCGCGCGTGGAACGTCGTTGTGCGCCGGCAAGGACAATACCAACCATTTCACCGTTCCCGAGCTCGGTATCCTGGGCCCGATCAGCCCCCTGGGCACACAGCTGTGTGTCCTGAACGGCGTCGCTCTCAGCTTTCGCACCCGGCGAGACCCCCACGTGTGCCTCACTTTCCAGGGCGACGGAGCGAGTCGCACCGGTACCTCACACGAGGGTCTGGCCATGGCGGCGGCCCTGAACCTGCCCATCGTGGTGGTGCTCGAACACAACCGCTGGGCGTTCGGGACTCCGAGCACGGCGGTGGCTGCGGTCGCAAAGTGGGCGGATGTGGCGGGTGCATACGGCGTACCGGCGGTAACCGTGGATGGCAACGACGTTCTCCAGGTGTACGATGCGGCGACGCAAGCGATAGCCCGGGCGCGAGCCGGTGATGGAATGACCATCCTGGTCGCGGAGACCTATCGGATGCTCGGCCACGCACAACACGATGCGCAGAAGTACGTTCCCGAAGACGAACTCGACGAGTGGAGGGATCATGACCCGATCCAGAGTTTCGCGGAGTATCTGATCGAGTTTGGCTTCGAGTCGGCATCGACCCTGAAACGGATCCGATCGGAAGTCGTCGCGCGGCTGGATGCGGCAACTGACGAGGTCCTGGCAGAGGGATACCCGCCGGCGGAAGAGGCGCGGACCCGAGTGTTCGCGGACCCGGCCCTGGACGCCGACGTGCCGTGGACCCGCGGACCGGTACCGGGATACGAAGGGCTCGCGTGGGGTTCGCGCGCCCGGCCGACGACACACCCGGAAGGAGACTGATGGAGAACGGCGGGACCGTGGAGACAACCTACCTCGGAGCGATCCGGGAGGCCCTGCAGGAAGAGATGCGAGCCGACGAGTCGGTGTTCATGCTCGGCGAGGACATCGGAGCCTACGGCGGAGCCTTCAAGGTCACCGATGGCTTCCTGGATGAGTTCGGACCCGACCGGATCATCGACACTCCGATCAGTGAGGCGGCGATCGTCGGTGCGGCGATCGGTGCTGCGCACATGGGACTGAAGCCGGTGGCCGAGATGCAGTTCATCGACTTCATCGCACCCGCTTTTGACATGATCGTCAACTTCGCGGCCAAGTCGCGCTATCGAACCGGAATCGGAGCGGGCCTGGTGATCCGGGGCCCGTGCGGAGCAGGAGCCCGCTCAGGTCCGTTTCACTCGCAGTCCGTGGAGTCCTACTTCGCGAACGTCCCCGGCTTGAAGATGATTGCCCCGGCCCGCGCCTACGACGCAAAGGGTCTTCTGCGCGCCGCGATCCGGGACCCCGACCCCGTGCTGTTCTTCGAACACAAGTTCCTGTATCGGAGAATCAAGGAGCAGCTTCCGGTCGACGAGGAGGTGTTCGTCCCACTCGGCAAGGCTCGAACTCACCGAGAGGGAACGGACCTCACGATCGTCACGTACGGCGCCATGCTCTACAAGTCGACGGAAGCCGCGGACCGCATCCAGGTCGAGGACGGCGCCGAGATCGAAGTGGTCGACCTGAGAACGCTTCGCCCTCTCGATACGCGCGCCATCGTCGAGAGCGTGAAACGAACCGGACGCCTGTTGATCGTTCACGAAGCGCCCCGGTTTGGCGGTTTCGCCGGTGAGATCACCGCCCAGGTGTGTGAGGAGGCGTTCGAATGGCTGGACGCGCCCATCCGGCGTGTCACCGCGATCGATACGCCCGTCCCGTACGCTCCGACGTTAGAGGATTACTACCTCCCCGGGGAGGATGACATCGTTGCCGCGGCCCGGTGGCTGCTGGCGTACTGAGTGACCCGGTCGGAAACGGGTCGTAGTACCGAGAGGAAAAGGAACGACAGATGTCCAAGGTCGACGTAATCATGCCGCAAATGGGGGAATCGATCGCCGAAGGCACGCTCACGCGCTGGCTGAAGGAAATCGGTGAGACCGTGGCCCGCGACGAGGACCTGTTCGAGATCTCGACCGACAAGGTCGATGCGGACATACCGTCTCCCGTTGCCGGGACCCTCGTCGAGATTCTCGTAGAAGAGGGTGCGACCGTGGAGGTGAACACGGTGGTGGCACGCATCGATACCGAGGCAGGCGCCGCAGCTCCGTCCGAACCGAAGCCCGCCGCGGACCCGGTCGTGGAAACGCCCGAGCCGGCACCGCCTGTCGCTGCCGAAGCCGAAGCGGTTGCCGCGCCCGTCGCACCGGCCGAACCCCCGGCACCTGTGGCTCCGGCTGCCTCAACGGGTGGCATCGAGTCGCGGGAGGAGCGAATCCAGGGTAAGTCGACGCCCCTGGTTCGGAAGATCGCCTCTGAGCACGGAGTGAACCTGGCCGATGTGGCGGGATCGGGCATCGCCGGCCGCGTGACCCGCGACGACATCCTCGCACACATCGAGACGGGCGCAGTCGCTTCCCCCGCCGCGCCCGCTGCGGCACCGACCACTCCCGGCACTCCGGCTCCGGCTCCGGCAACGGTTGCGGCACCCGCCGCGACTCCCGGGCAGCCGGGCACGATGCAGGTGCCCATTCACGGGACGACCCTCGACATACGGATTCCCTCCGTACCGATCCGGGAGGGAGACACCGTCGAGGAGATGAGCCGGGTCCGACTTCGCACGATGGAGCACATGCTCATGTCGAGGCGGATCTCGGCTCACGTGACCTCCGTGAACGAAGTCGACTTCGAACACGTGGTGCGCCTGCGCAAGAAGCTGAAGCCGAAGTTCGCAGAGCAGGGAGTCAAGCTCACGTACGGCCCCTTCATCATGAAGGCGGTCATCGAGGCGCTGCGCGAGTATCCAATCGTGAACGCTTCCGTGGACGGAACGCGGGTCGTGTACCGCCGGGACATCAATCTCGGGATCGCCGTGGCCGTGGCCGACGGCAAGGAACTGATCGTTCCCGTCCTGAAGAACGCCGATCAGCTGAGTCTGATGGGCCTGACCACGGGCGCCAACGATCTGGCGGAGAAGGCCCGCACCAAGACGCTCGACTTCGCCGACATCGAGGGCGGAACCTTCACCATCACCAACGTCGGTGTCTTCGGCAACCAGTTCGGCATGCCGATCATCAACCAGCCCCAGGTCGCGATCCTCGGCACCGGCGTGATCGAGAAGCGGCCCGTGGTGGTCCAGGACACCATGCGCAACGACGTGGTCGGTATAAGGCACATGTCCTACTTCGGCTTGAGCTACGATCACCGGGTGGTGGACGGGGCTATCGCCGCGTTCTGGCTCAACAAGGTCAAGGACGTCCTCGAGAACTTCCCCGAGGACATGATCTGAGGACCTGAGAGGACGTTTCGCGAGTTCTCCTTCAACCGGACACGAACGGCGGTCTTTCCTTCCGAAAGGCCGCCGTTCTGCATGGTACCCCCGCTGAATCGGAGTCCGGTCCCGAGGACATTCGGAACCAATGTGTTCGGTTTCGGTACACATAGTCGCACTTCCGAACAACCGGCCCCGCTACAACGGGAGAAGCGGGGTAGTGTAACAGGCTGTCACGCGAGGCAGTTACGCTATTTGCGGTCGGTGGCACGAGCGTTGCCGTTGAAACGCAATGCCGTATCGGTGCGTACTGCGGAGTCCCGGTGCGGAGGAGGGGTGACGCGTTTTCCTTTCCCGACCCGTCGAGCTGGCGGGATCGAAGCCGGGGTTTCGTACCGCCGTGGCGGTGGCGGTGAGACGTCTGGCCATTCAGCGCCGAGAGACGACGATGGAAGAGCCAAGGGACAAGGCGAAGGATCTGCCGTCCGGCACGACACGGGAGCGAGTTCGTCCGAGCATCGTGGAGGGAAACGAGCGCCGGCGCATTTCGCTCAAGAAGGACCGCGGAGGCCGGGGTTCAGGATCGGATTCAGGCGGAGAGTCCGGGTCGGATTCCCGGGTCTCGAGGATGGACATCAAGCGCGCGCCAAAGGGCAAGAAGAAACGCAACATATACATCGGATTGGGCGCCGCAGCTCTTCTCGTGGTGACTTTCCTCCTCTCGCAGCTGGAGCCCGCCGCTCCCACCGTGGACCGGAACATCATCGTGCAGGGGAGCGTCGAACGTGGAGAAATGGTCCGGGAGGTCCGGGGTTCCGGAACGCTGGTCCCGGAGCGGGTGCAGTTCGTGGCCGCGGTTACCGCCGGACGAGTCGAGTCCGTACACTTCGAGCCCGGCCAGGCGGTCAACGCGGAAGATGTTCTCGTCGTCCTTTCCAATCCGGATGTCGAACTCCAGGTGCTCGAGGCCGAGCAACAGTGGACGGCCGCACGGGCGACACTGGTGTCACTCCGCCAGACACTCGGGACGGGCGTGTTGTCTCAGGAAGCAGCAGTGGCCGACGCGCGGGCCCGGTTCCGTGAGGCCGAGCGCCAGGCCGAGGCCTTCGCGACCATGGTCGACAACGAGTGGGTCTCGGAAGACGAGCATCAGAACGCGCAGGACAACGCCATGGCTCTCGAGGAGCGCTTGCGAACCGAGCAGGCTCGCCTGGAGCTTCTGAATTCGACGATCGACGAACGGCTCGCGGTGCAGCGTGACCAGGTGGCCCGGTTGGCGAACATTCACCGGTACTACCAGGAGCGATCGGCCAACATGCAGGTCAGAGCAGGAGCCGAGGGCGTGCTGCAGGACTTCGATCTCGAGGTCGGGCAGTGGGTGCAGGCGGGCACCACGCTGGCCCGCGTCGCCCGACCCGAGAGGCTGAAGGCGGAACTCCGTATTCCCCAGACACAGGCGCGTGACGTGCAGGTGGGTCAGCTGGCTTTCGTGGACACCCGCACCGACACGATCCCGGGCCGGGTGCGGCGCGTAGATCCCAACGTCCAGGGTGGATCCGTTCTCGTGGAAGTCACCCTCGAGGGGGACCTCCCGGCCGGCGCCAGGCCGGACCTGAACATCGACGGCACGGTCGAGCTCGAACGCTTGAGCGACGTGCTCCACGTGGGACGGCCCGCCTATGGTCAAAGCCACAGCACGGTCAGCCTGTTTCGCGTGATCGACGACGGAGACGCCGCGGAGCGCGTCACGGTACAGTTGGGTCGCAGTTCGGTGAACCAGATCGAAGTGGTCGAAGGTCTCCACGAGGACGACGTCATCATTCTCTCGGACATGTCCCGGTACGACGACGTGGACCGGGTTCGCATCAGGTAACCTCGGCGCCGGGCGCGTCGCAGCGGAAGAGGGTCGCTACATGGAGAACGGCACAGCGCTGATCCGGATGGAAGGCGTCACCAAGGTGTTTCTCACGGATGAGATGGAAACGCATGCCCTGGCGGATATTCACCTGGAAATCCGTGACGGCGAGTTCGCCGAGGTGATGGGACCCTCGGGGTGCGGGAAAT
>Ga0209456_10001517_pt1 | contig 11241 bp, 11 predicted proteins | sample COG_11_FD_184755 | JGI IMG/M metagenome (GOLD analysis project Ga0209456, IMG submission 184755) | Pelagic marine sediment microbial communities from the LTER site Helgoland, North Sea, for post-phytoplankton bloom and carbon turnover... | ecosystem: Environmental > Aquatic > Marine > Neritic...
AACCGGCGAGGCCTTGCAGAAAAGGCGCGATGTCTTGCGTATCCGGAACGTCCATGAACCGACCGGCACTCAGCGGGTCGGGAATATCCTGGCGGATCTGCTGCTCGGCGACCCAGCCACCATCGACAAGATTCATCACTCTGGCGGGCGCGCCACTGGTCATCCCGTTGAATGGATCAACGGTTGCGAAGCTTGAAATTCGAATTGAAGTCATTGGACGGAAGCCTCGTATGGCAACCCATATTCTGGATGTTTCGCAGGGCAAGGCGGAGCCTTGCTGAGACGAAGTATATTCAATACCTCGGCGCACTACGAGTTTGTTTCCGTCTGCAGTTACCGGTGTTCGAAAGTGGCACCCTGGCCTTGCTTGCGGCTGGCATGCTTGTCTGGAAAGATGCGCCTGTTCTTTATACCAGGCTGAAGGATCATGAAATCCGAATCGTTGACCCGTTCTATTCACCGAATCTTGTTGCTCCGGCTGGTCACGGCGACGATCGTATTGAGTCTGCTCTTCGCAGCGGTCACGTTCTACGCCAATCAGCAGCGCATTGAAAGGGAAGTGGTGGAACTGGCGAGCGTCCGGATTAATCAGTTTCGCCAGAACATTCAGGACCTGCTCGATGCGACGGAGACATTGTCTGCCGGCGCGTTTCAACGAAGGTTTGATGAATTCATGGAATTGTCCGGCCCCGTCGTTCTCCGTGACGGTCGTTTTGTGCTAATCCGAGTCTACGACGAATCCGGTCGGCAACTGCTGGACGCTGCGGATCAGAGCTTCGCGGCAATAGCTGCCGTCCGGCAGGCTGTTGATGACGCCAATATTTCGGCGCTCGAAGCTGACGATCCCAGGGTCGTGACGACCCGACTCGAGGGACTGCCGTTCGTTGGCATCGTCTTGCCGTTGGACAATTCCGCCAATGAAGTCGTGGCGCAGGTGGTCGGCGTATTCGCGGTGTCAGCGGATGCAATAAGCGATATTCGCGGCAACGTCCTTCTGACTATGCTTTACGTTGCCGGATTGATCGTGATAACGGCGCTGACCATTTATCCGATAATCCGCCATTTGCTTGGCCGACTGTCTCGTCAAACCGTGAGACTGCTCGACTCCAACCTGGAGATTCTGCGAGTTCTCGGTGGCGCCATAGCGAAGCGCGACAGCGATACCGACGCACATAATTACCGGGTGTCAGTCTATTCCGTCTGCCTGGCAGAAGCCATCAAACTGCCTCGCGATCAGATTCAGAGCCTGATCAAGGGCGCACTGCTGCATGACGTCGGAAAAATAGGAATTCGTGACGATGTGCTTCTGAAACCGGGCAAGCTATCAGACGATGAATTCACGGTAATGAAAACGCACGTGGAACACGGTCTGGAACTGACCGATCGTGCCAGCTGGCTGCAGGACGCTCAGGCCGTTGTTGGTAGTCACCACGAAAAATACGACGGTGCCGGGTACCCGGCAGGCCTCGAAGCCGAGGCGATTCCTTTGACTGCACGCATATTTGCCATAACCGATGTGTTCGACGCCCTGACATCACGGCGTCCTTACAAGGAACCGCTTTCCTTCGACGAGACGATGCAGATACTGGATCACGGAAGCGGCAGTCACTTTGACCCGGCATTGCTCGACGCCTTCCGCGGTATTGCGCGCGATCTTTATGACACTTACTCCGGTGAGGACGACCACAAGTCGAAGGAACGGCTGGAACGAATGACCGAAGAGTATTTCAAGCGCGACGCCGCCGATTTGCTCGCCTGAACCCGGAAAACCGCGACGCAGTCGGTCGAATTCCACTCTTCGACAGGTTTATATTTTTTTGATCTTGTTGCCCGTGAGTGGTTAACGACGTGTGCGAACTGTTTGCAATGTCGAGCCGGTATCCGACATCCGTCGGTTTTTCGCTGGAAACGCTGGCCCGGCGCGGCGGCCACGATGGACCTCACAAGGATGGCTGGGGCGTCGCGTACTTCGAGGATCACGACGTATTCCTTCTCCGCGAATCGAGTCCTGCTGCGGAAAGCGGCCTTGTTAAATTCATGGAGAAGAACGGGCCGCCGAGCAACCTTGTGCTCTCGCACATCCGCCTGGCGACGCAGGGCGAACCGGCATTGCGCAATACGCAACCCTTCCAGCGAGAGCTCGCCGGACGCGCGCATGTCTTCGCTCATAATGGCAATATGCCCGGCATAAAAGACCAATGTCGTCTCGATTCAGACCGTTTTACACCGGTCGGGGATACCGATTCTGAATTCGCGTTTTGTGGCCTGCTCGAGCGGCTTGAAAAGCTATGGGGACGGGTCCCGGAGAGGACGCCGTCGGTCGAATCACGACTGGAGATCGTAGCGGACTTTGCTGCGCAGCTGCGACCACTCGGTGCATTCAACTTCGTCTATTCTGACAGTGACGCGCTTTTCGCTCATTCGCACCGAAGGAGCCAGGATGATGGCGTCGTCCGTCCGCCGGGCTTGCACATGCTCGTGCGTTCAAGCGATGAGCAGGCCATCGATCTGAGCGCGTCCGGTATCATGCTGGCGCCGCTGTCCCAGGCGCTGGCACTTGTCGCCAGTGTGCCGTTGACCGATGAGCCCTGGGAACCGATAAGCGAGGGAGAGGTCGTTGCATTGACGCAGGGACTGGTCCGGGCTCGCATGCCGGTTTCATCCGCCACTGCAGCCTGACAACCTGGCGCAAGCCGGACTAACGACAACAGGCACACTTTCGATTTTCGACGACGTTGACTATCGAATAGTTGTTGTTCGATGGCGCCCCGACCATGATTCGAACATGGGACCCCCAGATTAGGAATCTGGTGCTCTATCCGGCTGAGCTACCGGGGCGGTGCTGCGATTCTAGCAAAAGCTGGTCTTGCTGCAATTCATGTCTAATTGTAATCGAGTGTAACAGTGTCCCGTAAGCCATTGTTGCTCTGATGATGCGCTCGTATATTGGTCACCAATCGCTAATCGGAGAACGTCAATGACGGGTGTGGCGGCACGAGCAATTGGATGGACTGAATCAGGGTTGGTTCCTGATACTGTTATTCGCAGTGGCATGAGGCGACTGCTGGAACGGAAACTCGCCGAGATTTGCGCGGGAAGTGTTGAGGTTGCGGCAAGAACAACGAACGATTTCGTTCAGATGATGTGCAACTCGCCGGTCGCACTGGTTCCGGAGCTGGCCAACGAGCAGCACTATGAAGTGCCTGCGGAGTTTTTCGTTCAGGTACTCGGTGAGAATTGCAAGTACAGCTGTTGTCACTGGGGGGCGGACGTCACAACCCTGGGCGAGGCTGAGGAAGCATCGCTACGCATGACCGTGCAGAGGGCTGGTATTCGTGACGGCATGAAGGTGCTCGACCTCGGCTGTGGCTGGGGATCGCTTTCGCTTTGGGTCGCTGAGCACTTTCCGAATGCTTCCGTGACCTCGGTTTCAAATTCCCGGACACAAAAAGAGCACATCCTCTCCCTGGCGGCTGAGCGCGGAATCGAGAATATCTCCGTTAGCGTTTATGACATGAATGATTTCGAGGCGAGCGACACGTTCGATCGCATCGTGTCTATCGAGATGTTCGAGCATATGCGGAACTACGAGGAGTTGTTTCGCCGGATTGATTCCTGGCTGGCGCCGGAAGGCAAGTTTTTCATGCACATTTTTTGCCACCGTTCTACGCCTTACGAGTACATCGATAAAGGCCCCACCGACTGGATGAGCCGCCATTTCTTCTCCGGAGGAATCATGCCGAGCGCGGATCTTCCATTGCTGTTCCCAAAGCATCTCAACCTGGAGAAGCGTTGGGCGTGGAATGGCAAGCATTACGCGAAAACCTGTCGTGCCTGGCTTGATCGGATGGATAGCCAGCGCTCGTCGATCATGCCGATTTTCGCCAATACCTATGGCGAGGAAGAGGCCGGTCGATGGTGGATGCGCTGGCGCATGTTTTTCATGGCTTGCGAGGAGCTGTTTCGTTTCAACGAAGGGCAAGAATGGTTTGTCAGTCATTATCGCTTCTCCAGGGCGGGTGGCTGACATGCACATGATCATCAACTTCGCGGCGTTTCAGATAGGCTGGTTCTCGTCGGTTATAGGCGCGGCCCAGCAAATGCCCTGGCTGGGTCCTTTAGCTTTCCTGATCGTGCTCACGCTCCATTTGCGGCACGCGCGCCGACCGCACATCGAGTTCGGATTGATCATCGCCTGCGGCGTCGTCGGCATGTTCTTCGACAGCCTGCTCGTCATTCTCGGTTGGGTCAGCTATCCATCCGGCCAGATCAGCGAGCTCCTGGCACCTTACTGGATCGTGACGATGTGGATGCTGTTCGGGACGACACTCAATCTATCGATGCGGTGGCTGAAAGGGCGGCCGCTGATTGCGGGCTTGTTCGGCGCCTTTGGCGGACCAGCGTCATACGTCGCCGGCCAAAAGCTCGGCGGAATCGTTTTGCTCGACTATTACGCCGCCATGGTTGCGCTGTCCGTCGGGTGGGCGATCTTCCTGCCGCTCCTTCTTGCCCTGGCGGAAAGGCTGGATGGTGTCTCGGGCGGCATGACGCCACAGGAGATCGCGGAATGAATGTCTACCTGATCGCGCTGGGGACCTTACTCGGCGTTGCGGTCCTGGCCTGGGTCGTTAGCCTGGTTACCAGGAATGTCAGCTTCGTCGACAGCCTCTGGTCAATCTTCTTCCTGATTGCCGCAGGCGTCTTTGCCGGCAGCGCAGAGTCACTTTCGCTGCGAGGCCTGATCGTTTTCGCCTTGGTCGCAGTATGGTCATTGCGCTTGTCACTTCATATTTCGATACGCAACCGGGGCGAGGAAGAGGACTATCGCTACCAGGCGATTCGAGCGAACAATTCACCGGGGTTCGCCTTCAAGAGTCTCTATATCGTGTTCGGGCTGCAGGCTGCTCTGGCCTGGATTATCGCAACGCCCCTGATGCCGGCGACGACTTCGGGTGCGCCGCTCGGTTTCCTTGATGCAGTAGCCGTCCTGCTATGGATGGTCGGATTCGTTTTCGAGGCGACTGGCGACTACCAACTGAAGAAATTCAAGGACGATGCAGGAAACAAAGGCAAAGTATTGGATACCGGCTTGTGGCGGTTTACGCGCCATCCAAATTACTTCGGCGATTTCTGCATTTGGTGGGCTTATTGGCTGTTTGCGCTGTCCGCCGGCGCATGGTGGACCGTGTTCGCGCCGCTGCTGATGTCTTTCCTGCTGCTGAAGGTGTCAGGCGTTGCAATGCTGGAGAAAACGATCGGCGAGCGACGCCCGAAGTATGCTGAATACATCAGACGAACCAACGCATTCTTTCCCGGACCACGTCGAGGTGCGGACCACGATCACAGCGTACAGCCATCGTGAGGCTGCCGAAGGCAATTGGCCGGCATATTTCATATGAACTCAACTGACATGCAAAACAGCAGCAAACAATTATTCATTGTCGCATTGCTCTTTTTTCTCAGCGCCTGTGCGGCTCGGGGACCGGAAATGGAAGTGGTTGAGCACGTTGATCTCGAACGATTCATGGGCAGCTGGTATGTCATCGGGAATATCCCGACATTTCTCGAGAAGGGCGCACACAATGCTGTCGAGACCTATGAGTTGAATGACGACGGTTCGATTCAAACCACGTTTACTTTCCGGGCGGGCGGTTTTGATGGTGAGCGCAAGCAATACAATCCAAAGGGGTTTATCAAAGACACGCAATCGAACGCCATATGGGGCATGCGGTTTATCTGGCCGATCAAGGCCGACTATCGCATCGTCTATCTCTCTGACGACTACTCACAAACTGTGATTGCCCGACAGAAACGCGATTTTGTCTGGATCATGGCGCGCACGCCAACGATACCCGATGAGGATTACGAGCGCCTGATCGATCTGTCGGAATCCATCGGTTATGACGTCAGCAAGATTCAACGCGTGCCGCAGAAATGGTAGGCGGCAGCAACACAGTGCGGAGGACGGTGAGTTGCGCGTTGCGATCATAGGAACGGGGATTTCAGGCAACATTGCGGCCTACAAACTCCGTGACCGATTCGGTATTACGGTGTACGAGGCAGCCAATTACATCGGCGGGCACACCAATACCGTGGATGTCGAGGAGGCTGGGCAGCTGCTGGCTATTGATACAGGGTTCATCGTTTTTAACGACAGGACTTACCCGAATTTCAATAAGATTCTCGAGGAAATAGGGCAGCCGTCGCAAGCCAGCGAAATGACATTCAGCGTACATTCCGCCGATAGTGCGATCGAATACAACGGTTCGTCGCTTAATGGTCTTTTTGCCCAGCGCCGCAACTTGTTTCGTCCGTCGTTTCATTCGATGGTGCGCGACATCCTGCGATTTAATCGCGAAGCACTTCCCGACGTCGGCAGGTCGTGCCGGTCTATGACCTTGGGAGAGTACCTGGCGGACAGGAACTACGGTTCCGGCTTTACCAACCACTACCTGGTACCGATGGCGGCGGCAATCTGGTCGGCTGAGCCGGTTTCGGTGCTGGATATGCCGGTCGAATTCCTGATTCGCTTCTTTCAGAATCACGGTCTCCTGCAGCTCGAGAATCGGCCGAAATGGCGGGTCATCCAGGGCGGATCGCGTGAGTACGTGAAGCGCCTGGTGCGACCGCATCGCGACAGGATTCGTCTGAACAATCCGGTACAGTCGATTCGCCGCCATTCTGACTCTGTAGAGATTACGACGGCCGAAGGTGGGCGGGAGTCTTACGACTTTGTATTCATAGCCAGTCATAGCGATCAGGCGCTTCGCATGCTTGCCGATCCGACCGAGGTCGAGAAGAGTGTTCTCGGGTCAATCGGATACCAGGACAATGAGGCGGTCTTGCACACCGACGAAGCGGTTCTGCCCAGGCGGCGCAGGGCCTGGGCGGCGTGGAACTATTTCGTTCCCCGGGACAACGGCCGTCACGTGGCCGTTTCTTACAACATGAACATCTTGCAGGACCTCGATGCAAGTCAGACGTATGTTGTCACGCTCAATGATGACTCGAGGATTGCACCCGACAAAATTATTCGAAGAGTCGAGTATCAACATCCTGTGTACACACGAGAGACTGTGCGTGCCCAGGCAAGACACGCGGAAATCAACGCGGACCGCACATTCTACTGCGGCGCTTACTGGCGAAACGGTTTTCACGAAGACGGCGTCGTCAGCGCGCTTAACGCGATTGGTCATTTTGAGGAGAGGCTCGAACATGGAGAGCTGTATCTACGAAGGGCAAGTTAGGCACTCGCGAACAACGCCTGTGTTGCACAGGTTTCGGTACCGCATGTTCATGATGTACCTGGACCTCGATGAGTTGCCCGTGCTGTTCGAAAAACGCTGGTTGTGGTCCGCCCGTAAAGCCGCTATCGCACGATTCAGAAGATCGCATCATCTCGGTCCAGGCAGTAAACCACTTTCGGATTCGGTTCGCGATCTGGTCGCGGCGGAAACCGGGAGTCGTCCTTCAGGTCCTGTTCGATTGCTCACGAATCTCAGCTACTTCGGATTCTGCTTCAATCCGGTCAGTTTCTATTATTGTTTTTCCGACGAGGGCGCACTCGAGACGATTGTCGCCGAAGTCAATAACACGCCCTGGGGAGAGCAACAATGCTATGTGTTGCCAGCAGCCCGGAATATCGGCACGCCTGAGGCCTGGCGTTTCCAGCCTGTCAAGAAGATGCATGTTTCGCCTTTTATGCCGATGGATATCGACTACGACTGGACTTTCTCCGTCCCGTCTCTTCGCATGTCCGTCTATATGGCGAATTCCAGGGACGGCAAACGATTCTTCGATGCGGCTATGACGATGCGGCGTACCGAGATCAATGGACGGTCTCTTGCCCGAGTTCTGGTCACATTTCCGCTCATGACGCTGAAAGTCGTCACAGCAATATATTGGCAAGCTTTGCGGCTTTGGCTGAAGCGTTGTCCACTTTACGTACATCCGGAAAAGAAGAACAAAATGGCGGTGCAGGAACCATGAAGACTGTTTCCATAGATTCTCCTCGATTTCTCGAGAAGACCCAAAAACCGAACTGGCTGGATCGACTGGCTCGCCACCTCGTTCGCAGCCGCCTTGCCGCGCTTCAGAAAGGCGTAATAACGGTGATTGAGAACGGCCGGGAGGAAACGTTTGGCCAGGCTGTTGACGAATTTCCCGTTGCCTCTGTCATCAGGGTCAATTCGCCGGCTTTTTACAGTGACATTGCCTTTGGCGGATCGGTTGGTTCGGGAGAGGCGTACATTCACGGCTACTGGGAATGTTCTGAACTTGAATCCCTCGTACAGATTCTGCTACGCAACCGGCGCGTACTTGACGATATTGATTCGGGAGCTGCGCTGCTGACACGTCCGCTGCAAAAGCTGTTTCATTGGATGAACAAGAACAGCAAACGCGGTAGCCGACGAAATATCGCCGCGCATTACGATCTTGGCAACGACTTCTACAAGCTGTGGCTCGACCCGCAGATGATGTATTCGAGCGCGTACTTCGCAAGTGCCGCGACGTCACTGGAAGAGGCCGCGGTCGCGAAGTTGGATCGGATTTGCCAGAAGCTTGATCTCAGCGAGTCGGATCACGTCATCGAAATAGGGACAGGGTGGGGCGGGTTCGCCGTTCACGCGGCCAGCCATTACGGCTGTCATGTAACCACCACAACGATCTCCGAGCAGCAATACGAGTACGCTCGTACTCGGGTCGATGCTCTGGGATTGGCTGGCAAGATCACCCTCCTGAAAAGTGACTACCGCGATCTGGACGGCCAGTACGACAAACTGGTGTCCATCGAGATGATCGAAGCCGTAGGCCACGAATTTCTGGACACGTTCTTTCACAAGTGCTCGTCGTTGTTGAAGCCCGAGGGCGAAATGCTGTTGCAGGCCATCACGATCAGCGACCAGCGGTATGAGAAAGCCAGGAAGACCGTCGATTTCATAAAGCGTTACGTGTTTCCTGGTGGCTTCTTGCCATCTTTGACCGCGATGACACAATCCATGACCCGGGTCACCCAACTTCGGGCGATCTCTGTCGAGGACATCGGATTGCATTACGCGCTGACGCTGAAGAACTGGCGCGAGCGCTTTTTCGATAAGCTTGCCGAGGTCCGCAAGCAGGGCTATTCCGAAGAGCTTATTCGCATGTGGGAGTTCTACCTCTGCTACTGCGAAGGCGCCTTTACCGAGCGAGCTATTGGCACGGTGCAACTCCATGCCATCGGCCCGGATGCGCGGCCAGCGATAATCTCGACCGATTAAGGGCTTTTCTCACCGACTCCATCGGCCCATAATGGCGCAATGCAGGGAATCTTCATACGAATGCTGGTCGCGATGCTGGGCCTTTTTCTCGCGTCGAAAATTCTCCCCGGCGTGAGGATTGAGGGCACCGGTACATTTGTCCTGGCCGCTTTGCTTCTGGGTCTTGTCAACGGCGTGGTTCGTCCGATTGCATTTGTTCTCACGCTTCCGATTACGATTATCACCCTGGGACTGTTCTTGTTCATTCTGAATGCTGCGATGTTCGGGCTTGTAGCAGCGTTCTTGGATGATTTTTCAGTTGCGGGTTTCTGGTCCGCGTTATTTGGCGCGATCATAGTCGGTTTCACCAGCACGGTGGCATCCTGGTATATCGGCCCGGACGGCAGGTACGAGGTATTTGTCGTTCGCCGAAACTAAACCTCAATCCAGTTTAAGGAGTCAGAATTGGGTATTCAAAACCGCCTCATCGAATACAGTGACGGTGACGTCATACTCGAGGGAATGCTGGCATGGGATGACGGCATTCCGGGTCCGCGTCCGGGTGTTCTCGTGTCGCACGCCTGGGCTGGCCGCAGTGACTTTGAAGACAACAAAGCGAATGGTCTGGCAGGCCTGGGTTACGCCGCCTTTTCGCTCGATTTGTACGGCAAGGGCGTGTGTGGCAGCAGTCCCGAAGAGAACAGCGCACTGATGCAGCCGTTTCTTGACGACCGTGCGATGTTGCAGAAGCGCCTGCTCGTATCGCGGGACATGCTACGCGAGCAGACAGAGGTTGACGCGTCAAAAGTCGCAGCCATCGGCTTCTGTTTTGGCGGCTTGTGCGTGCTGGATCTGGCACGAACTGGTGAGGACCTCGCCGGCGTTATCAGCTTTCACGGCTTGCTTGGGGCTCCCGGGAATACGGACGGAAACATGATAAAAGCAAAGATTCTCGCGCTGCACGGGTGGGATGATCCGATGGCAACGCCCGACACTGTCATCGCGCTCTCCAGGGAACTGACGGCAATGAATGCGGACTGGCAGGTCCATGCCTATGGCAATACTCTCCATGCATTTACAAATCCCGAGGCCAACGACAAGGCCATGGGCACTGTTTACGATGCGGCAGCAGACCGTCGTTCATGGACCGCCATGCAAAATTTTCTGGAAGAGTTATTCGACGGGTAGCCCGCCCGGGAGCAAAAACTTGAAGCGACAAGTATTCTTGCCCGCCATTTCTATTGCGATGGCACTCACCGGCTGCAGCCGACAGGATGCGCCGCCCGATACAATGGCTGATGCGCCGGCATCGGCACCTGCGATTGCGACGTTTGGCGAAGATCCCGCCGCCAGGAAGGCCGCATTGCTGATCAACGAAGACTACATGCGGGGTGTTGTGGCCGAGATCTCCGACGATCGATATGAAGGTCGCGGCCCTGGCAGTCGCGGCGACGATGCGGCCCGGAAGTATCTGGCCGACGAAATGTCGGCGTTAGGCCTGGAGCCAGGTGCGGCGGACGGCAGCTGGGATCAGACATTCGACCTGGTCGGCATCAACGCATCGCAACCCGATTCCTGGACCTTCGAGGGCGCTGACCAGTCAATGACGCTCAAGCAGTGGGACCAGTTCATTGTCGGCAGCGGGGTACAGGAAGAAAAGGCGACCATAGACAACGCAGAGGTGGTTTTTGTCGGTTACGGCATCCAGGCGCCGGAGTACGACTGGGATGATTATAAAGGGGCGGACCTGAGGGGGAAGGTCCTGCTCATGATGAACAATGACCCGGACTGGGACCCCGAACTCTTTGGCGGCGAGGCACGACTCTGGTATGGCCGCTGGGATTACAAGTTCCTGAGTGCCGCCCGCCAGGGTGCAGTCGGCGCCATTATTATTCACACATCACCTTCGGCCGGCTATCCGTTCCAGGTGGTGCAAACGTCATGGACCGGTGTTCAGTTCGAACTGCCGGCTGGCGACGAGCCGCGCAGCCAGATTAGCGCC
>Ga0209456_10001519_pt1 | contig 11230 bp, 12 predicted proteins | sample COG_11_FD_184755 | JGI IMG/M metagenome (GOLD analysis project Ga0209456, IMG submission 184755) | Pelagic marine sediment microbial communities from the LTER site Helgoland, North Sea, for post-phytoplankton bloom and carbon turnover... | ecosystem: Environmental > Aquatic > Marine > Neritic...
CAGGGTCCTGAAGTAAGGTACCCCACACCCTCTGCTACGTGCGAAATCATGGGCCAATGGTTTCTGATGGATGAACTACATTGAGATTGAAGCTGGGGTGGGGGGATTGCTTTCCAGGACCTTGCGAGACAGGAAGTCGAGAAAGAGGCTACAGGGACGTACTTGTGCCGTGTCCTGGAAAGCAATCCCGCCGCCGCAGCGCCCCTCCCCTGAATTCGAAAGCCGATACGAACCATTCACAAACTTTAGCCGCATATTAAGCACTGAAGCTGTAGTGATGTCTCATGCGAAAACGGATTGTAAATATTCCAATAATCACCCAGTTTTCAGAGCTGCCTGATACCATCCTCAGCAGCAATCAAAACCAGATCCGCTGGCCGTATCGCAAAAAGCCCACAGGTCACCACGCCTGGCAGGTTGTTGATGGTCTTTTCCATTTCCACCGGGTCAACGAGGTCGAGGTTATGGACATCGAGAATCCAGTTACCGTTGTCGGTGACAAATCCTTCACGCCATTCCGGTTGTCCTCCAAAGGCGACCATTTTGCGGGCAACCAGGCTACGCGCCAACGGGATGACTTCCAGTGGCAACGGGAAAGCGCCCAGCACCTTTACCTGCTTGCTCAGATCAGCAATACAGACAAATTTCCTGCTTGCAGCTGCGACAATTTTCTCCCTGGTCAATGCACCACCACCGCCCTTGATCAGACGCCGGTGCGCATCGAACTCATCCGCTCCATCAATGTATAAGTCCAGTCCGCCGGTCTGGTTCAAATCCATTACCTGGATTCCGCCGGCTTGCAATAACCTTGTGGTGGCTTCGGAACTGGATACTGCGGCTTCGATACGGATACCGCTGCTGACCAGGGAATCAATAAAGCAATTGACGGTGCTGCCTGTACCCACACCTATGATGCTGTCAGGGCGAACGTGATCCAATGCGGCTGCGCCGACCAGGCGTTTCAATTCGTCCTGGTTCATGCTGCTTTCAACGACATGATGTAATCCCATTGCTCATCCGCTACCGGCATGACCGATAGCCGGTTGCCTCTGCGGATCAACGGCAGGTCGCCAAGGCTCTCCGCGTGTGCCTTGATGGTTTTAAGGGGAATAGGGGTTTCGAGTTTGCTGACCAGGCGGATATCAACCAGGAACCAGCGTGGATTTTCGGGATCACTTTTTGGATCAAAGTACCTGGCGTCAGGGTCGAATGCGTCGGGGTCGGGGTAGGGGTCTGATGCTATTTCGGCGATACCGACAATGCTGGGAACGTCGGTGTTTGAATGATAAAAGAACACACGGTCGCCAATCTGCATTTCGTCACGCATAAAATTACGTGCCTGGTAGTTACGTACATGCTTCCACCATCGTGTCTGGTCGGGACATTCCGACAAATCGTCAACGCTGAAAACATTTGGTTCACTTTTTACCAGCCAATGTTTCATTTAATCCTCCTGGAAATTTGCTAATGCTTGTTCACGTACAAATGTAAACCAACCGTGCTCATTTACAATACCGTGTAGTGGAATATCCCATGTATTTGTGACAATTGGGTCGATTTCTTGAATGCTGTAAGCAACTCCCACTCTCAAAGGTGTTGCCAGGTTGCGCAGTGATTCGAGACAACGGTCATAGTAACCGGCACCCATACCGAGACGGTTGCCGAAATGGTCATAGCCCACCAGTGGCATCATCAGCACATCAAGGCTGGAGAGTGATACCGGCCTGGTTTTTCGGGGCTCAAATATACCGTACCTATTTTTACCCAATTCCGTGTCCACGCGCCATGGATGAAACTGCATCGTATGGTCGTCGCCTCCCGAAATTACCGGAAGCGCCAAATTGCGGCCATCATCCATTAATCGTCTATAGACCGGTGTGATATCCGGTTCACCGTCAAATGGCCAATAGCAGGCAATTGTATCTACGCCGTGAGATTTGACCAGTTGATAGAAATGTCGTCCGATCGCTTTGTCATGCCGGTGGCGCGAGGCACTTGAAAGCTGGCTTCGTTTTGAGCGTAACTCACGGCGTGTTTCAAGTTTAGATAAATCGGAAATCTGACCAGTATCTTGACGCATGTGGTTGGTTCGGTGAGAAATTATCCGCCTAACGGGAATGGGATTCCGGGGTCGAAACCGGACTCTGAATTAAAAAAACCCTCCGTGGATGCCGCTGCAGGCCTGATTACCTTGAACCGAAAGGCTCAAGTGGGACGGCTTCCTGGGCCTCAGGCTTTTCGCACCAGGGCGAACATGCACAACAGCATTCAGATATGCCATCCCGAAGTTATTAATTAGGGACAAGGCGTATATCAGGCCCACTGGCTAACACCACAGAGGGCTATATAATTCTAGCGCAATTACCCTTCAAGCGCATCATCGAGTTCGTTGGCGAGCATTCGGATACGATTATCTACGGTTTCCTGGCGACGTTTTTCGGTATTTTGCAGCTTGAGCAGTTCGTCAGAAAGATTCAGTGCGGTCATTACCGCAATACGCTCAAGAGCCATCAACCTGCCGGCGTTTTTGATCTCACGCATGCGTTCATCCAGAAAAACTGCGGCGGCTTTAAGTGCTTCCCGTTCACCGGCTTCGCAAGCAAACTGGTATTCCCGGTCCAGAATGTCAACCGAGATAGGTTCAGATTTTTTGTTTTCCATGTTGGTTCAGACTTGTTCCAGTCCCTTGAGGCGATTGATCATGGCTTCGACCTTGGTGCGCGCCTCATCATTCTTGGCCACCAGTGATGCACGCTCTGTCACGAGTGCCTCCTGGCGTACATGCAAAGACTGATTTTCTTCGCGTAATTTATTTATTTGAGCCAGCAACTTGTGCAGTTGCTTTTCCAATCGTTGAAGATCTTTATTAGTTTGTTCTAAGGAATCCATGGCAACACTATAATTTGACAGATAATAAGGGTCAATCGTCAATGTGAAAATGATTTTGCATAATGTAATCATGCTTTGAAGCCAACTGCCCAACTGGTAACATCAATTCCCGAATAGGTACAAAGATGTGCCTTCATCCTGAACATTGAGAATAACAATCATGAGTTCCACCGAATTACCAGATTTTGAGCGCACACTGGCGTTGGCACAGGGGAACCTGGAGGCGCCGGAACTGGCCGAGTGTCATGGTGTTGGTTGTGGCTTATTGTGTCGCGCGCCGGCGGCCGGTCTGGATGCTTTTCTCAGTTTGTTGGATATGCTTGAACTGGTAATAACACCGGGCGCGGGTTTCCAATTGGCGCTTGAAGAACTTTTGAACGCGACGCGTACCCAATTGCGGGATGAGGACCTGGGTTTCTCATTATGGTTACCGGATGACGAGGAGATGCTCGAGGAGCGAACCATGGCGCTCGCACAATGGTGTAGCGGGTTTCTTGCAGGTCTTGGCAGTAGCGCAGACGAGACACTGGAAGCCTTATCCGATGATGCCAATGACGCACTTAAAGACCTACGGCAGATATCAGCCGCAGACGTTACCGATACCGATGAGAGTGAAGAAGACGAAATCGCATATTCTGAAATCGTAGAGTATGTAAGGGTCGTAATCCTGATGATAAGGGAAGACCTACGCGGCCCTGACAACCGGGATTTGATTCATTGAGATGTCTGCCAGGAACCTGATTTAACATCATGATAAAAAGTAAGGAGTACAAAAAACGCCGCCAGAATTTAATGGAGATGGTTGGCGATGAGTCGGTTGTCATCGTTCGTTCTGCAGTTCAAAAAGTACGTAACAACGACGTTCACTACCCTTACCGTCAGGATAGTGATTTTTTATATCTTAGCGGCTTTTCCGAACCTGAAGCGATGATCGTATTATTGCCCCAGGGAAATAAGGGCAGGTCAATTCTTTTTTGCCGCGAAAGGGATCCTCACCGCGAAATGTGGGATGGCCAGATGGCCGGTATTGAAGGCGCAGTCGAACAGTTCGATTTCGATGAGGCTTACCCGATAAGCGAAACCGCCAAGCGCCTGCCAAAAATGCTGCATGGTCGAGAAAGAATCTGTTTCGACCTGGGTAAAGAACCCGATTTTGACAGCCTCCTTATCGGCTGGATGAATGAGTTTCGCGCCAAGACTCGTAAGAAATTCCTTGCGCCCGACGAAATCATAGCCTTGGGTCACAACCTCCACGAGATGCGGTTGTTCAAAAGTCGCACAGAGATCACCGCCATGAGAAAGTCGGCGCGTGTTGCCTCCAGTGCCCATCGGCGGGCAATGCAGGTTTGCAAACCCGGTATGAACGAAGCGGAAATTCACGCTGAGCTTTTGCATACCTTTATCTTCAATCAGTGTGAAGCCTCGTATGCCCCTATCGTCGGCGGCGGTACCAATGCCTGCGTATTGCATTACATCAGCAATCGGGATTTGCTCAACGATGGCGACCTGTTATTGATTGATGCCGGTGCGGAGTACGATGGTTATGCTTCCGATATCACACGGACCTTCCCCGTCAATGGAAGATTTAGCGGCCCACAAAAGGATCTGTACCAGGTCGTGCTGGAATCACAACTCAAGGCCATAGGCACGGTTCGGGAAGGTAACCCCTGGGAGCAGGTACATGAAACAGCGGTGCGTGTCGCAACCGAAGGTATGATTGACCTGGGTATTCTCAAGAGCAGTCTCGAGGAGGCGCTTGAGGAAGAACACTTCAAAGATTTTTACGTGCATAACACGGGTCACTGGCTGGGGCTGGATGTGCACGATGTGGGCGAGTATGAGATCGATGGCCACTCACGGATACTGGAGTCCGGAATGGTTTTTACGGTGGAGCCGGGAATCTATATTCCAGCCAGTGCCACCGCGGTTGATGAAGTCTGGCGTGGCATGGGTATCCGAATTGAAGATAATGTGGTCGTAACCCGCGATGACGCCGATATATTGACTTCGGGTATTTGTAAAACCACCACCGATATTGAAGAATTGATGGCATCATGAAGTGTGATGTCGCCATCGTTGGTGGCGGTCTGGCCGGGGCCAGCCTCGCGGTTGCGTTGGCACCATTGGGTTATGACATAAAAGTCATCGAGGCAGTGGCCCACAAGGCACCCGAACAGCCCAGTTATGACGACCGCACATTGGCGATAAGTCACAGCTCATGCCGTATTTTGGCCGGGATTGGTCTGTGGGAAATGCTCGAAGCCGATGCAACCGCCATACGCAAGATATTCATCACCGAACTCTCGCGTCCGGGCCGGGTGGTGCTGGATTCGGCCGAAATGGGCTTATCCGCGTTCGGGCATGTGGTCGAGGCACGCAGGTTTGGCGTGGCCGTTACCGGCGCAATGGGGTGTACGGAGAATATAGAACTTATCAGCCCCGCATCCGTGGAAGAGATTGAGATTGGCGGGCCCAGGACGAAACTACGTCTTGAATCCGCTAAAGGTGTGAGTCAGTTGGAAGCGCGCCTGGTGGTCGCCGCCGACGGTGCGAATTCGTTTATACGGCGACGTTTGCAGATACCCACTAAAAACCGTGAATACGGCCAGACGGCCGTGATTTGCAATATTACTCCGGAAATCGAACACGACGGAAGGGCCTTTGAATGCCTGACTGATACCGGTCCCTTTGCCGTGCTGCCACATACCGGAAAACGTTGCGGGCTGGTCTGGTCGGTTGCCACTGGTCACGCAAAAGAAATTTTGAAACTGGATGATGAGACATTCCTGGCGCGGGCACAAAAGCGTTTTGGAGAGCAGTTAGGTGCCTGGATAAAGGTGGGAAAACGCACTGCTTATCCATTGAAACTGGTACGCGCGAGCGAGGATATACGAGAGCGCCTGGTCATACTGGGTAATGCGGCCCATGCGATCCATCCGATCGGTGCACAAGGTTTTAACCTCGCACTAAGGGATGCCGCCGTACTGGCAGAAATACTGGCCGATGATGATCTGGGCGACCCCGGTGAAACGGGGCTTCTGCACACCTATAGCGCATGGCGGCGGCAGGACCAGAGCGGCACCATAGCGACTTCCGATGGCATGACCCGCCTTTTTTCCAATCCCTCACCACTTGCCGCCGTATTGCGCACAACCGGGTTGATCGCACACGCCGTCTCGCCATCATTGCGTCGTTACTCGGCGATCAAGGCCATGGGTTACCGGGGCAGGGTTCCACGTCTTGCGCTCGGCGAACCGCTGAGACCCGTATGAATGACTCAATTTACGACGTAGCCATTATCGGTGCCGGCATGGTTGGTGCAACCCTGGCCAGCCTGCTTTCCCGTTCCGGGTTCTCCGTCGCGCTCGTGGAAGCGTTTGAGCCCCAGGAATTTGATGAAAAGGCAGAATTTGGTCTGCGGGTGTCAGCAATATCACCCGGTTCAGCCGCTATCCTGGGACAGGCAGGCGCGTGGAAACAGATAGGTTCGCAACGGGTTCGCCCATACCGGCGTATGCAGGTTGAGGACGGTATCGACCTGGAACCGCTGTTGTTTGATGCACCAGTCTTCAACCTGGATAACCTGGGTACGATCGTTGAGAACGCGCTGTTGCAATGGTCGGTATGGAATGTGGTCAGGTCGGGTGGCCTGGTGGATATATGTTGTCCGGATCATCTCCAGAGTATCGAATCGCACGGCGAATACAACCGGGTACTACTCGGAAGTGGTAAATCGATAGACACCCGGTTGGTGGTGGGCGCCGATGGTGCGGCCTCCCGGGTCAGGAAACTCGTCGGCTTTCAGCAGGACCACTACGCCTATAACCAGCACGGCCTGGTGGCGGTGGTGGGCAAACAAAAAGCCAATCCGGGTGTGGCCTGGCAACGTTTCCTGCCGGGTGGCCCGTTGGCATTCTTACCCCTCGATGATGGACGTTCTTCCATTGTCTGGACGATACCGACAATAGAGGCTGACCGATTATTGGCGCTTGACACCGAAGCCTTCATAAGCGAACTGGATACAGCCAGCGGTGGCTGGCTGGGTCGCGTCGAGTCATGCGGGCCCAGGGCGGCATTTGCGCTCAGTATGCGTTTGAGTGAGTGTTATGCATCGAAGAGAACGGTGTTAATGGGCGATGCTGCTCACGTCGTTCATCCACTCGCAGGGCAGGGCGTTAACCTGGGGTTTGCTGATGCGGCAGCACTGACCGAATCATTGATTGCGGCCCGTCATGCAGGCGGGGATATTGGTGCTGTCCCTGTTTTACACAAGTATGACCGCTGGCGCCGTTCCGAGTCTGAGGCCATGGCATTTGGCATGCACGCCTTGCGTAGCCTGTTTGGTATTGAAGGTTTGTCTCCCATAAGGCGTGTCGGGATGACGCTCGTCAAACGCAGTTGGGCGATCAGGGATTTTTTTCTGCAGCGCGCTGCGGGCGTGGGCGCCAGTGCTCCAAAACTGGCCAGGGGAGTGACTTTACGGGAATTGATGCAGGCCTGATGCATTCATAGGCACCATGATCGGATTTGTTCTATTATTGAATGGTCATCAGTTAATTCATAGAAGAAGGATTTCACCATGATCTATAACAATATACTCGAAACCATCGGCAATACGCCTGTCGTGAGAGTCAATCGTCTCGCACCTGCGGGCATTGACATGTTTGTAAAAGTGGAAGCTTTTAACCCCATGTCCTCGGTTAAAGACAGGCTGGCTATCGGTATTATTGAAGATGCCGAGCGCAAGGGTTTGTTGAAACCGGGCCAGACGGTCGTCGAAGCGACATCCGGTAACACCGGTATCGCGCTGGCTATGGTATGCGCGGTAAAGGGTTATCCGTTTGTAGCAGTCATGGCCGAGTCATTCTCGATTGAGCGCCGAAAACTGATGCGTGCCCTGGGCGCCCGTGTGGTTTTAACTCCGGCAGCGGAGCGTGCGACAGGCATGCTGCGCGTGACCGAGGCATTGGCCAGCAAGCATGGCTGGTTCATCACCGAACAGTTTGATAACCAGGCCAACCCGGATTACCACCGTAACACAACCGGTCCGGAAATCATCCGTGATTTTGCCGGCCGCCGTCTTGATTATTACGTATCAGGTTGGGGTACCGGTGGCACGATTACCGGTGCAGGTGAAATACTTAAACTTGCCCGTCCGGAAGTTCGTGTCATTGCGACCGAGCCCGAGGGGGCGGCGATGTTAAATGGTAACCCATGGGCACCACACAAGATTCAGGGTTGGACCCCCGATTTTGTTCCCTCTGTGCTGGATCGTGACGTGATTGATGAAATACTCACGGTGACAGATGATGAGGCCATTGATACAGCTAAGGCGCTGGCAATCCAGGAAGGCATATTTTGCGGAATTTCCGCAGGTGGGACTTTTGCTGCTGCGTTAAAAGTGGCCGAAAAGGCCGAAGCGGGTTCGGCCATCCTGGCCATGCTACCGGATACCGGAGAACGCTACTTGTCTACGCCGCTGTTTGAGGGTGTAAAGGAAGGCGGCGACGATGAGTTGCTGGAAGGTTTATAGCTTATACCCTGGGTAGCATTTACGCAGCAACCATTCATCAGGGCTCAAGCAATAAGGCCGGTGCCACCTTGAGGGTATCCGCTATCTTGCGCAAGAATCCCCCGAGCGGCGAACTGCTTCTCCATACCAGGGCAATGGTCCGGCTCGGTGCAGGTGATGCAAAAGGGCGAAGTGCAATGGTATCGGTAGGTGGAATGGGTGGTTTGACGGACAGCACCGGCATCAGTGTAACCCCGGCATTGGCTGCAACCATCTGACGCAGGGTTTCCATGCTGGTGGCGTGAAAATCAAGCCGCTCGTGCGCTCCCGCCAGTGCGCAAACGGCCAGCGCATGTTCGCGCAGGCAATGGCCTTCTTCGAGCAACAATAACTCCTGGCCTTCCAGGTCTTCCAGGTTAATGAGCTGTTTTTCAGTCAACGGGTGTGATACCGGCATAGCCGTTACAAAGGGCTCCTCAAAAAGAATTTCCATTTCCATGCCATGCTCTTCGACCGGAAGCGCCAACAGACCCGCATCCAGTCGCCCCTGATCCAGCATATTCAAAATATCTTCGGTTTTTTCCTCTGCAAGCTGCAACCTGAGTTCAGGGTATTTCTTACAAATAGCGGGAATCACGTGTGGCAACAGGTAGGGCGCCAGGGTTGGGAAAATTCCCAGTTTTATGGTGCCTGTTTCCGGGTCCCTACTGCGCCTCGCAGCGTCTTTTATGTGCTCAATATCACGCAATACATGCCGCGCACGGTGTGCGATGTCTTCACCAATAGGTGTCAGCATGATCTGGCGGGGTGTCCGCTCGACCAGGGTCACGCCCAATTCATCTTCGAGTTTTTGAATTTGTGTGCTCAGTGTTGGCTGGCTCACGAAACAGGCACTCGCAGCATTACTGAAATGCCTCAGTTCTGCGAGTTTGACAAAATATTGCAGTGCACGAATATTCATAAGCTGATTATAGTTTACGACTATTCATAAATGCTAATTGATATGTGTAAGTTATGGATTTATTTTGATCTGGATCAGTTTGATGAACATGAACAGCCAGGTTGCCCGCGAGAGATTTGCGGGATATCGAATTAATGCACCAATTGAGGTGACGATTCGCTTAAAATGTCGCCCTTTATGATATCAGCACAGGCAGATTAGCCCACTATGAGCAAACGAACGGTTCTTACCGGAATAACAACCACGGGTACGCCACACCTGGGAAATTATGTTGGTGCGATCAAACCAGCCATCCAGGCGAGTCGCGTTGACGGCATTCGGTCATGTTATTTCCTGGCGGATTATCATGCGCTGATCAAGTGCCGTGATCCCGAAACTGTGCACCGGTCCACGCTCGAAATTGCCGCCACGTGGCTGGCCCTCGGCCTGGATTCAGAGAAGGCACTTTTCTACCGTCAATCCGATATTCCGGAAATTTCAGAATTGACCTGGCTTCTGACCTGTGTCACTGCCAAGGGTCTGATGAACCGTGCCCATGCCTACAAGGCCGCAGTGCAGGAAAATCTCGAAAAAGGCGAGGATGCGGATTTCGGTGTCGCTATGGGATTATTCAGCTACCCGATTCTGATGGCGGCAGACATTCTTATGTTCAATGCACACGATGTACCCGTGGGTCGTGATCAGGTTCAGCACCTCGAGATGGCAAGGGATATCGCGCAGCGATTCAACCATTTTTTTGGCGAACATTTTGTACTGCCAGAAGCGGTCGTTGATGACAACGTGTCGGTATTGCCCGGCCAGGATGGCCGCAAGATGTCGAAGAGTTACAACAACACGATCCCTCTTTGGTTGCCTGAAAAGAAACTCAGAAAGGCGATTATGCGAATTGTCACCAACTCCCTGGAACCCGGTGAACCGAAGCAGACCGAGGGCTCGGCCTTGTTTGCCATCTATTGCGCATTCGCCAGTACCGGGCAGCGCGAAGAGATGAAACAGGCGTTTGCCGATGGTATTGGCTGGGGCGCCGCCAAGCAGCAATGTTTCGAATTGATCAATGACGAACTCGCCACCGCGAGATCAGCTTACGAAGAATTGATTTCCAATCCCGCCAGGATCGAAGACCGCCTGTTGAAGGGTGCCGCACGCGCGCGTGAATTTGCACGGCCGTTTATGCAGGAGCTGCGTTCTGCGGTGGGTATCAGAGCCCTTGTTTAAGCAGCGTTTTGGGTATGAAATCAAGTAGCGCTGATCAGACCGGGCAAACCCGAATTCAGGTAGTGGCGTTCTACAGGTTCGTTCCATTGGAGAATATTGAGGACCTGCAGCAGGAAGTCAGCAGTGTTTGTAAAGCATCGGGCTTGCTGGGTACGATTTTGCTGGCGCACGAGGGTATCAATGGCACCATTGCCGGCCCCGTAGCTGACATAAGCAGGCTGTTCCTTTTCTTAAGCCGGTATCCGGGTCTGGAGGATTTGGAAAGAAAGACCTCTTACTGCAATCGAAACCCCTTTTACCGCATGAAAGTACGTCTCAAAAAGGAGATCGTGACACTGGGTGTAGATGGTATTGACCCCAGGCGGGATGTGGGCGAATACATCGCACCCGAAAGTTGGAATGAGTTGATTAGCCAGCCGGATGTCCGCCTTGTTGATACCCGCAACGATTATGAAGTCGGCCTGGGGACATTCGCCGGGGCGGAAAATCCGGAGACCCGGTCTTTCAGGGATTTTCCGGCCTGGGTCGAGGCCAATCTCGACAATGACAAAGACCAGAAGGTTGCGATGTTCTGCACCGGTGGTATCCGCTGTGAAAAATCCACGGCTTTGCTGAAAGAGTTGGGTTACAAAAACGTTTATCATCTTGAAGGC
>Ga0209456_10001520_pt1 | contig 11227 bp, 8 predicted proteins | sample COG_11_FD_184755 | JGI IMG/M metagenome (GOLD analysis project Ga0209456, IMG submission 184755) | Pelagic marine sediment microbial communities from the LTER site Helgoland, North Sea, for post-phytoplankton bloom and carbon turnover... | ecosystem: Environmental > Aquatic > Marine > Neritic...
AGCTAACCATGGGGAAAAACCTCAAAATCGTTTTAATCGATGACAACAAGGACTTACTGTTTACGCTGGAGACCTTTCTACAAAGAAATGGTTTTGAGGTGCATACGGCAGAAGACGGCCAAACCGGAATGGATTTAATTAATAAAGAGCGCCCGGATGTGATCCTGCTCGATATTATGATGGAGACCCTGTTTTCCGGATTTGAAGTTTGCAAGCAGGTGCGCTCTGATGATGACATGAAGGATACGCCCATCATCGGTATATCCGCCATGGGTGATGAATTGGATATCAACTACAGCCAGTGGCCCGACTATGAATATTTCCGCCCGGATACCTTTATGGAAAAACCCATTGATAAACAGCGGCTGCTGCAGCTGATTCCGGAAGTGATCCAGAAAGCACAGAAACGCAAGCGCAGTCCCAAGTGGAAAAAAGAAATGGAAAAGGACTGGGCCCAAAAGGCTTCTCAAAAAAAAATGACTTGACCCCCAGGAAGTCATCAGGGCTCGTTTCTGAATGTTCTGTAGTTCCTTAAAATAAAATTCAGAAAAACTGATCCACTTTCACGGCCTGTAATATTAGTCTGATTCTCCACCTTTGTTTCGTTCCGCTTTGAGTTTAATTTGAAGCCCCGGCTAGTATCGTGTCCCAGAAATAATTTGCAAAATAAGCGCGCGTTGTCTGGCCATGTCATTTTCTGAAAGGCGCTATGAGTCCCATGGTACCGGTGCCCCGATACTTGGGATTCAGCCCATGTCATGGGTTGAGCCAAATGCTTCTGCGCCCATCATCCCAAATATCGGGGCACTGTGTAGCCCAAAGGTCAATAATCGGCATATCGCCTTTCAGAAAACAACATGCCCGTCTGGCAACTTGAGCGTTGGTATTTACTAAGTCAGATCCGGACAATATTGTAAATTATCTCTGGGACACAACACTAGATGGTCTGTTAACATCTTTCGAGCCTATTTTAAAAGGATGTCGCCGGTCAATGTTTGATTATCTCTTCTATACCTCTCTCGTCATTTTCCTCCTGGGCTTGATCTATAAGGTTTCAACCTGGTTTCGCCACAACATCGGCATTTTGGGAAATGGCGTCACCACAGCACAACGGCTGCAGTCGGCCATTGCAGGTATTGCAGGTGTCATTTTCAGCTCAAAGATCTTAAACCTGCTTGAGGCCATTGTGCTGGATGTACTGCTGCAACGCCGTGTTTTCAAGGAAAGTGTTTCCCGCTGGCTGGCGCACATGTTAATTTTTTACGGCTTTGTGCTGCTGCTGCTTATGCATGCCCTTGAATCCGTGATATCGGAAGCGCTATTCAGCGAATATTATTCCACGGTCAATCCATTTTTCTTTCTGCGGGATTTTTTTGGTGCCATGGTGATCGTCGGTGTGATCCTGGCTGTGGTTCGACGATACTTTGTAAAGCCCCGGCGGCTTCGATCCGGTGGTATGGACCATTATGCTATCACGATCGTGGCCGTTATTATGCTGTCCGGAATCGCCCTGTTGGGCCTTAAAATCGCTTCCCACAATGAATTTATACGGATGGTCGAAGACTATGCCGGCCTCGATGATGAGGATGAAATCGAAGCGCTGGAAACACTCTGGGTAAAAGAATTCGGTACCGTTTCACCGAATATTGAAGCACCCTTTGATGAGGAGTTGCTGGAGGCCGGCCGTGAAGTACATGAAAGCAGCTGCCTGGATTGTCATGCACCGGCCCCTTATGCGTTTACCGGATTTGCGACAGCCAAGCTCATCAAACCACTGGTTTTGTGGCTGGATGAGGGTGACGGTGTCACCGTCCTGTGGTACGTGCATATTATCGCCTGTTTCATCGGGCTGGCCTATCTGCCGTTCAGCAAGATGTTTCATATATTTGCCACCCCTGTCAGCCTGATAGCCAACCGGGTCATGGAACCGGCAACATCAAGACCGGCCAATGTCGTCACCCGTCAGATCATGGAATTGGACGCCTGCACGCATTGCGGAAGCTGCAGCCTGAGCTGTTCTGCGGCCATGGTTTTTGAAGCCATCGGTAACGAATACATTTTACCTTCTGAAAAAATGACGTTGCTAAAAAAACTGGCGGTCGGCAAAAAATTGGATGAAACCCAGGTGCGCGCCATCCAGGAAGGGGTCTATTTGTGTACCAATTGCGACCGCTGCACTGTGCGCTGCCCATCCGGCATCCGGTTAAAGGAATTATGGTACAGTGTACGCGAATCCCTGCTGGCTGAGGGCCCGCCGCTGCCGCATGTATTAAGCCCTTTTTCATTTGCCCGGGGATTGATCGTTCAGCAAACACTTGAAACCGACAGCTACACCGAACCGGTTAATAAGGCCCGGCAGGCCGTATCCGGCCAGTTTGTAAATTTGATGGATCCGGATACACCCATACCGCTGAATGTGCAAACTGATTCAGAAACACACCCGGCTGTTAAGGACCGCACCTACGTCCATTGCTTCAGCTGTCAGAGCTGCACAACGGTCTGCCCGGTGGTTGCCAACTATGATGACCCCGAGCAGGTGCTCGGACTGCTGCCACATCAAATTATGTGCAGTTTGGGGTTGGGATTAAGTGAGATGGCCGCCGGCGCCGGCATGATCTGGGATTGTTTGACCTGCTACAAGTGCCAGGAAAACTGCCCCCAGCAGGTTGAAGTGTGTGATATTTTGTATCGCTTGAAAAACCTGGCTGTTACATCCATCGAGCGGTAATGCTTATGTTCGGCATTTTGCCATAAATGCTTTACCACAGAGATCACGGAGTAGAAATTTAGATTATTTATTTTGAGATTATTTATTTTTTCTCTGTGTGCTCTGTGATCTCCGTGGTTAAAAAAATGTTTTCGAGAAAATTGATATGAGATTTGCTCTATTCCACGGCTGCAACATCCCAGCCCGCGTTGAACAATACGCCGATGCCACTGCTGCGGTATGTGCCCGGCTGGGTATCGACCTGGTTGAGATGGACGGCTTCAATTGCTGCGGGTATCCGGTGCGCAACAGCGACCATCGGGCCTATGTCCTGTCGGCCGCTAAAAACCTGGCGGTGGCTGAACAATCCGGCCTGGACATGCTGGTGATGTGCAAGTGCTGCTATGGCAGTTTAAAACGTGCGCAACATTTTTTAAGCCAGGACCCGGAGTTGCAAGCCGACATCAACAACACCCTGGCACACGAAAACCTCGAATATAAAAATAAAACCCAGGTGAAACATTTACTATCGATCCTTTATCATGACGTGGGCCTTAAGCGTATTAAAGAAAACATTTCAAAAGCATACAGCGGCCTTCAAATAGCGGTCAGCTACGGGTGCCATGCCTTGCGGCCCAGCACGATAACCGCATTTGACGATCCGGTTTCACCCAAAATCTTTGATGCGCTGGTGGAGGCCACCGGCGCCTTCAGCGTGGAGTGGACCCGCAAACTGGATTGCTGCGGCGCGCCTCTGACCGGCATCAACGATCAACTGGCCATGGACATGGCTCAAAAAAAGATCGACAGCGCCCGGGAAGCCGGTGCCCAATTTATCTGCACCGCCTGCCCCTACACCCAGCTGCAGTTTGACGGGGTGCAAAAGCGCATGGCCGCGCAATCAAATAACAGCGAGCCCATTGCACCCATATTGTATCCGCAGCTGCTGGGTTTAAGTCTGGGCATCGATGAAAATACCCTGGGTATTGCCAACAATGAACTTGACCTGTCTGAAATTTCATCATTTCTTGTAACGGAGTAATTATGTCACAAACAGGTACAGGCGCAGTGATGGTGGTCGGTGGCGGGATAGCCGGCATGCAGGCCGCTTTGGATCTGGCCGATTCCGGCTATTATGTCTACCTGGTGGAATGCTCGAGCTCCATCGGCGGCATGATGTCGCAGCTGGACAAGACCTTTCCCACCAATGACTGTGCGATGTGAATCATATCGCCGAAACTGGTCGAGGTCGGCCGGCACATCAACATCGAACTGCTCACCCTTACCGAAGTACAGAGCATTAGCGGTGAAGAGGGCAATTTTGAAGTCCACTTGACACAACAACCGCGCTATGTCGATATGGAAAAGTGTATTGCCTGTAATGCCTGCGCGGAAAAATGCCCCAAAAAAGTATCCAACACCTATGACGGCGGGTTGAGCAAACGCAAAGCGGTTTATGTACAATATGCCCAGGCGGTGCCGCTCAAATACACTATCGATGCCGACACCTGCATTTATTTTCTGAAAGGCAAATGCAAGGCCTGTGAAAAATTTTGCCCGACCGGCGCCATCAATTTCGAAGATCAAAAATCCGACCTGACCCTGAAGGTGGGTGCAGTCGTAGTCGCCGCCGGCAGCGAGGCCTTTGATCCAGCTACTTACGACACCTTTGGCTATTCGACATCGCCTAACATTGTCACCAGCCTGGAATTTGAAAGAATCCTGTCGGCCTCCGGGCCCTACGGCGGGCACATGGTGCGGCCCTCGGATAAAACCGAGCCTGAAAAAATTGCCTGGTTGCAATGTGTGGGATCGCGGGACACCCACATTGGCGCCCGCGGTTACTGCTCGGCTGTCTGCTGCACCTACGCCGTCAAAGAGGCTATCCTGGCCAAGGAACACAGCAGCAACGGTCTGGATACGGCCATCTTTTACATCGACATTCGTACCTTTGGCAAAGACTTTGAACGCTACTACAACAAGGCCAAAGACGATCTGGGTGTTCGCTTTGTCAAATCGCGCATCACCCACGTCGAGCCTATGGATGATGACGGCAAACACCTTATCCGCTATGTCGATGCAGCCGGCCACAGCCGGGCGGAAAAATTCGATATCGTCGTGCTCTCGGTGGGCCTGGGGCCGCGTGAACAAGCGGTTTCTCTGGCCCAAAAACTGGATGTTGAATTAATCCCCTATCAGTTCGCCAGAACCGAAAGCTTTGATCCGGTTCAAAGTTCGCGACCGGGGATTTATGTGTGCGGTGCTTTCCACGAACCACAAGATATACCGTCATCGGTCATCGATGCCAGCGCGGCAGCTGGAAAAGTCGGCACCCGGCTGGCGCATGCCCGCGGTACGCTGACCAAAACCAAAGAGCCGCCCGAAGAGATCGATATCAAAGGCGAGCCGCCACGTATCGGTGTTTTTGTCTGTTGCTGCGGTACCAATATCGCCGGGTTTGTGGATGTGCCCGCCGTGGTCGAATATGCCAAAACCCTGCCCAATGTGGTCTATGCCGAGCAGAACCTGTTCAGCTGTTCACAGGATACCCAGACCCAGATTTCAGATACCATTAAAAAGCACCGTCTCAACCGGGTGGTGGTGACCGCCTGTACGCCCAAGACCCATGAGCCTCTTTTCCAGGAAACCCTGATCAACGGTGGCCTCAATAAATATCTTTTTGAGATGGCCAATATCCGCAACCAGTGCTCCTGGGTGCACAAAGACGATATGGACAAAGCCACCGAAAAATCCAAAGACCTGCTGCAAATGGCGGTAGCCAAAGTCGCACTGCACGAACCTTTAGTGGAACCCAAAATGAAGATCAATCAGGCCGCCATGGTGATCGGCGGCGGCGTGGCCGGTCTGACGGCTGCCAGGACATTGGCCGCTCAGGGATATAAAACCATTGTGGTTGAAAAAAACACGCAGCTGGGCGGCCAGGCGCGCAATTTGGCGGAAACCTGGCAGGCGGAAGCGGTAGGCCCGTTTCTGGACAAATTGATCGCCGATGTTACCGCCGATGAAAATATCGAGATTTTATTGGATGCCAGGGTTGAAAATGTTGACGGGTTTATCGGTAATTTTAAAACTACAGTCCAGATGAACGCTGAAGCCAGGATTGTCGAACACGGTGTTACCCTGATTGCATCGGGTGCCGAAGAGTTTAAACCGGATGATTATTTGTATGGTCAGGATCAGCGGGTTTTAACCGGCCTGGAGCTCCAGGAAAAAATCCGGTCAGGCGAGAAGTTTGATGCCTGCCGCACGGCCGTATTTGTCCAGTGTGTCGGGTCACGTAACCCCGAACGTCCTTATTGTTCGAAGGTTTGCTGCACCGGTTCGATTAAGAGCGCCTTGAGCCTCAAAGCTCAAAAACCCGCCATGGATATTTTCATCCTGTACCGGGATCTGCGCGCTTACGGTCTAAGAGAGGATCTTTATCGCCAGGCGCGCGAAGGTGGGATTAAATTTATCCGCTATGACAACGAAAAGGAAATCGGAGTGGGTTCCGCCAAAGATGGCCTCAACATTACCTTTACCGATCGGGTGCTCCGAAGACAAATGGCGCTCGAAAGTGATCTATTGGTTCTGGCCAGCGCGGTGGTGCCCCAAAAAGCCAACCCCCTTGCGCAGATGTTTAAGGTGCCGCAAAATGATGACGGCTTTTTTGCCGAAGCGCATGTCAAGCTGCGTCCCAATGACTTTGCCACTGATGGTGTGTTTGTCTGCGGTCTGGCGCATGCACCCAAACCGATTGAAGAATCCATCACCCAGGCCCAGGCCGCGGCCTCCCGGGCAGTGACGGTTTTAGCGGCCCTGGAGGTCTCTGTCAGCGGTACCGTGGCCATGGTGGATCCGAACTTTTGCAGCAGCTGTGGGGTTTGCGTGGAGATCTGTCCCTATTCGGCGCCCACATTTGATGAAAAAAGCGGCAAGGCTGCTATTCAAGCCACCCTTTGCAAGGGCTGCGGGCTGTGTGTGGCCTCCTGCCGCTCGGGAGCCATTCATCTGAAAGGCTTCGACACCGGACAGATTTTCGCCCAGCTCAAGACATGCTTGTTTGAGGAAGTACCCTCAGAATCTATTTTTAGCTAACTTTTATTCATTTGGAAATGGGTACGGGTTGAGCCCGTTGCCCGTTTGCCCGTTTACCGGTTAAAAGAAATTAAATTTGATCGTATTCCTTTTTTAACGGGCTAAACCGCCTCAACCGGCTAACCGAAAAGGTGAACGAATGAAAACCTTTACCAACCTGATCGAAGATGTGCAAAAACCCGGGCTGTGCCATCGCTGCGGCGGGTGCGTGACCTTTTGCACGGCTATTAACTATGGCGCCCTGGAGCTGGACGGACAGGGCAAGCCCCGGTACGCGGATGAAGCCAAGTGCATCGAATGCGGCCTGTGCCATACCATCTGCCCGGAAATCGACGAGCTGGATGCCGAAACGCGTAAAAGCTCGGGCTGGAAAGCGCCCATCGGAAGGGTTATTGAGACCAGTATTGCCCGGGCCACCGATTCTAAAATCCGCAAAAAAGCCACCGACGGTGGGGTGGTTACCGCCCTGCTGGTGCACCTGTTCAAACGCGGCCGCATTGACGGCGCCATTGTCACCAAACCGGCCGGCCCGTTTCAGCGCCTGCCGTTTCTGGCTGAATCCGAAAAAGACATTCTGGATGCCGCCGGCTTTTCCTTTGACACCTCCCATGGCATGACCAGCTTCAGTGATTACTATTTAACCTATTCCCAGATCAAAGAATTCGACCCTTTGATCAAAAAGGGATTGCAGCGCGTGGCGTTTGTGGGCACGCCCTGCCAGATCAAAGCGGTTAGACGCATGCAGGCTTTGGGCATCATCCCATCAGACTCCATTAAATTTTGCCTGGGGCTGTTTTGCTCAGGTAATTTTGTTTTCGGTAAAAAAGAACAGGAGAAAATCGGTCAAATCGGCGGATTTAAATTTAAAGATGTCAAAAAAATAAACATTAAAGAAGAGCTGATCGTTCATCTGAAAGGCGGGGAAGAAAAAACCATGATGCTCGAAGAGCTCGAGTTTATGAAACGCTTTGCCTGCTATTTTTGCCCGGATTATTCAGCCGAGTACGCCGATATTTCCTTTGGCGGCATCGGCGCCAAAGAGGGCTGGACCACCGTCATCACCCGCACACCCGTCGGCCGGGCCATTTTTGCCGATGCCAGGCCGAAGGCCATCGAAGAAAACCGCACCAAAGGTTTCCCCAAAAGGACGGCTCAGGCGCTTAAAATGGTCAAGGCCTGGTCGGCTCGCAAAAAAGATACGGCCGCGCAAAACCGCAAAGTGCTGGATCGCAAATTTCCCGGCATTAAGAAAGATTCTTGATTTTTAGCCATCTGAAAAATGCCTTTTTATCACCACAGAGCGCACAGAGATCGCAGAGGATTATTTATAAATTTTGAATACCCGCCCGCCTCGCGGGCCCACCGGGTTTCCGTTGGTTGGAAGGGTGTTCTTGAAACCGCGCAGCGGGCAGGCATAAATTATGAACGACAGATCACTTTTATCGTGTTAATCCTGTCTTGCTTAGGATCTCAATTCCAAAACAAAAAAAACCCACACCTCACTTGAGACATGAGCTTTCCGTAAATCAGATGCCCTGATCCAAAAATAGCAATCCGGCAATGCTTCTGCTGATGTCGCTCCGCTTTAAGCTTCATCCTGCAGACCTCCATCCGGGTGCAACCCTTACCACACACCGGCTCCCATGCAGAGCTTCGCATATTGCACTCCCCGTCATTACGGGCAGAAGCAATAGTTTGTATGTTTTAAATTGAATTCATAATCTGGTCATGATTTAAAATCTAACATATGCCACAATGTGGTATCTGTCAACTGGCAGCACATCGCTAAAACAAAATATTTTTAATATCTTACATACTATTATATATTAGCTTATATCGGAAATTATCCTGACCTTTTCGACAGCCGGAGAACCAGATTTGGTTTCAGTCATCGAAATAAAATTGATTTCTGGAATCGACCCTGAATTGGGTAAATAGTATCCAGATTACAGCATTCATTCCGTATACAAAATACCCGCATTATTACTATTTTGCCACCTATTTTGCCGACCTTGTCAACAGTAATGAGGCTTGCTTTTAGCGTTAACCTTTATACCCTGAATGGGATGATTAACTGTATTTCAATGATAATAAACACATAGCCGGCTTGAAAACCGTCCTATCGTTCATAGCTTAAGAGTTATCTTTGGAAATTGCTTTTACTAAATATTTCCGGCATGCACCTTGCTCTATTAGCTAACGAGGTCAAAAATGTCTGCTGAACGCGGTATCGTTGAAAAAGTAGAACCAGGATGGGCCTGGGTAAAAACCAAACGCTCCAGCGCCTGTTCCAGCTGCGGCAGCCGTCATCATTGCCTGACGCAGGGCGGTGACCAGATGGTGGTTAAGGCCCAAAATACCGCCAGGGCTAAAAAGGGCGATGAGGTTGAATTGTATCTGAGCTCAAAAACAAAACTCAAAGGCACCGCGATTGTGTATCTCATTCCGGTTTTGGGTATTTTTGTCGGTGCTTTTTCAGCCGATCCGCTTTCAGAAGCGTTTGGTATGAATCCGTCACTGGGAATGGCAGTATTTACGTTAACCGGACTGGTTGCGGCCGTTTTTTTGATGCGCCATCTGGCCAACCGCATGGATGCCAAACAGACGCTGATCCCAAAAGTCAAACGGGTGGTCTTCAGCGCCCGAGCAATGCCAATCAAGAGGATTTAACAGATGATCAATCGACGTCAATTTTTATATCTGGCCGGGGCAGGCACCGCAAGCTTATTGAATATGAATGGATTCCCATTCACAAAAGCCGCAATGGCAGCGTCTAAAAACACCGAATTTTCACCCGATGTAGAGCTGTCTTTGAGAGCGACACCATCTGAGGTGCAAATTTTCCCGGGCCAACCCACAACCGTTTGGCAATACACCGGGCAGGTCATCAAAGGGGATCCCAATGGTCTGATGCATCTGGATCAATCTTTCCTGGGTCCTGTTATCCGCGTCCGTCAGCACCAGAAAGTCCGCATTCATTTTAAAAATGACCTGCCGGCCACAAGCATCATCCACTGGCATGGACTGCATGTCCCGGCCAGCATGGATGGCCATCCCAAGGATGTCATTCCCACAGGCGAAACGTTTACCTATGAGTTTGAGGTTTTAAACCGCGCCGGCACCTACTGGTATCACCCCCACCCGCATGGCCGCACAGGCCATCAGGTCTACGGCGGCCTGGCCGGGCTGTTTCTGGTTTCCGACGCTGAGGAAGAAAAACTAAATTTACCCAATGAAAAGCTGGACATTCCCCTGGTCATCCAGGATCGCGCATTCAACTCCAACAATCAGCTGGTATACCTGCCGCGCGGGATGCACGACAGCATGACGGGCATGCTGGGCGACAGCATCTGTGTCAACGGCAGGCCTGATTACAAGCTATCCGTCAGTACCAGAGCTTATCGATTGCGCATTTTAAACGGCTCCAACTCGCGCATCTACAAACTGGCCTGGAGCGATGGCACACCCCTGACCGTCATGGCAACCGATGGCGGTCTGCTCGAAAAACCGATCGAAAAAAAATATGTTGTCCTGGGCCCGGCCGAGCGCATCGAGCTGTGGGCGGATTTCAGCAAATATCCGGTCGGCACATCACTGGAGCTGGTCAGCAAGTATTTTGAAGCCGCCATTCAGAGAAGTGCCATGGGACCGCGCAGGGGCATGACGGGGGGTGAGATTTTGCCCAACGGCGCACCTTTTAGTGTTTTAAAAATCGATGTGGCCACAAAAGAAACAGAAACCCGCTCGCTTCCCCGGAGGCTGTCTGAAATCGAACGCTTTCAGCCGCAGGACACCGATAACGCGGATAACCCGCGGCAGTTTTCCTTTTTCATGCGCCATATGCGCGGCCTCATAAACGGCCGCACGTTTCGCATGCAGGAAGTCGGCGATGATGAAAGGATCCGGCTCAATTCAACCGAGCTGTGGGAGCTGGCAAACGATGACCGGCAAATGGGAATGATGATGATGCCCATGCCCCATCCGGTACACCTGCACGGCAAGCAGTTTCAGATCATTGAGCGCAGCGGGTCGCTTCACAGCGGTTATGTCGATGAGGGCTGGAAGGACACGGTTTTGCTGATGCCCGGTGAACGCGCCCGGATCGTGACGAGTTTTACAGATTATGCGGGATTGTTTTTATATCATTGCCATAATCTGGAGCATGAAGACATGGGCATGATGCGCAATTATCTGATAAGCTAAAAATAGTAAAGAAAGGCGACGCTCAGAGCCATTACCTGAATTTTGCACGAGTCTGAGGCTTTCATAGGCAAGGCACTTCAGGGCGAAGCTATAGTTAGCTATGCTTCGCCCTGAATAACGAAGCATCTGGAAGCCTCCGGCTTGCCCGAAGGGTGAAAAGTAATGAGATTATATGATCCTTATCCATTAAATAAAGTTATAACTTCTCATTAATTTTCA
>Ga0209456_10001522_pt1 | contig 11225 bp, 9 predicted proteins | sample COG_11_FD_184755 | JGI IMG/M metagenome (GOLD analysis project Ga0209456, IMG submission 184755) | Pelagic marine sediment microbial communities from the LTER site Helgoland, North Sea, for post-phytoplankton bloom and carbon turnover... | ecosystem: Environmental > Aquatic > Marine > Neritic...
GAGGTATGGGATCGGTAGCGGCTACTTTTTCGATCGGATCTTCGGCAACCTCTTCCACCGGAAGGTTCTCGTCCACCAGGCGATTGACAAAGGACTGATTGGCTCCGTTTTCCAGCAGGCGGCGTACAAGGTAGGGCAGCAGGTCTTCATGGCTGCCCACCGGTGCATAGACCCGGCACGCGTGCCGGAATCCTTGCTGGGACATGATAATGCCGTACAGGTCTTCCCCCATGCCGTGAAGGCGCTGAAACTCATAGTCAAGACGGTCGCCCGCCAGTTCCGTAACCATTGCAATGGTATGCGCGTTGTGGGTTGCGAACTGAGGGTAAAAAGCCTGCCGGTTGGCGAGCACTTTTTTTGCGCAGGCGATAAAGGAAACATCGGTATTCGCCTTGCGAGTGAAAACCGGGTAGCCCTGGAAACCCTCTACCTGCGAATGCTTGATTTCCGTATCCCAATACGCACCCTTCACCAGGCGAATGGGAATTCTCTGGCCGCTGCGTGAAGACAATTCGGCCAGCCAGTCAATCAATGCGTCTGCTCTTTTCAGGTAGGTTTGCAGGGCCAGGCCCAGGCCGTTCCAGCCCTTGAGGCTAGGATCCTGCAATACGTGGCTGAACACGTCAACAGTCAGCATCAGGCGATCAGCCTCCTCGGTGTCAATGGTCAGAGCTATCTGCCTGGCCATCGCCAACTGCGCCAGTTCCAGCACCCTCGGCACGACTTCACGCAGAACCCGTTGGTGCTGGCTGAATTCAAACCTGGGATGAAGCGCAGAGAGTTTTACCGAAATGCTCGGCGCAGCAAATATGTCTTCAGGTTTGTCGCGTGAGCCGATTGCCTCAATTGCTGTGCGATAGGCTTCCAGATACCGGTCTTCATCTTCAGCAGCCAGGGCCGCTTCACCCAGCATGTCGTAGGAATACCGGTAGAGCCGGTTTTTTTTCTGCTGGGCGCGGTCCAGTGCATCATCAATATTCCTGCCCATCACGTACTGATGACCCATGATACGCATGGCCTGGCGAATCGCTGTGCGTACCATCGGTTCACCGCTGCGGTTGATCAGCCGCCCCAGTAAGGTCCTGAGATTGGTCCGGGTGTTTTCAGACAAGGCCACCAGTTTGCCGGTCAGCATCAGGCCCCAGGTACCCGCGTTGACCAGTATGGAAGGACTCTTGCCAAGATGAGATTCCCAATCGGCATCGCCCAGCTTATCGGCAATTAATTTTTCCGCGGTTTCGTCATCGGGAATCCGCAACAAAGCCTCTGCGAGACACATCAGCACAACGCCTTCCTCAGAAGACAGGTCATACTCCTGCATAAATGCATCGAGCAAGCCCTGCTCGGCTTTTTTCGCCCGAACGGCGTTGACTAATGAACGGGCGCGCTGATTAACACGATCTGTAGCGGCGGGTTCGAGCCGCGCTGATGCAAGCAGCTTATTTACCAGCCTGGTCTCATCGGCGTGGTAGTGGCGTTCAATTTCCGCCCGCAAAGGTTCGGGTGTTACAGGCTCTGAAATAATAAAATCAAAGACCTGGCGGTCGTTCACGGTAATTCTCCCAGGATCAGGAGCCTGCCGGACTTGACCGATCGTAAGGAGGGAAAGCAGATCATGTTCAGTCCGACAGGCTCCAATAAGAAACTGCTGCCAGTTTACTACTTGTACTCCTTCAAGGTGATATGAAAATACAGCAGTAAATTTTCTTGCCCCAAGCTTGTCATGGCAGATACAATTGGCGGCTTAATGTTTGCCCTGCCGGCCTGCTGGCCTGACAAAAGTGCCGGTCATTCCTATTGAATGCACTGCTGCGATTGGCTGAAAACTTAATTATAACGAGATCGAAAAACACGGCGCCGTAAAGGGCGCATAAATTTCTTGAGGCATAATTTCCTGATGAAAAAGCAAAATACTTTCATTGTTGCCGCGGCTGTAACCGCATCAGTGATTGCCGCCTTCTGGTTATTGCTGGCAGCACCCGGTTACACCGGAAATGAAATCAACATGACACAGGGTGTGACTGCCCAGTCCGCAATCAACTACCAGCTTCACATGATAGTGCTGTGGATCTGTGTTGCGATCGGTGTGATTGTATTCAGCGCCATGTTTTTCTCGATCGTACTGCATCGTAAGTCCAGGAATCACGAAGCAGCGCAGTTCTCGCACAGCACCAGGGCGGAAATCATCTGGACCGTCATCCCCATACTGATTCTTGTCGTGATAGCCGTTCCCGCCACCAGGGCCCTGGTCAATATGGAAGTGGCGCCTGAAACTGAAATGACGGTGAAGATCACGGGATTCCAGTGGCGCTGGAAATACCAATACGTGGAAGACGACATCCAGTTCATATCTTCACTTGACGCAGTTTCTAATGCCGCCCGCCGCCTTTCCTCAGGCACAGACCCCCGTTCTGTCGATAATTACCTGCTGGAAGTGGACCACCCCCTGGTCCTGCCTGCTAAAACCAAGATCAAATTCCTGTTGACCGCCGATGACGTGATTCATTCATGGTGGGTACCGGCCCTCGGTTGGAAACGTGACGCGATACCAGGCTTTATCAACGAGGCATGGACTGAAATCATGGAACCGGGAACTTACCGCGGCCAGTGTGCGGAACTGTGCGGCAAGGACCACGGCTTCATGCCTATTGTTCTGAACGTCCTGCCCAGGGCCGAATACGAGCAATGGGTGCAACAGCAGAAAAACCGCATGGTTGATGAGCGGGCAGAAGTTGAGCGCCTGTGGAGCCGTGAGGAACTGATGGAACTGGGTGAGGATGTTTACGCAGCGCAATGTGCCGCCTGTCATCAATCAGACGGTATGGGGCTCGCACCCGCCTTCCCGGCCCTTGCTGGAAGCACCGTAGCCAATGGCCCGGTCAGCGAGCACATCGATATTGTTTTGCATGGAAGGGAAGGCACCGCAATGCAGGCCTGGGGCAACATGCTTTCCGCAGCAGACATCGCCGCCGCACTGACCTATACACGAAATGCCTTTGGCAATGAGTCGGGTGACGTGGTTCAACCACAAACAATCGCCCGTATCAAGAACGGATAAATACACAGGATATGAATTCATGAGTAACGCAAGCACTCATAGCCACGCGAACGCAAACGACCATCACGACGACAAGCCCACCGGTTTTCTGAACCGCTGGCTGTTCACGACCAACCACAAAGACATTGGTACGCTTTACCTGATTTTAGCCCTGGTGATGTTCTTTGTCGGTGGCGCCATGGCCCTGATTATACGAGCCGAATTGTTCATGCCGGGATTGCAGTTGCTTGAACCGGATTTCTTCAACCAGATGACCACCATGCATGCCCTGATCATGGTATTCGGTGCAGTGATGCCTGCCTGGGTGGGCTTCGCCAACTGGATGATCCCGATGATGATCGGAGCACCCGACATGGCGTTGCCCAGACTGAATAACTGGAGTTTCTGGATCCTGCCGTTCGCATTCACCATGCTCGCCAGTACACTTTTCATGGATTCCGGCGGTCCTGCGGCAGGCTGGACCCTGTATCCGCCGCTGAGCCTGCAGGGCGGCCAGAGCTTTGCATTTGTCGTTTTTGCCATCCACATGATGGGAATTTCTTCCATCATGGGGTCCATCAACGTGATCGCAACCATCCTCAACATGCGGGCGCCGGGAATGACCCTGTTACGCATGCCGCTGTTTGTCTGGACCTGGCTGATCACAGCTTTCCTGCTGATTGCCGTGATGCCGGTACTGGCGGGCGCTGTCACCATGCTGTTGACCGATCATTTTTTCGCCACCAGTTTCTTCAACGCGGCCGGCGGCGGTGACCCGGTGATGTTCCAGCATATATTCTGGTTTTTCGGCCACCCAGAGGTCTACATCCTGATTCTGCCGGCATTCGGTGTGGTTTCCGAAATCATCCCGACTTTTGCCCGCAAGCCACTGTTTGGTTACTCAGCCATGGTCTACGCAACGGCCAGCATCGCGTTCCTTTCGTTCATTGTCTGGGCTCACCATATGTTTACGGTCGGCATGCCACTGACCGGCGAATTGTTCTTCATGTATGCCACCATGTTGATCGCTATTCCAACCGGCGTGAAAGTTTTCAACTGGGTCAGCACGATGTGGAAGGGCGCCATGACATTTGAGACACCGATGCTGTTCGCCATCGGATTTGTCGTGCTGTTCACCATTGGCGGCCTGTCCGGCCTGATGCTGGCGCTTGCTTCCGTGGACCTGCAATATCACGACACTTATTTCGTGGTGGCGCATTTCCACTACGTTCTGGTACCGGGCGCGATATTTGCGCTTATGGCCGGAACCTACTACTGGCTGCCCAAGTGGACCGGCCACATGTACTCGGAAAAATGGGGCAAGATTCATTTCTGGCTGTCTACGATTTCAGTCAATATCCTGTTTTTCCCCCAGCATTACCTGGGGCTGGCGGGCATGCCCCGGCGAATCCCGGATTACTCGACCCAGTTTGCTGATTTCAACATGATTTCTTCGATTGGCGGCTTTATTTTTGGTGCATCACAGATGATTTTCCTCGGCGTGATCATCCACTGCGTCTACAAGAGCCGCAAGGAAGCGTCCGGCCGCGTCTGGGATGGCGCCAAGGGCCTGGAATGGACCCTTTCATCGCCACCCCCCTACCATTCTTTCAACACGCCACCGGTAATCGATTCGACCACTATTGCGCATGTTGAAGGGGCGCATTGATCACGGTAATGGAGATGGCGAGACAGGGTGATATCAAAGAGCAGCGCAGACGGGCCGTGAAAACAGCCTGGTTGCTGTCTGCCATTGCCGCCCTGATTTTCATTGCCTTCGTCCTTTCAGGGATCCTGGGATCCTGACATGAGCCATGTGAAACACAATGAAAACCGGAATTTGCACCGCAAACTGGTCAGGAAACTGGTGTTGCTGGCGGTCGCAATGTTCGGTTTCGGATTCGCAATGTGGCCCCTGTATTACGTGTTCTGTGACCTGACCGGCCTTGGCGGGCGCGGCGTACAGGTGGTGGAAGATGCCGGAGTTATTAAACAATCAGACCGGCAAATCAAAATCAGGTTTGACGCAAACGTCAATTCAGGCCTGCCCTGGATGTTCCAGGCAAAAGAGAAATCAGCAATGGTTCCGTTGGGGGAAATGAACGAGGCCCTTTATCTGGCCATGAACCCCTCTGATGAGGCCATGGCGGGCCAGGCGACTTACAACGTAACCCCTCCGGAAGCCAGCCTGTATTTTGTCAAAACCGAGTGCTTTTGTTTTACCCGGCAGGTATTGCAGGCAAATGAAAGCAGGGAAATGCCGGTGTACTACTTTATCCAGGCAGACATTCCCGAATACATCAAGGAAATAACACTTTCCTACACCTTTTTCAGGAACATGAATGCAGATGCCGTGGCATTAAATTCCGGCAAGACATCATCTACTCGCGCTGTATCGGATAACAGCCAGGAGTAACGAGGCTTAACAACGGGGCCCCAAAACGAGGCCTAGCAACGAGGTTCAGGATGGCGCATCACGCTAACGATTCTTATTACGTACCACACGGCACCAAGTGGCCGATCATCGGATCACTGGGCCTGATCATCATGCTGTCCAGTGCAGCATTCTGGGTAAACGATTCAGAGATTGCGCCGTGGACATTCCTCGCGGGCGTACTGATCCTGGTGTTCATGCTTTTCGGCTGGTTCGGTGAAGTGGTCCGGGAAAGCGAGTCAGGCATGTACAACGTGCAGGTGGACCGGTCGTTCCGTATGGGAATGATTTGGTTCATCTTCTCGGAAGTCATGTTTTTTGCCGTATTCTTCGGCGCCCTGTTTTATTCGCGGATGTTTGCCGTTCCCTGGCTGGGCGGAGAAGGGACTGGCGCTGTCACCAATGAACTCCTGTGGCAGGGATATTCCGCGACCTGGCCTACCGCTGGTCCCGCTGAACTGGGGGGTGAATTTCAGACCATTCCCGCCTTTGGCGTGCCGTTCACAAATACCCTGATCCTGCTTGCATCCGGCTTGACCGTCACACTGGCCCACCATGCGCTGAAAATTAACGATCGTGCCAGGCTGGTTCTCTGGTTACTGGCGACGGTATCCCTGGGTTTCCTGTTCGTCTACCTGCAAATCGAAGAATACAAGGAAGCGTATCAACACCTTGGCCTGACCCTGGGTTCCGGAATTTATGGATCAACTTTTTTCATGCTGACCGGGTTTCACGGCATGCACGTGACACTGGGCGCCATCATGCTCACGGTTATCGCTATTCGCAGTATGCGTGGGCATTTCAAACCGGATAATCACTTTGGCTTCGAAGCCGTGGCCTGGTACTGGCACTTTGTTGACGTTGTCTGGCTGGGCCTGTTTATTTTTGTTTACGTTTATTAGAGCCGGCAACTCATGTAATATGCGGGCTGAAGCCCACCGCCCGGTGGGCTTTTCATTAAACTGGGATCACTCATCTACCTGATATTGCGGAGGCACACGAACCGGGCCGCTTTTCGGCTCAATCCAGCCGAGTTGGTAAGCTCCCCAAAGCAACAGGAAGAGTACAATGGAAAGGCCAATTCGCCAGGTCAGACGTTTAACGGTCCGGTCACCTTCACCCTTGTCCCTCACCAGGAAAATGAGGGAAGATGCCAGGCTGTAAAGTATGGCGATTAAAAAAAGGATCGTCAGAATTTTGATGACCATGATAATCGCTCCCTGAAGTGAAAATTCATTAGAAGTGGCAGTTCACTTATTATATCTATATAAAAAAATGCATTTCAAACCATCACCGGGACTCAGCGTCTCACTCATTGCAATTGCTTTTGCCTGTGCATGGCTGAGCCATTGGCAACTTGAGCGCAAGAAGGAAAAACAAATTCTGTTTGACCAGTTTGAAAACGCTCCCATGCTGAGTATCGAACAGGCCCTGAAACAGGACCAGCGGTTCTCACGCGTGCAGGCTTACGGACACTTCGACGACACGCGTCATGTACTGCTGGATAACAAAATCCTGAATGGCCGGGCCGGTGTTCACGTCCTGACACCTTTTATTCTGAAGAGCGGCAGCACTGTCCTGGTGAACCGTGGCTGGTTACCCTTGCCGCCTGACCGTCGCCATCTGCCCCCGGTGCCCACTGAACATTCACTGCGCACAATCAACGGCATACTCAAAAAGCCTACGGCGGATGGACCCCGGCTCGGTAAACCGGATGAACTGGTCACCGACGAGTGGCCACAGCTTGTCACCTACCTCGACCTGGAGACCGTGAGCGATGCACTGGGTACACCCCTGCCCCCCTGGTTGCTTGAACTCGACCCCGCTGAATCCGGCGGATTCGAAGGCCGGCAATGGAAAGCAGCTGTCATGGGGCCGGAAGTTCACGCTGCCTATGCGTTTCAATGGTTTGCACTGTCGCTCGCAACGATTATTATCTGGCTGACACTGAGTGTTCGGCGTGCCCAGCAGTAAAAGAGTTCAAAAGATCGATGAAATTTTCACTTTCCCCCCGCCTGGCGCTCCTGATTATCGCAGCCATGTTCCTGCTTCCGCTACTGCTGGCCTGGATGATGTACAGCGGTACACTGGATTTCAGGCCGAACTCGACCCGCAACCTCGGTTCACTGGTAGAGCCGCCGGTGCCTGTAGACTGGACGGTAACCGTTAAGCTGTCCGGCGAAGCGAATTTGGCGGCCAGGCCTGAGCAGGGCACCGGTGTTTTTGATGAGCACTGGGTTATCCTCCAACCCGTGCCAGCGGGCTGTGATGACTCCTGCCTGAAAAAAGTTGCCAGCCTACGCCAGATTCACCGCGCTTCCGGCCGCCAGGCTTTACGCATCCGGCTGGCGCTTCTGCTGGCTGAATTCAGCCCGGAGGGTCAGGCTCAAAACCTGCTGGCCATTTACCCGCAATTTCATTTGATCAGGGATCCCTCAGGTCTCTTGTGGGAAGTGCTGGGGGGAATTCAGCAGGACCTTTCCGGCCAGACCCGGCCTGCAACAGGCACCTACATGATAGACCCGCTAGGGAATATAATGATGTATTACGAAGCCGGTAGTGATCCTGGCTACATAAAACAGGACCTTAAACGGCTGTTAACCTGGTCAAAACTGGACGAACAATAATGCACACTGCTTTTCATCGACTCGCCGTTATCGCTGCAATCGTCGCTTTCTGTGTGATTGTTCTGGGCGCATTTGTGCGCCTCTCAGATGCCGGGCTCGGATGCCCGGACTGGCCCGGCTGTTACGGTCAATTGTCCTGGCCCGTGGAAGCACAGGAAGTGGAGGAGGCCAACCAGGCTTTTCCCGAGCGTCCCGTGGAAAGTGAAAAAGCCTGGAAAGAAATGGTGCATCGCTACCTGGCAGGCGCTCTGGTGATGCTCGTGCTTGCGCTCAACTTTCTGGCCTGGAAGTCTGAAAACCGGCAAGCCGGATTTCGTCTTCTGACCGCTGTCCTGTTCGTGTTGATTCTCTTCCAGGCCGCACTGGGCATGTGGACCGTTACTTTGAAACTGTGGCCCATCGTGGTCATGAGTCACCTGATGGGTGGCCTTGCCACATTCAGCATGCTGCTATGGCTTGCATACCGCAGCGGATTATCTGCGCCGAGCCAGGCATTGCTGCGAAGTAGACCGCTAATTATCATCGGGCTGTTCGTGCTGGTCATACAGCTGGCGCTGGGCGGCTGGACCAGCGCCAACTATTCGGCACTCGCGTGCCCTGATTTCCCTACCTGCCAGGGTGCGATGTGGCCGGATTCAAATTTCCGTGAAGGTTTTATTTTGTGGCGCGAAATTGGCGTTGATTACGAAGGCGGTGTACTCGATCTTCAATCACGGGTCGCCATCCACATTGCACACAGAACGGGGGCATTGTTTGTGTTTATCATCCTCGGCTGGCTCGCTTTCAGAATGCTGCGAACCACTGAGACACAGCCTGGCGGGTACTTGCTGGGCGCCCTGCTGGTGGCACAGGTCACACTGGGAATACTGAATATCCTGCTCTACCTGCCACTACCCAATGCAGTGGCACACAACGGGGTCGGTGCATTACTGCTTGCCATGATGATCTGGCTGTTGCACCGCTCAACACCCCGGAGAGCCTGATCTCGTGGCGTCTCTTGCCGGCCGCTACTTCGAGTTGTGCAAACCGAGGGTTGTATACCTCATCGTGTTCACCGCGGTAGTTGGAATGTTTCTTGCCGTTCCCGGCTGGCCACCAGTGCAAGCCCTGGTTGCAGGTACGCTGGGTATTGCTTTCGCGGCTTCTTCCGCGGCTGCAATCAACCACCTGCTCGACCAGAGAATAGACGCCGTGATGGCCCGGACCCGCGACCGGCCGCTACCCTCGGGCCAACTGGGTGTTCAGCAGGTGCTGTGGTTTGCTCTCATTCTCTGTGTGATCTCAATGACCTTACTGATCGTTTGGGTAAATCCCCTGACCGCATGGCTCACATTTTTCTCTCTGATTGGCTACGCCATCATCTATACCCTGTGGCTGAAGCGCGCCACGCCCCAGAATATCGTTATCGGTGGCGCGGCCGGTGCAGCACCGCCATTACTGGGCTGGACGGCGGTTACCGGATCAGTCGATCCGGGCGCACTGATCCTGTTTCTGATCATTTACGTCTGGACCCCCCCCCATTTCTGGGCGCTGGCCATCCATCGCCGGCATGACTACGCTGCGGTGGACATACCCATGCTACCGGTAACTCACGGCGTACGATTTACCCGATGGCACATCCTGTTCTATACCATCCTGCTGATCATCGTGACCATCCTGCCATTCCTGACTGGAATGAGCGGCCTGCTATACCTGTCCGGTGTGACCGTGCTGAACATCGGATTTCTCTGGTATGCCTTGTCCATGCTCAGCGGCAAAGATGAAAGCCTGCCGATGCAGACATTCAGTTATTCCATCATTTACCTGATGTTGCTTTTCGTGTTCCTCCTGGTTGATCATTATTTGCATCTCATCATCTATTGAGATCAGATACAGATTCCGGCGGCTGCCGACGAGCCGGATCACCCATGTCATTACCAGGCCACAATGGAGAAGAAAAGCAGGAAAACAAGCTGAATCTGAGCGATAATCAGACTCTCAGGATGGGATAATTTTCAGTGCAAATCCTGGGGTAGTTAACACAGATATATACGTGAAAGGTTCCCCATTACTTAAGCCCTAAAACAAGCGCCTTTCCCGTAGTCGCTTGAGCAGAAACAATTGCCCCCCGGAGCAAGATAAAAAATGAAACACAACAGGCCCCCCCAGATTGAGGATTCACCATTGGCAAAGCTGGAAGATCACGGTGAATTTGTCATGCGCCACATCGGACCGCGTGACGAACACGTTCAGATCATGCTGGAGGCGATAGGCATTTCGTCACTGGACGAATTGATCAGCACGACCCTGCCCCCTTCCATTGCGTTGGATGAACCGCTTGATTTACCCCGGGCGCGAAACGAAACGGAGACCATTGAGCGATTGCGGGAAATGGCCTCGATGAACCGGGTTCAGCACAGTATGATCGGCATGGGTTACCACGATACCAAGTTGCCTGCCGTTATCCAGAGGAATGTGCTTGAGAACCCGGGCTGGTATACCGCTTACACACCTTACCAGGCTGAAATATCGCAGGGCCGGCTCGAAGCATTGCTGGTTTTTCAGCAGATGATAAGCGACCTGACCGGCATGCCCATTGCCAATGCCTCACTGCTGGATGAGGCGACAGCGGCAGCGGAAGCCATGACGATGCTGCAACGGGTCAACAGGAAATCCAAATCATCACGATTTCTGCTGGATGAAAATATTTTGCCGCAAACCCGTGACGTGGTCGAAAACCGTGCGCGCTACTTTGGCATTGAAATTGTTGTCGGTAATGCAAATGACGAAATATCCAGGGGTGAATTCTTCGGAATTCTGCTGCAATACCCCGGACTGAACGGTGAAATTACCGATTACCGGGAACTGATCTCCCGGGCACATGAAGGCGGTGCACTGGTTTGCGTTGCCGCCGACCTGATGAGCCTCGTGTTGTTGACACCGCCGGGCGAAATGGATGCAGACGTCGTGCTGGGGTCCGCTCAGCGCTTTGGTGTGCCGATGGGGTTCGGCGGTCCGCATGCCGCATATTTCGCTACCCGCGACCCATACAAACGCTCCCTGCCGGGACGAATCATCGGCGTCTCACAGGACAGCAAAGGGCGCCCCGCCCTGCGCATGGCCCTGCAGACCCGCGAGCAGCACATCC
>Ga0209456_10001523_pt1 | contig 11221 bp, 11 predicted proteins | sample COG_11_FD_184755 | JGI IMG/M metagenome (GOLD analysis project Ga0209456, IMG submission 184755) | Pelagic marine sediment microbial communities from the LTER site Helgoland, North Sea, for post-phytoplankton bloom and carbon turnover... | ecosystem: Environmental > Aquatic > Marine > Neritic...
ATGAACACGTGGGTCTCACTGCACCCTGTCCGTCAGTAACCGGCCATGAGCGGCCACTCGAGGTAAGGAGCACGACGGGTTCCTACATACTCGATACCGGTCATTCGGCATTCGCGTACTTCGTACTTAATGCAAATGCAGCCTAAAACACTCGTCTGAACAATTTAGGACTTGAAACGCATGTGAAATTTGATTTAGTTGGCCGCCGAACCGGCCAACCAGTTTATTGCGTAAATCCCTATATAGCGAGCATACTCTTACGTCCGTTAAATTTATTTGAGCAAATTAGTCAACTATTCTGCGTATTCAGGGAATCCTTACGCCAATCCCATGACTGGACAAACCACTCGCTACGCGCGCGGTTTACCGCTGATGCGGAGCGTTATGTGGACAATCCAATTACATCAACAGGGGGACCATATGTCTGAAGCAACCAAACGAACAGGGAGTTGCATTTGTGGTGCCGTACGTATTACTGCAAATAATTCCAGTAAAAAAGTAGGAGCATGCCATTGCGGTATGTGTAGAAGATGGGGCGGAGGGCCATTTATGGAAGTCGACTGTGGTACGGACGTTTCATTCAAAGGCGAGGACGATATTACAGTGTATAACTCTTCGAACTGGGCGGAACGCGGCTTTTGTAAAAAATGTGGGAGCCATTTGTTTTATCGATTAAAAGAAAGCAGACAGCACCTGGTTCCGGTTGGGCTTTTTGATGAGCAAGCGCATTATGTTTTCGAAAGCCAGGTATTTATTGATAAAAAACCTTCATTTTACAGCTTTTCAAACAAAACAAATGATATGACGGAGGCCGAAATCTTTGAAATGTATGGCTCATCACAAGAATAGCCACATAACATGCACATTCAAAGTCGGACCTCCGCATGCTGCTCGCCCCAGCCGCTGATGTGAGCGTTAGAAGCCAACAGGGGCGTATCGAATGATGTTCGTAGATGACTTTGATGAAGTTCGAATAAAAACCAGCGGTGCTGAAATTAACCTGGTGCATGGCGGTTCAGGCGGCCCACTACTGTTGTTGCATGGCTATCCGCAGACCCACGTCATCTGGCACGAGGTTGCCCCGCGCCTTGCTCATAGTTTCCACGTAATTTGTCCTGACCTGCGAGGCTATGGGGACAGTTCAAAGCCAACGAGCACTCCAGAACATTACCCTTATTCGAAACGTGCGATGGCTCAGGATATGGTCGAAGTGATGTCCTCTCTTGGGTACCAAGAATTCTTTGTGGCCGGCCATGATCGCGGAGCCAGAGTCACGCATCGGATGGCGCTTGACCATCCTGAGAGGATCAGGAAGGCCTGCGTGATGGATATCGCCCCTACCTATCACATGTTTAAGACTACTGACCAACACTTTGCCACCGGCTATTACCACTGGTTTTTCCTCGTCCAACCTGATGGACTGCCAGAACGCATGATCGGCGCTAATCCAGCATACTATCTCACTGAAAAACTCAAGCGATGGAGCGCCCCTGGTGCCAAGTTTGCGGACGAGGCAGTGGCCGAATACGTGCGCTGCTTCAGTAAGCCAGACGCAATTCACGCATCCTGTGAAGATTATCGCGCCGCTGCGAGCATTGACCTGAAGCACGACAAAGAGGATATGAACAAAAAGGTTCAATGCCCACTGCTTGTCTTATGGGGCATGAAAGGGTTTGTGCACCGTACCTACGATGTCCTTGGTGTTTGGCGCGAGTATGCCGAACAGATAGCGGGCAGAGGCCTTGAATGCGGACATTTTCTACCGGAAGAAGATCCGAAAACAGTACGCGAGGAATTACTGCGGTTCTTTGGTGACCAGTGATGCTTCTAACAAGGGGCTAGTTGCTGCCGCTTCGGTCCTCGCTACGCACGTCCGCTGTCTGGTCGATGGGGGGGAGGATAGTGAGACCGCGCAATGGCAGCAGTGGGTCGGGTCCAGCCTGTTGCGAAACGCTTATATTCCCTATCCCAGATCGTTATCGAACGGTGGTTGTCCCCGACAAAGCGGACCAAGTAAATTGGCCTTGAACACCTGGAAATTACTGCACTGTGTCCGTCAGCACCCGGCCATGAGCCGTCACTCGGGGTAAGAAGCACGACGGGCTCCTAAATACTTCGTTGCGGTCATTCTGAAGCTTTCAGCTTGCGTTTATCGAAATCAAGATGTGTCCACGATTCTCTACATACTACACGCCCCTTATGCTTGGCATGGTATCGTAGATTCAACAGCTTACAATGGACCAGTTCCGGATATCCGACACAAATGCAGCAGGAGATATCGGACGCATTTCCGATTCATTAATAGTTATGCGATCAAATAGAACCGTTACCACGCCAGTGTTATGTGTTCTGGCAACGTTGGGAAACTCACTCATGGCAGAAGAACTAGAAGAGAATATTTACGTAGCGCGGGTCGGGGAAAATATGGTCCAGTATGTGACGTTTCTTTCACATGATCTGGTATTCAAGTATGGGCTAAAGGAAAGTGTAATCGTTGGTTCAATTGACGCAAAGCGGGAAGATGAAACGCCAGACCAGCAATTATCTCGTAGCTTTCGGCCAAACCCCGAGTTTCGAACTACGTTGAATGCATTCATTGATAAAGTACTGCGTAGTTCAGAAGGCCTAATGACTGCGGCTAAAAAGCAGAAAGACGGCTATGTTTACATCATTGACAGCGAACACACACTCCTGAAGGAGAAGTCCCCGCGACGGACATTATAGGAGCATTCGAGGTGAAAAATGGTGCTCTCGAAGGCTACAAAGGAAATCCAAATCACAAACTCTGGTCAGAAAATGGCTTCCTCAACCTTGGTGATGAAGGTAATCGTATCTTTCTCGAGTGGTTGGGTGAGTTGGTAAAAAATGACGCATAATAATGGTTAGAAGGTAGTGCGATGAATACCTATTTCGACGGCATAAAAACTTGTTATGTATGCAATTCGACTCATGAAATACATCGGCATCATATTGATTGGATTCACGATAATAGTAATGCCAATAATATTATTGGGCTCTGTCAACGATGCCACACCGCATTGCATAAAAATGGCGTTTTGTCCTTTGAAGAGCTAACTTCTGTAAGGGAAGCGGTAAAAGCTAGAGATCCATCAAGGTTTGAAAAAAACGCTAAGCCAAAAAATGCGATAGATAAGGATGGCCAACATAGCTTGTTTTAGAGTAACGTCAACAAGCGGGTCAAGTTCGTTCCCTATGTTCGCTGGGACCTCGCTAACGGCTCAGCCCATTACTCAATACTTTCATCACGCGAAAGCGGACGTCAACATCGAGACCACCGATCAGTGGTTCCTCGCCGTTTCATCAAGCTACTTTCAGTCTGCGTATGTCCGTAATGGGTAATCCAGAGACATCTCTGATGCACTGCACAACAAACACAATTGGATGGAGCAGACGACCTCTGTCGGAGGTACAGCGGAAGTAACTTTTACCTGGTTCAGGGTCTAAATACAATCAGTGGTCGAGGCCGTGCGCGAGTACGACTTATGGCAATCGATTAGAATTTCAAAGTATGTAGCGAACTGATAAATCAGACGATACAATCAAAACCGGCTACGATGTTATCCAAGCATATGGTAAAGCCTTGCGAGCCATGATGCGGTCACTGATCGCTGGTCTGTTCACCTGTGTTGCCTTTCTGATTCTGCTCGAGCTACTGTTTCGTGGCATGGTCTATATCAATAAAGGGTCAAAGGAAGACAGGTTCCTGGTGCTGCCCCACCACAGACTAGGCTGGGTGCTCAACCCCCAAATGCGCCCCAAAAGCATAACAAACCGTTGCGGTGAAGTCGTAGAACTCATCTCCCCGCCCCACTCCCTGATACTTAAGTATCCGCAGGGAAACGGGAAAAGAAAGATCGTATTTCTCGGCGACTCATTCACCCATGCACACGAAGTATCCACAGGTAAGGCATACTTCGACATCTTCGAGCGATTAGAACAAGGAAACTACGAAGTCTATGCGGTCGCGGTCGGGGGATACGGCAACCTGCAGGAGTATCTGGCACTTCAAGAGGTCTTTGACGAGATCGAACCCGACATTGTGGCATGGCAACTCACGGGCAACGACGTCAGCAATAACGTATTCGAACTGGACGACAGTTCGATCTGGAACAGTCAGCGTCTCAGGCCTTACCTTAATCCGGACAATGGTGCCATCGAAATGCGGAACCCTGGTCTCTGGATGTTCGACTGGAGCGATGGTTTTGCTTATGTGTTCAAGAAGCTGCTGATCATTGACTCGCGATACAAGCTCGGAATTATAAGATGGCTCGATTCGATCAACGCAATGGACCGGGACACCCAAGAGATACTCGAGGAGCGGGGGCTCGCGGTCCTCGAATACGCGATAAGAGAGGCGGTGAGTACTTTCCCGGACACCACGTTCATTGGCTTCTCGGTGGATCCACAGTTCGACCGCAAATATGAGGAAATATTTACTCGCAATGGTGGGTCCTACCTGCCAGCATTTTACAAAGCACTGAACGCGGTGGACGCAACGGATTGCAGACCCCTGGATAGCCATTGGAACCACACCGGCAACCAAGTTGCCGGGGCGGAGTTTAGCAATCGCCTCAGCGAGTTGCGCGCAGACCGATAGCAATCATCTGTATCAGACTTAAACAAGCCAGCATTTGAAGCGAGAAGCGCATATTAACGCTCTGCAACATCACATTGGTTTTTGAGCTGGGCTATGTGCTCAACCGGAACTGGAGCATTGGCGCCGTATGGGAACGAGCTGACCGAGATGAGCATTAGACGCTGATTATGGGTGGCGTAGGTTTTCATCCCTGTTAAGGATTAAGGTTGCAGTTTGGGGAGAGGCGCAAAGATCCGTCGGGCAAAAAGGAGAATGTACTCAGAACGGGGATAACCAATGGCTGGGAGTTTGCGCCTACCTGGGTTCTCAAGCCTTAATTTGCTTTGGACTTGATAGAGAACGAAGAGATTGAAGAGGTGTTTGGTTTTTATTTCGGAAAGCCTTTTTAAAGCCTCGCAGACGACGAAGACAGGGCGAGAACAATGGTTATCCAGTTTAAAAGCCGACTTTCAGATGAAGACTACTGTGTAATTCCGCAGCCCCTTAGCGTTCACACGTATCGATCTCAATGTTATGTCACATCGTATTTGTGGTGTGTCTGCCAGGAAATACTCTCGATGTTTGGTGAAATGCCGTCCATATTGGATCAGACCTAGAGAAGCAGTTCGAGTAAGGAGATCAACTGCGATTAGCAGGCCAAAGGTCAGCTTTACCAGTGTCAACGGGGAACGCTTATCCATCACGATTTCGGCCTAGGTGCAGTGTTAATGCGCGTCTGTGATTATCAGTTCAAGTCCAAATTGTGTGCAGGTTGATCACCATGACGAAGAAAGCGTTTCGTTGCTTTACGCGCTGTCTTTCATCTCATCTCTCGCCCGACGGGCTCTCTTAATCTGGCTCCGTCTCGATTCTTTTATATATGGCGGCCTCTCCGCGGGCGTGAATTGATTGCCACTGGCCTGGATCTGGCTCCGGGTCGCGATTGTTGAGCTTCGGGCTGTGGAAAAAGTATTTTATCTCCTGCCCTCTCAGCCAAGATGTGAATTCGTCCTCATACCAGAATTTCTGATAATGCGGGCAGTCAATCTTGTTGCCGGCGATCACTGGAATCAACCCTCCGCCCCCGAAATATGAGCATCCGATGACCTCACTTCTGTCAATATTGTCCTTGATCCATTCGATGACTGCGAGGTCATCCTGGGTCAGTGACGAGTTGATATCGTCCAGTGCGTATACAATGTAATCGCCACCCATCACATGCAGTGCTGCGAATTCGAGTGGACTAATCATGGCCTCTTTGTACAGGCGGTAAATAGACTTGTATTCGTATTGACTGATAATCTTACCTGCTACCGCGAACATACAGACCGCTGCCAGGACTATAGACAAGCAGGTCTTCGATGAGATTTTCTGGGTCAGACTTGTGTAGAGCAGGACAATAGGTACCCCCATGAACATCAGCACCCGCTCTGGATATAGAGCGTAATTGAAGGGGATGAAGGGATAAACCTTCGAGAGCAGAATCAACGCCGCAGTGAGCAGGAACACGCCAAACAGGGGGTGCAGCCGGCGGTCTTTCACCCAAGGTAGAGCCAGAATCGGACAGACAGTGGCCATGATTCCGAAAATGGCGACGTAGGCGAAGGGAATGCTCAGCGGAGTGATATCGGAGATACCGAATATCTTCTCGACCAGGGGCTGCATCAAGCGGAAATGGCTTAGGTTCCAAACGTGCGCCCACTCCTCCCACTGGGGAGTCGGAGTCGAAGGGAGGCGAAAAAGCTGGCCTACGCATAAAAACATGGCAGCCAGCCCAATCAGCATGAAGTTCTTTATCTCATGGACGTTGGGAGGTCCTTTCATGATCAGATAGTAGGGTGGAAAAAAAAGTAGGAATCCAAAAAGTGGAATAGAGTGGCTTAGCGGGGCGGCGGCGCAAAGCATGGCAGCTATGAGAACACCGGTGCGATTGAGCTCCCCGACTTTGGGCAAAACGGAGAAAAGGAGAATCAAAAAACTGAGCGAGGCAACAGTTGTCATGCTCCCCCATTGAAGCATGGCCTGAGGATAGCGAGCGAAAAAAAGAAAGAGGAACACCGCAAGGAAACGCGCCGCCCTTTTGTGCGAAGGGCTGATCAGAAAGTAGAATGAAAGGAATAGAAGATGGAAAAAATAGCAAAATAAAAAAAACGACACACGATGCGTCGAAAACCCTGAAAGCAGAGAGATTGAGGCGTTAAGCAGATGGGTGCCTAGCGCGTATTGGCCAAATTCGGAAATTGCCAGTAGTGGCTCGTGCGATTCCGGGATCTTGCCATGGATCTCGATTATTCTTGCTGTGTAAAGATTCATGGTCATATCCCCGAGATGGAAGTAGATACGAGTAAAAAAGGGGATGAAATAGAGGAGGAAAAGAATCAGAAGAAACAAAACCGACAGCCGGTTGGGTCTGGGGATTGCGGGAGTCTTTATCAGGCCGTAACAAAAAATCAGCGCGATGCACACGTGAAAAACGCCGCTGATATCCACACCGGGTAGAACGGTCAGCCAAAATGCACAGATCCAGAACGCCAACGATATGAATTGAGAGCCGCCCCACCAGATCAGAAAATCGTTTCTGTTAGTCCAAGGTCCGAAATGTTGCACGAGGAATATTCCGGGGACGAAAAATATAAATGCCGCTGGAAAAATGAGCCAGACACACAGGAAAAGAAATGCGTAGAGCGTTTTGGCACGCGTAGACTCAGAAATTTGGAACGGTATCGACATCCGCTATAGCATGTCTAAGACTAAGGCACTTTGCGTTCGCTCTGGGAGGAGCTGGTATCTTTTTGTTCTATATGAAGGCGGATATTGTGGGCAGAATCTCTCATTGAGCGCTAGTAAAACAATGAAAAGGAACAAAATAGCGAAGGACTGTGTAGAGAGGATCATAATGATAAACAAAACCAATCGTTTGTTCCGCGCCCACGCCACCTATAATCGCCCCCATTGCTGTGATAACCCACCAAGCAAAGAAGGCAATTATGGGGGGCAAGTTTTTACTGATTGTAGGATCGCTCTGATTCATACCACCAACCTACGTCTAAGACGGCAGAAAGGTGTTGATATGAGTCAACGAGATTTCACTAATTTGTTGAGAATCTGCTTTGATGAAAAAACGCAAACGAGTGTTGGGTCCTATTTCTCTGAGTTTGGAGGTCTTGGACTCCCGAAGCCTGTAGAATGGTTGATTCGGGTGACTGCTACCCTAAGGTCTTCCGAGACCTCACCTCTAAAATCCTACGCGAGTACGCTACCCACTAGCATCACGCAAGGACCGGCACAAGAACTTCAGTGTGTTCGAACTACCAAAAGCTCCCGAAATCAGAAGCCAGAAATTTGCTCCCGGAAGGACCGGTTAGGGCAATTTGCGGGCGTAGCGTGCTCTGGTTGCGACCGGCAGTTTTGGGTCGTAAGCGCCAGTTCGTCGAGATTCTGCGAACGTCTGCAACGAGTATACAGCGGAAGATAAAGTCCTCCAATTTCCAAACAGTATTTTCGCCCTTCAGAACCAATCGGTTTGATCGTGCATCAGTGAATTCGGGTGATATTATATTTCCGGTGTTCCCCAGATAGCGGTCATTTATTTCGCCAGACACTCTGCATGTTGCCGTGCAACAGCGATGGCTCTACACGACCTAAAATTGCCAGAATACAAACATCCCATAGATGGCTGTAACTTGCCCAGAGCAGAAGCTGACCAACGAGTCATGTTGGCGCAGTTGGTGGCACGCAAATGCCGACGCCAGGCTCGCGTGGAGATTTCCCCCTTATCCGTCTTCGGCCAGCATCGATAAATCGCGGGCTGCCTCGCGCAACAATGGCAGGTAGCGGTCGTTGTTACTAGTGGAGATGCGTGACGCTGGAGCCTGGATTGCGAGCGAGCTATAAAATCTACCCTGTTTGTCCCTGATTGGGACCGCGATGGCGACGACGTCATCGTACAACTCCTGATTATCTATCGAGACCTGTTGCTGTTCGATGTTATCGAGTTCGGCCAGCAGCAGATCGGGGTCGGTAATCGTGTTTTTTGCGTGGGCCTCCAGCTTAAGCTTATTGATAACCGCCTTACGCCGGGTTTTTGGTAACGTACTCAGGTAAAGTTTGCCGCTGGCAGTACAGTATAGGGGAACTCGCATCCCGATTGAAAACTGCAGCCGCAATGGTGCCTTGGTTTCAACGCGGTCGGAATAGGCCATGTACAGGCCATCCGGGTAGGCGATGTTGCAAGTCTCACCGACCTTTTCGGACAGTGCGGTCAAGATTGCATGGCGAGTGGCGTTGAAGCGGGCGTTAGCGAGGACGCCCACCGCGACATCATAGAGGCGATTGCCCGGCTGGTAGCTTTTACCATTAATTCTTTTGAGCAGGTAACCTCTTGCTTCGAGTTCAGCGCAAAGTCGGTGCGCGGTGGCCTTGGGCAGGTTTAATACTTCATTGATTTCGGTCGCACTAAGTGGTTTTGGCGATGTTGCCACGGTATCCAGGATATCGAGCACGCGCTTTATGGTTGAACCGCGTTCGCGTTTCATAGCGGGAAATTTAGTCGTTTTTGAATGACTAGGCACAACGTCTGTAGCCGCCTTTTCGGGATCTGAACCAAGGACTGTATCCCAACAATTGCATAAAAACGAGAAACATATTTCCATTTTAACTCTTACCCGTGTAATTTTGGTGTAATTCCCGCTGAACAGAGATTTCGTGGATAGCTTTAATTACATCGTCGTCGGCGCCGGATCGGCCGGTTGCGTACTCGCTCATCGCCTGTCAACCGACCCTGCCATCAAGGTTTTATTGCTCGAGGCTGGCGGCAAGGATTTGAATCCATGGCTGCATATCCCGGTCGGTTATTTCAAGACCATGCACAATCCTGCCTTTGACTGGTGTTACCTGACCGAACCCGATCCCGGTATCCTGGACCGTTGTTTGCAGTGGCCGCGCGGTAAGGTACTGGGTGGTTCAAGCGCACTCAACGGCCTGCTCTACGTACGCGGGCAGCCGGAAGACTACGATCGCTGGTCCGGGCTCGGTAACCCAGGATGGAGTTATGATGATGTGTTGCCTTATTTCAAAAAATCAGAGGATAATTCACGCGGAGAGGATAAGTATCATGGCGTCGGTGGACCGCAAAAAGTCTCCGACCTGCGCCTGCGCCGACCTATTGCCGAACACTTCATCAAGGCCGCAACCGAAATCGGAATACCGTTCAACGACGATTACAACGGCAGTGAGCAGGAAGGGGTCGGTTACTTCCAGCAAACTGCTTACCAGGGGTTTCGCTGGAGTACTGCCAAGGGTTTTCTGCGCCCCGCCAAAGCACGAAGTAACTTAAAGATTTTAACCAGGGCGCAGGTAACCGAATTGATTCTGGACGGAAAACGAGTGACCGGCGTCAATTATCGGCATGACGGTGAACAAAAATCCGCGCGCGCCGATGCCGAAGTCATTTTGAGCGCCGGTGCGATCAATTCGCCCCAATTACTACAATGCTCAGGGATCGGGGATCCGACCCAGTTGCAACAGGCAGGGATTGAAACGCAGCATAAGCTTGCCGGCGTGGGTAAAAACCTGCAGGACCACCTGCAAATCCGCCTGGTCTTCAGAACCAATAAACGCACCTTGAACGATGAGCTGAATAATCCCTTCAAACGAATGATGGTCGGAATGCAGTACTTTTTAACCCGTAGCGGACCGTTAACTCTCGCAGCGAGTCAGGTGACGATTTTTACCCGTTCCAGCGAGACCGTCGAACGCGCCGATATCCAGTTTCATATGCAACCGCTAAGCGCGGATAAGCCCGGCGATGGCGTACATCCGTTTTCAGCGTTCACCTCGTCGGTTTGCCAGTTGCGCCCGCATAGTCGGGGTGAGGTCAAAGTCGAGTCACCCGACCCGTTAACCTATCCCAAAATCTATCCGAATTACTTGTCAGATGAACGAGATTGCGCGGTTGCGGTGGGCGGCATCAAGGTCGCGCGCCGCATCGCCGAGGCGCCCTCGCTGCGTAACTGCATTATCGATGAGTACGTGCCCGGCAGAGAGTATCAAACCGATAGCGAGCTGCTCGATGCGGCTCGCCGCCATAGCCAGACCATTTACCACCCGTCCGGCACCTGCAAGATGGGTAATGACGACTCAGCAGTAGTGGATCACCAGTTACGAGTCCATGGTCTCGAGGGTCTAAGAGTCGTCGATGCTTCGATCATGCCTGAAATTGTGTCGGGCAATACCAATGCGCCAACCATCATGATCGCTGAAAAAGCCGCCGATATGATTCTGGGCGGAAAGTGAATTTGCGGTTGCAAACCCCGTAATTAATTGACAAGATGAGACCATCAGTACCGTTTTACTTACTGAGCATTAAGACTCAACGAAAAATAACTGATCATGAAGCCGCCCCATCAGGCGGCTAACGACAATCGATAAACGCTGTCGCAAGGGCAGTTTGCAAACGAAGGAGAGAGTAATGTTTAAACGTAGCCTCTTAGGTGCCATGACAGTGGCACTAGGAATTGTATTCAGCGGTGCTGCGACTGCTGGTAAGGTCAACATCAAGATTCAATCCGTACTGCCAACCAAGGCGGATGAAATCGTCATGGTAAAAGATTTTGCCGCCAACGT
>Ga0209456_10001525_pt1 | contig 11219 bp, 7 predicted proteins | sample COG_11_FD_184755 | JGI IMG/M metagenome (GOLD analysis project Ga0209456, IMG submission 184755) | Pelagic marine sediment microbial communities from the LTER site Helgoland, North Sea, for post-phytoplankton bloom and carbon turnover... | ecosystem: Environmental > Aquatic > Marine > Neritic...
ACGGGTAATTTCACGTGGTTTTGATGAAGTCGAGAAACTGGATCTCGAAGAACTCATTGACGCGGGGCACGAAGAGTTGCTGCCTTTGATCCCGCACGCAATGGCGGGTATCGAGTCTCAAACCGGTCTTGCCAACCAGGCCGATTTCTGGAACCAGGTCTGTGTTCAGTACAAGACCGGCAAAGATATTATTGCCGATCCGTTCACCGCCATTGCCGCCATACCTGCGGCGACGTCCAGCATGCGAAACATGTCGGCTGTCCGCTTCAATGTTCCTGAGTTTATCCCTGAAAAATGCACGGGTTGTGCCAAGTGCTGGACCCAGTGTCCCGACTCCGCGATTCCGGGTGTGGTCAGCACGGTAGAAGAAGTACTCGAAGCTGCGGTCAGAACGGTTGCAACACCGGACAATCCGTTGTCACGCTTTTCACAACTCATCAAGAACCTTGGAAAAGAATCACGCACCATCATCTCCAGCGGCACTTTCAAAACCTTTGCAAAGGTTTTCTCGCAGGCCTATACAACCATCGCCGGCAAATCCAATTGGGATGTTGAAAGACGTGCCGAAGTCGATGAGCAGTACAATCTTGTGTATGCCGCCGTGGCAGATTTTCCATTGGCCAAAACAGCGCCATTCTTCGATTTACCGGAAAATAAAAAGAAAGGCTCTGGCGGCCTGTTATCAATTACCGTCAACCCTGAAACCTGTAAAGGCTGTGACATCTGTGTCGCTGTTTGCACGGATGGTGCATTGCAGAGCATCCGCCAGACGGAAGATTTCCAGGAAACCCTCGAATCGAACTGGGACCTGTGGCGCAACCTGCCTGAAACCAATGACGACTACATCAAGATTTCCAGCCTGGATGAAGGCATAGGTGTGATGTCTTCCCTGTTGTTGAAACAAAGCAATTACATGTCCATGACCGGTGGTGATGGTGCTTGTATGGGTTGTGGTGAGAAAACCACCGTTCACCTTCTGCTTTCCACGGTCAATGCATTCATGGGCCCGCGTGTTGAAGAGCACGTCAAGCAACTGGGCAGCATGATCAAGGCACTGGATGAAAAAGCCCATGCAATGCTGATATCAGACACTGACCTGGAAGATGTGTCCACCGATTCAGACGACCTGTCGGTTGAGCTGTCCGGAGACAAGAAAGAGCGTGTGCTGTTGATCCGTAAAGCCATTGAAGAGTTGAAAGATCTCAAGTGGCGCTACGAGGAGGGCCCGAGTGGTCGCGGTCGTGCCAATCTTGGCTTTACGAACTCCACCGGTTGCAGTTCTGTCTGGGGCTCATCGTATCCCTACAACCCCTATCCATTCCCGTGGGTCAACCACCTGTTCCAGGATGCGCCTTCGGTAGCCGTCGGTATTTTTGAAGGGCATATGCGCAAGATGGCCGATGGCTTTATCTCCGTGCGCCGGGCAGAAAAGCTGCTGTCAGATAGCTACGATGCCACAGAGGACGAAGAATTTTTCGATGACTTCGAATGGGAGCAATTCACGGATGACGAGTTCACCCTGTGTCCGCCGCTGTTCGCAGTCGGTGGTGATGGCGCCATGATGGATATCGGTTTCCAGAACCTCTCGAGGGTAATGGCAACCAATAAGCCCATCCGCGTCATTGTTGTTGACACGCAGGTCTATTCCAATACCGGTGGCCAGGCATGTACATCCGGCTTCACCAGCCAGGTTTCTGATATGGCCGAATACGGTATGGAGCACCATGGTAAGGAGGAAGTCCGTAAAGAGCTTTCACTAATCGCGATCGCCCACCGCGGCGTATTTGTGATGCAATCCTCACAGGCCACACCATCACACCTGATTCAGAATGTATTGAAGGGTTTACAGGCACGACGCCCTGCCCTGTTCATCCTGAACACACCTTGTCCTCCCGAGTGGGGGCTTGCTGATTTTGGTGCACCCGATGCCGCCAGGCTCGCACTGGAAAGCCGCTCCGTACCAAATATCGTCTTTGATCCGGATGCCGGCGTCACCTTCTCCGAATGTATTGACCTTGAAGGCAACCCTTCACCGCTTGATACATGGACTAGCTATGACCTCGCATTTCTTGATGAGGAAGGCAATGAGCAGAAGATGACCCTGCCGGTCACGACGGCCGACTGGGCGTTGGGCGAGGCCCGGTTCCGCAAGCACTTCAAGAAGGCCAATGGTGAAGATGAACTGATTCCTTTCCATGAATACCTGGAAATGGATGAAGATGAGCGTGAAGACGGCGTGCCCTTCATTTACACGGTCGACCCCAAGCGTCACCTGAGCAAGATGACTATCTCGGAAGAGATCGTCGGCCTTGCAGAGGAACGCCTGGGTTACTGGGCCCAGTTGAAAGAGATCGCAGCTGTCGATGTTTCCGAAAACATGCGCGACACCGTCGCCGAGAGCATGACCGAAGAGCTTGAAGAAAGGATTACGGCACTGACGGCTGAATACGAGGCGAAAATTGCCAAGCTGACTACCCAGTATCCATTGCTCATAGCGAGAAGGATGGCGGAAGGCCTGTTAAAGGGTCATGCCAATGAAACCGTCTCCACCCTGCTTGATAAGGCAGAGAGCTGGAATGGCCCTGCTTTTGAGACACCGGCCGACTTCAGTATCGCAGCTCCGACCGCTGCACCGGCTACCACGGCCGCACCTGGGGCAGCGGTGCCGGCGGCGGTAGCACCAGCAGCGGCACCTGCACGTGCCGTAGAGGCCGAAGAGTTCATGGGTAATGAGCCCTATATCGACACGCTGCGCTGCACCTCCTGTGATGACTGCCTGAAGATTAATCCGAAGGTATTTGTTTACAACGACGAACAGCAGGCTGAAATCGGTGATGGCTCTGCGGGTACTTTCAAGCAACTGGTGATGGCGGCTGAAGCCTGCCCGGCAGAGTGTATCCACCCGGGTGATCCGTTGAACCCGAAGGAAAAAGGGTTGGATAAGTTGATCAAGCGCGCCGAGCCTTTCAATTGAATCAAGGACGTTAACCTGATATGAAAGGTTTGCCGAGTTTTAAACACGGGGTTCACCCTCCGGAAAACAAGGAACTCACTTCGGGCATACGCTCGAAGCGGTTCCCGTTTCCCAAGGAAGTCATCCTGCCCTTATCGCAGCATATTGGTACGCCTGCCAAAGCCCTCGTTAAAGCCGGCGACCACGTGGAGCGTGGTGATGTAATCGCTGAAGCGGCCGGTTTTATATCGTCAACGGTACATGCTACCGCAGCCGGAACGGTCAAATCGATCGAGCTATGGCCGCATCCTAACGGCCTGATGGTTCACTCGATCCGTATCGCTGTGGACCCCAGTTCTTCACAGCTGCGAAGAAACCGCATGGTGCCACGTTGGCAGGATGTGAAAGAGGAAGATCTTTCCAAGGAAATTGCCAAGGCCGGTATCGTCGGTCTTGGCGGCGCGGCGTTCCCGTCCCACGTCAAGCTGTGCCCTCCAAAAGACCAGCCAATTGAATTGTTGATAATCAATGGAAGTGAGTGTGAGCCCTATCTCACCTCGGATCACCGCGTGATGCTGGAACAACCGGAGATGGTTTACGAGGGTATTCGGATCGAGCTCAAGGCACTGGGTATCACACGCTGTGTTATCGGTATTGAAAACAACAAACCCGATGCCATCGAAGTTATGCGTAAGGCCAAGCCGGATGATCTCGATGCCACGATCCAGCCCCTGACGGTCAAGTACCCGCAAGGTGCCGAGAAGATGTTGATCAAGGCCGTCATGGGCCGCGAGGTCCCATCCGGTGCCCTGCCGAGTGCAATTGGTGCGATGGTTCAGAATGTGGCCACGGCTGCCAACGTGGCCGCAGTTTTTCAAACCGGGCACCCCCTGATCGAACGTATCATGACGGTAAGCGGTCGTGGAATCCGTCAGCCGGGCAACTGGAAAATTCCCTTTGGTACAAAACTTCGTGATGTGATCGAGCATTGCGGCGGTTTGACGGATGACGCAGCCGAAATCGTGTTTGGCGGCCCGATGATGGGCCAGGCGATATCCGACCTGGACGTACCCGTTCTCAAGGGCACGGGCGGCATACTCATACTTTCAAAAGATGAATGTAAGCGACAGGATATTATGCCGTGCATTCGTTGCGGAAAATGTCTCGAGGCCTGCCCGATTTTCCTGAACCCGCAATGGATGAAAGACCTGGCCAAGGCGGAACGTTATGAAGAACTGGTCGAAGAGGCGCATTTAAACGATTGCATGCTTTGCGGGTGCTGTTCATTCGTGTGCCCGTCCAATATTCCGCTTTCCCAACATTTTGCCATGTCAAAATCGCAACTAAAAAGACTGCCGAAATCATGACAGAGAAGACCAGGGTAATAATAACCGCATCACCGCATGTTCGGTCGCCTGACTCCACCACGAAGATCATGTGGTCGGTAGTGATAAGCCTGCTGCCGGTTATAGCCTCATCGATCTATTTTTTTGGCCCAAGCGCCGTACTTGTAATCATTGCGGCTGTTGCAGGTTGTCTTATTACCGAGCGCATGTTTGGTTCCAACCCCGGGTCGGTTGCGGATGGTTCCGCCATGATCACCGGCCTGTTGCTTGGTTTGTGCCTGCCGCCCGGCTTTCCTCTCTGGATGGCGTTCCTGGGTGGTGTGTTTGGTATGGGTTTTGGCAAACTGATCTACGGCGGGCTTGGCCAGAATATCTTTAACCCCGCATTGGTGGGTCGTGCCTTTTTGCAGGCGGCCTTCCCCGTCGCCATCACCACCTGGCCATCGGGAACACCCCATTGGTGGAACCTGCAGGGTGATAACTTTGCCCTGCCCTTCATGACCCCCATGCCGGACACGGTGACAGCGGCTACACCGCTGGGTAACCTGAAATTCGGCGATGACCCGGTTGCAACACCTGTGCTGGATCTTATGCTGGGGACCATCAATGGTTCCGTGGGTGAAACCTCCGCCGTGCTGATCCTGATGGGTGGCATTTACCTGGCCGTGCGCGGTCACTTAAACTGGCATATTCCGGTCAGTATCTTCGTTACCACCTTCGTGGTTTCCGGCCTGTTTTACGTTATCGGAATATCGCAGTTCTCACCCTGGTTCATGTTGTTCTCCGGCGGCCTGATGCTCGGAGCCTGGTACATGGCAACCGACATGGTGACCTCGCCGTTGAGCACGAAGGGTTGCTGGCTTTTCGGTTTCGGGATTGGCCTTCTCACGGTCATCATTCGTATCTGGGGTGGTCTGCCGGAAGGTGTGATGTATTCCATCCTGCTGATGAATGCACTGGTCCCCTTTATTAACCGCGTCACACAACCGCGGCTGTTCGGTACCTCCGGAAAGAAAAAGGAGGCCGGCAAATGAACCAGGAAAACAGCAACCAGGGTCAAATCGACGTGGATATCAAGGTGGAAGACACCGATAGCGCCGCAGCGAGGGATGAACCGGCGCCGGAAGAGGTTTCAACATTCCGCCTCGTCGCAACACTGGCTATTGCGGGTGCATTGGCAGGCCTCTTGATCGTAATGGTAAACCTGCATACCAAACCTATTATTGACAAGTGGAAAGCCGAACAACTGCAACTGGCCGTTTACGAGGTATTGCCCGGGGTCGAGGGCTACGACACTTTTTACCTTGTTAATGATCAACTCTCCGCAGTGCTCCCAAGCGGTGCAAAAGAGAGTGAATACAAGCGCGTGTATGTTGGCCGCGACGAAAATGGCGAGACCACGGGTGTTGCAATTTCCCGAGGGGAATCGGGCTTTCAGGATGTCATCATGGTCATTTTCGGGCATGACCCGGCTACCGGTAAAGTTTCAGGCATGAAAATTCTGGACAGCAAGGAAACACCGGGACTGGGTGACAAAATCTTCAAGGACATGGACTTTGTCGACCAGTTCTTTGCAGGGCCTGATACCCCGCTTCTCGGTGTCAAGGCAGGTGCCGGAAAGGGACAACCTAACGAAATAGACATGATTACCGGTGCCACTATTTCATCCAAGGCAGTTATTCAGATCATCAACAATGCACTGGCAGAATGGAAACCGGTATTGGATAGAGGCATTCCACAGACACCTGCAGACAAAGCACCAGTGGAGGAAGCAGAGTGAGAACCACAACCCCAACACATGATTTCGTACGCGGTATCTGGAAAGAAAACCCGGTACTGATACAAATGCTGGGACTTTGCCCGGCGCTGGCCGTGACAAATAGCGTGGCAAATGCACTTGCGATGAGTGCCGCCACATTTTTTGTCATGTGCTGCTCGAGCGTCCTGATTTCGACCTGCAAGCGATTCATACCCCACGAGGTACGCATTTCATCTTATATCCTCGTCATAGCCACGTTTGTAACCCTGGCTGACATGCTGCTTCAGGCCTACGCACCTGTTCAACACAAGGAACTGGGCGCGTTTATCGCCCTGATCGTGGTCAACTGCATGATCCTCGGGCGCCAGGAATCATTCTCCTCCAAGAACAATCCTTTCCGGTCTTTGCTCGATGCCGTCGGTACGGGTATCGGCTTTACCATCGCGCTTGTCATGATGGGTGGTTTCCGTGAAATCTTCGGAACGGGTAGTTTTTTGGGTGTTTCGCTGTTCGGCCCGAATTTTGAACCGTGGGTCATCATGGTTCTGCCAGCAGGTGGATTCCTGACACTGGGCTTTATTTTGCTGGCAATGGGATATGTAGAGCAGCGTAAGAAATTGAAAGTAGAACAAACAGATCACGTAGCGGAGGTCTCATCATGAGTGACCAGTCGTTATTCTCAATCTTCTTCTCTGCCATGGTGGTCAACAACTTTACACTGGCCATGTTCCTGGGTCTCTGCCCTTTCATGGGTGTCTCCGCCCGTGTTGAAACCGGTCTGCGTATGGGTCTGGCCAATATCTTCGTCCTGGTGTTAACCGCATTGAGCGCCTGGTTTCTCAATACCTACATCCTTGAAACTGCACCCTACCTGCGCATCATCTCGTTCATTATCGTGATTGCATCGCTGGTGCAGATCGTGGAGATGGCAGTCAAGAAACTGTCACCGGTCCTGTTCCGTCAACTCGGTATTTTTCTTCCGTTGATGACCACCAACTGTGCCATCCTGGGCCTGGCGATTTTCCAGACCAACCGCGGTTACGGGTTTCTGCAGGGTTTGACTTTTGCCGTCGGCGCCGGCCTTGGCCTGACACTTGCGCTGGTGCTGATGGCCTCTATTCGTGAATCGGTTGAATTTTCAGACGTGCCGGGTATCGCCAAGGGCACCGGCCTGGTGCTGATTATTGCAGGTACGCTCTCTATGGCATTCATGGGCTTTGCGGGGCTATTATAAAAGTATGCAAAGTTATATCGCGCCATTGCTTCTTCTGATAGCCCTGTTTATCGGCTTTGGTCTGAGCCATCGTCGCGGGGAAGGACCTGCCGGTTGTGCGGGCTGTACAGACGAGGATTGCCCCGGCAAGTCCGAGTGCTCAACCGAAGGTAAACACCGTCATTATTAGTCTCTCCCCAGCAAACACCTGGGGCCAGAGTAAGAGCTTCAGAGTTTTTACTCTGACCCCAATTATCCTGCTTTGCCTGATACTGCTTTCAGCCTGCCAGCGCGACGAGGAACAAAGCGCCGAGTTGTACGTCTTCGGCACGATTGTCGAGATCAAGCTCTGGGGTGCCTCTCCAAAAGAGGCGGGACGGGCTTTTACGGAAATACAGCAGATGTTCCAGGCCATGCACCGCGACTGGCATGCCTGGGAACCCGGCCGTCTCGTGGAAATCAACAAGGCTTTCGCGGAGGGAAAATCGGCAACCGCAAACGAGGACATTATTGAGATGATCCGGCGCTCACAACCGCTGGAAACCAGCACAGGCGGCCGATTCAACCCGGCTATAGGCGGACTGATCAGGCTCTGGGGCTTCCATACTTCCGACTACCCCATCGAGGGCCCTCCCCCATCTCAGCCTGAAATAAGTGAAATACTGAACCAACATCCCTCCAGCCTTGATATCCAGATAAATGGATTGGAGCTAAGCACCGGCAATCCTGCTGTGCAACTGGACTTCGGTGGCATTGCCAAGGGCTATGCCGTTGACCGGACCATAGAGAAATTACGTTCCCTGGGTATTAACAACGCCATAGTGAATGCTGGTGGTGACCTGCGCGCGATAGGCACGCATGGTGACCGGCCCTGGCGTGTCGCGGTCAAGAAGCCCGGTGGCGGTAATGTCGGCTCCGTCCAGGTTGAAGGTGATGAAGCCATATTTACTTCGGGGAATTATGAACGGTTCCGTCAGGACCAAACGCAACGTTATCCCCACATACTTGACCCGGCCACCGGTTGGCCGACAAAAGATATTGCATCGGTCACTGTGATTACAGATGAAGGGATTTTGGCAGACGCAGCCGCGACTGCCCTGGTGGTTGCCGGTCTGGATGGTTGGCCGGACGTGGCTCGCGCACTTGACCTGCAACAAATAGCAATCGTCGATGAGAACAGTACCGTCTTCATGACACCTGAAATGGAGAGACGGTTACAGTTTATTGGCGATGTCGAGAAGGTTATTGTAGAGATTCAGTAACTGCTTTCAGCTCACCGCGCTCTGACTCCGGTTCCCACCTGCACTATACTCGGTGATAATCAGGATAAAATCCAAATGACACAAACTTACGGACTGTTGTTGGCGATAGTGGCACTTATGATTTCAGCGGAAGCGATCGGTCAGCACCGTGCCCGCGACATGGGAATATCACCAGGCATCCTTACCCCTGGTGCTTTAAACGCCATTACAGATGTGGCTGGCGTCAGGGTCGGCCAGGTCACAGTCCAGCAGGGCACCCGGATTAACACCGGCGTAACGGCAATTATCCCCGCCAATGGTAATTTACGTCAGGATAAAATTCCCGCTGCAATTTATGTGGCCAACGGTTATGGCAAACTGGCCGGATTAAGCCAGGTGCAGGAACTGGGTGAAATTGAAACACCGATCGCGTTAACCAATACCCTGAATATCGCAGAGGGCGTCTCTGCCCTGGTGGAGTGGACACTCGCACAACCGGGCAATGAAGGCATCGGTTCAGTGAATGCCCTTGTGGGTGAAACAAACGATGGTTACCTGAATGATATTCGCGCACGGGTATTGACCAAAGACCATTTTCTTGAAGCCATCACCAAAGCCCGTAGCGGACCGGTAGAAGAAGGTGTTATCGGATCAGGTACGGGAACGGTTGCCTTTGGATTCAAGGGCGGTATTGGTACCAGTAGCCGCGTATTACCGGAAAAGTCGGGTGGTTTCACAGTGGGCGTGCTTGTCCAGAGCAATTTTGGCGGTGTACTTAGCATGGACGGCGTGCAGGTGGGCAAGGCCTTGCAGCAGTATTATCTCAAAGATGACCTGGAAAACGACAAGAGCGCCGACGGCTCGATCATGATTATCGTGGCAACCGATGCACCGCTGAGTGATCGAAACCTTGGACGACTGGCGAAACGCGGGATCACAGGCCTGGCACGCACGGGCGCCAGTATGACCAATGGGTCCGGTGATTATGTCATTGCATTCTCAAATGCTGAAAGTGTCAGACGCCGGGCCGGTGTTGCCATGAGAACAACCCCTGATCTGGCTAATAGTGAAATGTCGCCATTGTTTCAAGCCGTCGCGGAAGCCACTGAAGAAGCCATTTATAACTCCTTATTGCAGGCTGGCGACGTAAGTGGTTACAAGGGTACGATAAAGGCCCTGCCCCGTGACAAAATCAGGGCTTTGTTGCAAGCATCGCGTTGAATAGCCGATTATCAGGAAACAAATGGGCAGAGCGCGCATTCGGGGACCTTTCCCACTTCCGTTAGAAAACCAAATGTGAAACTACCGAGTTTAGAGTAAACTGGTTTAAGGGGTCAGAACAAACTAACACTTTCATCGTTCGTATCTTTGCTGCCCCCAAACTTGCGTTGGTTCTAAAAGCTGCGTAGAAATTTGTTTGTCTTGTGACCAAATCACGAGGAAGTGCTATGAATAGGATGATCAAAAGGGTTTTAATCGGCTTTCTGTTTTTACTTTCTGTCAATGCGCACGCGCAACCCTTTGTTATCACGGTTAAAGCCGGGGATAACCAGGGCCTCATTGACGCCATCAATCAAATTAACTCCGACAACGATCTGTTCACTCGCTTTATTGATATTGAGACCGGTCCAAACGGTGAAACCGGTTTCGACTTTATCGAAGCTTATAATTCAGGTAACAATGCACTACCCGTAATCACTGCCCGTCTTTCTCTCAGAAATCGCCTCGCTGACGCTAACGTGCGGCAAGTAAGTTTTACAGGCACGGGGCAGCAGGATTTTCGACTTATCGCTGTGACAGGATTTGGGACGCTTTCTATCGGTGATTCAGTCATTCAGGACTTTGGCATTAACGGGGAAAACGGCGGTTCCATTTTAGTCACCGGCGAGGGTAGTTTTAGCGCCCGGAATGGTCGATTTGAAAATAATTTTTCCAATATGAATGGAGGTGCAATTAGTCTGGAAGGGCAGGCCACCGGGTATTTCGGTTTTGGCGACGGTAATGTGTTCAGAAACAACTTTGCCGGTGTTTCTGGTTGTGACCTCAATATCCAGACAACACGTGACGTTTCCCTGGAAAATAACGTTTTTGACGGAGAAAACTGTCCAAATGTAAGTGTCGAAAACCCATTTGGAACAATGGCTGTTTCAGCCAACACCTTTATTCATTCCGGAAACGCCATAGATTCAACTGCAACCGCACAGTTATCAGGAAACATTTTTCAGGGTCCCCTACCCGTCAACCGACTCAATGCTTTATCACCTGGCCCTTCCAAACCGGAAGCTGCCTGCAACGATTCTGGTTCCGGCGCTTTTGATTCAAAAGGTTATAACATTTCTACCGACGATAGTTGCTCTCTGGACCAGGGTTCCGATCAGCCCAATACAAACCCCATGCTGTCATTTAATCAAAATGGTCTGCCAATCCTCAATCCGGGCAGTCCGGCCATTGATGCAGGCAACGATTCGGTTCTCGTTTTCGAAACCAATCCCGCGAGCGATCCTTCCTCGCGCTGCACAGGATACGGCAATCTTCAGAGCATCTCCTTAAGTGACTGGGAACTGGGCCTCGGGGCATGGACCGTGGGCACCCATGACGTTGCCAACCCCGGCACCTTTGACACCCCCGACTGGGCCGTGGTTGGAAGTCTGCCTGACAATCGGGCCGGGATGGCTGCCTTTGTTGCTGACCTGGATATCAGTCTTTG
>Ga0209456_10001526_pt1 | contig 11218 bp, 10 predicted proteins | sample COG_11_FD_184755 | JGI IMG/M metagenome (GOLD analysis project Ga0209456, IMG submission 184755) | Pelagic marine sediment microbial communities from the LTER site Helgoland, North Sea, for post-phytoplankton bloom and carbon turnover... | ecosystem: Environmental > Aquatic > Marine > Neritic...
GATCCCCCGGCCGCCCAACATGCGCGGCAGCGCAAGCCAACAACAAATAAAACCGTCCGCCCGGCAGCGGCCCCCCCAGGCCGCGCCGTTCGGACGCTCCCCTTTTGCTGTTAGACCCTCTTTCGCAGTCCTGCGATGTCTCTGATGACGACGCGGCGGTGATCGGTGTCGATCAGGCCAGCCCTTTTGAAGGCGCCGAGCACCAGTGTGACGGTTTCCCGAGTCGAGCCTACGTAGCTCGCGATCTCCTGATGAGTGAACTTCACACCAATCAGGATTCCCCGTGAATCAGGAATACCGTGCCTCGAAGACGCATCGAGTAAAAACTCTGCAACACGCGATTCTACGCTTCGCGTGAGCAGTGCATCGATCCGCCGTTCTGCAAGCAGGCGGCGTTCCCCCATTAACCGATGCATAGCGGAAGCGAATTCCAGGTCCTCGTTCATCACCATTTTGATGAGCCGAGGCGGAATGCGTAGTGCTTCCACATAATCCAAAACCACCGTTTCGAGACGCGCTTCCGGATCGACCAGCGACATTTCGCCGACCAGATCGCCTGGGCCGTAGTAGCCGAGCGTCAGTTCTCGTTCCGGTGTGCGGCGCACGCGCCGAACTCGACCGCTGCCGATCGCGAAGATCGCAGGGTCGCTAGGCATGCAAAGGGATTCGCGCCGATCGGCGTCGACCAGCGCGCTCCCGTTCAAGACCTGCTCCCGAAGTGCGGGCGTCAGTGGCTCGAAAACCCTGCAACGGGAGAGAATCCTCGTTCGGCGTTCTTCCGTGGTGCGCAGTCGTCGTGCGCCGGAGCCGTTTTGCAGTGCGGGAGCGTTAGAATCCATACTTACAGCCTTAACGGTATGGTGCATGAATACAGGATTACCGTCAAGACGTAGATTCACAAAATCACTTCAGTAGGCGTTTTTTCCTTCGTATTGACCAAAAGGGCCGCCTTAGCTAGTGTCGCCGCATTCAGGAGGGGGTCGCTCCGGGTCCAGGGCCGACATCATAAACATGCGACTTTATTCAGGAAAAATTGGCCCAATCGTCGACGACCTCGTGCGGGATCTCACGGCGGGGGAAGACATTGAAGTCGAGGACGTGGCCGAGGTCCGACTCGACCTCGAAGCCGTGCTCAAGGAGTACGTCCGGCGCGAGCGCCAGATGATCGACGAGGCCAAAGATCGGATGGAACGCGAAGGCCTTGGCTATTCAAAACTCGGCCGGATGCGACAGCGGCTCGCAAAAGAGATGGGCTTCCCCCAGCAAGATGAAGTCCTCCCCTATCTGGTCGATCAACTCCTCAACATGCTCTTCCACAGCTCCAACGTCCTCGAGATCTACGCGGACGACACCACGTTACGGAAGAAGATGACGCCCGTTTTGCGCCGGCACATGGAGGTCGAAACGGGCCTCGACGCCGAAGTGCGCTCGAAGATCAAAAACCTCCAAGAGGGCACCTCCGCGTTCGAGGTGGAGTACGCCAAAGTGATGGACCAGATCAAGCACAAGCGCGGGCTCGAGTAGGCATCTCATGCGGAGCATGACCGGATACGGAAGCGGGCGCTCAACGCTCGGCGAAGGACACGTCGTGCTCGACATCCGCACGGTCAACCACCGCTTCCTCGACGTGCGCGTGCGCCTGCCGTCGCGAATCCAAAGCCGCACGCCGACGGTGGAGCGTGTGATTCGTGCATGTCTCGAACGGGGCCGTGCGGATGTCACGGCGCGGTTCGAAGGGCAGACGCTCCCGCAGCCGACACTCGACGTCGATCGCGCGCGCGCGGTCTATGCGGAGCTCGCCGCGCTGCGCGACGCGCTCAACCCGGAAGAGCCCTTGCCGCTCGCCCTGCTCTCTTCGGTGCCGGACTTGTTCGTCATCAACCGCAGCATCGACGAGAAAGAGCTCGAGCGAGCACTCGAGCAGGCCGCCACAGACGCCTGCAATGCGGTGATGGCCATGCGCAACAACGAAGGGGATGCCCTCGCCGCAGAGCTCCAGGGGCGGCTCGTCGAGCTCGGCACGAGCGTCGAAGCCTTGAAAGCTGCGGCGCCGGAGCTCCTCGAAGTCCGCAGAACGCGCCTTCGTGATCGCCTAGAAGCGCTGCTCGCCGGTGTCGACGCCGAGCTCGACCCTTCTCGACTGGAGCAGGAGATCGCCGTGCTGGCGGACCGCTCCGACATCGCCGAGGAGCTGGTGCGCCTGGACAGCCACCGCGATCAAATGCTCGAACTGATCGAGAATTCGAGCGCAGCGGTCGGGAAGCGCATCGACTTCCTGCTTCAAGAGATGGCGCGCGAGGCCAACACGATCGGGTCCAAGGTGCAGGACGGGACGATGACGCCCCACGTGATTGCGTTGAAGGCCTGCATCGAGCAAATGAGGGAACAAGCGCAGAATGTGCTTTGACCGACCGCGCTGACGCGATACGGATTGCATCGGAGGGGGAGTTCCATGAGTGTCGCTGCGTCGACCGATCCAGATCTCATCTTGCTGGCCATCAGCTCACCATCGGGCGCAGGAAAGACCACCCTGACCCGACGGCTGCTCCAAGAGTTTCCCGAGCTCCGGTTCAGCGTCTCGCACACCACGCGCAAGCCTCGCGCCAACGAGGTGGACGGCCAGGACTACCACTTCGTCACCGAGGAAGCCTTTCGCAAGATCATGGCCGAGAACGGCTTCGCGGAATGGGCCGAAGTCCACGGCAATCTCTACGGCACGAGCGTGAGCGAGATCGACATCGCGAGGGCTGCGCGAAAAATCGGTGTGCTCTTCGACGTCGACTATCAAGGCGCCCGCCAGATCAAAGAGAAGTTCCCCGACGCCATTGGCGTCTTCATCTTGCCGCCCTCGATGGCCGAGCTTCGCCGCCGGCTGGACGGCCGCGGCTCCGACGATGCTCAATCGCGTCAGCGCCGCTTCGACAAGGCCCGAGAAGAGATCGGGCACTACCCTTTCTTCGACTACATGATTGTCAACGACGAGCTGCAGCGCGCCCTTGCGGAGCTCCGGGGCATCGTGCTCGCGGAAGGCTGCAGGCGGCGGCGGCTCGCCGCGAAAGCGGAAGCCCTGCTCCAGGAGTGATCGGAGCTCGCCTCAGAACTCGATGCCGAGAATCAGCCGCAGGGTGAGCGCGCGGCTGATGCCGAGGCCCTCGGTGCCGGGCTCGCGGACGCCGTCGACCTCGAGGTAGCGGAGGCCATTGAGCGGGAACAAAATCCCGAACTCGGCGGCGGCAAAGAAGCCGTCGGTGAACTTCGGCCCGTCTTCGGTCCGATAGTAGATGGCAAGGTCGATCTCCGCGCCCAGGTTCGGCTGAGAGGAATAGGTCTGCTGCTGGTACATCGCGCGGCTGTAGATGAAGTCGAGCCGCGCACCGACCACCCTGCCGAAGTCGGTTCGGATGATGTCGTAGCTGATCGCCGGCGCCAGGTAATACGCCCCGCCGATGCGCCCCATGATGCGGCGCCAGAGAATCAGGTCGACGCGGTAGTCAGGGTGAAACGAGAAATTCGACACCGTCTTTTGTCCGACCGGCTGGGTCGCGAGATCCTCGTACTGCGAAAGCCCAACCACATCGGGGTCGCCCGAGGCCGCACCGCCTTTGAGAAAGACGCCAAGCTTCTTTCCGAGGAAACGGTACTCGCCTTCGAACGCGAATCCCCACTGGCGCAGCTTGAACTTGGCGCCCTCGGCCGCCGGCGGGAACTCCGTCGGCGAAATGTTCTGGACCTGTCCGAAGATGCCCGCGAACTCGATCTCGAGGCGCAGATCTTTCCACAAGACCTGCATCCAGCCGTCGGGAATGTAGACCTTGGCGTCGCGGCGAACGAACGCGTTTTCGACGTCGCTGTACGTCCCGAGCAACGGCGCGCCTGCCGTCGAAAGAAACTGCGAGCGATAGATGAAGTACGCGCCTCCGTTGATCACCCACTTCCCCCGCGCGAGACGCTTCTCTTGCGCGAGCGGATCCATACGCCGCGCAACCAAGAAGCTCCACTGCCGCGTGTCGTCCAAGCGGCTCGCATCGATTGCAATCGCCTGGATCTCGGCAACGGGGTCGAAAATGTAGCCCTTGCTCGCGAAGTCCCAAGACACGCCAAAGAAGATGCCTTTGAACTTGCCGATGAGCTGAATGCGATCGATTTCGGACTGGAAGTCGGAGTCGAGGACGGTGTTGAGCTGGTTGGTCCCTACGCCTGCATTCCAGAGCATCCCGAGGCCCCACTGATGCCCCATCCTGCCGAAGCGAAGCTGGCCGATCGTGCTGTTTGTGACCTCGCCCCAAGCCCGGCGAACGTAGATGTTGTCACCGACCGTATTTCGGAACGACTCGGGGGGCGGGAGCGTTTGGGTCAGGGTGTCGAAGGGAACGCCCGGCACACGGCCCGGGATCTGCCCCAAGCGATCGACCGTCTTCACATCCGGCGTGGAGCCCAACACCAAGTTGTCGAAGATGTCCAACATCATGTGGACCCGGATGTTGTCGCTCAGCGCTAGCGTCGGCCGCAAGCGAAGGCGCATGTTTGCGAAACGCAGCGTCGCGCTTCCGTCGCAGCGCTGCTCCGTACCCGCCGTGGTAGACGGCTCACCCTTGCAACCACCCTGCGGCAACACGCCGTTGCCGCCCGTGCTGGGCGAGTTGTCGACGGGAATCCATCGCCCGAAGGGATCTCCGGTCAGCCTACCGCCTGGATCGAGCGGAGGACCAAGCGGAATCCGCCGAAGCGAGAAGTTGTCGATGTAGTTGGCCCGCACCCGGAAATAGCCGGCGAGCGAGAACACGGGCCGAGGGTTGCTCCAGCTCGCCAGCGTCGGATCGGAGGCGGGCGGCTCAGCCATGCCGAGGAGCTTCGCGTCGTCGGCCGCCATCGCGTCCTCGTCGAACGCATCCTCGTCGAACTCCTCGTCCGAGTCGGCCTTGCTTGCGGGCGCTGCGGGGAGCTCGAGCCCTTCGACGGTCGGCGCCCGCAGCTGCGGAGGGAGGTCTTCCTCGCGGCTGGGCGCCGGGGAGGCCTCGTCCCTCTCGGAAAGGGCCTCTTCTTCTTCGGTGTTCGCGGCTCCGCGTGCCCCCTGGGTCGTGGCATCGATCGACCCCTGCGCCGCAGCCGACGTTGCCCCCAGTGAAAGTACCCAAATAATCGCTAAGAAACGGCGCATTGAACCCGTGCGGTCCGGGGCGTAGCACGCCGGGATCACGCGGGTCAACGGGGCAATCGACGCCTTGACCAAAGCCAGCGAGGCCTTAAGCCCCGCTGCTGGGACCTCCATGACGGATAGTTTGAACTTCATACCACTTGGCGGGCTCAATGAGGTCGGAATGAACTGCGCCGCGCTGGTCTGCGGCGACACGACGATCGCCATCGACTGCGGCATCGGTTTCACCGATGAACATGGTGCCGAGCTGGTCCACGCGGACTTCAGTTGGCTTCTGCGGCAGCGCCCCGCCCTCCAGGCGATCGTCATCACCCACGGGCATGAAGATCACATTGGCGCGCTTCCCTACTTCCTCAAGGAGCTCTCGGTCCCGGTCTTCGCGCCACCCTACGCCGCCGCTTTGATCGAGGATCGGCTGCGGGAGCACCGCCTGACCAACATCGACCTCCGGGTGAGCCCGGTGGGGAGCCAGGAGCAGATCGGGTCGATTTCCGTGGAGCGCTTCGCCGTGCACCATTCGATCGCCGACGCGACGGGGCTCATCTTGGATACGCCGGTAGGCACGGTCGTCCACACCGGGGACTTCAAGATCGAATCGGATCCCTGTGAGGGCCAGCGCTTCGATCGCCACCGGCTCGAGCAGGTGGCGACCGACGGGGTGCGCCTGCTCTTGAGCGATTCGACCGGTGCCGATGTCGAGGGACGAGCCCGAATCGAGCGCGATGCCGATACGGCTCTCGAGGAATGGATCAGCCGCTCTCCCAATCGCGTCGTCGTCGCGACCTTCTCCTCGAACGCGTTTCGTTTGAGGGCAGTCTTGCGGATCGCACGGGAACGCGGCCGAAAGGTTTGCCTGCTCGGAATGTCGGTCCTCAAGCACAGCGAAACCGCTCGAGCGCTGGGTTTGATTCCATCGGTGGATGATCTCTTGGTCGCGCCTGAGGAGGTCGACGACTTGCCGCGCAGCCAGGTTCTGATCCTCGCCGGCGGCACCCAGGGCGAACCCGCCTCGGCTCTCACCCGATTGGGCCGCGACGAGCACGCACGCGTGCACCTCGAAGCAGGCGACACGGTGATCTTCTCGTCGCGCGCCATTCCCGGAAACGAGCGCAGCGTCTTCGACCTCGTCAACCGATTCGAGCGGCGTGGCATCGAGGTCGTCACGCGAGACCGGCATCCGGAAATTCACGCGAGCGGACACGGGAGCCGCGAAGAGCAGCGGTCGATGATTCAGCTCCTGCGTCCAGAGGCGTTCGTTCCGGTGCACGGCACGCACCACCACCGGAGCCGTCATCTCGAGCTGGCCGCCGAGGAAGGGATCGCGCAGACACAGCTCATCGAGAACGGAAGCGTGCTCGAAGTCACGAAGGACGCGCTCGGTGTCGTCGATACGGTTCCGACGGGGCGCGTCTACATCGACGGCATGCGAGCGCTTAGCTCCGAGGTCATCGCCGAGCGACGCGCGATGGGATCGGCCGGATTGATCACCATTCTGCTGTCCCTCAAAGGAGGACGGCCGAGGGAGCTGCCGCGTGTGCTGTCGCGGGGTGTCTTTGACGGCGCGGAGCGACTCCGCGTCGAGCAAAAGGTCGCCGAGCACGTCCGGAATCGGCTCAAAGGGCGGCGCTTCGCGACCACGGCGGAGGCCGAAGAAGCCGCAATTGAGGCCGCGCGGTGGTTCTTGGTCCACAATCACCGAAGGCGCCCGCTGATCACCGCGGACGTCCACGGGGAACCATGAGCCGATGGGTCGCCTGGCTGGTCGCTGCTCTCGTCCTGAGTAGCTGCCACCGGCATGTCAAACCGGAGCCGAGCACGCAGCTCGTCTCCTCCGAACCCGCAATCGTCGCGCCGACCGAGCCCCTGTCGGACGGCGCCACGCCGTCGCCTTCTGGCGTCGCGCGCCCCGCAACCGCAAAGGAGCGCGCCGCGGTCGAGGACCTCATTCGTGCCGCGGAGTCGGTGCGGCAGCTCAAGCTTCGGCGCCGGGTGATGATTGAAATCGAAGACGGCGATGCGATTGCGGAAAGTCTGCGATCGCAGATCGAAGAAGAAGAAATCGAACGCGCGAGGCTCGTCTACGGCGCGCTGGGGCTCCTCGATGCCGAGGAGGACCTGTACAGCATGTTCGCAGGGGTCCTCGGCGAGCAGGTCATCGGTTACTACGATCCCGACACCGGGCGACTCGTCATCCGCGACGACGTGATGGCAGGCTTGGCCGGATCCTTCGGCCCAGAGCAAGCCCAGGAAGCACAGCTGGTCCTGGTCCACGAGCTGGTCCACGCGCTCCAGGATCAGCGGCTCGGCCTTGCCGAGTCGTATCAAAAGGAGCGCACCGCGGATGCCGACAACGCCTTCCGCGCGGTCGTCGAGGGCGACGCCACCTTGGCGATGCTTGCCGAGGCGCTTCGCCAGCAGGGTATCCCCTTGTCTGCCGCGACGGCCGGCATTCAACAGATGGGCGACTATGTCGACCTCGACGCGCTCGTGCGGGGCGAGAAGCTCGACGACGCACCGGCGATTGTGAGGGTGACCTTGGTGGCGCCCTACCTGCGCGGGCTCCAGTTCGTGGCCGCCGTCCAAGGGCGCGGGGGTTGGCCCGCGGTGAACAACGCGCACCGCCGCCCCCCTGCGACAACCGAGCAGGTGCTGCATCCGGACAAGTACTTCGCCCGAGAGGGGGCCGAAGCAATCCAGATTCCGAAGAGCCAAGCGCTCCTCGCCGCCGGCTTCGATCGAATCGAGGAAGATACGCTTGGCGAGCTCGAGCTCAGCGTTTACCTCGGGCAGGGCCAAGCCTCGGGCACCCACGAGCAGGCGGCCGCCGGTTGGGCGGGGGATCAACTCGCGGTCTACCAGCGCAACGAAAAGACGGCTGTCATCTGGTGGACCAGCTGGGACAGCGAGTTGGATGCACAAGAGGCCTTCGCAGCGGCTCGCTCGGTCTCCCCCAAGGACTCGAGCGCTCGGGTGGAACGCAAAGGTCGCGCCGTCCTCATCGTCAGGGGCTTGCCGCACCGGCTGCACCGTGCGGCTCGGAGCGACTTCAATTCCTTCGCTCGCAGCCTCAAGAACCGGCCGCCTCCGCCGGAGGTTCGCCCCAGTCTCGTCTATTGAGGTTGTCGTTCGGAACACCCCAAGCTAGGAAAGGCCGATGGGCCGCGCCTCCTGGGACCAATACTTCATGGATATCGCCGTCGTGGTGGCCACTCGCTCGACCTGCCCCCGCAAGCACGTCGGCTCCGTCATCGTCCGCGACAAAACAATCCTCTCCACGGGCTACAACGGCTCTGTCCGCGGCCTCCCGCATTGCGACGAGGTGGGCCACATGATGGTCGACGGCCACTGCGTCCGGACGATCCATGCCGAGGTCAACGCGATCATCCAAGCCGCCAAGAACGGCTCCCCCATCGACGGCGCCTCGATCTACGTGACCGCGTCCCCATGTTGGAACTGCTTCAAGGCGATTTGCAACGTCGGCATCAAGCGCATCATCTTCGAAGAGTTCTATCGAGACGAGCGGATCTTCGAGGTTTCGCAGACTCTGGGCATCGAGCTGGTGGAGCTTCACCGTGAGTTGGCGGCCCCCAAGGCTGCACCTTGACGGCTCTTCGCCCCGGCTGTACGAACCGCGCCTGTCCAGCCCCCTAAAAGCCAATGCAATCTGAAATTCGCGAGATCAGCCCCGTCCTTGTGGAGGTTACGGTCGAAGTGCCGTGGGACCGCATCCAAAAGGACCTCAACGACACCTATAAGGAGATCGGCAAGACCGCCCGCGTTCGCGGCTTCCGTCCGGGAAAGGTGCCGAGGGATGTCCTAAAGCAGGTGTACGGCCGGGAAGCCGCTGCGCAGGTGACAGGCACCCTGGTCGAGCAGGGCCTGATGCAGGCGGTGCAGGAACACGAGCTCCACATCGTCGCCCAGCCGCAGATGGACGAAGCGCCCGCGCTCGAGAAAGGCAAGCCGCTCACCTTCAAGGCCAAGGTCGAGGTGCGACCGAAGATCGACCAAGTCGCGATCGACGAGCTCGAAGCTTGGCAGGCGCCGATCGAAATTCCGAACGAGGACGTCGACGCCGAAGTCGAAGGGCTTCGAAACCAACACGCCGAGATTCAGGTCCCGGACCCGATGCGCGAGGCCAAAGAAGGCGACCTGATCACGATCGACTACACGGTCTCGGTGGACGGCGAAGCCAAGGATGATCTCGGGGCCGAAGGCCGCCAGGTCGAGATCAACGACGATCATCTGCTACCGGCCCTCAAAGATGGGCTGCTCGGGATGCAACCGGACGAAGAGAAGACGGTCGAGGTCGCCTTCGAAGACGACCACCCGAACCCGGACCTCCAGGGCAAGACCGCAGAGTTCGCCATCAAGGCAACGCAGCTTCACGAGAAGCTCTTGCCCGAGCTCGACGACGAGTTCGCGAAGGACTGCGGCGACTACGAAACGCTCCTCGAACTGCGGCTCAAGATTCGGGAGGGGCTCGAAAGCAGCGCCAAGCAGCAGAGTGATGCCAAACTCAAAGACCAACTGATCGACAGCTTGATCGAGCACAACGACATCCCGGTTCCGCCGTCGATGGTGCAGCAGCAACAGCAGATGATGATGTACGAGATGGCTCAGTTCATGCAGATGGCGGGGCAGCAAGGCGCGCCGGGTGCGGACTTCTTCTCGGGAATCGAAGAGCGCGCGCAGCGCCGCGTGCAGGCGGGCATATTGCTCGGGTCGCTGGCGCGCCAGGAAGGCATCGAGGTCACCGAGGCTGATCTGAACGCGAAGTTTCAGGAGATCGCCGAGCAGACCGGCAAGCACGTGGCCAAGGTCCGAGCCGACTATCAAGAGGCCCAGCGCGACCAGCTCGAATCCCAGCTCCTCGAAGAGAAGGTCATGGCGCTCCTCACCGAGCGTGCCAAAATCAACGAGGGGGAGCGGCCCGAGCCCGAGGCCCAGCCTGAAACCCAAAAGGACGAATCGGCCGAAGACGAAGGGGAAGAGTCATGAGCGAGCCTACGACCGCGCAGATGTACATGCCTTGGGTCGTCGAAACGACGCACCGCGGCGAACGCCAGTGGGACATCTTCAGCCGCCTGATGAAGGACCGAATCGTCTTCCTCGGGACCGAGGTCAACGACGACGTCGCCAACGCGATCATCGCTCAGATGCTTTTTCTCGAAAGCGACGACCCCGACAAAGAGATCACCTTGTACATCAACAGCCCGGGTGGCTCGATTACAGCAGGGCTCGCGATTTACGACACGATGCAGTACGTTCGGTCACCGGTGTCGACGGTCTGCCTCGGCCAAGCCGCATCGATGGCCGCTTGGATTCTCGCCTCTGGCACGACCGGAATGCGCAAGTGTTTGCCCAATAGCCGCATCATGATTCACCAACCGCTCGGTGGGATTCGCGGTCAGGCGACCGACATCGAAATCCATGCGCGAGAGATTCTGAAACTTCGTGAACAAATGAACACGATCCTGGCCAAGCATACAGGCCAGACCACCGAACGCATTAAGGAAGACACCGAACGCGATCGCTATCTCTCCGCCGAAGAGGCGAAAGAGTACGGGCTCATCGACGACGTCATCAAGCCCAAGCTCGAAGGCTGAGGCCCCACAAAACGCTGCCCGCGCGCGCAGTCTAGTCCTTGCCGTCAAAGAGGCGGGACGCTAGACTCTCCCAAGCAGGTATATGGTGGATCGCAGGCGAGATGATGGGCACGGTAATCTTCAATGCTCCTTCTGTGGGAAGTCACAGAAGGAAGTAAAAAAGCTCATCGCGGGGCCAACGGTCTACATTTGCGACGAGTGCATCGGGCTGTGTAACGACATCATCGCAGAAGAGGTCGAGCGCGAAGAATCGCTCACGACGACGACGCCGCTCCCGAAGCCCGCCGAGATCAAAGACATCCTCGATGAGTACGTCATCGGGCAGGAGCGCGCGAAGAAGATTCTCTCCGTTGCGGTCCACAACCACTACAAGCGCATCGATTCGAAAGTCAGCGCCGATGACGTCGAGCTTCAGAAGTCGAACATCCTTCTGCTCGGTCCGACCGGTTCGGGC
>Ga0209456_10001527_pt1 | contig 11208 bp, 9 predicted proteins | sample COG_11_FD_184755 | JGI IMG/M metagenome (GOLD analysis project Ga0209456, IMG submission 184755) | Pelagic marine sediment microbial communities from the LTER site Helgoland, North Sea, for post-phytoplankton bloom and carbon turnover... | ecosystem: Environmental > Aquatic > Marine > Neritic...
GGGGTGGGCGGGCGGTGTAACTAGACCGGGCGGTGTAACTAGACCGGGCGGTGTAACCAACCTAGCGACGGTAACAGAGTTGAAGCACACCGCCGCCGATCGAGCTTTGAACGCGAAGGTTGAGCTTGTCGGTATGCGAGAGTCTACGCTGATTCAGATTAACGCCATCGCGAGCGAGCTTCTCGACCCGTATGGCCAAGTCTCGAAGGTCTTGCGAGAATGTGAACCCGAGAACTCTGGGCTTCTTGACGGCAGCGGCAACGACGTACGAGTTCGTGACACCAAGCACCGAGGCGGGCGCCGGCAGGGCCATCGTCTTGATCGCGGTCGGAGGCGTGTCAGCCGAAGCGCTCTTGGCGCCGAAAAGCGACGCGATGAACGCGCATAGGAAGCAGAGGACCCCGAAGTAGGGGCACGTCCGACGGGCACACGGCCCTAACTGAACACTCTTCCTCACCTTCAACCCATCCAAAAGTATGCCGCAGGCGGCTTCTTTAAGCTAGAGGGGTGAAAACCGAACAGAACCTGAGGACCCCTCAGGCGAGCAAGCTACCCGGTTTGCACCGGGATGCAAAGCGTCTGTGGGCTAATTTACGAAACGTTTACATGGCCCGGGTTCGGTGCCGGAGGAACCCCCACGAAGTCAGAAGCCCGGTCGACCCCGGGCTTCAAGCTAAGTGTATGAAATAACTTCTAGCTCACTCAGCGCCAGGTGTTCCGCGGCGCAGGTAGGCGGGGATGTCGAGGACAGCTTCATCGTGAAGCGCGCTGGCTCCGAAGGCCCTCGTCCCGGCGGTCTGCGGCACCGCCGCCGGCACCCCCTCGAGCGTCGAGGAGAGATCCTCGGTTCGTCCCGGCGCGGCTCGCATGGCCCTGTTGGCGGACGCGCCGTTTGAGCTCTGGTTGCTGGAGATCGAATGGTGAAGACCGAGTGGGATCGGGACATGCCCGGCCCTCTCGAAGCCCGTCGCGATGACGGTGACCTTGACGGTGTCCGCGAGGCTCGCGTCGGTGACGACGCCGAAGATGATCTCGGCCTCCTCGTGCGCCGCCTGCTGAACCAGACCGGCCGCTTCGTTGATCTCACGGAGCTTGATGTCGGGACCCGCTGTGAAGTTGATTAGGATACCCGTCGCGCCCTGCACCGAAACCTCGTCGAGGAGCGGCGAGTTTACCGCCATCTCTGCAGCCTCGAGTGCCCGGCGGTCGCCCTTAGCAATGCCCGTCCCCATTAGCGCGCGTCCGTTGCTTGCCATGATGGTCTTCACGTCGGCGAAGTCGACGTTGATCATGCCGGCATTGATGATGAGGTCGCTGATGCCTTGAACCGCCTGAAGCAACACGTCGTCGGCTCGCGCGAAGGCGTCCAGCATCGTGATGTCGTCGTCGCCGAGCGACATGAGCCGCTGGTTCGGAATCGTGATGATGCTGTCGATCGTGTCGATTAGCTCTTGAACACCGCGGTCGGCATTCTTTGCGCGCTTGCGCCCCTCGAAGAGGAAAGGTTTCGTCACCACGCCTACCGTCAAGGCACCCTGGTCCTGCGCCACCTGGGAGATGATAGGGGCCGCGCCCGTTCCAGTGCCGCCGCCCATCCCAGCAGTCACGAACACCATGTCGGCACCTTCCAACACCTCGGACAAACGCTGCACGTCTTCGAGCGCTGCCTTCCGACCGACGTCCGGATTACCACCTGCCCCGAGACCGCGCGTGAGCTGCGGGCCCAGCTGGATCTTCACAGGGGCGAGGCTACGGTCCAACGCTTGCGCATCGGTGTTCGCCGCAATGAACTCGACGCCGTCGAGCCCGCCTTGAATCATCGTGTTGAGCGCGTTGCCGCCGCTGCCGCCTACACCCACGACTTTGATACGTGCCTGAAGCTCTGCGTCATCCGCGAACTCGATCGAAATAGCCATCGATTCCTCCTAAAAAACTTCCCTAAACCACGCGCCGATCTTGCGGCCGAGTCCACGACTCGTGGCCACTTCGACTGTGCGCTCGGGCGCGGACGTTCCCGCTAGTTGGTCCGCTCCGTGCTTCACCAACCCAACGCCGGTTGCGTAGGATGGGCTCTTCACGACGTCGATCAATCCACCGATGCCCGTGGGTGCACCACGACGCACCGGCAGGCCGAGCACTTCCTCGGCAAGCTCAGGCAATCCATCGAGGAGCGTCGTCCCACCAGTGACGATCGCTCCAGAAGCCAACATGTCCATGTAGCCGGTCTCGGCAATCACGTGACGACATGCGGCGAAGATTTCTTCGACGCGGGGCTCGATGATGTCGCAAAGCACCCGGCGGGGTAGCGAGCGCGGGGGCCTTCCCCCGACCGACGGGACATCGATAGTCTCGTCGTCGTCGACCATGCGCGATGCAGCGCAGCCGTACTTGATCTTGATCCGCTCGGCCTCGGCCATCGGGGTACGCAGACCCGTGGCGATGTCACTCGTGAGATTGATTCCGCCGATGGGAATCGAGCTGGTGTGCACAACAGCCCCGTCGACGTAGATGATGATGTCCGAGGTGCCGCCTCCAACGTCGATGAGAACGCCGCCGATCTCTCGTTCGTCGCCGCTGAGCACTGCGTGTGCGCTGGCCAGTGGTTGCAACACCACCTCTTCGACGAACAACCCGCAACGCTCCGCGCACTTCGTGACGTTTGCAACACTCGTCGAGGCGGCGGTCACCATGTGCACCCGCGCCTCGAGGCGGACGCCGGCCATTCCAATCGGCTCTTTGATGCCGTCTTGCTCGTCGACGATGTATTCCTGCGGGAGGACGTGAAGCACTTGGCGGTCGCCGGGCAGCGGCACGGCCTTCGCCTGCTCGAGAACCCGCATCACATCCTCGGCTGCAACCTCTCGGTTGGCGATAGCGGCGACGCCATCTTGGTTCATCCCGCGCACGTGGCTTCCAGCGATTCCGGCGTACACCGTGTTGATCTCGACGCCGGCCATCGTCTCCGCTTGTTCGACCGCCGCGCGAATCGCCTGGACGGTCGACTCGATGTTGACGACGACGCCTTTCTTCAAACCCTTTGAAGGAACGGACCCTATCCCGATGATGTCTAGGCCTTCTTCCGCTTGCTCGGCCACGATCGCGCAGACCTTCGTCGTCCCCAGATCCAACCCTGCAATGATCTCGTTTCCTGCCATCCCTCGCCTCTCTCTGACCCATACCGAAACCGGATTTGGCGGGACAACTTTTGTGCAGAAAAAAAAGGGCTGAAATGCACTTTTTGTGCGGTCCGGATTAACCCTTTCAAAAAGGGGTCTGACCCCTTTCTCTGTCAGGGGAGGCGGACGGTTACTCGTTCGGGACTTCGGACGTTGTCGAGGTATACGTAGGAAGGCCTCGTTTTCTCTCGGGCAAGCCGTTCGAGGACCTGGCGGAAGCGGCGGAGCTTTTGGCGGTGTTGGCCGTTGCCCAGGCGCACGTTCATGCCGTCGTCGCCGACGAAGAGCTCGATGCCGTTGGCGCCCTCGAAGTGAATTTCCGATACGGGCTCCCGTTCCGCGAGGCCCGCGCCTTTGTAGTCTTGGAGGAGAGCCATCGATCGAAGCAGTATCGCGGTGCGGTAGTCGAAGTCGTCGTAGAACTGCTCCGAGGCAATGCCGGTGATGACTGGCAAGTCGACCGGGTCGTCCACGCCGAGGCGCTTGAAGACCGCGCCTTCCCTGCTGACCAGATACAGCTGATCCAGCGCGACCAACGCAACCGGCTCGCGCTCCACGATCTCAATTCGAATACTCCCCGGCAGCTTCCGGACGACACTTGCTTCCTCAATCCATGGATGTTGAAGCAAGTAATTCCGCGCATCTTCGTTTGAAATCTCGAATATGTTTGCACCAATTTGGAGCCGCCCGGCCCGGCGCACGTCGATGTCCCCGAGTTGATCGTTCCCCTCGATGATGATCTCGCGAATCGCGAACGCGTCAGCGGTGTGTGCGTAGCTGACAGTGTGGTCCCCCATCCAAAACAAGGCAGCCGCCGCCACTCCGAGCAGGGCGACCTGCCTCGCGCGCCGAACCAAGCTTCGGCGAGCAATGATCCAACCGCCAAGGCTCTCGCGGACACCCGTTGCTCGTTCACGCCAGCTCTTGCTGGCCTCGGTGCGCCGACGTTTCTTCGGGGCTGGCCTTCTCCGATTCTGGGCGCGATCGGTGGAGGCGGCCTTCCGGCCTACCTTTTTGCGAGCAGCCTTCTTTGGTGCCGGCTTGCGGGTCGACTTCTTCGGCGAAGCTTTCTTCGCTGCGACGTTCTTGCGGGCGGGTCGCTTGCGAGCCTTCTTCTCGTCCGCCGGCTTCCTTTGAATCGGCTTCTTGCGCGCCGGTTTCTTCCGGCCGGCCGACGGTGCGCGGCGGCGGTTCATCGGCGGAGCACCTCGAGGAGCTCTTGACCGGTGCGTGTGATGTCCCCGGCCCCGAGCGTGATCACGACATCGCCCGGGCGAGCTCGTGCGCCAATCGCTTCGGCCAAATCCTTCCGATCTTCCACCAACGTCACGTCCCGATGCCCGTGCGCGCGAATCGCATCCCCGAGTCGACGCGCATCGGCCCCCTCGATTGGTTTCTCACCCGCGGCGTAGACCTCGGTCAAGAATAGGACATCGGCCCGATTGAAGGCCCTGGTGAGCTCGTCGAATAGGTCCCGCGTCCGCGTGTAACGATGCGGCTGGAAGGCGACCACAATTCGCGCGCCATATGCTTTCTGCGCAGCCTCGAGGGTGACCTCTACCTCGGCTGGGTGATGCCCGTAGTCGTCGACGACCGTAACCCCTGCCTCTTCGCCAACGATGGAGAACCGTCGCTGCACGCCTTCGAAGCCCCGCAGCGCCGAGCGAACCTGGTCGTGGTCGACCCGGAGCTCGTCCGCGACGGTAATGGTCGCCAGCGCATTCATCACATTGTGGACACCTGGCATTCGAACCTCGAAACGACCCAAGCTTTCACCGTGATGCTCTACGTCGAAGCCAACCGAGAGGCCGGAGAACACCGGGTTGCGCGCGCGATAGTCCGCCTGTGCCGAGAATCCGTACGTCACGATGCGCTTGTCGAGCCGCGGCAAGATGTCCTGGACGTTTGGGTGATCGAGACAGGCGATCACCAACCCGTAAAACGGCACGCGATTCGCGAAACCAACGAAGGCGTCCTTCACTCCGTCGAGGCTTCCGTAGTGGTCCAGATGCTCGGGATCGATGTTGGTGATCACCGCGATCGAAGGGATCAGGTGGAGAAAGGATCCGTCAGACTCGTCGGCTTCGGCCACGAGCAAGTCCCCGGCACCCATGGCTGCGCCCGACCCGAGCGCGTTGAGCTTGCCTCCGATGACGACCGTGGGGTCGAGCCCCGCCCCGCGCAGAACAGTCGCTACTAAGGATGTGGTCGTCGTCTTGCCGTGCGAGCCGGCGATCGCGATACCGTCCTTGAGCCTCATCAACTCACCGAGCATCTCTGCTCGAGGAATCACGGGCACCCCTGCCCGGCGGGCGGCGACCAGCTCTGGATTATCCGAGGGGACGGCGGAAGAGAAGACGACCACGTCGGCTTCTGTCACCTGCGCGGCCTCGTGGCCGACGTAGATCGTCGCGCCTTTTTCGGCGAGGCGCCGCGTGTAGTCGTTCTCGCGAAGGTCGGAACCGGTCACGTCGAAGCCCGAGTCGAGGAGCACTTCCGCGATACCGCTCATCCCGACGCCGCCAACGCCCACAAAATGGATGGACCGAATTCTACCGCGAAACATGGTCGCTTACTCCCACACGGTTCCATCGACGACAACCGGGCGGCGTGTGCGGTGGGTCGCGGGGCGGAGGGCGCTTTCGGCGCAGCCCAGCCGAAGCATGGGCGGCATGGCGAGGCCGCTGTAGAGCGCGCCCGGAGGCGGCTCGCCTTCCGGTGCCGCAACGGCTTCCCCGAGAGGCTGTGTGCCGCCAAGCCAGCCCATGATGTCGTCGACGATCGCAGCCGCCGCATCGGGCCTTCCATGGTTGCGCGCAGCGCTGGCCATCGCTTGGCGGCGGACTGGGTCATCCAACAAGCCCCCGACCAGCTCGCCCAACGTCTCGACCTCGAGCTCCGATTCCCGAATGCAAATCGACGCGCCCTGCTCTTCGAGCGCTCTTGCGTTCTTGGCTTGATGGTCATCAGCGGCAAATGGGAACGGGATCAGAATCGACGGCCGGCCGATGGCGCAGAGCTCGGCCAACGTAGTGGCACCCGCCCTGGCCACGACCATCGCAGCGTTGGAGTAGGCGCGCGCGATCTCGTCGATGAATGTCACCACCCTCGCCCGAATGCCTAGCTGCCGGTAGGTCGCCTCGACCTCGTCGCGCATCGATTCGCCGGTTTGGTGCACGACCTCGAGGTTGCGACCGGCGAGGCCAGCCCGGGCAAGGGCGCGCGGAACATCTTCGTTCAGCTTTTTGGCGCCCTGCGATCCGCCAAGGACGAGCACGGTGCGCGCCCGCGACTCGAAGCCTTCGGGATCGGCCAACGCGAGGCGCGCGTGCTCGACGAATTCGTGGCGCACGGGGTTGCCGGTCAGTCGCGACTTACCCTTGCCGAAAACCTCCTCACTCTGCTCAAAGGAAATATAGGCGCGGTCGACGAAACGGGAGAGGATGCGGTTGGTCATCCCGACCTGCGCGTTCTGCTCGAGAAGTGCGGTCGGCCTCCCGCCAAGTGAAGCGGAGAGCAGTACGGGGCCCGACGAGTAGCCGCCCACACCAAGCACCAAATCCGGCTTGAAGTCCCGCATGAGAGACGACGCTTTTTTCATCGCCGTCGGAATGCGCGCGAAGCTCTTGAACCGTGCCCCGACTCCCTGGCCCTTGAGCGGAGTCACTTCGAGGAGCTCCAACGCTTCGCCGCGCCTCGGAAGGATGCGCGCCTCAATGCCGCGGGCCGTGCCTACGAACCTCACCTCGAGACCGGGAACGCGTCGCCGGAGCTCCTCCACGACCGCAAGCCCCGGGAAGAGATGTCCGCCTGTGCCGCCGCCGGCAACCATGATGCGTTGGATCATCGTGCACCTCCCCTAGCCGCTCGCAGTCGCGGCTGGGGTCTCTTGGGTTTGGCGCGCTCCGGGGCTTCTTCCGCTCGCGAAACACCGAAACGCGAAGTGTTGAGGATGATGCCGGCTGCCGCAGCGTTCACGAGCAGTGAAGAGCCACCGTAACTGACAAAAGGAAGTGCGAGGCCCTTGGTGGGCAGGAGTCCCATGGCGACCGCCAAGTTGGTGAACGCCTGAAGACCGATGAACAGCGTCATGCCGGCGGCGAGGTAGCCGGCGTACTCGTCTTGGGCTCGCCAGGCGGCGCGAAGGCCACGGAAGGTCACCCAAGCGAAGGCCATGGAGAGGAGCGCAACCCCGATGAAACCGAGCTCCTCACCGACTATCGCGCTGATGAAGTCGGTGTGCGCCTCGGGCAGAAACAACAACTTCTGACGGCCGTCACCAAGGCCGACGCCGGTCCAGCCACCAGACCCAAAGCTCATGAGCGACTCGGTGATCTGGTACCCGGCGCCCTGCCTGTGCTCGAACGGTTCGAGAAACGCCTTGATGCGGCGCACTCGATAGGGGGACGATGCAATGGCGGCGTATCCGACGGGAACCGCAAGCAACACGCAACCAAGCAGGTACCCAGCTTTCGCCCCCGCCGCAAAGAGCACGACGAACGTCAGAAGCGCGATCATCACGGCGCTACCGAAATCGGGCTGTGCGAGGCACAACAACATCAACAAGCCGGCAACGAGCACGTGCGGGAGGAAACCAATTGAGAATGTCCGGACCCGATTGCTCTTCTTCGCCAGGGAATGGGCGAGCCACATGATCATGGCGAGCTTCGCGAGCTCTGCAGGCTGCACGTTGACCGGCCCCATGACGAGCCAGCGGGTTGCGCCGCCGGCGCTTCGACCAAAGCCCAGGGCGACCGCAATCATCAGCAACACCGCGATCAGCAGGACCGGGTACGTCGAGCGTCGGAGCAAAGCGATATTGACTGTGCTGAAGGTGAATAGGACGACGAGCGCGAGCGCCGCGAAGACCGTCTGTCGGAGCAGGAAGTGGTATCCGTTGCCGAACGTGTTGTTCGCGTAGACCGCGCTCGCGCTGTAGACCATCACCACGCCGAAGGCGATCAACCCGACGAGCGTGGCTGCGAGGGAAACGTCGGGCGGGCTTGGCTTCATCGTGGGCACGGGTTTCGAGGCGCGTGTCATGGTTGCTCTCCGAGGGTTTCGACGGCGCGTTGGAAGTGGTCGCCTCGCTCAGCGTACGAGCGGAACATGTCGAAGCTCGAGCACGCCGGCGCTAGGAGCACGGTGTCTCCGGGACGCGCCAGCGCGGCGGCGTGGGTGACGGCATCGCTCATCGAAGTCGCATGACGAAGCTGGATTGGAGAATCCGCAAACGCGCGCTCTAGCAACGATGCTGCCTGTCCGAGGACCACCACGGCTCTTCCCTCGTCGACCAAACGCTGGCGAAGCGGCTGATAGCTACCGCCCTTGTCGACGCCGCCCGCGATGAGAACGATCTTGCCTTGCGAGCCCGCGAGGCCTTCGATCGACGCGACAGCAGCCCCCACGTTGGTGGCCTTGGAGTCGTCGATGTACTCGACGCCATCGACCGAGCGAACGTACTGCATGCGATGGGCCAAACCTTTGAACTCCCGAAGAACGGAGGCAATGTCGTCGCCGCGGACACCTAGAAGGCGCGCCGCAAGCGCGGCGGCACAAGCGTTCGACACGTTGTGCGAGCCTCGAATCCTCAGCTCGCCGATCGGAACGCGCAAGGAGCTATGCGTGTCGATGAGCACACCATCGACCACTCGAACGTCGCCGTCCCGGCCCCCGAACGTGACGATGGTTGCATCGGACCGGACGAGCTCGCGGAGGTTGGGAGCGTCGGCCGGTAGGACCGCGAAGTCTTCGACGCCTTGCCGCTCGAAAATGCGTGCCTTGGCCGCCGCATACGCTTCGAACGATGGGTAGCGGTCGAGGTGGTCGGGGGTGACGTTGAGCAAGACCGCGACATGGGCCTTCATCTGCGACACCCGTTCCAGCTGGAAACTGGAGAGCTCGACGATGACGAGACCCCCATGCGCCCCGGCGTCCGTGCTTGCAGCCTCGATCATTGGGCGGCCCAGGTTGCCCCCGACGAATACCGGGCGACCGAGCGAGCGGCACATGTCGCCGATCAGAGTCGTCACGGTGCTCTTTCCGTTGGTTCCGGTGATCGCGACGACCGGCGCGTCAATGAAGCGCGCCGCAAGCTCCACTTCGCTCACGACGGGCACGCCACCCTGCTCGGCTTCGTCGAGCTGCGTGAGAGGTGGCACGCCTGGCGACGCCACGATGAGGTCTAAGCCCTCGAAGGCGCTGTCGGGATGCCCGCCGAGCATGAGCTGTGCGCCCAACGATTTGGCTTCGGCTGCCGCCGGGCCGAGTGCTTCGGCGTCTCGTCGATCGTTGACTCGGACGTGTGCACCGCGTTGTCTCAGGAAGCGCACGACGGCCAGTCCGCTCTCGCCGAGCCCGACCACCATGGTGTTTTTCGTCGAGAGCTCCACCGTTACCTCAACTTCAACGTGGCTAGGCTGAACACGGCCAGCACGATCGCGATGATCCAGAAGCGAACGATGACCCGGGGCTCAGGCCAACCCTTCTTTTCGAAATGGTGGTGAATGGGCGCCATTAGAAAGATGCGCCGGCCCGTGAGGCGGAAGTAGCCGACCTGCAGAATCACGCTCACCGCCTCGACGACGAAGATGCCCCCGAGAATCACCGACAGGAGCTCGTTCTTGGTCAGGACCGCCAGAGCACCGAGGCCGCCCCCGAGAGCGAGCGAGCCGACATCGCCCATGAAGACCTGGGCGGGATACGTGTTGTACCAAAGGAATCCGAACCCCACACCGACGACCGATGCGGCAAAGATACTGAGCTCACCGGCGCTCTGGATGTGGGGGATGTCGAGGTAGTCGGCGACCACATTTCCAAACAGGGTAAGGCCCGCGAGGTAGGCGAGGATCGCGTAGGTGCCCGCGGAGATCATGACGGGACCGATCGCTAGACCGTCGAGGCCATCGGTGAGGTTCACCGCGTTGGACGTACCGACGATGACGAACGAGGAGAAGATCACGTAGAGCCATGGCGGGAGCTCGACCGGATATTTCGAGAAAGCAAAGAACGGTGCGGCGAGCCGGTGGCGGATTTCGAGCCAATCACTCGGAAGGCCCGCCTCGCCGTAGTAGAGCCAGCTGCACACCAGGAGGGCGGTGGCGAACTGCAAAAGGAGCTTGTGCCGGCCAGCGAGACCACCGGTCGAACGTGTGCGGATCTTGGACGTGTCGTCGATGTAGCCGACGACGCCGTAGGCCACTGTGATTAGGGTGACGACCCAGACCATCGAGTTCGAGGGATCAGCCCACAACACGGTGGAGAGGACCAGCGCGAGCAACATCAAGGCGCCACCCATCGTCGGGGTGCCAGCCTTGGAGAAATGCGTCTCGGGCCCGTCCGCGCGAATGACCTGGCCGATCTGCTTCCGCTGCAACCGGCGGATGAACCAGGGATAGAGTCCAAACGTCAGCAAGAGCGAAGTGATCGTCGCCATGAGGAAACGGAACGGCACGTACCGGAGCACGTTGAGAAACGACAAGGATTCGTAGGTGTGCAGCGGATAGAGCAGGTAGTAGATCATCGTTGATCTCCCTGCGTGAGCGGAGTGATGACACGTTCCATCTCCATCGACCGAGAACCCTTGACGAGGACGACGGCGTGCAGTGGGAGCCGCTCGGTAAGCTCTCCGCATTCGGTGGCGTCCTCGAACCACAGCGTGTCGGAACCGAGCGCGCTCGCGGTCGCTACGGCCTCGTGCATGCCCTCACCGCAGCCCACGAACAAGAACACGCCAGCGTCCGAGACGAGCTGGCCGACCTTGCGGTGCGCCTCCTCGCTGTGTGCTCCGAGCTCCTTCATGTCGCCGAGGACCGCGACCAGCGGCGCGCCGCGCTTTTCGGCAATGGCCCGCGCTGCATTGAGCGCAATCTCCGTGGATACCGGGTTGGCATTGTACGAGTCATCGATGATGAGGCGGTCGCCGCGACCCGCTCGGGGCTGCAAACGGCCGGGCGAAGGCGCGACCTCGGCGATTCCACGAGCGGCATCCTCGAGGGAAGCGTCCAACCCGAACGCAACCGCGAGGGCGCCC
>Ga0209456_10001528_pt1 | contig 11206 bp, 11 predicted proteins | sample COG_11_FD_184755 | JGI IMG/M metagenome (GOLD analysis project Ga0209456, IMG submission 184755) | Pelagic marine sediment microbial communities from the LTER site Helgoland, North Sea, for post-phytoplankton bloom and carbon turnover... | ecosystem: Environmental > Aquatic > Marine > Neritic...
TTCCTTGAAACGCTTGCCTGCGTGGGCATGTACCCATAGTGTAGCTGTTTACAATCCGAACCTCATGACTCGTCGGTCTGAGGCGAAGCCTCGCTAGTACTGGTAAAATAAACGTTGTTTCCATCACTCGTCAACGAATCATCCGCGGGTAACAACGGGACCTTCGCCCTGCCACCACCGCGAAACCTTGCACCACATACAGAGTGCATTTGATTCCAGGGGCCAGATAAATAATCACGATGAATAGCGAACTGATCAGCGTAACGGGTATGCCTTACTTTCCAGGCGTGGCCAGGGGCAGCCTGCATCGTGGCTTAGCCGGTGATGTGAGCCAGTGCATCGTGATGATCGATGAACGGGCATTTCAGACACCCGAGCAGTTGCCGGCCGGTCTGATCGTGGTGGATTCAGCGCCGTTTTCGCATCGCATAATAGGCCTGCTGGGCCTGGGTGTGCCGACTGTGCTGATAACGGCAGAACAGTCGGCACTGTTGGACGCGGCTGATGAGATCGTGATCGATGGTAGCAGCGGCCTGGTTACGAGTGACCTTCAACATGCCACTGTCAATGAACAGGCCGGATGGGAATCAACCGGAAGTATGCGGATGGCCGATGGAGAACCAATCCATATGCTGGCAAGCGTGCGCCACTCCCAGGCCGCCAGTCGGGCACTGGCCGTGGGGGCAGAAAGCATTGGCCTTGTGCGCTCCGAATTTCTCCAGCCTGCCGATGGCAGTCTGCCGGATAAGGCCTATTACCTGGAGGCCTTTAGGGAAATTGCCGAGGCGGCTTCGGGCATGACCGTTACCGTGCGCCTTCTCGATGCGGCAGCGGATAAGCTGCCGGCCTGGTTGTCGCCTAACGAGGGGGCGGGACAGGCGCTGGGCTTGCAGGGCACAAGGCTGTATAGCACTGAGCCGGTGGCAAGGGTGATTGATGCACAGCTGGCTGCACTTTCAGAACTTGCCAATCAGTACAGCCTGCGTGTGATCGTGCCGTTTATCGTGCGGCTCGAAGAGTTTGAATTCTGGTTGGTCAGGGTGCGGGAACGGTTACCCGATAAGGTGCGGGTGGGTGTGATGGCAGAAACCCCCGCAAGCGTGCTGGACATCCACCTGTTGCTGAACAATGCTGACTTTGTTGCCATCGGGTGTAATGACCTGATGCAGAGTGTGTTTGCCGCCGATCGCGATATTGCCAAGCTGCGTCACTACCTGGACCCGTATGCCCCGGTACTTTTTCGATTGTTTCGTCAGATCGCCGAGCAGGCGGGCGAGGGGCTGCCAAAGGTTCAGTTGTGTGGTCTGTTGCCGCAGATACAGGGTGTGCTGCCGGTGTTGCTCGGTCTGGGTTATCGCAGTTTTTCTGTGGATGCGCCATTTATACCGCACCTGTCGTCCGTGGCCGCCAGACTGAGTCGGGCCGAGTGTCAGGACCTTGCCAGGCGCGTCTGCGAGGCATGGACGACGCAGGACGTGTTGCAGATCCTGCAGCTGCCCATGGACCGACATCCTCCCTTTCTGTACTGAGGACCCGGGCTATAGGGCGTATAGGGCGAACAAACGCCCTTTACATGACCGGTCAACGGATCATCCCCGGGTAACGAAGGGGCCTGCGCCCTCCCACCACCGCGAAGTACCATTTTCTTCATTGGAAAAAGGTGATGTGTTGAAAGATGCTCTTTAGAGCTCGAAGAAAATACAAGGCATCATATAAAGCAGAGTTCTAGGAACGATTCGCTCACCGGGAAGTTTCGCCGCATAGTGGCTTACTCCCGTTACCCTTATTGTTCTAGTGTCCGCTTTGCGCAAGTTTCTTGCCGTCTGAAAGATAGGCTCGAATGACCGATGTGGGTCGATAATACCTGTTTAGTGAAGGCTAATATTCGTAGCCGCTAAAAGTCGACTTTCGCCTGAAAACCTGCCCTTCAGCCTTCCAAATTGTGCCTCTGAGAAAATTTGGATATAAATTGAAATATCTACAGCTTGACCTGCAGGTTACCTCCCACAATAGGCTTTATGGAAAGATTTCCATAAAGCTTATTTAGGAAAGTAGTTTTTTATGTTGAGTTGGCATTCTAATCGACTATCTTATAAGGTCTTTTTCTAAGACAGCTTTACATAATGTTTCAGGATGATTCCTGTAACGGATATGAAAGTCGCGCCATCAGACAGGAGATACACCTTGCTTGATTGGCTGCACACGTTGAGAGGATGGCCATCAAGGTGGCAACGTAACCCGGACTTCCTCGCCGGGGCCCGATTATTATGTAAAGTAATCTGTTAAGCCACTCCTAAAAAGTCAATGAGTTGGAGACATTGCTTTACATAACAACTTACTTTCCACAATAAGCTGCCGTGACGGCCTCCCTCTCATGCCCCAGCTCCCGGCTGATGGTGAGCCTTGCCCGCCGGTCGGCCTCGCGTTGTTCCGATGTCAGGGCCTTACTTTCCGGTCCACCGGCAACCGGCGCCTTCCAGCCGGCCAGCAACCGCGCGCGGTTGAGCACGTCCCGCTGCGCCTCGGTCCGGACCGGTATCGCACGCTCCCTACCACCCTTGGTCCAGCTGGCCTTGAGCACCAGGTGGTCGCCCCGGTCGGCGAAGCTTGGCTGGAACTTCATTGCCTCTTCCCGGCGCAGACCGAAGGCCTGCTGCAGTTCCAGGCTCATGCGGACGTGTTCGTCGCGGACCTTGTCCAACTGCTGGCGGGTCACCGTCTTTGCCTTCGATTCGTTGGTCACGAAGCGCCGGTCCGGGATGCCGTAGTGCTCGTTGGATTTCGCCACCACGTTCTGCTTGTCGACCTTCTGCGCCCACCAGCGGATCACGGCCATGCGGTTCTTGATGGTCCCGATGGCAAGCCCCTCGACGAACCAGTGCTTGACCAGGGCCTCGACGTGTTTCGGCTTGAGCGATTGGGCGCTCATACCCCGATAGCCGAGCGCATGGGAGCTGGTTGGCCATCAGGGTCAGCATCCACTCACGCTTAGCCTGGGTGGAATAGCTACCCTCCCGACATTGACGACAGAGTTTTTTCAGTTGGTAGTTCAGGTCTCTCATTGTGTTCTCACTTTCTGGTTGTGTTTCTGACCTACCTGGCAGCCTGAGCTGACAAGTCCGCTGACGCGGAACGGTCATGGGGCACAACCCCCAAACGACCTGACAATGCCCGGCCTGAGGCAACGCGGGTATTCCCGGTACGGGGATAACCCAACGCAGTCCAACGTGCCCGAGCACGGACGTTCTTATAGGGTGGTTAAACACCTCCTTTGAAAGTTGCGGGACAATCCCGCAGTGAATGAAAGACGAGCACGGCATGACAATGGCCAAAGGCGATCGTCGGGCACGAGGCTCGTGGTTTAAGACAGGCTAATGCCTGCGAAGATGGACAGACCCGGAGGAACTGCCCGGTGTGGAAGATGGACCGCGGCTTGCGCCGATGCACCTGTTACACGGTCCGAGAGGTGCCTTGCTTGCCACTTTGCCGCAGTGACCGCGGATAAAACCGATTACGTGCTGGTAGTATAGACAGGCCGGACACCGCTGTCATTCCCCAGGCTGCTAAATTTGTTTAGCAGTCACACCATAATCCCGCTGGCATTCGAGCGCGCCTTAAATATATTCCCGCACCATACGCACTTAGGTCCCGATTGCGGCCGCGTCACTACCGCGCTGCGCGGTGTAGTGACACGGCCGCTCGCGCATGGCAGCCAGCGTGCCAGGCGGTTGCCTGTCACACAGGTTGCATCAGGTTGTATCTGGCAACCTTCGGTACAGATATGTTGTGGTGGTTTCATAGAACCACCGCTTATTTATTGCATGGGCGTTGTGCAATGCCCATCATGCGGCGCACAAGCGGATTGGCTTCGTCAATCGGCGCCGGCTCGGGCAACTCGACTTGCGCGTGTGCAGCCTCTGCCCGTTGCCGCACCTTGCGGGCCTGCGCCACGCGCAAAGCACGCTCCGGCGCGAAGGTGCCCTGCTGAGCGCGCCTTACCAGTGCACGCAGGCAGCCGAGCGATGAAGCGCGTATCTCGCCGGCGGTAATAATCCCCGCCCATTCGTCCAATACCTGCTGGTTGAGCGGTGTGGGTAGTGAGAGTGACCATGGCCTCCGCTCGCGAGCGCTCAGCAGGCAGGAGGGCTTTCGGGTAGTCCAGATCAGATAATGCTCCCCCACCACGATCCGCTGGCCTCGTTTTCGACGTGAGTAGTTGTGGTGATTCTTTTTGGGTTCTTATGGTGGTTCCTGGTATGACACTGGTGTCAGGGGCCCCCTGACACGTGTGTCCGGGGGTGGTGTCACTGGCGTCAGGGGCCGGTGACAATTTGTCACCCCCTGCCAGCGACAAGCGATAGCGGTTCGAGGAGCAGGAACCGTCACTGCGGTAGCGTTGTTCGGCGGCTAAAAACTTACCGCTTATCAGTTCCTGCATCACACGCCGGACAGTGCGAGTCGATACACCTACCTTGCTCGCAAGGGTTGCGACACTGGGCCAGCAGATGCCCTGATCATCGGCTGCATCGGCGAGCGCCATCAGGACCAGTTTGGGCACCGGCTTGAGCGCCTGATGCCAGGCCCAGTTCATTGCGGCAATACTCACGGTTTCAGTACACAGCCACCCGGTTGCTTATTCGTTGCTTGTACCGATGATGAGCCCGGCCACCTCCGTAGCCGGATAGTACACGCGGCGGCCAAGTAGTTCGGTGATCTGGGTTTCCAGCATTGCCACGCTGGGGCTTTCTGTGTCTGGCATCACACGTGATCTCCAAAGCTTGCATGTGGAGACATGAGCTTGCCAGCTTTGTACTGGGTTAATAAAGTCGGAAAGCGGCCACGTAGAACGGGGCTTTCGAACATGATTACCGCGCCAAGCCATGCATGGCTCAATCGTCAGGTTGGCAACAGCCAGTTTCTGCGCGACCTTTCACGTCTGATTTGCAAGAACTCCTGCTGCAAGAGAAAGGTAATCACCGTGGCGAATACCATACGGTGCTGGTCCACGTCATCAGGGGATGATTTAAGTAATGACCTGCCAGTTGCTTAAAGGTCAACGCCGCGGTCGTGAGAGGTGAGAAACGAACGGTCTGCGCTTTTATGTTGGAAAGCCCCGCTCTGGAAGCCGGCTTTCAACGTTTTTTAACAGGCAAGCTGCAGCTATTATCACCGGGGTAGTAATACGCTTGAGCGTGACAGTGTTCACGCAGAATGCATAGCAAGGCGATACGCTACACACGGGCATTTATGCAGGAGACGACAGTATGGCCGACGACCGGGAAGATCTGAATCGCATGAGAGGAAAAACAATGCACAACACAGTGATAAAAATAGCCGAAGTCAGTTACCAGACCGGTCTCAGCCGGGCGACCATTTACCGCGAAATCAAGGCGGGAAACTTCCCGAAGCAACTGCAGCTCTCACCACAGCGGGTCGGCTGGCTCCAATGCGAAATTGACGCGTGGAAATCGGCGCGCCGGCGCGGCCCGATCGTAAAAACGGACCGGCAGCAACCAAAGGCACTACAAAAGGCACTAAATAATCACGACCAGTCCCAATTCCCGAAGCTTGTATCAGCGTAAGCTATTGAAAAATGGCGGAGAGGGAGGGATTCGAACCCTCGGATCCCGCAAGGGATCACTTGATTTCGAGTCAAGCCCGTTCGGCCAACTCCGGCACCTCTCCCGAGTCTTGTTTTACCTTGAATATCAATAGGAAATAGCACATGCTAGGTTGCATCCAAAGGCAAGGCGCCATTGTACCCTATGCTTTGGAGTGAAGGCTAAACTTTCCCGGCCCCGGCCTGCTTAACAGGTTAATGGTTCATGCGTTTAATCCTCATCATGTGCACGCTGTTCATCGCCGCTTGTGACTTGTTTCCGAAATCCCAACTGGACCGCGTCAAGGATGAGGGTGTGCTTCGGGTGCTGACCCGCAACAGTGCCACGACGTATTACCAGGGAGCCCATGGACCAGCCGGTCTGGAATACGATCTGGTGGCAGGTTTCGCTGTCTACCTGGGCGTAAAGCTGAAACTCGAAACACCGGAAACACTGTCACAGGTTCTTCACAAGATCCAGGCCGGTGAGGCTGACATCGCGGCAGCCGGCCTGACCGTCACCGATGAGCGGAAGGAGTTCTTAAACTTCGGCACCAGTTACCAACACATAACCCCGCAACTGGTTTACCGGGTCGGGACACGCCCCCCGAAGGACCTGGACACCCTGCACGGCAGTCTCGAGGTTGTCGCCTACAGCAGTCATGCCGAACGACTGCGTTCCCTGCAGGAAGAGCACCCGGAACTGTCTTTTCAGAAAACCAACGAGCTGGACAGCGAAGAACTTCTCAACCTGGTCTGGGAGCAGGTCATCGATTTCACCGTGGCCGATTCCAACGAAGTCGCGATAAGCCGTCGTTTCTACCCGGAACTGCGGGTCGCATTCGATATCAGCTCCCCTGAACCACTGGCCTGGGCGTTCCCGCCCGGAGAAGACCGAAGCCTGGTCGAAAAGGCAGACGAATTTTTAAACGGGCTGAAAGAAAACGGCCAGCTCGATCGCTTGCTGAAACGTTATTACGCTTATGTTTCCGATTTCGACTACGTCGGGACCCGCCGTTACATGAAACACATTGACCAGCGTTTACCGAGTTACCAGGCCTGGTTCGAGCAGGCCGGAAAGGCAACCGGTGTGGACTGGCGCCTGTTGGCAGCCATCGGTTACCAGGAATCACAGTGGAATCCAAAAGCGGTTTCGCCAACCGGCGTGCGCGGCCTCATGATGCTGACCCAGGCTACCATGAAACAAATGGGTATTAACAAGAGCCGCCACGATGCCCAGGCCAGTATCGAAGGCGGAGCCCGCTATATCGCCAGGGTAAAGAAAAGAATCCCGGAACGTATCAATGAGCCTGATCGCACCTGGATGGCGCTGGCCGCCTACAACATCGGTTACGGCCACCTGGAGGACGCGCGTATTCTTGCCCAGAACGATGGCGCTGCCCCGGACAAGTGGATCGATGTGAAAAAGTACCTGCCCCTTTTGAGTCAGAAAAAATGGTACCAACAAACTCGCTATGGCTACGCGCGTGGCCGTGAGCCGGTTCGCTACGTTGAAAATGTCCGCAGCTATTACGATATCCTGATGTGGATTACAGACCGGGAACGCACACCCGACCGGCACACGCCGGCGCTCACCGTGGACTCACCGGCGTTATAAATCAGGCAACCTGGACCGGAATGGCGGAGCTCTGGCGCAGGATGTGGTTGTCGGAATCCAGATAAACCAGTCGGGGGTGGAATCCCGCGGCTTCCTGCTCGCTCAGTACCGCGTAGGTGCAGATAATGATGCGGTCACCCGGTTCGGCTTTATGCGCTGCCGCACCGTTGATGGAAATGATGCCCGAACCCTGCTCGGCACGAATCGCATAGGTGGTGAAACGCTCGCCATTGGCCAGGTTATAAATATGAATCTGTTCATATTCACGCATACCGGCAGCCTCAAGCAAACCACTGTCTATCGCACACGAACCCTCATACTCGAGTTCCGAGTGGGTCACATGAGCGTGGTGCAACTTGGATTTCAGCAGCGTAATCTGCATCCGTCGTGAATCCTAACGAGAGCCGGGGCGCTATTATCCCAATATCCGCAATCCCCTGCAAACCATGGTAATCCTGGTATTTTACACGGTTACATTATCAATCAGTCTGGCGCGCCCAAGGCGGGCCGCCGCCAGGACCACTGCGCCAGTGTAATCCGGTTTGATCGGCTGTAGCGTTGCCGCATCGCGGATACTGACGTAGTCGGGGATAAAACCGGCCTGTTCGAGGCTTTGTGTCGCCTGCGCTTCGAGTTCGACGCAAGCCCGCTGCCGGCCGCGCACCCCCTCGGCCGCCTGACACAGGGTCTGGTAGAGCAGGGGTGCCCGCTGGCGTTGCTCGGCGCTCAGGTACCGGTTACGCGAACTCATCGCCAGGCCATCCGCTTCGCGCACCGTTGGCACAGCCTCGATGTGAATGGGCCAGCAGAGGTCCCTTACCATGCGCCGGATGACCGCCAGCTGCTGATAGTCCTTTTCCCCGAAAACCGCAATATCGGCTTGCACCAGATTGAAAAGGCGCGCCACCACGGTCGCCACACCGACAAAAAACCCGGGGCGGGAATCGGCCTCCAGACCCTCACCCACACCCGGCACTTGCACACGCGTGGTTTCATTCAGGCCTGACGGATAGACCAGATCGACAGCCGGTGCGAATAAAAGGTCCGCCTGTTCCTGTTCCAGCTGCGCCTTGTCGTCTTCCGGTGTGCGTGGATAGGTGTCAAAATCCTCACCCGGCCCGAACTGCATGGGGTTGACGAAGACACTGACGACGACGCGATCGCTAAGCGACCTGGCACGCCGCACCAGCTGCAAATGGCCTTCATGCAGGTTACCCATGGTGGGCACAAAACCGATACGCTCGCCGGACTGGCGCCAGTCCCGCACCGAGGCACGGAGATCATCAATGTCAGCGATCGATTGCATCAGGAAAAACTGTGCTGCGGCGCCGGGAACCGCCCGGCTTTGACAGCCTGAACAAAAGCGCACAGGGCGGCGGGTATATCGTCGCTGTCTTCCAGGAAACACCGTGAGAAGCTCGGCCTTTTGCCCGGCGTAATACCCAGCAGGTCATACAGCACCAGCACCTGGCCGTCACAATCCGGGCCCGCGCCTATACCGATGGTGGGTATGCGCAGGCATTGACTCACCTGTCGGGCCAGGCCGGCGGGTATACACTCCAGCACCAGCACGGAAGCGCCCGATTTTTCCAGCAGGCGGGCGTCTTCCAGCAGGCGTTGAGCGGATTCTGCATCCCGCCCCTGCACCCGGTATCCGCCCAACTGGTGTACCGATTGTGGTGTTAGACCGAGGTGTGCACACACCGGAATGCCATGTTCAGCCAAGGCCCGAACAATATCGGCAACGTCACGACCGCCCTCCAGTTTCACCATGTGCGCGCCAGACCTCATCAGACGGGCCGCATTTCCCAATGCCTGATCAACACTGCTGTAACTCATGAACGGCATGTCGACAATACGTAACGCGAACCGTCCCGCGCGCGCCACACAGGCGGTGTGATAGATCATATCGGCCATCCGCACCGGCAGGGTCGAGTCGTGCCCCTGTACCACCATGCCCAGGGAATCACCCACCAGCACCACATCAACGCCCGCCTGTTCCAGAAGACAGGTAAAACTGGCGTCGTAGCTGGTCACGCAGGCGATCTTTTCACCGCGTTCTTTCAAACGCAGCAACGAAGCGCTGGTCACGGCGTCACGATCAGCCACTCTTTTCCCCGGGCGTTGATACGCCTAAGGCGTCCGACATAGGGTTGAAGTAGTGGCGGCGGCCGCTCCTTGCCAGTGCCATCTGTTCCAGCAAGGCCTGGTAATCCGTGTCACTGTCCACCAGATTGATCTCGGCCGCGTTCACAATTAGCAGGGGCGATTCATCAAAGTAGTGGAAAAACCGGGTATAGGCATCACACAGGGATTTCAGATAATTCGGTTCCATTCCCCGTTCGTAAGCAATGCCGCGTTTGCCGATGCGCTTGAGCAACACATCCACCGGCGCCTGCAGATAGATCACCAGGTCCGGCTTGGGCACATCGATAGTAAGATGCGAATACACCTGCTCATAGAGTTTGAACTCTTCCTGATCCAGTGTGAGTTTTGCGAACAGCCGATCCTTGTCCATCAGGAAGTCGGAAACGCGTACCGGTTCGAACATGTCGGCCTGCCGCAGCTCCTGCATCTGCTGCGTACGCTGTAACAGGAAGAATAACTGCGTCTGCATGGCAGCGGCGCGCGGGTTACGGTAAAAACGGTTCAGAAACGGATTATCGGCCGCACCTTCCAGTAAAAGTTCACTGCCAAAGGTTTCCGCAAGGCGCCGCGCCAGACTGGTTTTTCCAACACCAATCGGGCCCTCAACCACGATATATCCTGGATTCTCCATGCCTGCCCTCTTGACCGCTAACCGGCTGACTGCGCCGTTGTGGGCAGTCGGGACAGACCGGCATCGGAACACTGTTCCAGCAGGGACTGCAGGCGACCCAGGCCGGGGATTTCAAGTTGCCCGTTGATTTCCGCCAACGGGTATAAAACAAAACTGCGTTCTGCCATGCCCGGGTGAGGGATTTTCAAACGCTCTGTCGCAACCACAGCTTGACCATACAACAATATATCCAGATCGAGGGTTCTCGGACCCCAGTGCTGTGCCCGTACCCGGCCATGCGCGCGTTCAATTCCCTGCAACTTATCGAGTAAAACTTCGGCTTCGAGCGCTGTGCTCAACTGTACCACCGCATTCACGTAATCGGGCTGATCCTGCGGCCCCATTGGCGCACTGCGATACAGAGAGGAACAGGCCTGCAGACCGGTTTGTGGCAGGCCGGCCAGCGCCTCAATCGCTGTTTTCAGCTGAGACTCGGGTTTATCCAGGTTACTGCCCAGACCAATGTAAGCCAGCACTTCAGTCATTGGAACTCGCGACTGGCTTGCGCTTTCTTGGCCGACGCCGGCGTTTTTTCCTGGACTGCGCGGATTCAACCAATTTGTCTCGCTCAGCGGTATTCAGAGTCTGGAAATTGGTCCACCAGTCGGCCAGTTCCCTGGGGGCTTCGCCGGTTTCGCTGCGCAACAAAAGAAAATCGTACGCCGCGCGAAAGCGCGGATGCTCGAGCATACGGTAAGGCGCCTTGCCACGCCTGCGCTCGAGACGGGACTGCAGCATCCAGATTTCCCGCATGGGAAAACTGAAACGTTTGGGCAGCGAAGTTGCCTGTACCTGCTCAGAAGTAATCTGGTTACCGGCGAGCTGGGCGGCTTCCAGCGCGGTCATGCCCTGATCCAGCAAGGCCTTAGTCCGCAAACGTATGGGCTCCCACAACAAGGCGGCATAGAGAAAGGCCGGAGTTACCGGCTTGTCTTCCGCCAGACGTTTATCGGTATTCTCCAGAGCACGCAGCACGAAGGTAATCGGAAATCCCTGCTCTTCGTGACTCAACGCCTCCTCCGTCATCGGGAACAGGCGGCGAAACAGATCATAATGACGCAGCAGCTCGAACGTCGTTACCGCACAGCCGCCCAGGAACAGCTTCATGACTTCTTCGAACAGGCGTGCGGAGGGGATATCCTCCAGCAAATAGTCCAGCGCATGTATGGCG